>OBLT010002876.1_pt1 | contig 10591 bp, 12 predicted proteins | sample 1518721 | NCBI WGS metagenome assembly OBLT01 (sample SAMEA3539307, study PRJEB22396) | soil metagenome | biome: tundra; feature: field; material: soil | place: USA | collected 2010-05 | depth 0.15 m | reverse complement strand
TCCTCGACGGTGACGATCCGCTCGTCGGCGGGCACGAAGGAGGACAGCACGTTCAGGGTGCTGGTCTTGCCGGAGCCGGTGCCGCCGCTGATCAGGATGTTCAGCCGGCCGCGTACGCAGGCGCGCAGCAATTCCGCCGTCGGAGCGGTCAAGGTGCCGAACCTGATGAGATCCTCCACCGTGAACGGATCGGCGGCGAACTTGCGGATCGTCAGTATCGAGCCGTCCAGCGCCAGCGGCGGGACCACCGCGTTGACCCGGCTGCCGTCCGGCAGCCTCGCGTCCACCATGGGACTCGCCTCGTCGACCCGGCGCCCCACCCGGGCCACGATCTTGTCAATGGTGCGGCGCAGATGGGCCTCGTCCGCGAAGGCCGCCTCCACCGGGTACAGCCGGCCCGAGCGCTCGACGTAGACCTGGTCGTAGCCGTTGACCATGATCTCGGACACCTCCGGGTCACGCAGGTAGGGCTCGAGCGGCCCATGGCCGAGGATCTCGTCCGCGAGATCCTGCGCCACCCGTATCCGGTCGGCCGCGGTCATCGGGGTCTGGTCGCGGTCCAGCACCGTCTGGAGGGCGTCGGTGACGCGCAGTTCCAGCTCACTCTGGCTGAGATGCGCGTCGTAGAGCCTGGGCCCGAGCGTCTCCAGCAACGAGTCGTGGACGCTGCGCCTGACCCCGGCGAACGGGTCGGCCTGGCGGCCGCCGTGGCGCGGCACGCCGTGCTGAGGACGGGTGGCCCCGCCCGGTGGCGCCGCCTTCCGCTGCGCCAGCCGGTCGGACAGGCTCATGCCCGCCGCCATCTGCGCCGGCCGCCGCGAACGGGTGCGGGCATCAGGCTTTGCCGCGCCAGCTTGGTGATGGCCTGGCTCACGGCGTGCCCGGGGCTGGCCACAGTGATGGGTATCCCGTTGTTGATCGAGATCGGCACGGCCCGGCTGGCCGGGATCTGCGCGGTGATCGGCGAGCCCAGCACCTGCTCCACGTCCTCCAGGCTCATGAGTTTGGCGTCCGCGCGGTTGAGCACCAGGGACCGGATGTCCGCGGGATAGGAGAGCATGTCCAGCACATCAATCACGACGCGGAGGTTCTTCAGCGCTGGCACCTCGGGGGTGGTGAGCAGCACATGACGTGCGGACGCGTCCAGCGCGGTGAGCACGTGCTCATTGAGCTGCGGCGGGGTGTCCACCACGACGTAGTCGAACATGCGGCGCAGCACCGCGAGCAGCTCACCCACCAGCGACGCCGTGACCTTGTCCGCGTCACCGGGGCTGGCCGGCGCCAGCAGCATCTCCAGTCCCGGCCGGTAGGGGGTCAGCAGCGCAGCGGCCCCGGTGGCGTCCAGGCGCCCGGCCATGGGCACCGCGTCGGCCATGCTCCGCGCCGGGTCGAGCAGCACGCTGATGGCCACGTCGCCGGACGCCAGATCAAGGTCAACCACGCAGACCCGGTTGCTGCCGCCCTGGGCGAGGACCACGCCGAGGTTGACGGCGAGCATGGTCTTCCCGACGCCGCCTTTGGCGGTGAACACGGTCACGATCTTGCCCTCCGTCGTCGGCGCGCTGTGCTCGACGGTGGTCGATGCGAGGATGCGCCACGACACGTCGCGGGAACGGCGGCAGGCGGTGGCGAGGGCGGCGCCATCGCCAGCCGCAACGACCTCCCGCACTCCCGCCTGCAGCGCCTTGCTCAGCACGGCCACGTCCACCTGGTCGCGCACCAGAACCACGCCCACCGCCGGGCGGACCATCCGCAGCGCCGACGCGAACGCCAGCGCCTCGTCGGTCGCGGCCTGCGGCCCGATCACCACCAGGGTCTCGGCGGGATCGGTGTCCAGCAGGTCGGCCGCCTCGGTCAGGCTGTCCGCGGCGCGCACGTCACCACCGACGCTCTGGATCAGCTCTTCTGAGCTCGCGGCCGGCTCGCAGAGGATGGGCATTATGTCCGCGCACTTCGGCCGGGAAGGGCGGCGGCGAGCTTGACGGATCCGTTGGTCTTCGTGGGGGTGGGCCTGGGCGCCGGGCTGGGCTTCGCGGGAGCCGGGGTGGGGGTGGGAGTCGGCGTGGGAGCCGGCGTGGGGGTGGGGGTCGGGGACGGGCTGGGCTTCGTGGGGGTGGGCGACGGGGACGGGCTGGGGTGGCTGGCCAGCAGGCGCCCGATATCCGCGTTGGTCCGGGAGGCGGTGCCGAGCAGCGCCAGGTACGGCAGCCCGGTCACGGACACCTGGATGAGCCGCTCGGCGTCGGCCTGGCTGACGGCCAGGGTCACCTGCATGTCGGATCCCACGGAACTGCCCGACCCCGAGGACGACGCGGTCTTCGCGGGACTGGCCTGCCCACTGGCGGGCGGTGTCCCTGTCCCGACCGACATCACCTGCACCCGGGGCAGCACCACGCGAGTCTGCACGGTGCCCAGCAGCTGCTGATGCACCCCGCTGCAGGCCGCCTCCCCCGACGCCCCGCTGCTGCCCTGCACGACCGTGTCGAACACCGCTACTTCCGAGCCGGCCTGCACGGCGCCGGCCACGGCTTCGGACAGGCAGAGGTGGAGCGTCACCTCGATCATGCCCGGCGGGAGCGTGACGCTGCCGGGGGTGGCCGCGGCGACGGTCTTGACCAGCATGGCCCGCAGCAGCAACTGGCCCGGCTGCACCGCGGCGCTCATGACCAGGGGAGACAGGGCAGGAATGACCGACCGGACCGCATCGGATGGCACCGAGGAAGCCGGCAGCTTCTCGGCGGCCAGCAGGCCGCGCTTAAGCGCTGCACCAGCCGAGGTGCCGGAGGGGATCTGCTGCTGCGCGACCAGCACGCTGACCGCCTCCATCCCGGTGATGGCGCGGGCGTCGGCGCCATGGGCGTACGCCAGCACACCGCTGGTGCCGATCCCCGCCAGGACCAGGGCCAGCACGATGATCAGCAGGCGTTGTTTCATGCTTCCTCTCCCTTGCCCGGCTCAGCCGGAGAGCTTGACGGCTTGGAGGCCCACGGACGAGGCGCTGATCGTGCCGTTGTACTGAACGAGCGGCGAGACGAAATAGCCGTTGATGCAGTAGGTCGTCCCCGAGCAGTTGTTCGCGGATTTCAGCCAGTCCGACTCGTAGGTGGTGCCGCCGAAGCCGGCCGGAACGTTGTAGCCGGTCACGACGAAGGCATAGATTCCCTGCAGGTTGTACACAGCGGAGGCGCCACTGCCGGTGACCGAGGTGTAGACCGGGATGTCGATCACGGTGTGCACGTTTGTCCAGTCATTGAACAGCCCCGGGTTGCAGTCCGTAGGAGTGCTGGTCAAGACGAGGTAGGTGGGGCCGGGGGGGGTGTTTTGATTCCACGTGCAGCCACCAGGGTTTCCTTCCTTCATCCAGCCGAACAAGCTGACCGCGTCATCCGGCGCCGAATAGCCGGTACAGCCAGTGCCGGTGCCGGACCGCAGCTTGATCTGCTGGTCGAAGGAGGCCGATGGCGCCGTGGCCGACTGGTAGACGGTCCCGTTGGTTGTCGCCTGCCGCCACTCGCAGGCTGAGATCGTGAACGCCGTCGTGATAATGATGGGCGACGACGCCCCGCCCCACGCGGCCTGAGCACAGGCCAGCACCTTGGTGCCGGTGTAGCTCGAATTGCCGAGCAGGGTCTTGGCGAAGACGGGGGGCAGCAGTGTCGAGCCGCCCGAAAGCTTGGTGGAGGTGCGCACGTCCACATAGCCGACGACGCCCGACGGGGCTCCGGGACAGTCGTCCAGCGCGCCCGTGCTGGTCGGGCAGCTCCCGAGGGTACCGGAGCCGCAGACCGCGCTCGCCGCCGTGTTGCCGGTCAGCGCCGAGGCGTTCTTGTTGGCGTACTGGGCCGACAAGGCCGGTGCGCAGGTGCCGGTGGCGCAGCTCTTGGCCACCGCGAGCGCCGCCGCGTCGGCGCCGTTCTGCAACTCGACGCGCTCCTGGTACAGCTGGCCAGTGTCGAGAACCAGGGCGCCCATTCCGGTCAGCACACCGGCACCGAGCATCATGGCGACCAGCACGCCGACCGCCCCCCGGTCGTCGCGGCCCAGCAGCCGCAGCGGCGGGCGGGCCACGCCCAGGATCAGGTTTCGCATGGCATCTCCCCCTGGGCGGTGAGCGTCTTGGCCGCCCCGAAGCTGACACTGCCGAACATCTTGGCGATCGCCGCGACCGGGGTGAGGTACGAGAAGGTGTAGCTGACTATCACCACCGAATCCACGCCCGCCCCGGCGCCGACCGGGCACGCCGTGCCGGTGTTGACGGTGGGGACGGGGAGCAGCCCGACCGCCGCCGCCTGCGTCTTGGTCACCACGGTCGCGGGCGCCACCCCCAGGGCCCCGAGCCTGGCGCCCTCGCGGGCCGCCTGGGTGATCGTTATCTGGGCGTTGAGCCCGCGCCCGAAGTCAACGATGCCGAACACCAGCAAAAGCAGCAGCGGGAGCAGCAGCGCGAACTCCACGGCCGCGGCCCCGCGGTCGCGTGGCTTGCTCGCCGCCGGTCGCCGGTTCATGGTTGCTCCCCCCTGTTGTCGAGGGTGGCCAGGATGGCTGGGCCGCCCGCAGCACCACCAAGTCAGACGCTCGTAGAGATGTCGTTGAACACGGTTTTCAATTTGCCGCCGAGCGCGGTGACCGCCACCACGATCACCGCCGCGATCAGCGCCACCATCAGGCCGTACTCAACCGCGGTCGCGCCCCGATCCCGGTACAGCGGCTGGGTCACAAAGTTGACGACGCACACGTAGCACCTGAGCATCTGGAACTCCTCGCACGGGCGGGCACGGGGGCGGCGGCGCCGCCGCACGCCTAGACGCCGCCGGCACTCGCGGGTCAGTCCCCGGCCGCCGGGTCATGGCAGCACCTCCTGCCTCCAGGAGGTGGCCGGAAAGCCGGCCGGCCCTCGCCACCAGGTCAGACGCTCGTGGAGACGCTGTTGAAAATGCTGCTGATCTTGCTGCCGAGCGCGGTGACCGCCACCACGATGACCGCCGCGATCAGCGCCACCATCAGGCCGTACTCAACTGCGGTCGCGCCGCGGTCGTCCCGGTACAGCGGTCGGGTGAGGAAGTTCATCATGTAGACGTAGTACCTGAGCATCTGAGATCCCTTCCAGTGCGGTGCACTGATTACACCTAGTACTGAGACTATCACCCTTTGTAGTTAATCCTGCGCCTGATACCAGGCGAGCCTGGTATCAGGCACGATGCCCGCCAGGCCCGGTACCGGGCACAATGCCCCGCCGGGCGACCGGCGCAGCGACCAGCCGGCCCGCGGGCCCTCAGGCCCGGTGCCTCGCCACGCCGCGCTGGGCCGGGCGGCCTACGAGGCGCCCCGCGCCGTGCCTGGCCCGCCAGCGGCCGCTCCGGCGGGCGCCCGATCACGGACTACCTCGAACGCTTCGGCGAGCCGCGCCCCGCAGTAGCGCGACCAGTATTGTGCCGTGGGCGTGACCAGGTCGGGTTCCAGGTAGTCCCGCACCTCCGGCTGCGAGGCAAACGCCCTCACCGCGCTGAGCTTGCCGTCGATGTGATCGTCGATCGCCACGAAGTGCGTCGGCCGGAAGTCGGCGGTCGCCGACGGCGACTGGAAGCAGTAGACACGGCCGATCTTCCACGCCGCCGCCACCACGGCAGCGTGGGTGTTGCGGTGATCCTGCTGGGTGTCGTGAACGGAATGCGTATAGACCACCGCTGGCCGGGTCTGCGCGATGAGCCTGTCGATGGCGGCCACGGCGGCGTCCCCTTCGGCGGCGCCGGGGCCCCCGAGATCATCGAGGCTCACCCTGGTGCCGATGACCGGGGCGGCTCCTTCAGGCTCCCGGCGGCCTTCTATCCCGGCGGCGTCGGGCGCACCGGGCGAGAGCGCGAGAATCGTCACCGCGACTCCCCCGGCTATGTGCGCCAGCAGCGTGCCAGCCGCACCGATCTCCACGTCGCCGGGATGCGCGCCGATCGCCAGCACGCTCTCCGCGACGCCGGCTGGCGCTGACGGGCGCTGGGCGATAAGCCCGGCGACCCTGGCCACCAGGTCCTCCGGCGTTATGGGCTTCTGGATGAATTCGGTGCCCGCCTGCCGCAACGTCGTGACGGCGCGGGCCACCGACGGGTGCGCGGTGACCACCGCCACCGGAAGCGACGGATCCAGGGCACGTACCCGCTCGAGGAACTCCAGGCCGGTCATGCGCGGCATCTCAACGTCGGTGATCACCAGGTCCCAGGACTCGGATTCGACCTGCCGCAGTCCCTCCAACGGATCGAGCAGGTGCTTGATCTCAAACCCGCGGGCCTCCAGCACCCTTGTCGCCCACACGCCAAAGACCCGGTCGTCATCGATCAGCAGGATCCGCCCACGAGGCGCCTCGGGTCTGGAGTCGTCCATCTGCCCTCCGGAGGTCGTGCCGCGTGGGCGGGCTCGCGCCACTGCGGCACCTATTGTATGCAGATAATTACTGAGCGTTAAGTTACATCACATCGGGGGTGACCCGGACCTAGCGCAGATGGCCCATGAAGGCAGCGAAGCACCCTAGATTAAACGTCATGGGCACCAACGAAACCGGCCGCGCCCGGCCTATGAGACCGGCGTCCGCACCCAGCAGGCCCGCGCCATGAATGCCGCGGAAACCGTCATCGTGCCCACACAGGCTGAGAAGGCCGAGCTGTTCCGCGCGCTGCACGAGGGCCCGGAGCCACTGCTGCTGCCGAACCCGTGGGACGTGGGCTCCGCGAAACTCCTCACCTGGCTGGGCTTTGCCGCCCTGGCCACGACGAGCAGCGGCTTCGCGGCCACGCTGGGGCGGCTCGACGGGTCGGTGACCCGCGAGGAGGCGCTGGCCCACGCGGCGGAACTCACCGCGGCGACCAGCCTGCCGGTCTCGGCCGACCTGGAGAACGCCTTCGCCGACGAGCCGGCGGGTGTCGCGGAGACCGTCAGGATGGCGGTGCAGGCTGGCCTGGCCGGCTGCTCGGTCGAGGACTTCACCGGCCAGCCCGGGTCACCGATCTACGACATCGGGCTCGCCACCGACCGGGTCGCGGCGGCCGCGGCGGCCGCGAAGGCCGGCCTGGTCCAGCTGGTGATCACCGCGCGGGCCGAGAACTACCTGCACGGCCGGCCGGATCTGGCTGACACCATCACCCGGCTGCAGGCCTATCAGGAGGCAGGCGCCGACGTGCTCTACGCGCCCGGCCTGACCAGCCTGGACGAGATACGCCAGGTGGTGAGTGCGGTCGACCTGCCGGTCAACGTGCTCGCCCTGCCCGGTGGCCCGACGGTGCCGGAACTGGCCCAGGCCGGCGTACGCCGGGTTTCTGTGGGCGGGGCGTTCGCGTTCGCCGCGCTCGGGGCGGTCGTCGAGGCGGCCCGGGAACTGCGCGAGCAGGGCAGCTACGGGTTCCTGGAACTGGCCCGCTCAGGCCGCTCTGCGGTCCGCGCGGCGTTCGGTGGCTAGCGGGGACTCGCTCACGAGTCGAGGCTCAGCACCATGGTGGGCCGCTCGATCACGTGGTCCTCGCGCAGCGGCCTGACCGCTGTGCCGATGGCGAAGAACTCGGTGGTGTGCGAGCCCCAGGTGTGGCTGTGCTGGCGGAGCTGGACGCCGACGATCCCCTCCGCGTGCAGTTCCTCCGCCTCAGCCTGCATCCGGCTCATGGCCAGCTCACGGGCGTCGTAGAGGGCCTGGGTGAACTGCTCGAGTTCCACATTGCGCCCGATGTTGCCGATTTTCCCGCTCATCCGCTGGTGCGCGATGTGGTAGACACACGACCCCATCACCATGCCGAGCGGCGCGTAGCCGGCCCGGATCAGCGTCCAGAAGTCCTGGCCCGACAGGTCGGAGGTGAACGGCTGATTCTTGTTGTTGCGCCACTGCGTGACTCCGCCGCCGCCGGCCCCCTCCTCGGCCTTGACCGCAGTGCCGACCGCGATGAACTCGGCGATGTCGTTGCCGAACTCCTTCATCTCCACATCGAGCCGGACACCGACGATGCCGTCCGCCGCCAGCGCGTCCGCCTCCGCCTCCATCCGGGTCATCGCCAGTTCCCGTGCGTGGTACATGGCCTGCGACAGGACATCGAGTTCCTGGTTCTTGCCCCAGCGGCCGACCTGCAGGCCCACGTGGTAGATCGAGCTGCCCAGGACCAGGCCGAGCGGGCGGAAGCCAGCCTCACGCACCAGCAGGAACTCGTTCACGGACAGGTCCGAGGTGAAGATGGAGCCCGGCCGCCCGGGCTGCAGCTCGGCCAGACGGCGCAGGGCGTCCTGCGGTACTCCGGCCACGCCTAGCGCGGCGGCGTTCTGCTCGGTCATCGCTCTCCCTCAGCTGCTGTCATCGAGAATCTGCGCTCATCCATGGGCACCCGCCTGCTGGGCATCCGTTGCGGAAAGGAATGGCATCGCTCATCCCCCCAGCCGGACGCGGGCCGCCTGCCGCCGCTGCGGATCCAGCGACAGGATGGCCAGGCTGCGCGGCTGCTTGGCTCCTGGCGATGCGAACCGGGCCGTGGCGGTGCCGATCACGGTGACTTCCACGACGTGGTCCTTCCCGTGCTCCTGCATCGGGCACTCACGCTCGTGCACCCGCATGTCCATCCTGGACACCACTACGCCCTCGGCCCCCAGCCTGCGGACATCCTTTTCCAGCTGGAGACGCCCGTCGTGCCTGACCTCGTTCACAAGCTCCGTGTACCCCACGACCTCGGCGTTCCCGGAGCCCCAGCGGGTCTGGCCGACGGTCAGCCAATCGTCGTGCCTGGCGCCGACCGAGATGCCGAGCGCCAGGCCAACCGGCGCCCAGCCAGCCATCATCAGCTTGGCGAAGTCCTGGCCGGACAGATCGGAAGTGAACGGCGCGGGCAGGGCCACGCCGGCGCCCTGCGCGCGGATGGCAGTGCCGATCGCCTTGAATTCCAGGCCCCCGGCCGGGAAGCCGCCGATCGTGAGCGACACGCCCACGATTCCCTGGCCGCCGAGTTCCGCGCACTCGGACATCATCCGGTCGATGGCCTTATGCCGCGCCTCGTACATGGCCTGCGTCAGCGGGCCGAACGAGCCGTATCCGCCGCGCCCCGAGACCTGGGTGGCGCCGCGGATGGGCTGGGCGTAGGCACCGTACCCGGACCACGCGCCCGGGCAGCCGTACCCGCCCGTGAAGCCGATGTTGTAGACGGCCGCGCCCAGGACCTGGCCAACCGGCTCGAAGCCCACGCTGCGGATGGCGGCGAACTCAGCCGTGGACAGGGCGGATCCCCAGGTCCCGCTGCCCCGGATCTCGGCCATCCGCGCACGCGCGGCACTGGGCAGCCCGGTTCCGGCCTGATCATCGGTCACCGCGTGCCCCTTTCGGCCCCTGCGCCGCCAGGTCCCACGATACCGGGCATGCTGACGCCCGCTGGCCAGGCCGGCTCCTGACTAGCTCCTGACTAGCTCCTGACAGGCTCCAGGCCGGCGCCGGGCAGGCTCCTGGCCGGCGTCCGGCTGGGCTACCGGGTGGACTCGCCGTCGGCCGCGTCCCACTCCTGGTTTCGTTTCCGCACGGTGTCCAGGGCGTGCGCGGCCTGATCCTCGGTCTCATACGGCCCGAGCCGGTCCTTACCGGGACATCCCGGACCGTGCTCGACCGCGCGGTGCTTCAGGCAGTACCACCAGGCTTGGTCATCGTCCATGCGCATTAGACTTCCAGAACATGACTACGTTGCTCCAGCCTGGCCGGCTATCCCCGATGCGGCAGGTCCCGGCGAGCATCCCGCGGCCGGAGTACGTGGGCAGGAAAAACCCCAGAACCGGCGAGCCGGACGTCAAGGACGCCGAGACGATCGAGGGGATGCGCGCCGCAGGCAAACTCGCCGCTCAGGCCCTTGCCGAGGTCGGCAAGCACGTCGCGCCCGGGGTCACCACGGATGAACTGGACCGGGTCGGCCACGAATTCCTCTGCGACCACGGCGCGTATCCCAGCACGCTCGGCTACCGCGGCTACCCGAAGTCGCTGTGCACCTCGCTCAACGAGGTGATCTGCCACGGGATCCCGGATGACACCGTGATCGCGGATGGTGACATCGTCAACGTGGACATCACCGGGTACCTGAACGGAGTGCACGGGGACACCAATGCGACGTTCCTGGCCGGCGAGGTCGACGAGGAATCACGCCTGCTGGTGGAGCGCACCCACGAAGCCATGATGCGCGGCATCCGCGCGGTGGCACCGGGGCGGCCGCTGAATGCGATCGGCCGGGTCATCGAGTCGTACGCCCGCCGGTTCGGCTACGGGGTGGTCCGCGATTTCACCGGGCACGGCATCGGCACAACGTTCCACTCCGGCCTCATCGTCCCGCATTTCGACGACCCCGATGTCAGCGTGATCATGGAACAGGGCATGACGTTCACCATCGAGCCGATGCTCACCCTCGGCACGATCGACTACACCATCTGGCCTGATCACTGGACGGCCGTCACCCGGGACGGCAAGCGCACCGCCCAGTTCGAGCACACCCTCCTGGTCACCAGCGACGGCTACGAGATCCTCACCCTCCCCTAACCCCCGGCCCCGGCCCCCGGCCGTTTCATGATCACGGAAGATTACTGGCATATACCACCAAAAACCTTC
>OBLT010002875.1_pt1 | contig 10592 bp, 10 predicted proteins | sample 1518721 | NCBI WGS metagenome assembly OBLT01 (sample SAMEA3539307, study PRJEB22396) | soil metagenome | biome: tundra; feature: field; material: soil | place: USA | collected 2010-05 | depth 0.15 m | reverse complement strand
CGCCCGTCCGGGTCTGTGCGGGGGGCACCGGGCAACTGGTGGCCCTACCGCGATCGCCAATTGAGTTAGCGATATTTCTTGTCAAACGTCTTCCACATCGAGAGGCCGAAAAGGTAACCGCCAACTATCCAGCCCAAAAGGCTAAATATGATGGCTCCTGCGATCTCTGCTTTAGACAGTTGGTGGGTCCTCGGGCCGAAAATGAGCATGACGGGCGTGAAGATTACAAACACCGGCAAGTACGCCATACGTATCTCTTTCTGCCTTTTGCTTTATTTGAAGCCAAGCCTGTCGCCGTTCTTCGTTCTTGTCGCTTGTGAAAGGACTACCGGTGCCCGAAGTTGGAGGAACGTTCCGATGCTCCGCTCGGCGCCGAAAGTATTTCATAGAGCGAGAGGCGATGAACCACAAGACACCGATAGCGACCAAAGGAGCCAGGTTTTTGAGCGCCGGCGATAAGGAAAGAGCATCGGCGAGCCTATACATTGCCGTAACTCCGCCGTACACCAACAACCCAGCTAGGACGGATGCCGCTACGACAAAACAGGTAGTTCTTATCAGCTGCCTCATTTTCGCAAGTTTACGCCGGTAAATTAGCAGAGTTCAAGAATGATGTGGCAACTGATGTTAACGGGAGGCGATTACACGCATTAGATAATTGCCGATCCGGGCTCAATGAGTGTTATGGGGATGTTGCGTTAATAAGCGAGTAAAACTCCGTCCGTACCGGGTTTTTCCCGATCCAGCAATGGTTCAACGCATGTTACGAAGAGCCAAACTCGATCAGAACGGCGGTAACGCTGGGTCGTAAGGCTCCCACTCTTCGCTGGCGATGCTCTGCTTGAACTGTGACTCCGCGTCGTCTAAAGCCTCTTTGAGCGTCGGGTGTATGTGCACTTCCGCGTTTGATCTTTCCGCGATGAACTTGGGATTTGTCTGTACTACCCGTCCCTCGAAGATACGCACTTGGAACTGCTCCTGCTCGACCACTGCGATCTGGCGATAGAGGGCTTTCACTGCGAACGGCGGCATCTTGCAAAGCACGCGGTTGAGATGTACTTCTCCTAGCATGGTCGAATGCTACACTGGCCGCCGATCCAACCACAAGCGCCCCGACGTTCATCGCCCTGCCGCCCTTGCAGCTTTTGAGGAAGGCACCGAGGCGATCAAGCTCGGCGTCGGTCAGCGACTCGTTTGGGGTGAACGTTCTCATGGGGAAGTATCCGACTGCACGGGCTGCTCCCGAGTTTCACGTGAGGTCCGTTGCGGTGGCCTGCGCGGGGTGCGGTGCAGCTTGCCGTTCGAAGCTCAGCGCGCTTTCTTGGCCGACCGCGATACAAAGGCCAGTTCCTTAAGGTACTCCCTCACCGGGCGGGCTGGGGTTCCCCAGAAGACGACGCCTTTTCCGCGCAATATCTTCTTGGGCAGGATGCCGCATTGGCCTCCTAGCATGGCGCCGGATTCTATGCGGGCGTGATCGCCGATGCCTACCTGTCCGCCCATGACGACGTTGTCTTCGATGGTGACGCTGCCGGAGAGGCCGGTTTGAGCGGCGATCACGACGTTTTCGCCGAGCTGACAGTTGTGGCCGATGTGCACGAGGTTGTCGATCTTTGTGCCGCGGCGGATTCGCGTCTCGTCGAGCGCGCCTCGGTCGATGGTGGAGTTGGCGCCGATCTCGACATCGTCTTCGATCACCAGGCGTCCGATTTGGGGAGATTGCTCGTAGCGTCCCGCTTGCGCATCGCGGACGTAGCCAAAGCCTTCGCTGCCGAGCACTGCGCCCGCCTGCACGATGACGCGGTCGCCGAGAGTTGTGCCGGGGTAGATGGTTACGTTCGCGTCGATGCGGCAATGGCTTCCGATCTTTACCGCGTCGCCGATCACCGCCCCAGAGCCGATGGTTGTTTCATCGCCGACTTTGACGCGTTCGCCGAGAATCGCGCCGGGACCGATGGCTACGTTCTTGCCGATCTTCGCGGAAGAAGGAACGATGGCGGAGGCATGAACGACGCGATTGTGGCCGGGGTCGCGGAGCAGCTTCGCGGCTCGAGCGAAAGTGAGGCGCGGCTGGGCGGAGATCAGAATCGGCTTGGAGGCGGTGGCGTTGGCCGCGAAGTCTCCAGCGATAACAGCGGCGGCAGATGAGCGGAGCGCGCTGTCTAGATACTGAGCGTCTTCCACGAAGACCAGGTTTTCACTTGTCGCGGATTGCAAACTGGAGACGTTGGTTACGGTGACGGAGCTGTCTCCAAGGAGACGGCAGCCGAGTTTCTCGGCGAGATCGCGCAGGGTTTGCTTCATGGTTGTCTATTGTCGCTTTCCGGGGCGGGTGTGCACAACGGGGAGTGGGGCGTGACGCTCAGGGGATATCGCGGCTTCAGGGAAATTGCAGTTCGACGCGCAACGGAAGGGGTTGCGGCAAAAGAAGAGCTTGAACCACAGGGGACACAGAGGAGCACAGGGGAAACCGTGGCGATGCGAAGCGCTGTGTCACACAGAGATCAAGATCGAGTTCTCCGGCAGTCGCTAGTAGAGCGGCGGCTGGCCGGGCGGGCGGGTCTTCCAGCGGCGGTGAACCCAGAGCCACTGGTCGGGATAGCGGCGGATGAAGCCTTCGATGACGCGGGTGAATTTTGCCGTGTTGGCAACAATGTCGGCTTCGTTATCGGTGGTGCGAATTAATTCGACGGCGGGATCGAAGCGCAGAATATATTTGCGCAGCTTCGCATCCCACACGGTAAAGCCGGGGACGACGGCAGCGTCGGTGCGCAGGGCAATGCGGGCGAGGCCGCTGGCGGTGCAGGCGGGGATGCCGAAGAAGTCGACGAACACGCCCTGCGGCGGGGTCATGTTGGTGTCCATGAGGATGCCAACGGTTTCGCCGGCCCGCATAGCGGAGAGCAGCCCGCGGACGAAATCGTCTTTGTCCACGGTGCGGTTGCCATGCATGGTGCGGTAGCTCTGGAGCAGGGCGTCGATGTAGGGATTGTCGAGGGAGCGCATGACGATCGACAGCGGATGACCGTGCAGCGAGTGCGCGAACGCGGAGAGTTCCCAGGCTCCGAGGTGTCCAGTGAGGAACAGAACGCCTTTGCCGCGAGCGTAGGCGCGCTCGTAGTTTTCAAAGCCGTCGTAGACGACGATGCGAGATACATTTTCGCGGGTGTAGCGGGGGAAGAGGCAGACTTCGGCGAGCTGGCGTCCGAGGGAGACGAATTCTCCGCGAGCGATGCGGCGGCGCTCGCGCTCCGGCATTGCCGGGAAGGCGAGAGCCAGGTTGCGCTGGCCGACGCGACGCAGGCGTCCGTGAACCGCGTACACGGTTAGCCCGAGTGTGATGCCGATGGCGCGCGCCAGGGGACGAGGGAGCACGCCCAGGATCTTTATCCAGGGCCAGACTAGCGCGTATTCAAGGCGTTCTCGCACTGTGCCGGAGTGTAGGGGGTCGAGGCGTCGTCATGCAAGGTGGGTGTCGACAGAAAGTGTGGAGGCGGGGCTTCGCCCCGCCTCCACATCATCGCTACTTTGCTGCTGACTGCGCCCACTTGGCCAACGTGCTCAAGAACGGGTACGCGGCTTTGGGAGCTTCGATGTCTCCCTTGAGGGACGTTTTGAAGGGCACCATGCGGCCGTAGAATTCGCGGGTGCTGTCCTTATCCTGCTTGATGACGGCGCCCGAGAGTTCGAGTCCGGCGAAGAGGCCGCGGGAGCGCGAGTAAGTCAGAACCTGCGCCCGCATCTTCCAATCGGTATCGGCGGCGGCGTGGCGTCCCACCGGGCCGGCGGCCGCGCTGGCATCGCCGCCCAGCTTGAATTTGCTGGAGAGCAGGTTATCCATGCCGCCCTTGTTCATGATGAGCATCACGACATCGGATGCCTGGCCGCCAATCTGCAAGCCGAAACTGCCGCCGCCGATGGTGAAGAAAGCGGGGGCGCTCCAGCCTTTTTCGGTGCGGCAACTGGCGACACCTTTGCCATAACGGCCGCCGATGACGAAGCCTCCGTTGAGCAGCGACGGAACCACGGCCACGCATTCGGCCGAGCCAAGAATTTCTTCGGGGATCCGCTGGTCGGGCGCAGCCTGGATTTCGTCGAGCACGGTGCCGGCCGCTTCGACGCGTCCCGAAGCCTTGGTGTTGGGCTCTGGAGCCTTGGTGTCGTCATCGGAATTAGCGGAGAGAATCGGGGTCAGGAAACAAAACAGCAGCAGCGGAACGAGGGAATTTCGCATCATGCCTCACTTGGGAGATAAGAGTATGGATTCTGTTGTCTATTATTCTATTCGATGCGGGGTGCGGAGCGGAGGATACCGGGGAGTGATCAGGGTGAGTCAGGTTTCAACAGCTATCAGCCATCAGCCGTCAGGGAAACCTTCGGGTTCTGACGAGGTTCTCGGGCTGGAGATCTGATTGGAGGTTCGCTGGGGCAAAAAAATGCGGGGCTGAAAACGGCGACCCTAATCTCCGCTCCCAACCCCGTCTCCCAGGTTCTGTGGTAGGTGAAGCGAGTATGCGGCAGGTCTAGAAAGCGGACAAGATTACGAGGGTCACGGTACCTTGGTAACCGAAGTGCAGCTCTCAGCCATCAGCCATCAGCCATCAGTGAAATCTCAAGCCGCGTCTCTACAGGAGAAACGGTGCGTGGACAGAAATGGCTGACCCGGGACGGCAATCTTCGACGGATTATTTATCTCTACTTGTGATTCCAGCGGAATCCGGTGAACCCCAGATAACAACCAATGGCCAGAGCGGAGGCAGCAAATACGGCACTGCGTGGAGTATGGAACGAAAAAGCGCTGAATCCTAGTACCAGCAATACGCCGCCGGGCAGGAGTCTCAAGAGATGGGGCATATCCTGAATCGGCGCCCTGGAGCCCTTTTTCGCCACGTAGTGGGCGGCCCACGGTGCCTCAGCTGGAGTGATGTTCTGCTGCATCTCCCTAATTTCTTGTTCCCACTCCTCGCGCGACTGTTCCCGTTTATTCATTTTCAAGCATGAATCGTAGGGCCGGATAGGTTCTGGGATGGCTATGGGGAAACGTTGCTTTTGAGCCGAGAGTGCAGTCCTCAGCGGCTAAAGCCGCATTGATTTACTGAACAATGGCATGGCTAAAGCCACGCCCCTTCAAAACAAAACTAAAACTCGAGTTCTTCCGCAGCTTGCTAGAAACTACTTCGCCGTCACCAGCGAATGCGTAATCGCATGGACTGACAGCGCGATGCGGTTCTGCACGCCGACCTTGCGCATCAGTTTCGCGACGTGCGCTTTCACGGTGCGCTCTTCGATGCCGAGGGCGGAGCCAATCTCTTTATTCGAGCGGCCGGCAACCAGCATTTCGAGAACTTCCTTTTCGCGGTCGGTAAACGTGATCCGGCCAGCGGGGAAGATGCGACCCGGCGAGGAGCTGACGCGTTCGATGAAAGTCGAGAGCACACGGCGCGGGGCCCACACCGATCCTTGATGCACGATGCGCAGAGCCTGGATAAACTCGGCCGGCGAGGCGGCCTCGTCCACGTAGCCCTTGGCACCGGCCGCGATGGCTTTGAGCACACTCTCGTCGTCCATACCGGAGCCGGTCACGATGATGCGCAGATCGGGCCGGATGGCTTTCATGCTGGCCATGATGTCGTAAAGGTTCTGGCCGCCACGATTGCCCAGCAGAACCAGATCAATGGCTTGCAACTGGCTCAGGTCGGCGAGCGAGGCGGAGACCAACTCCAAATCAAGTTCGGTATCGAAGAGGGCCCGGAATCCAACAAACCGCAGCGGATCGCTCTCCACTACGGCGATACGTATAAGGGGTTTTCTGGCGACGGCAGCTTTCATTAAGGTTTCCCTGTTAGGATTGCATCCTGTCCAAGCTTGCCTGAACCGGCAGAGAATTGAAACGATTGCTGATCGATACAAATTACGGGGGTAACCCCCGAAATCAGGCAGCGGAAGAGGGATTGGTAAACGGAGGGCGGATGCAGCGGCATTTTGCGGGAATTCTGGTGATGGGCATGATGGCAGCCGGGCTCGCGCTGGCACAAACACAGCCCCCGGCAGAGGCACAGGGTCCGGCGCAACCTTCATCGCAATATCAGCCGAAGTTTGCGGGCGATCCGGCGCGGTCGGAATCGGAAGCGCAAGCGCTCGGCTACATGCGGACGGTGCTCCGGGCGGAGCACGCTTACAAGAAACGGCATAACAAATACGCGGAATCGCTGGAAGCGCTGGCTGGGACCGGGTCCCTCACCAAGCGCATGGCGCACACCACCGACCGCGGGGACTACACGGCCAGCTTCCGTCCCCACACCGACGGTTTCGTGCTCACCATGACGCCCAAGCATATGGACCGCGAACACCGCTCCTTCTATGCGGAAGAAGACGGCGCAATTCACGCGGACGATCAAAAGCCCGCGGATATGAGTTCGCCGAAAGTGCAGTGATCGGGTCGTGATGTGTTTGTGTAGGGACAGCCGCCCTCGGCTGTCCGGGCGAGCGCACCTCGCCCAACTTCTGAGTGGACATCGTTTGCGTTTTCATCATTGGGCAACGCTAGCTCTTGCCCTTCGAGCCAGGTGGTCCATCGTCGCGGTCGGCACGAGCCGGTCCGGGCTGTACGGTGTCAATCTGATCGGCGTTGCGGCGGACCGGCGTTGGGCCGCCATCGGCGCCGTGGCGTTTCAATTCCTTGACGATGTCTTCGCGGTCGCGGGCGCCGTAGTCGTGGGCGAAGCGGGTCAGGGCCGCGGTCAGAATGTCGTGGTGGTGCACGTTTTCCAACCCCGGTTCCCGCGTGACATTCAACCATAAGCGATGGAGCAGCACGACGTCCTCGTTCTTCATGGTGGGCGTGTGCGGGCCGATGCGGAACGTGTCCACGATGCCGTCGGTCTGAACGATCTGCAGTACAAACTGCCGTTTGGGCTCCGGTATGGCTTCCCAGGCGCTGCCCAGAGCGTAGGCCTGCTCGGCGGTCGTCATCTTGCTGGAGAGGCCGGTGACGACGCCGGAGGACTCGAGGTTATGCGCGGTCTGCGCGATGGCTGACCAGGAGTCGCGCGCCGGGACCACGAGGAGCGAGATCTTCTTGCCGACACTTTCGGCGACGGAGACGGCGCGCGTGAACAGAGTCTGCTCGTAATCGCTGAACATCTGCTCGGTGGAAAGGCTGTACGCGGCGGCCCCGAACTGGCTGATGCGGGCGGTCATGACCACCACATCCTGTTCGTGGGTATCGGTATGTTCCAGCACCCAGCGGAGATGGGTCAGGGTGTTGTAGTCGCGCACCGGAACGAGCACGTTGCCGGCGCGGATGCCGACGCTTTCCCGCTCCACGCTTTCCGCCTGCTGTAACTGGAACTGCTCCGTCATATTCGCCAAGTTGTGGGCGTGTTTACGTTGGTTCACCTTTTCGGAGACGGAGAAGATGGTGAAGAAGACTACCGAAAAAATAATGCCGCTCACCGTGGCCACCGATTTGGTGAACAGATTCACGATCGCGGTGGAGAGCAGAACCATGGCGATGGAGGCCAATCCGATCGGAATCTCGACGCCAAACAGGTGCAGATTGGGCGGCACTTTCCAGTTGCGCTCGCCCTTATAGCGGTAGCGCAGCACCAACATCGACACCGCTTTGAAGACGAAGCTCCAGACCACGCCGAAGGCGTAGGCTTCACCGAGGGTGTAGATGTTGCCCCAACTGACAATGATGGTGAAAAGCTGAAGCACGACGATGAGGTTGACGATGCGATAGGTGGTTCCGAACTTCTTGTGCGGACGCCGGAACCAGTCAGCAAGCACGCCGTCTTCGGAGACGCGGTTCAACACGCCATTCGATCCCACGATGGCGGTGTTGACGGCGCCCGACAGAATCAGGAATCCGACAACCACGACGAACGCGCGGAAAGCCAGGCGCAGAACCTCCGGGCCGACCATGTGCATAGCGAGTCCGGCGATCAGGTTGTCGCTGTACACCCGGGTGCGGACATCGTCGGGGATCAGCATGACTGCCAGCAAGGAGACCAGGCCGGTGAAGAGGAAGCTGTAAACACCGATGACGATGGCGGTGCGCTTCAGGTTCTTCAGTTTCGGGTGCGCGAGTTCGCGATAGACCTGCGCCAGGGATTCTTCGCCGCTCATGGCGAGCACGGAGTGTCCGAAGCCGATGATGAGTCCGAGAACGCCGAACAAGTGCGGCAGCTTGCTGTGCTTCCAGAAGCCGAGCGCCTCCGAACTGTAGTGGATGTTGGCGAGGGTGGGGAAGGGTGGCAGATGGCCGCCGACCTTGGCCAGTGTGAAGAAGGACCAGCCCAGCAGCAGCACCACCATGACGGTCGTGATCTGCATAATCCAGAGGGCCTTTTCGCTGGACTCTTCGATGCCCTTGATGTTTTCCCGCCAGTAGTAGAGAGTGACCGCTACCGCGAACAGAACCGCGGTGGTGTTGATTCCGACCTGCGGCGTGCCGTGGAAGAGGCGGTGAATGGCGACCGGGACCCAGCCATGGGCGTCGGCGATGGCGACGGTGTCGTTGATCAGGCCGGCGATGTACTGTCCCGCGGAAACGGCGGAGACCGGCCCGGTCAGGATGTAGTCGAACATCAGGGCCGAGACGCTGATTTTGGCGAGCGTGCCGCCGAGAGCTTCTTTGACGACGCGATAGACGCCGCCGCGCACGAACATCGAACAGCTTTCCACGTAGACGGCGCGGACGGCGAAAGCGAACAGCATCACGCCCAGAACAAACCAGGGCGCGCTTTTTCCAATCGCTTGTTCGGCGATGCCGCAGGCGTAGAAGGCGGAAGACCCGAGGTCGTTGAGAATGATGGCGGCGGCTCGCCAGTAGGAAATGAAGGTGAGCATCACCGAGGTCGCTACCACAATGCGAACCCGGTTGGAGCCAGTGGGTGAGTTGGTGGTCGAAGACATGCGGCAGGAGCCCTATTTGCTGGCTTCGTCCTCCTTATCCAATAGGGTCCCGACGTCTTCGTAGCCGGTTAACAGCAGCACAATTACGGAACCGGCCCACCCGGCGACAAACATGTATTCCAAAATCTTAATCAGTAGGACGCTGAAACTCATAATCCGGATATGGTATCTGATCGGCGCGGAATTCGGCGTCAGATTTTGTTGAGCTGCGAGCGTCGGCCAACCGGTTCGCTCGCAGCTCGAAGCTTATCTGTTTGCTATCCTGAAGCGTGCTCAAAATCCATCGAAGTGCGTGGGGACTGGTGCTGGCATCCGCCGCCCTGCAGGTTGTGATCTTTCCGCTGCTGGGACTGCATGTGCTGGCATGGGTCGCAGTGGCGCCGCTGCTGGTCGCGATTTTGCGCGCGCGCTCGCCGCAGACTCTGCAACTGGATGGTCAGACACGTTTGCTGCCCGCCACGCCGTGGCAAGGGTTCCTGCTGGGCTACAAATGCGGGATTCTGTGGTTTGCCGGAACCTGCTACTGGATCTTCGACACCATGCACCGTTACGGCGGGCTGCCGATTCCGGTCGCCGTGCTGGTGCTGATCTTGTTCTGCCTGTATGTCGGGCTCTATCACGGGATGTTCGGGCTGCTGCTGGCCTTGGTTGCCGGGTCGAACAACGCTGGGCCGCAATCCGCCACATCGGCGGCCTCGATTCGGCGCGCGCTCGCGGCCGCTCCCTTTCTTTGGGTCGGGGTCGAACTTGCCCGGACTCGGATTACCGCATTTCCATGGGAGCTTCTGGGATATTCGCAGACGGCGAACTTTGCGCTCACGCGGATTGCGACCCTCACCGGCGTCTACGGCCTCTCGTTTGAAATCGTGCTCGTGAACAGCGTCTTCGCGGCGGCGTTTCTGGCTCCGAAGCTGCTGCCTGGGAAGGATCGGCGAAAGTGGCTGCTGGCGGCCGCGTGTGCGGCGGCGGTGATCCTGCAAGCGGGGCAGTGGCTGTCGCCTCCTCCTCTCGCCACCGATCGCACGGCGCTGCTGGTGCAGCCGAATATTCCAATTCAGGCTGGGGAGGTGTGGACGAAGCAATATTTCCAGGACACGCTGCGGGATTTGACCGCGATCAGCCTGCATCCTCCCGGAGAAAAAGAAGTACGACGTTACGACTTGATGGTTTGGCCCGAGTCGCCTTCGCCGTTCTACACCAACGATCCCATGTTTCGAGATGCGGTGAGCGCGCTGGCAAAACAGGCGGGAACCTGGGTGGTGGCGGGTTCCATCGGAATCACGCCTGCCATGCACAGCGCGGGAGAAAGCTCGCAGATTTTCAATTCGGCTGCCCTGGTTACTCCGCAGGGGGAGTGGGTTGGACGCTACGACAAAGTGCATCTCGTGCCCTTCGGTGAATACTTGCCGTTTCCGCAGGTGTTCGGTTTTGCCGGAGGGCTGGCCAAAGAAGTAGGAGAGTTCCAGCGAGGCGCATCGCGGACGCCTCTGGATGCGGGAGGTGAGCGCCTCGGAATGTTCATCTGCTATGAATCGATCTTTCCCGACGAAGTGCGGCAGGGACCGCTGCAAGGTGCCGAGGTCCTGGTCAACATCTCGAATGACGGCTGGTACGGCGACAGCGGGGCCTGGAAGCAACATCTGCAGCAGACACAAATGCGGGCGATCGAAAAT
>OBLT010002874.1_pt1 | contig 10603 bp, 5 predicted proteins | sample 1518721 | NCBI WGS metagenome assembly OBLT01 (sample SAMEA3539307, study PRJEB22396) | soil metagenome | biome: tundra; feature: field; material: soil | place: USA | collected 2010-05 | depth 0.15 m | reverse complement strand
GGCGCTCGCCCAACGCGGGCGCCTCATCTACGTCGGCACCGGCACCAGCGGACGCATTGCCGCCCTCGACGCCGTCGAATGCCCACCCACCTTTGACGTCAGCCCGCGCATGGTGCAATTCATCATCGCCGGCGGCCCAAAAGCGCTGGGCGCAGCCGTAGAAGCCGACGAAGACTCGCGCGCGCGCGGCCGCAAAGCCATCGCGAAGAAGAAGCCCACAAGCAAGGATGTCATCGTAGGCATCGCTGCCAGCGGACGCACTCCCTTCACTATCGCCGCCATCGAATATGCGCGCTCGCACGGCGCGAAAACCGTGGCTGTCGTCTGCAACCGGAAATCCCCACTCGGCAAAGCCGCGCACGTGGCCATCGTGGCGGACGTCGGTGCGGAAGTTGTCGCAGGCTCTACCCGCATGAAAGCAGGCACCGCGCAGAAGATGATCCTGAACATGCTCACAACCGGAGCCATGACCCGTCTCGGCTACGTCTACGGAAATCTGATGGTCAACGTCCACCCGAAGAATGAGAAGTTAGTCGAACGCGGAGTGGGCATCCTGGAAAAAGCCGCCGAACTCGCCCCCCAAGCAGCGCGCAAACTCCTCGCCGCCGCAGGAGGTCGCGTCCCCGTAGCCTTGGTGATGGCCAAGGCTGGGGTCAGGCGGGCTGACGCTGTGGCTGCCCTGAAAAAATCCCAGGGACAGGTGCGCAGAGCGATAGCGGCGGCAAGGCCCATTTAGCCAAGTGGCGCTTTCCCTGTGCCTCTCTGTGCCCCCGGTGGTTGGCTTTTTCGTCGTTACAAACGAAACTCCGCTCGACATTTCTAGCCGCCGCCGTGCTGAAATCATAGTTAGAATGAGATCGGCGCTCCAGTTTTTCAGGAGCCACCCAAGTTATGGATAAGCTCGTAATCCGCGGTGGCAACCCGCTGCTCGGCACCGTCCGAATCAGTGGCGCGAAGAACGCCGCACTCCCTTGCATGGCAGCAGCCTTGCTCACCGACGAACCGGTGATTCTCGAAAACATCCCGCAGGTGCGCGACATCGAAACCACACGCAAACTTCTCTCGGCAATGGGCGCCGAAGTCGAACTCGGCTACGGACGCGCCCATCACCGCACCACGATTTGCGCCCGCACGCTCAACGCTCCCGAAGCGTCGTATGAACTGGTCAAGACCATGCGGTCCTCCACGCTCGTCCTGGGACCGCTCATTGCCCGGTGTGGCCGCGCCCACGTCTCGCTGCCCGGAGGGTGCGCCATCGGTGCCCGCCCCATCGATCTGCATATCAAAGGTCTGGAGCGGCTGGGCGCGAAGATCACGCAAGAGCACGGCTACGTCGAGGCCGTCGTTGATCCGCTAAAAGGCGACCGCCTCCGCGGCGCCGAAATTGTCTTCGACAAAATTACCGTCACCGGCACCGAGGATCTGCTTATGGCCGCCACACTTGCCGATGGCGAGACCGTCATGCAGAACTGCGCCCGTGAGCCGGAAGTCGCGGACCTCGCCGCGCTGCTCAACGCCATGGGCGCGAAAATCCAGGGCGCCGGCACGTCCACGATCCGTGTAAAGGGAGTCGCCAAGCTGCACGGCGCCAGGCACCGTATCATCCCCGACCGCATCGAAGCCGGAACCTTCATTATCGCCGGAGCCCTAACCGGCGGAGACCTCAACGTCGCCGCATGCGATCCCACGCACCTCACCGCCATCTTGCAAAAGCTGGCGGAAACCGGCGTGAAAACTGCGGTGAAAGCCGACTCCGTCCGCGTCATGGGAGATCAGCCGCACCAAGCCGCCGACCTGAACACCGAAGAATATCCCGGCTTCCCCACCGACATGCAGGCGCAATACATGGCGCTCGCCACGCAGGCCGAAGGCACCTCGATCATCACGGAAAATATTTTCGAGAACCGCTTCATGCACGCGCAAGAACTGGTCCGCATGGGCGCCAACATCAAGATCGAGGGCCGCCGGGCCATCGTCCGGGGTGGAACTCCGCTCAGCGCCGCCGCCGTTCTCGCCTCGGACCTGCGCGCCTCCGCCTCGCTCGTGCTCGCCGCCCTGGTTGCGGATGGTGAGACCATCATCGACCGCGTCTATCACTTGGACCGCGGCTACGAGAACATCGAGGAAAAACTGAAAGCCGTGGGCGCCGAAATCCGCCGCGTCGGCAACATCTTCCCCAAGCGAGCCGGAGCCCCCGCGCAATCGTGACGGGTAGCGATTGTTACCTGTGTGCCCCAAGCCCAAGAAAAGATTCACTGGGCATCGGTTCTACCAATCCGGTGTATAGGATGATACGGCGTTTCACCGTTACTGGCGGGAGACGTCTGCGGTTGGCACAATTTCTGGCTCGTGTCCGTAAGCCTTCCTGTAATCACTTCTGAGCGCCGTAAGGGTGAGCGCAAGTGAGTCCAGGTAATACCTCCGAACTGGCTCGTCCCTAAGTGGATCGTGCAGTAGCAAGTTTTGTGCGGTGTAACATTCCTTCAGCGCTGAATCCACTTGGGTAGGCGCCAGCAAGATGCATAAGTTAGCGTGCGCTAGTGGGCTCGCCGGCGCCAGTTCGACCGCTTTCTTACCGTGCTCGAGGGCGGCGGAGAGCTGTCCGACGGAAGAGGCGTGCACCGCCAGATTCCTTTCAGCTGTGGCGGCATCCATGCTGGTGTCGAATTCGCCCTCGTAAACCAGCAAGGCGCTGCCGCCGATGTGGTCTTTGGGCGTGGCGTTCTTAAACGCCGCCGCAATCTCTTGTTCTGCCAGTCGCACGTCTGTAAGTAGAGTACTGCTGACGATAATGGTACCGTGCACGCGAGCCGGTATCTCGCGAGACAAGTAGAGACCGAAGGGTCGGCAGGGCACGTCGTAGAAACCCGGGTCCCACTGCCAGCCGGTGATGAACCAACAGCTTTCGGCGGGATGCTGTTCAAGGTAAGCTTTTGCTTCCGGATACGCTTGTCCTAGATCGAGCCAAGGCTCGTACTTATACGCCTTCGACGGTCCGCCCCACAAATCGTTCGCATAGGAGAGATAATTGGGATTGGCATGCAGTGACGATATCGCGTGCAGCACCAGGAGGCACGGCACCGCGTAGCTCACCCAACGCACACGCCTGGCTAACTCCACGCATCCGTCCGCAGCCGCGATCAGCAGAAACGGGAACATGGGCAAAAGATAACGGACGCTGACATTAATACCGGCGTGGATGCACACCGCCAGATAAACAGCCGCTGGAATCAGCAGAAACAGACGTTCCCGGCGGCGCTGCCGAAACGTGATCGCTATGCCGAATGCGGCCACCAGAATCATCGCCAGCATGGCGGTCGTGTTACGAATCAGAAAATTGAGCGGAGTAGAAAACCACGGTGCGTGCAAATAGATTTTGCCGGCAACAAAGCCTATAGAACTCTGATTCGATATCGCCAATGCCGTGGCGAACCCCTCCAAGTATGCCTGCGGCAGCAAGTGGCGATCTTCTAACTCGAGCAGCACACGCTGGCTGGCGGAGGCCGCAATATGCCGTGGCTCCTGGAGTTGCGCTCCTGCGGGGTACGCGGCGAAACGCATCCCATAGCCCGCCCAAAGAATACCGACCGCGAGGACCGAGATCAACGCAACGGCCAGCAGGTTGCGAAGCATTAGTTGCCATTTTTGCCGGTCGCCTTCTGGTTGAGTGAGCGCATCCGTAATTGCCAGAACCCCGAGGATGGGTACGACGACCACTCCTGAATCCTTCGTTAACAGCGTCAGACCCGCAGCCAGAGCGGTCAACAGAAAGAACAGGGTCGTACGACGCCTGACCCACAGGTAAAACCCGAATACCGCGAACAGCAGCATGCACGTGACCGGTACGTCGGTCAGGACCAATGAGCCGTAGGCTAGAACGTTGGGTTCGAAGATGAGCAGCAAACTTGCCACGACAGCTGTGGTAAGGCCGAACATCCGACGGGCAGTGATCCAGACCAACAGACAAAGCCCCACGGCAAAAACAGAAACTGCCATGCGCGCACCGGCCAACGCCGCGGGCCAGTTCTGGCTATACAACCAGGTGAGGCTCGCAAACGCTTGCTGCATGTCGTTCCCCCTGTCCGGTGCGCAGTTTACCGCAAAGTTCATGGCAAGCAGCGGGGCCGCTGCGATAACTTTGGCCAACGGCGGATGCTCGGGACTGACCGTGAGATCGCCACACTTCAAGTAGCGGTAACCGGAGTAAAGGTGCGTGGCTTCATCGGCGGTCTGCGAAACCTGGCGAACACTGAGAGGCAACTGCCCCAACATAGCAGCGCAAAGCGCCACCGGAATCAGCCACTCCAACCACGGGTATTTCTGGAGCACACTGTTGGCTTGATCGCCCAGACCTGTTGGGCGCTCGTGATCAACAACACTCTGCTGTTCTTCCAGCGGCGGCAATCGTTCACTCCAATCTTATTTAGGCTAGCGATCTGCTGAGCCGAGCGTGCAGGCCCTGAAGTACTCGCCTGCGCTCGAGCGCAAGATCACTCCCTCCAAAACACGTGGAAGATTCCCATCTGGCTGCTATGCGGAAATTTCTGCATGACTTCCACGCGCACCTCGGGGGTCATCCTGGCGGAGGGGAAGAGCGGCGCTTCATTGATTACTACCACTTTCAGATCGTCGGATTGCAGTGCCTTCAATACTTCCTCTGCCGGTACGCCCCCATCGTCGCGCGTTACGTTCTTCAGCCCGGAGAGAAAATACAGCTCTGAACATTCATTACCCGCATACATCAATCCGTTTGGCGAATGCTGCTGCAGAAAATGAATCAAGCCCGCAAAATCCCCGGCATAATTGACCCGTAATCCGCCCGCTCGCTCCAGTTGCAGTTCATCCATCCGTCCCACTTTGTGGGTAAATTCATAAACGTAATCCGGAACCAGCCTAACCACGCCAAACAGCAGATAAAATCCCATCACTGCGGCCAATACATAGGTGCCCGGTTGCCTCTTAACGGTGGCCACAATCGCCACCGCGGCCAGCAACGTCAGCGGCAACGAATAGGAGAGATAAATCGACGCGGCGAAAGGATACTGCACCAGGCTACACACCGCCGCCAGGGAAATGAGTACCATGATCCGCTGCTGTTGGAGCTTTGATGGGCCGCTCCGCTTCCGTGCCCCCAGCACGACAGCCGCGCCCAGCAACACCACCAACGGGGTCAGTGTCGCAGCTGAATACCACACTCCCAAAATGATCCCACTCGACGTCGCAGCCTTCACGAGCATCACCATCAACCCCAGGCCGACAGCAGCGCTCACGATTTTCCCCTGAAATTCGCGCAAGTACATCGCCGCCGCAACCAATCCCGCTAATGCCAGCGCGAAGACGCTTTTCTCGACCGACACGGGAGGAAGCACTCCCAGCGCCGTCGAGCGTGTGATTGCGCTTGCCGTCACGCCCGAAAAGAGCTGGCCGAGCGCTCCCAAGCGCGCATACAGTAGCAAGAAAATAATGACCGGACTTATGAACCCGCAGAGAAATGGAATCACCGCCCGAAATATTGTTTTGAATCGTTGTCCTGTTCCCACCCGCACACTCTGTTCTCTCCGCAGGATCAGCCCCACCAGCACCGCGGACGGCAGCAGGAAGTGGTACAACTCCGCCATCCCCAGTCGCGAGTGGAGCACAAGAACCAACGTCGCCAGGAACAGCAGCAGCGCGCTCACGCTAAACACGCGGTAGGGCCAGCTATTCTGCGAATCCTCATCTGCCAAACTTTTTGTCGAACTTTTTTTCGAACTTCTTTCCGAACTCTCCCGCAAGTTCTCGCTTTGTTCCAGAAAGGCTAGAAACAGCAACGAGCCGGCAATGTAGTACGCTCCGATCACCTTGATCAGGATCGACACTCCGCCACATACTCCCGCCACAAAGAGCCATCGTCGCGTCCGCGCTTCCAGGTAGCGGAGCAGCGCCGCCGCTCCAAACGTCGCAAAGAACAGGTTGTACCAGGAAGGCATTGCCGCCGGATAATTCGGATAACTCCACGCTACTGCCAGCAGCGTGATCGCTCCCGCTACCATCGCCGAAGTAAAGCGCAGCGCAATATAATAAACCGCCGGAAGCCAGGCCAGAAAAAACAGAAACACACAGAAGCGCAGCGACATCAGATTCACACCGAATGCTCGAAACGCCAGCGCATGAATAAAGCTCAGACCCCCCGTATAGATTTCCGCAAAATCGCGATGCGGAAGTTGCCCCTGCATCACCCGCAGCGCGCTTTGGCTTAGAGCCCCGTCGTCGGACGGCGCCCATCCCCGGCCAATGTGAAACCCGGCATAAATTCCTGCCACGGCCAGAACCACAGCCAGTACCGTCAAACGTACCAGCCACCCTTGCGCGGCGATCAACACCGCCACTTCACCTTCGCTGGCGGCCTCGACCGGCTCCGTGCACTGTTCGTGAACCCTTATTTCTACACTCAACGGCGGATCGATGCGCAGCCCTGACTTCGCGGGAGTATTCTCCATTTCCGTCTTCACTTCGCCTCCAGCGCCGTCAGCCGCATCTTCGCCTCTTTGCTGTTCTGGTTCAGTTGCAACGCCTGCCAATACTCTGCCCGCGCAGCAGACATATTCCCGCTGCCTTCGAACGACACTGCGAGCCAATAGTGGTAGTCCCAAACCTTCGGATCCATGGCCGCCGCCTGCAGCAGGTAAGACTGCGCCTCCGCGTTCCGCCCATCCTGCAGAAGTGCGCGTCCCAGAAAATGTTTCGGAGCCGCTTGTTCCGGGACTAACTGCACCGCGCGCGACAGCAATTGCTCTGCTTCCCGATACTGACCATCCATCAAGTGAATATTGCCGCAGTTGTAGAGCGCCGAATAAAGATTTGGTTCCTTCTCCAGAATCTCCGAACAAAGCGCATAAGCCCGCTCATAGTCGCCCATTTGTCCATATAAGCCGGCGAGTCCCGCCATGCCCACTTCCGATTTGGAGTAATCCGGATTTACCCGGTCGAGCCAAACGCGGCCTTCCTCGAACCGGCCGGCGTGGATGTACACTTCCGCAAGCGCCAATGGCCCATAACCATACTCCGGATGGTCTCTTACGACCGACTCCGCCAGCTCAATCGCGCGATCATGCGCGCCCCGCTGGCTATACTCTTTCGCGAGCCCCGCCCCCGCATACGGATTTCCCGGATACAGAGCTTCCCCGCGCGTCAGCATGAGCAGATCGCTACCCCAGTACACCTGCTGCACAATCGATGCGCACACATAACCACCACATAGCACGAGTACCGCGCACCCCTGCATTGCTTGCGCACTCCATCCCTTCATGGACGGAAGTCGCCGCAGCCCGATTGCCGCCAGAATCGCAAATCCGATCGACGGCAAATACATGTAACGGTCGCGCACAAAATCGCCATTGCTAAAATTTCGCAAATACAGCGCGGGCGCGAGTCCCACCAGCAGCCACCACCCCGCAAACGCGACGACAGAATTCCCTTCGCGCCTATTCCAATACCACAATCCAATCAACGCCGCACCTAACACCGCTGCCGGCGCCGCCACTTGGCTGAGGATTGCGCCCGTCACATATGGGGTGTAATAGAGTCCCGTAATGCCCACCGGAACCAGCAACTGCCGCAGATAAATGGACATCACAAGCGGCAAAGTCCGCGCCATGTCCATCATTCCGTGATTGGGAGTGAACTGCCCAGTTGCATGCAGCAGCGCGTGCTTTCGCAGCAGTGCGTACGCCAGCGTCACCACTACGTACGGAGCCGCCTCCCTCGCCGCCCCAAGAACTCTTCGCCCCGGCGATGCCCTCGTCTCCGCTGGATACAGCCACGAGTAGATTCCCACCAGCGCCGAAAACACTATCGCCATCTCCTTCGTCAATAGCGCGCACGCGAGCAGCGCCAGCGAGGCGATCCACCATGCCGTTCTCTTCTTTCGCGCGAAATTGCGCCCGGAATTGCGCTCCGAATCGCGCCCGCTAAGAAATGCCCCAAAAGCCAGCGCGGCTAAAGTTGTTACCATCGTGTCCGAAGCTGCCGAAATCCATGTGACGGGCTCAATATGAATCGGATGCAGCGCAAAAATCAGCGCCGCCAGCGCTGCCGTCCAGTATTCCAATCCCAGCCGTCGCGCCAGCCAAAACACTGCTGCCACCGCGCCCACGTGCAATAGGACCGCTCCCAGGTGCCATCCCCACGGCCGCAATCCGAACAATGTGTAATTCAGCATCGACCACGCCACGAACAGCGGCCGGTAATACACCTGCTGTCGCGCCATGTGGTACCACAGGTCACTCCCGAACGCCCGCGGCAGATTACTCCAGGTCCGGATGATCGGGCTGTTTACAATCTGCGGCCAGTCATCCCATACAAAATCGAAAGACAGCGAGCCGCTGTAAATCACAAAAGTAACCAGCGCAAGCAAAGGCAGCAGAACACTCGGCCGTCGCAGATACTTGGCCAACAATTCCGATGCGCTAGGTTCCAGATGCCCTTGTGTCTCTTCCATGTGCTTCGTGTCCAGAGTCGATCGCTGCGCTCCAGATCAGCCCATACTAACCTTCCCTCCCACTCGGCGCATGTTACTCAGGTTACCTACGTGTGCCACTTATTCCCTTATTTCGCCCTCCTGTTTATGCGACGATCATTCCATGGGGGCTGTCACGGGAGCCACACCCGCCAAGGTACTGTCGCCGGTCTTGTGCGTCGATCTCGACGGCACTTTGATCAGGGGAAATGTGCTTTGGGAGTGCGTCCTCGTCCTCCTCAAAACCCGCCCTATCACGCTCCTGCTGCTCCCCTTCTGGTTGCTTTCGGGACGAGCCTCCCTCAAACGCAAGCTCGCCGCGCGGATCCACCTCAACCCCGCCTGTCTTCCCTATCGGCAGCAAGTTCTTGATTTTCTCCAGCGGGAAAAAGCCACCGGGCGCCGCATCGCGCTCACAACCGCCGCCGACCGCGACCTTGCCGAAACCATTGCCAGTTATCTCGGCCTCTTCGACGAAGTACATGCCAGCGACGGACAACTGAATCTCAAGGGAACGAACAAAGCTGCGTTTCTAGCCAAGCACTTCGCCCAGACCGGCTTCGACTATGTGGGCGACTCTGCCGCCGATGTAGAGGTTTGGCGTAACGCTCGTGCAGCGTACGTGGTGGGCACCGAAGCCCGCGCCGAGCAAGCCGCAGCCGTAACTACCCTCAAAGGCACAATCCTCGAACCGGCGACATCGTTCCGCACATCGTTCCGCACATGGATCGACGCCCTCCGCGGCCATCACTGGGCGAAAAATCTTCTGCTCTTTCTGCCCCTTGCACTGTCGCACAACCTCGCGGTCCCGCCCATTGTCCGCACCTTCGTCGGCTTCGCACTCTACGGCTTTTGTGCCTCCGGACTCTATATTCTCAACGACCTTCTCGATCTCCATTCCGATCGCGAACATCCATGGAAAAAGGAGCGCCCATTTGCCGCCGGCGCAATCTCAATTCCCGAAGGTTTGCTCGTGTCGTTTATCTTGCTCTCGTCGGCGCTCGGCCTGGGATTCTTACTCAACGTGCAATTCGGCCTCGCCCTGCTCGGATACGTTGCGCTTACGATGTTGTATTCGCTCTATCTCAAGAAGATTGCTCTGCTTGACGTCTTCATTCTTTCGAGCTTCTACAGCTTCCGCATCCTCGCCGGAGCTCTGATTTCTGCCACGCCGCTTTCGCAGTGGTTCCTGGCGTTCTCGATGTTTGTCTTTCTTAGTCTGGCGATGGCGAAACGTTACTCTGAGTTGCTTCACGCCAGCGACTTAGTCAAGACGGGTAACTCGGGTCGCGGCTATCGCGCGGGCGACCGCGAATTGCTGCTTTCGCTCGGCGTGGGCAGCAGTTTTTCCGCGGTCGTTATCTTCAGCCTCTACGTTCACAGTCAGGACGTGCGCCTGCTCTACTCCTCGCCGGAGTTTCTCTTTCTGCTTTGCCCCATCGTTCTTTATTGGCTCAGCCGAACCTGGCTGCTGGCGCATCGCGGAGAATTAAAGGAGGACCCGGTCACGCTTGCCATCCGGGACCCCGTCAGTTACGGGGTTGCCGCGGCGGCGGCGGCCGTCATCGCTGTGAGCATGATACACGTGAGTTGATTAGAGTGACAGCCCTAGGTCTAGTTGGTTTGCGAAGTAACTCGAATTGCTTTCGGTACGCTTAGTATGTCTGGTCAATCAGCCGCAACCTTGTGCAAGGAATCCGTAGCCTCGCCGCCCATCAAGCAAGTTCTCTCGTGGGGCCGTTACCCGAAAATCGCGCACCATCGCGTGCACAGGCCGGCGTGGAATGACCAGGTGCCGGAACTTCTCAGAACTGCCGCGCCTGGCTTCCTACTCCCCTATGGCCTCGGCCGCAGCTACGGCGACTCTTGCCTCAACTCCGGACGAGAACTGATTGACTGTCGCCGACTCAACCGCATCCTCGGTTTTGACGAATCCACTGGCATGGTCCGCTGCGAAGGCGGCGTCAGCCTTTCCGACATCATCGACGTATTTCTCCCTAAAGGATGGTTCCTTCCGGCCACGCCCGGCACTCGCTTCGTCACCGTCGGCGGAGCCATTGCCAACGACGTGCACGGTAAGAACCATCACTGCGCTGGAACCTTCGG
>OBLT010002870.1_pt1 | contig 10606 bp, 10 predicted proteins | sample 1518721 | NCBI WGS metagenome assembly OBLT01 (sample SAMEA3539307, study PRJEB22396) | soil metagenome | biome: tundra; feature: field; material: soil | place: USA | collected 2010-05 | depth 0.15 m | reverse complement strand
GAACTGCCTGCTCTCGATCTTTGCCCGCCGGCTCATCGTGGCTGCCCGCTCCCCGGCACGACGCCGGCGCTTAGTCCCCAGCGGCCTAGCTTTTGCGACGGGACTCACGCTCGCCCACTACTGGCAGGTGTTGTCCACGCTGGCCCATTTCGCCCACTAGATAGCACCACCGGCCCTGCCTGCGGGCACCCCCGAAAACCGCGCGGCCTGGCCTGGCGCTGCTCGCATAACAGAAGGGGCACCGCAGACACAACGATGCCCCTCTAGAGTCGTGACCGGCCTCAGCGCAGCTTAGGACAGGTCGAACTCCCCGCCCCGGATACCAGCGGCAAACGCCCGCCACTGCGCAGGGGTGAAGATCAGCTTTGGGCCGTCCGGGTCCTTCGAGTCACGTACCGCGACGATGCCGGGCAGGTTGCGGGCAACCTCCACACAGTCGCCACCCGAGCCGTTGCTCAGACTGCTCTTGACCCAGACGGCGCGCGTCAGGTCGGTTGTGATCTTCATGTGCCTCAACTCCTGAGGGTTACTGCTCTACGATGCCTGCGATTAGCGCGCGTGACGCGTCCATGCTCAGGGCCGACGCGCGAAGGTGGTCTACCGCAAGCTTATATCGCTCCGTATCTGACGGCTTCTCGATATACAGCGCGCCAGTCATGTACTCCACGTACACGACTCGCGGGTCTCGCGGCTCGGGGAACGTCAGGAGGCTAAACGAACCATCCATAGCCGCATGCGCGCCAGCCCCGAACGGAAGTACCTGTAGCTCCACGCGTGGCAGATCGGCAACGGCCAGCAGTTGCTCAAGCTGACGCTTCATGACCTCGCGACCACCGACCACGCGCCGGACAACTGCCTCATTGAGCACGTACCAGACATGCGGACCCTCGGCAGAGGTCAGAAGCCTCTGCCGTTCCATGCGAACCTTCACGATGCGCTCAAGGTCCGACACGTCGGCCAGCTTCGCGCGGATAAGCGCAGACGCGTAGTCCTCGGTCTGCGCCAGGCCGGGCACGAACTCGGCGTGATACGCGCTGATGCTCACAGCATCCGACTCAAGCCCGACGTAGACCTCGAAGAACTCCGGTATGGCTGTCCCGTATTCATGCCACCAGCCGCGCTGGCGCGATGCGCGGGACAGTGCCAGCATCGGCTCCCAATCGTCGTGGTCCTCCGTCAAGCCGTAGGTCCGGAGCAGGTGCTTCACGTCGCGTGGCAGGACAGAGACGCGCGAGTTCTCTATGCGGCTGATCTTGGCGCTTGACCACTCAAGCGTGTCCGCTACGGCGTCGATTGTCAGTCCTGCCGCCTCGCGGCACTTGCGTAGCTCAGTCGCGAGTCTGCGCCGGTTCACGGTTGGGCTTGACTCCGGTGCCATCGTGCCTCCAAAACGAAAGTTGCATCTGTACCTTGCGCACACGACCTAACGGTGGCAACATGACGGTAGCACGATGACGACGGACGGTAGCGCGAGTCCGGTAAAGGCTCCTTGGCCGGGCCGGGTGTGGGATCACTTGGTCGTGTCCGCCTTGCCCGGTCAAGGTCAATAAGGATGGATACGCCTATGCCTAAGCCCTGGGGCTGTATGGGCTGGCTCACAGTGGCTCATTCTCTCGTTTGAGGGTGAAGGGGCATCGGCTGAAAACAGGCGCTCGACCTGATTAGAGGTTCCCATGAGCGGCGGTACCGGCTCTGTTAACGACTGCCCGGCTGCAACATCGGGCATGTCTGAGGATGCAACTGTGGAGAACTCCGGAGCCGGTACCGTCTACCAAGACTTTCCGTTAGAGAGCATCCTAGAGTTCCGCCCGTTGCCAACCGCTGTACCATGCGGACGGCTGCACGCGCGGAACGTCTTGTTTGAATGGCACCTAACGGGCCTCACGGAAGATGCCGAGTTGATCGTCTCAGAACTCTTGACGAACGCGTACACCGCGTCTAGGCCAGAAGGCCAATTCCACGATCTGACACCGATCACGCTACGCCTACGCGCAAACAGTCAATTTCTGATCATCGAAGTGTGGGACCGTTGCCCCGATGACCCTCACGCGAAGGCGCAGGACACGGAATCGGATACAGGTCGTGGCCTCACGATCGTTGAGGCACTAGCTAACAGGTGGGGATACGCGCGCACTGCCGCGTATCGCAAGGTCGTTTGGGCTGAGCTATTGGTTCCGGCCTCGGCCGAGCCGTTCCTTAACAGTGCCTGGCACCATGCCCAGTGACGGCGCAGGACACGATCAGGCGCTTGACGACGTTGCCCGCGACTACCCCCGCTGGCACTGCTGGGCAGGCATCTCCGGCCTGTTCTATGCCGGCCTGCGGCACAGCTCGCCACCCATCGTCGTCCGGGGTGAGGACCCCATGGACCTCCGCGACTCGATACGCGACTGGATCAAGAACCACTGAACTCCCGGCCCGGGACGCTGGCACGAAGCGACGCCGGTTACAAAAGCTGCCTCACCACGGCGGGGTGTCCTTGCCCGCGCAAGGCAGATAGTTCCGGGCCGGGTAGAACCCCCGTGCCAGCGCCTGCGGCCCCGACCGCAACGGAAAACGTGGGCGCTGGCATGGGACCAATGCAGAAAGCCCCGTCCCTACCGTGGCCGACACGGATAGGGCGGGGCCACTGCTGCCTGGAGCCGGTTACTTCGAGCCGCGCTTGATCGCCCGGGGCGTGCGCTTGGAGCCGACGTCATCGGCAGTGAAGGCGTAGCCGGCGCCGCCGCGGATCATGCCCAGGGGGGTGCCCTGCTGGTCGCGCAGCACGTAGTCGGTGGCGCCGCCGACCGTGTAGGACTGGACCTGCGGCTGGCCGTCCTGCCCGGCCAGGCCGTAAGTGATGGCGGTCGCGGAGCCGACGCTCTATGCGCGTGTCTATCTACCTGATTTGTTGCGACGGTGCCTGGCGATGGACCTCGTGAGGAACACCTGGAATAGTGCACAACAGGCGAGTATAGCGATCCCAAGGATGTTGGGATATGGCCCGCTCACCACTGCTGCGCTAATAAGCAGCGCTGCAACCAAGACCATAATTGTGATTACAGTACTCAAAACTATAACCGAAAGACTCGGATTACCACCAATGCCACGCAGGCTCCACTGTGATTTGGCTGGACGCAGATTTATCCGCAAGGCTTCTCCCTAGCAAACGGCATTAGTTGCTGCAATCGCCCCGAGGACGATAAAGGCTCCAAAGAAGATAGCGCCAACGACTGTTGTCCGGGTTGATCGTGGCGAGTTCTTCTTCGATGGCTGTCCTGAACAGCGCGGACAGCACAGTCCTGGCCTGACGCACTACCCACGGGGAGGTATTCGCCCGCTTCTCCAGCTTCCGCAGCCACAGCGTGACATCCTTCGTGGTGATCTTGCCGAGCTGCTTGTCCCCCAGGTAGGGCAGGATGTTCTTTCTGAGGGCGCTGCAATACACCTCCCGCGTCCTGGGCTCGATGCTGTGGGCGTCCAGCCATCCCGGTGCGTAGTCACGGAGGGTCTTGCCGTTCGTGGCCTTCTGGACCTCAATGGCAGGAGGGATACCTGCCTCAGCCAGCCGTGCGGCCTTCAGCGCATCCTTCTCCTTGGCGAAGGTCCCGGCCGACCTCTGCCTGCCTTCGGCATCGCGGTACAGTCCGGTGTGGCGTCCGTTGCGGGGGCGAGTGCTTGCCATCAGTTCCTCCAGAAGCTCGACATCAACATGCCTGGGGACTGACCCTCCGCCGACAAGACCAAAGCCTACTGACCTGCCTGTTCTCGGATCAAATGTTGACAGGAGCTGTCCCCGTGAGAGCCATCCGCCGCTTCACCGTGCGCACTGCGCTGCCCGAGCCGCTCACCCCACTGCGTGAGCTCATGCTGAACCTTCGCTGGTCCTGGCATGCCGAGACACGCGAGCTGTTCGCCGCGATCGATCCGGCCGGGTGGGAGGCGTCCGGGCATGACCCGGTGGCCCTGCTCGGCGAGGTGCCGTCGGCCCAGCTCGCCGCTCTCGCGGGCGATCAGGCTTTCCTGCACCGGCTCGGCGAAGCTGCCGGCGAACTGCGTGAGTACCTGTCCGGGCCGCGCTGGTACCAGGCGCATGCCGTCCAGGCCGCCGGCGGGTCGGCGGGCGACGGGCCGCCCCCGGCGGCGGTCGCCTACTTCTCCCCGGAGTACGGCATCACCGAGGCGCTGCCGCAGTACTCGGGCGGCCTCGGCATCCTGGCCGGGGACCATCTCAAGGCCGGCAGCGACCTCGGCGTGCCGCTCATCGGCGTGGGCCTGCTGTACCGGCACGGCTACTTCACCCAGTCGCTGTCCCCCGAGGGCTGGCAGATGGAGCGGTACCCGTCGAACGACCCGAACGGGCTCGCACTTTCGCTGCTCCACGACTCCGACGGGTCGCCGACCCGGGTCACCGTGGCCCTGGACGCGGGCCGCGTGCTCGCCGCCCAGATCTGGCTCGCGCAGGTGGGCAGGGTTCCGCTGCTGCTGCTCGATTCCTACGTGGAGGAGAACGAGCCGGCCCTGCGCGAGGTCACTGACCGGCTCTACGGCGGAGGCAGCGATCACCGTCTCTGGCAGGAGCTGCTGCTCGGCATCGGCGGCGTCCGGGCCGTGCGCGCGTTCTGCGCGCTCACCGGGCATCCGGCGCCCGAGGTCTTCCACACCAACGAGGGCCACGCCGGCTTCCTCGGCCTGGAGCGGATCCGCGAGTATGCCCGCCAGGGGGTCGGCTTCGACGAGGCGATCGAGCTGTGCCGGGCGGGCACGGTGTTCACCACCCACACCCCCGTCCCCGCGGGGATCGACCGGTTTACCAGGGAACTGGTGGAGCACCATTTCAGCGGCCTCGCGGCGGACCCGGCGCTGCCCTGCGACCGGGTCCTGGCGCTAGGCGCGGAGACATTCCCAGGGGGCGATCCGGCCGTCTTCAACATGGCTGTCATGGGCATGCGGCTCGCACAGCGGGTCAACGGCGTGAGCAAGCTGCACGGCCAGGTCAGCAGGGAGATGTTCGCCGGCCTGTGGCCCGGTTTCGACACCTCGGAGGTGCCGATCGGGTCGATCACGAACGGCGTGCACGCCCCGAGCTGGGTGGCCAGGCAGATCCTCGACCTGGCCACCGCCGGAGCGGAGCCCGCGCCAGGTGCGGACACGCTGCCGGAGGACGGGCACGCCTGGGAGCGCGTCGCGCACACGGCGCCGGTGCGGCTGTGGGAGATCCGCCGGGCGCTCCGGTCGCAGCTGGTCACGCAGGTCCGGCAGCGGGTGCGCGCCTCCTGGCGGCAGCGCGGGGCCAGTGACGCGGAACTCGTCTGGACCGACGAGGTTCTCGACCCGAATTTGCTGACGATCGGCTTCGCGCGCCGGGTTCCCTCCTACAAGAGGCTCACCCTGATGCTGCACGACCCTGACCGGCTCACCGCCCTGCTGCTCGATCCGGAGTGGCCGGTGCAGATCGTCATCGCCGGGAAGGCGCATCCGGCCGACGACGGCGGCAAGCGGCTGATCCAGCAGATGGTCGCGTTCGCCGACGACCCGAAGGTGCGGCATCGCATCGTGTTCCTGCCCGACTACGACATGGCGATGGCGCGGGCCCTGGTGCAGGGCTGTGACGTGTGGCTGAACAACCCGCTGCGCCCGCTGGAGGCGTGCGGCACGTCAGGGATGAAGTCCGCGCTGAACGGCGGCCTGAACCTGTCGGTCCGGGACGGCTGGTGGGACGAGTGGTATGACGGCGCCGACGGCTGGTCGATCCCCTCGGCGGACGGCGTGGCGAACCCGGACCGCCGGGACGAGCTTGAGTCGGCCGCCCTGTACGACCTGCTCGGCCAGACGGTGGCGCCGCTGTTCTACGACGCTGGCCCGGACGGGCTGCCCCGCCGCTGGCTGGAGATGGTCGGGCACACCTTGCGTGCCCTCGGCCCGCGGGTCCAGGCCTCCCGGATGGTCCGCGATTACGTGACGGAGCTGTACCTGCCCGCGGCGCGGGCGTCCCGCGCGCTCACCGACGGCAGCGCCGGGGCACCCGGGTCCTTCGCCGCCGCCAAGGAACTCGCCACCTGGAAGCGACGGGTGACCCGGGCCTGGGGCGGGGTGGCCATCGAGCACGTCGAGGCGCTCGACGGCAATCAAGGCCCCGGCGGCAAGCTGGTGGTGCGGGCCAGCATCCGGCTGGGGAAGCTGACCCCCGACGACGTGACCGTCGAGGTGGTCTACGGCAGAGTCGGCGACGACGATGAGATCCTCGGCCCGGACTGCAATGAGCTGACCGTTGAGGGCCCGCCCGGGGAGGACGGAGTGGCCCGGTACGCGGGCGAGGCGGAACTCGGCCGTCCCGGGCCGTTCGGGTACACGGTCCGGGTGATGCCGCGGCACCGTCTGCTGGCTTCGCCCGCGGAGTTGGGGCTCGTCACGCTGCCCGAGGTGCCGGTCGGGATGACCACCGGCGACTTGCGCTGACGCTAGTCTGGCGGGCGCGTCACCCGTTCAGGTGTTACGTGGCGCAAGTAAACCGTTGCGCCGCGTATGGCGTCTAGCTAACATAGCCTGCTCAGCCGCCGCGTCTGCGGTGGTGCGTCAGGTGTTATCCGCAAAGCCCTGGGGGGGCCAATGTCATTCCGCATCGCCTTATGCGCGCCGCGTGATGCAGCAGTGTCACTTTCCGTTACTTGCGCAGGCTCTCCCGCACGTGAAAGGACACTGACATCGTGAGGCCAGATATCCGTCCCGAGAACCGGCTGCTGACCCCCTCTGAGGTGGCGGCGCTGTTCCGGGTAGACCCGAAGACCGTCACCCGCTGGGCACAGCAGGGCAAGCTCCACTCGATCAGGACGCTCGGCGGTCATCGTCGTTACAGTGAGGCGGAGATCCAGCAATTCCTGGACGACCCGCAGCGGGTGCCGATGCCCAGGGCTGCCGGGGAGTAGCCGGGAGCGGTTGGCTGGCCGCCAGCTGGACTGCATACCGGGCCCGGGTGCCATGGGCTATCGACACCAGGCCCCGGCCTGGCGTTTTCCGGTCCTGGCCCCGGCCCTGGGCTGCCGGCGTGCATCGGCCGGGACACCAGTAGGATCGTGGCCCGGGCATGGAGGTGCGGCATGGGCGAGTTCGTCCGCGTGGAGTCTGACCAGGCGGTGGCCACGATCCGGCTCGACCGGCCGCCGATGAACGCGCTCAACGCCCAGGTCCAGGGTGAGATCGCCGCGGCCGCCGCGCAGGTGGCGGAGGATCCGGCGATCCGTGCCGTGATCCTCTACGGCGGGGAGAGGGTCTTCGCGGCTGGCGCCGACATCAAGGAGATGGCCGAGACCAGCTACACGCAGATGGCGGCGGACACCCGGCGGTTGCAGGAGTCGTTCACCGCGGTCGCGAAGATTCCCAAGCCGGTGGTCGCGGCCGTGACGGGGTATGCGCTCGGCGGCGGCCTGGAACTCGCGCTGTGCGCCGACTTCCGGGTCGCGGGTGAGGGCGCACGGGTCGGCCAGCCCGAGATCCTGCTCGGCGTCATCCCCGGCGCCGGGGGGACCCAGCGCCTGCCCCGTCTCATCGGGCCGGCCAGGGCGAAGGACATCGTCTACACGGGCCGGTTCGTCGGCGCTCAGGAAGCGCTCACCATCGGCCTGGTGGACAAGGTCGTCCCGGACGCGGACGTCTACCAGGCGGCCCGCGACCTGGTCGGCCGGTATGCCACCGGCCCCGCTGCTGCCCTCCGGGCCGCCAAGCAGGCGATCGACGAGGGCCTGGAAGTGAACCTCGATACCGGGCTCGAGATTGAGCGGCTGCACTTCGCCGGGCTGTTCGCCACCGAGGACCAGCGCACGGGAATGCGCAGCTTCGTCGAGAATGGGCCTGGGAAAGCCACGTTCGCCGGGCGGTGAGCCAGAGATGATGAATCCAGAAGAGGGTCCCGATCTGGAGATGGTTACTGCCGCGCTCCGCGCGGACAGTGCTGACGTGGCCGTTTACGCGCGCGTGCTCACCGAGTCGCTGGGCGGGGCGCTCCCGGCCGGTGTCGTGACGGTCGAGCGGGACCGGAGCATGTCCGACCGGATGCGCGGGCGTCCCGGTGAGGTGTCCAGGGTCACTGTCCGGCTGGGGGAGCGGGTCATGTCGCTGGCCGTGCGCTCGGGCGAGCCCATCGCGGAGATCTGCCGCGAGGTGCGCGGGGTTGTGCTGTCCCGCCAGCCGGTGCAAATCCAGGAATGGGCGGCAGAACTCGCCCGGGCACTGGTCAGCTACGCGGAGCAGAACGCGCAGGCAGCAGAGGCCCTGCGCAGGCTGGTCACCGGGGGCTAGGCGGGGACGCCCAGGAATGCCCGGCCACGTCCTGCGCCGTCTGCGCCGGTAAGCCCTCGGGGAGTTCGTAGGCTGGGGGGGTCATGACACCCGACGACCGCATGCCGGCCACGCTAGGGCCCTACCGTCTGCTCGACCGCATCGGCGAGGGCGGGATGGGTGTCGTCTACCTCGCCCGCGACGCTGAGCACCGCAGTGTCGCGATCAAGGTGCTGCGCCCGGCGGTGGCGGGTGATCCTAACGCCCGCCGGCGCCTGGCCCGCGAGGTCGAGACGATGCGGCTGGTCCGCAGCCCGTTCGTCGCTGAGGTGATCGACACCGACGTGAGGGGCGACCGGCCCTACATCGTCACCCAGTACGTTCCGGGTCGCACCCTGGACGAGGTCGTGCAGGAGGAAGGCCCGGTACAGGGAGCCGCGCTCGCCCGGCTGGCCTGCGGGCTCGCCAACGCGCTGGCCGCGGTGCACGCCGCCGGCGTGGTACACAGAGATCTCAAGCCCGGCAACGTGATGATGGTGCACGGGCAGCCGGTTGTCATTGACTTCGGGATCGCGCAGGCGCTGGATTCGACCCGGCTCACGATGACCGGCATGTTCATGGGCACGCCAGGTTACCTGTCCCCCGAGGTCATCGAGGGCCAGCAGAGCAGCCGGGCGTCTGACGTGCACGCCTGGGGCGCCACCGTCGCCTTCGCGGCCACCGGGCGTCCGCCGTTCGGCAGCGGCTCCTACGAGACGATTTTCTACCGGATCGTGAACGGCAGCCCGGATCTCACCGGCGTGGCCGGGCCCATGCTGCCGCTGCTGAGGGCGGCGCTGGGCCGCGAGCCGTCCCGTCGTCCGTCCGCCGAGCAGCTTGGCGCGGCGGCGGCCGCGCTGGACCCGTCCACGCTGATGTCGTCCGCGGCACCGGGAGCCGGCTCCGAGATGGCCCCGGCGATGACGGCGGCCGGCACGCGGATGGACGGCCCGCCCCTGGGCACGCCCGGGCTGGGTGCCATCGCCGGGGCTGGCCTGGCTGCTGGGGAGAAGATCGGCCCAGGTTCCGCCGCGGCGGGTTTCGCTGGTCCAGGCTCGACTACGCCGGGTTTCGGTGGCCCGGGTTCCACTGCGGCGGGTTTCGCGGGCGGGATGGCTGGCGCACCGGGTACCCAGCCGATCCCCGCCGGGCGGATCCGGCCCGGCGACTACGCTGACGTGCTGCCACCGGTCAGCTACCAGCCGCCCGGTGCGGGGGCCGGCCGCGGGACCGGGACGCTTTCCCGCGGGGACTGGCCGGCGGGTGGGCCCGCCGCGGCGCGCCGCTCCGAAGGCGCGGAGCGGCGCCGGCATCCGCTGCTGGTCTTTGCGACCATGGTGATCGCGGTGGGCATCAGCGTGATCCTGCCGATCGCGGGCACGCTTGGCGCGCTCGCTGCCCTGGTGCTGCTACGTGCCGGGGCGCTGGCCCAGCGCGGCGTCGACCAGCGGCGCACTGAAGGCGGCGCGCGGGCCGCCAACGGCCTCTTCGCGGCGGCCGCCTTCCCCTGGTTCCTGATCCGGTCGGTACTCGCAACCCTGCTGCGGGCTCCGTTCGGGCTGGCCGTGGGGGCGGCGGCGGCGGTGATCACGATCGTGGCCCAGCCCTCCGCGGATCCGCTGCCACGCGCCGTGGCCTACGGGGCAGGCGCGCTGGTGGCCTTCTACGGGCTCGGCCCAGGCTCGGGCAAGTCCCGGCGGCAGCTCAACCGGATCTTCGCGGCGATCATCGGCACGCGCACCACGGAGGCCGTCGCGCTGATCGGGCTGTGGGCCCTGGCGCTGGCGACGGTCGCGGCGGCGGCGACCTCGGCGTCCGCCTACTGGCCGCTGGTGGCACCCACGGGCTTCATCCCGCACCTGCCGGGCTGGCACGAGCTAACCCAGGTCGTGCACTTCCGGTTCTGGCATCCGCAGTTCTGGCGCTTCCGTCTCTGGTGACCCGCGGCCCGGGGCATTTCGTTATCCGTTAAGTTCGTCTCCCCTGGGAGGCAAGAACTTAACGGATAAGGGTTATCCGCAGGTGAATTAGCGTTCGCGGGGCTGCGCGAACTCGGTATCTTCGTGGCCGGATGCGCCCGCCGCGGCCACGGCTGGGCGTACCGCCGCGGTCGCCGTGGCCGGGCTGACGGCAGCCCTTGGTGCGGGCGCCGCAGCTCTCGCCGGGGTCCCCGAAGTCCCGGTGGCCGAAGTCCCGGTGGCCGAAGTCCCAGTTCCCGCCGGTCCCGCGGAGCCGGCGGCGCGGCGCGGCGACTGGGGTGGCTCCAGATCGGAAGAGCACACGTCTGAACTCCAGTCACCTTGTAATCTCG
>OBLT010002867.1_pt1 | contig 10609 bp, 7 predicted proteins | sample 1518721 | NCBI WGS metagenome assembly OBLT01 (sample SAMEA3539307, study PRJEB22396) | soil metagenome | biome: tundra; feature: field; material: soil | place: USA | collected 2010-05 | depth 0.15 m | reverse complement strand
CCGAGGTAGCCGGCCCGGCCGAGGTAGCCGGCCCGGCCGAGGTAGGCGGCGTGGCCGACGCCGCCGGCCCGGCCCAGGCAGCCGGCGTGGCCAACGGGAAACCGGTCCCGGCTGGGGAGCAGGAATCCGGCGGGCCTGCTGGCGACGTCAGAACCTGACCGCGAGCCCGATGCTCAGCAGGGCGCCGAACGCGAGTTGGAGCCGCCCGGTCATGCCGAGCGCGGCGATCAGCGCCGGGCCGGCCGCCCCCGCCCGCACGGACCGGATGGGTGCCAGCGCGAGCGGCAGCGCGGCGAGGGTGAGCAGGGTAAGCGGCCGGGCCGGGGCCATGGCCACGGCCGCGGCGAACGGAACGAGCACGGCGGCGATGTACAGCGTCCGGGTGCGGTTGTCGCCGAGGATGACGGCGAGCGTCCGCTTGCCCGTCACGGAGTCAGAAGGAATGTCGCGCAGGTTGTTGATCACCAGGAGCGCGCAGGCGAGCAGCCCGACGGGAACGGCGGCCGCCACGGCCAGCCAGGTCAGGCCGCGCATCTCGACAAAGGCCGTGCCGGCCACGGCCGCCAGGCCGAAGAAGGCGAACACGGCGACCTCGCCCAGGCCCCGGTAGCCATACGGCCGGCTGCCACCGGTGTAGGTCCACGCGGCGGCGACCGCCGCCGCACCGAGCAGCAGCAACCACCAGGACGTGACCGCGGCCAGGACGAACCCGGCCAGGCAGGCGACCGCGAAACAGCCCAGGGCCGCGATGAGGACCTGGCGCGGCGGGGCGACTCCGGCCGCGACGAGCCGGACCGGCCCCACCCGGCGTTCGTCGGTGCCGCGCACGCCGTCGCTGTAATCGTTGGCGTAGTTGACCCCGATCTGCAGGGCGAGCGCCACGACCAGGGCCAGGATGCCCCGCCACAGCGAGAAATGCCCGTAGCCGAACGCGACGCCGGAGCCGACCACGACCGGGACGACCGCGGCGGGCAGCGTCCTGGGCCGTGCGCCCCCCAGCCAATCCCGTGCTGCGGCCACTAGGGCGTGGACGGGCGGGGGCCGTATCCGGCGGCCGGCCCGAGCACGCTGATGTCACGGACCGCGCCGGTGGACGCGGAGGTCGCCAGCGCGGCATAGACCCGCAGCGCGTCACTGACCGGCCGGTCCCGGTTCGCCGGGTGGTAGCCGCCCAGGGTGTCCAGCAGCCTGTGCCTGCGAGCGCTGAGTTCAGCCTCTGGGACATCGAGCAGGATCTCGCGGTGCGGGATGTTGATCTCGACGCGGTCACCGTCCTGCGCCAGCGCGATCGCCCCGCCGGCCGCCGCCTCAGGGGCGACGTGACAGATGGACAGCCCGGATGTGCCGCCGGAGAACCGGCCATCCGTGATGAGAGCACACTCCCGGCCCAGCCCCTTGCCCTTGAGGAAGCTCGTGGGGTACAGCATCTCCTGCATCCCCGGGCCGCCCCTCGGCCCCTCGTACCGGATGATCACCACGTCGCCCGGCTTGACCTGATCGGCCAGGATGCCCGCGACCGCGTCGTCCTGGCTTTCGAAGACCTTCGCCGGACCGGAGAAGCGCCACAGGTCCTCGGCGACCCCGGCCGTCTTCACGATGGCGCCTTCTGGCGCGATGTTGCCGTAGAGCACGGCGAGCCCGCCGTCGGCCGTGTAGGCGTGCTTGAGGTCCCGGATACAGCCGGCCGTCCGGTCCTCGTCCAGGGAGGTCCAGCGGGAGGCCTGAGAGAACGGCCGGATCGTCCGGACTCCGCCCGGGGCGGCGTAGAACAGCTCGACAGCCTCCGGCTTGACCACCGGGGAACGGATGTCCCAGTCGTCGAGGAACTCGCGCAGCGAGGCGCTGTGCACCGTGTGTACCCCCTGGTTGAGCAGTCCCGCCCGGTCCAGTTCGCCCAGGATGGCCGGGATGCCGCCCGCCCGGTGCACGTCTTCGACGTGATAGTTGCTGCTCGGGGCGACCTTGCACAGGCACGGCACCCGGCGGGACAGCTCGTCGATCTCCTTGAGGCCGAAACCGACCCGCGCCTCGTGCGCGGCGGCCAGCAGGTGCAGGATCGTGTTGGTGGAGCCGCCCATCGCCACATCGAGCGCCATGGCGTTCTCGAAGGCGTCGCGGGTCGCGATGGACAGCGGAAGCGCGGACTCGTCGCCCTCCTCGTAGTACCGCTTGGCCAGCGCGACCACCACCTCGCCGGCCCGCGTGAACAGCGCGCGCCGGGCGGTGTGCGTGGCCAGCGTGGTGCCGTTTCCGGGCAGGGCGAGCCCGATCGCCTCGGCGAGGCAGTTCATCGAGTTCGCCGTGAACATTCCTGAGCAGGAGCCGCAGGTCGGGCAGGCGGCTTCCTCCATCTCGCTGAGCCGGTCGTCGGACACGGACGCATCAGCTGAGGCGATCATCGCGTCGATCAGGTCGAGCTTGACCGGCTCGCCGGGCACCGTGTCCACCCCGGGCTTGGCCACGCCGGCTTCCATCGGGCCGCCGGACACGAACACCGTCGGGATGTTCAGCCGCAGCGCGGCCAGGAGCATGCCCGGAGTGATCTTGTCGCAGTTGGAGATGCAGACCAGCGCGTCGGCGCAGTGCGCGTTCACCATGTACTCGACCGAGTCCGCGATCAGTTCCCGGCTGGGCAGCGAGTAGAGCATGCCACCGTGCCCCATGGCGATCCCGTCGTCCACGGCGATGGTGTTGAATTCCCGCGGCACGGCCCCGGCCGCGTGCACTGCCTCGGCGACGACCTGCCCGACCTCGCGCAGATGCACATGGCCGGGGACGAACTCAGTGAAGCTGTTGGCCACGGCGACGATCGGCTTGCCGATATCTTCGCGTGCGACCCCACTGGCGCGCATAAGCGCGCGCGCTCCTGCCATGTTCCTGCCGTGCGTGACGGTTCGGGATCGAAGCGGTGGCATGTGCCCGGCTCCCCTCAAGGGTGTGGAGCCTTCAGCGTACCGGCGGTCCGGCACCGCGCGGCGGGTCCCGCGACCTCGGGCCTGGCCCCCCGCCGCGGCGCTTCACCAGGTCAGCAGGCCGGGGGAAGCACCTGCGCGGCGGCCGCGTGAATCCGCTCGATCTCATCCGCGCCGAGGCGTGTCGCGGAGTGGCCCTGCGCGCCATGGCGCAGGTATTTCTGCAGCCTGCGGCCGGACAGCACGTCGACGCCGCTGATGCTGGCCACGGTCCACGGGATGGTGGGTCCGTAGATCACCAGGGCGGCCTGCACGGCGATCTGCTCCCCGAGTGCCGCGCTGAGCAGCTTGCGAGCCTCGTCCGCCGCCCAGAGCGCATCGGCGAGCCGGTCCGCCTGGCTGAACGGGCCGTGATACAGCCGTCCGCCCTTGGTGGCACGGACGGGCATCCGGGAGTCCCAGCGCTCGGAGTCCACGGAGTAGATGCCTCCCGGGCCGACGACCAGATGGTCGATAACGCGCTGGCTTCCTGGCAGGACGCGGGCATGCAGCGAGCGGTAGCCGGCCCGGCCAAGCCTGGCCAGCCGCCGCCTGGTTCGCCGGTGCGCCGTGGGCGCCCGCACGCCGGCGGGTATGGCCGCAGCGGCCCGCGAGCGGAGGATGGTGTCCGCGATGGCGATGACCGCCGCGACGGTCAGGCCCAGCCGCCAGCCGGCCACCGCCGAGACGATGCCGCCGGCCACGGCGGAGGCCACCGCGCGCAGGATCCAGCCGAGCTTGCGGGGCTCCCTGGCCAGCCTGGCCTGCAGCGCGCCCACGGCGGGCTGATGGACGCTCCCGTGGTGCGGCGCGGACATCCCCAGTATCGTCCGCGGCCACGGCACGAGCCCGGGCACGGCCTCCGGCGGTATCCGGGGGACGAACTGAGGCCCGGTGCCGGCAGGTGTCCCGGGAGGTGTCCCGGGCAGGGTATCCGCCGGTGCCGCCGGCAGGAACCCTGGCTCGGTTTCCGGGGATCCCCCCGGCAGGAACCCTGGCCCGGTTTCCGGGGACTCGGCCGGCTGGGGCTCCTGCCCGGTCTCCGGGGGTTCGGCCGGCCAGAACCCGGGCGCGACATCAGCCTGCGCCGGGGGCGTGGCCGCCGACCCAGGGTGGCTAGCTGCCGGATCCGTCCGATCCATATACCAGAGAGTAATGGATCGGGCACGCAACGAACGGGAATACACCACAGGACACTCGGAACGCTTCCGCATCCTGGCTCTTGCCCAATTCGCGCGGGTGGCCGCCGCCGTCTGGACCAGGCGCCGCTGTCCGGCTACGGTTCGGTAACGTGACCGAAATCCATGATCTCACCGTGCTTGAGCTGGCCCGGTCGGTGCGTCAGGGCGATCTCTCGCCGGTGGAGATCACCGACCATTACCTGCGGCGCATCGAGGCGGCGAATGCCGACGTCGGGGCGTTCTTCACGGTGACCGCCGGGCTGGCCCGCGACCAGGCCGCGCAGGCGGAGAAGGCAGTGGCGCGGGCCAGCGATCCAGGGTCGTTGCCGCCGCTCACCGGGGTGCCGATTCCGATCAAGGACCTGAATATGGTCGCCGGGGTCCGGCAGACCTTTGGCTCCGCCGTATTCGCGGACAATGTGGCACCCCAGGATGACTACGTCGCCGGGGCGATCCGGGCCGCGGGGGCGGTAATCACCGGGAAGACCGCAACGCCCGAGTTCGGCCTGCCCTGCTACACGGAGACCGATATCGGGCCGCCCGCGAGGACGCCGTGGGACCTGACCCGCTCGGCGGGCGGGTCGAGCGGCGGCGCTGCCGCGGCCGTGGCAGCCGGGCTCGCACCCGCCGCGCAGGGCAGCGACGGCGGGGGATCCATCCGGATCCCGTCCAGCCTGTGCGGCCTGTTCGGGATCAAGCCCTCCCGGGGCCGGATCTCCAATGCCCCGCTCATGCCCGACCTGACCGGTCTCGGCACCGAGGGCCCGCTGGCCCGCACCGTGGCGGACGCGGCGCTGCTGCTGGATGTGATGGTGGGCAACCGGCCCGGCGACATGTATACCCAGCCGCCGCTTCCGGCCGGTGAGACGTTCCTCGGCTATGCCACCCGTGAGCCGGGCCGGCTGCGCATCGGCCGGACGCTGCGCCACCCGATCGAGGGCGCGGTCGTGCATCCCGACTGCGTCGCCGCGTACGAGGACGCGAGCCACCTGCTGGCCAGCCTCGGGCACGACGTCGAGGACTTCGAGATGCCGTTCGGCCCCGACGCGGTGCCCGCCTTCGAGACGCTCTGGTACACGATGGCCACGCTGGCCCCGGTGGATCCGGCGGACGAGGGCCGGCTCCGCCCGCTGACCCGCTACCTGCGCCAGCGGGGCCGGGCGCTGACCGCGAACGACCTCATCATGGCCCAGGCATACCTGCAGGTCATCGTCCGCTCGGCCCTTTCGATCCTCAACGAATACGACGCCGTACTCACGCCCACCCTGGCTTCGCCACCGGTGCTGGTCGGCTACTTCGAGGACGTCGCCCCGCCCGAGAACTTCGAGCGCCAGAAGGCGTTCACCCCGTACACGGCGCTGTTCAACGTGTCTGGGCAGCCGGCCGTGAACGTCCCGCTGTACTGGACCGCCGAGGGACTGCCGATCGGCGTGATGCTGGCGGGCCGGATGGCCGAGGAGTCCACGCTGATCTCGCTGTCCGCCCAGCTGGAAGCGGCCCGGCCGTGGAAGGACCGGCACCCGCCGCTCTGGTAGCCGGGGCGGGCCGCTGTGGTAGCCCGGCGGGCCGGGCTCGACGGCTGCCCCGGTGGTTGAGGGTGGGCGGCATCACTCACAGTGATGAAGTTCCGTCCGGCGCCCCGGGCGTGGTCGGGCCGTTCCCGGCCGGGGCGCCTCGCGGTACCGGCCGGCGGCCCTGGTGCGCGGTCGTGGCGACCGCGGAGGCCCTGTGAGGTGCCCTTATCAACGTGACCGGCATCGGTGTCGTCTATGGGGTGTCGCCGATGAACGGGAGATTAGATGGATAAACGGCAGGTGCGGGCCTTCGAAGCGTTCGTGGCCGAGTCGGGCGCCGAGCTGCTGCGCATCGCAACGCTGCTCACGTCGGATCCGCATATCGCTGAAGACGTTTACCAGGAGACTCTCCAGCGGCTCGCCGCCCGCTGGTCGCGTGTCGACCATCCCCGGGCGTTCAGCCGCCGGGTGATGCACAACATCGTCGTCGACCAGAGCCGGGCCCGCGCCCGGCGGCCCCGGGAGCAGCAGCTCTCGCACACGACGGAGAGCAGCGACCCGCGATCGGCCGACTCGCATGGCGCCGTCGAACTGCGGCCGGCCCTGTTCGCGGCGCTGGGCAGCCTCACCGCCCAGCAGCGCGTGGTCGTCGTCCTGCGCTATTTCGACGATCGCAGCGAAGCCGAAGTGGCCCAGCTGCTCGGCGTCTCGGCCGGGACCGTCAAGAGCGCCGCCTCACGCGGGATCGCCCAGCTGCGCGCCCGTCCGGAACTCACCGCCATGTTCAGCACGACCGATAGCACCCTGTGAAAGGAACACCGATGCCTGCGACCGACGAAGACATCCTCCGCGACCTGATGCACCGCTGCACCGACGACATCTACCCGCCCGCGTCGATCGCCACGCACGTGGTGAGCCGGCAACGGCGCAGGCACCGCCGCCGCCAGCTGGTGTCCCTCGCGGCCACGGGTGCCGCGCTCGGCACCATAGCCACCGTCGTGGCCGCCGTCCCGCGCCAGGCCGCCCCGGCCCCCCAGGCGGCCCATGGCAGCCAGCCGGCGATGAAGCTGACCGCGGAGCAGCGGACGCTGTACCAGCTCAGCTGGGCCGCGGCCCGGCAGCGGGAGGGGCAGGGCCGTTACGTGGTGATGCGCGAGGTGCAGGACAACTACCAGAAGATGACCGTGATCGACAGTGTCACCGGCGACACGTGGTCCTATCAGAAGGTCCCCGATGCGCCCTCGGTAGCACCGGAGGCGTATCACTGGTCCCCGACCCAGGCGCAGTTCGCCGCCATGCCCACCGACCCGGCGGCGCTGCGCACCCTGCTGATCTCGCAGTACGACAAGCAGTGGAATCAGTCGCAAGCCCTGGTCTCCCGGCTGAGGAAGGGGCACGTCCCCAAGGCGACGGACACCGAGAGCGCCGCGGGCAAGGTCTTCCAGCAGGCGTACGACATGCTGTGGAACCCGCTCGTCGGCCCGCCCCAGCGGGCGGCCCTGTTCAAGGTGCTCGCGGCCACGCCGGGGGTCAGGGTCGACGGCCAGGCGACTGACAAGCTCGGCCGGCCGGCCGTGGAGATCACCTGGACCGACCCCTCCGGCGGCACGACCTACGGGACATACGAGGACCCTGTCACGACCGCCGTCCTAGAGCAGACGTTCAATTTTCCGGCCGACGGGGCCGACCCTGGATATGACCTGTACCTGTCCATCACCCGCGCCAGCACAGTCCCGCCCTATCCCTACGCCGGCGGCTGACTGACCCGCCGCCAGGATCCCGGGCGCATCGCGGATCTGCGGGGCCTAAGTGGTCGGTAAGAGGGGTCTTCGGGGCGGCACGGACCCCCTTACCGGCCACGAGCGCCCAGCGGCCCTACGATGCGACCACCGATGCACGGCGGCCGGCCAGCCCAGGTCAGGAGATGGTCAGATGATGCCGGGGCGGCGCCGCGCCAGGCAGGCGCGGCGGGTGATCCACGCGCTGATCGCGGCGTGCGCATCCGCGGCGGTGCTCGGCGTGCTCGCCTTCGGCTATGGGACGATCCCGGCGCTCGGCCCGGCCCTGGACCCCGGCCACGGCGTGTGGACGTCCGCCGCGGGCGGTGAGCTGCCGCATTCCCGGACCCTGGCCATCGCGGGTCTCGCGCACCCGGTGCGCGTCTCGTTCACCCGTGAGGGCGTCGCGTCCGTGCACGCGGCCGACGACAGCGACCTGTTCGTGGCGCTCGGGTACCTGCACGCCACGTTCCGGCTGAGCGAGATGGACCTGGAACGGCGCCTGGCCGCGGGCCGGCTCGCCCAGTTCGCGGGCCCAAAGGCGGTGGGTTCAGACAAGTTCGAGTTGCGGCTCGGCCTGCTGCGCACCGCGCGGGAAGAATGGGCGGCCACACCGCGGTCGGGCCCGGTGGCCCGCGCGCTGCTCGCGTACTCGCGCGGGGTGAACGACTACCTGGCCCAGGCCCGGGCCAGCCACCACTGGCCGGCCTTGTTCTCCCTGGCCGGCGTCTACCCGGCGAACTGGACCCCAGTGGACAGCCTGCTCGTCCAGGGTGATCTGACCCAGGAACTCGACTTCACCACGACCCCGCTGGACTATGCGCTGCTTGAGCGCTCTCTCGGAGCGGCCCGCACCATGGCCTGGTTCCCGGTCCTCCCCCCGGACCAGCAGAGCCCGTATGACCCGGGACCGTACGTGCAGGCCGGCATCGCGCCCATCGCCACGGGCGGCACGCTCACCTCGGCGGCCCCGCTGACCCCACCCACCCCGGCGGCCCTGCTGACCTCGGCCACCCCGGCGGCCCCGCTGACCCCGGCCACGGGCCCGGCGGACCCGGCCATCATCCCCGCGCCCGTGGCGACGGCCGCATCGGCGCTGCTCGCCCAGGTCAACGCGCTGCCCGCCGGAGCGGTGCACCGGTATCCGGACAGCAACGCGTGGGCGGCCAACGGCCCGGCGGTCGCTGGGGGCAGGTCCATGCTGGCCGGTGACCCGCACCTGGTGCAGACCATCCCCTCCGTCTGGTATCAGGTAGCGCTGTCCGCGCCCGGCCTGTCGGTCAGCGGGGTCAGCGTGCCCGGACTCCCCGGAATCCTGCTCGGGCACAACGACCACATCGCCTGGTCTCTCACCGACGTGCAGAACCAGGCCACGCTCTTCTACACGGAGCAGACCAGGCCGAGCCGGCCCGGTGAGTACTTCTGGCACGGCGCGTGGCGCCGGATGCGGCAGGTGCACTACACGATCCCGGTCCGTGGCGGCCCGGCGGTGCGCCTGACGGTGGACATCACCGTGCACGGGCCGGTCATGACGCGGGCCGGGCAGACCACATCGGTGGACTGGATGGGCAGCGCTGCATCGCCGGACCTGGCGGTGATCCTGGCCGTCAGCCAGGCCACCGACTTCGCGCAGTTCCGCACCGCGCTGGCCGGCTGGCGGGCGCCGTCGCAGAACTTCGTGTACGCCGATGACAAGGGGAACATCGGTGCGATCTCGGCCGGGTACTACCCGGTGGTCCGCCACGGTGCCCCGTGGCTTCCGCTGCCGGGCACCGGCGCGGACGACGTGGCCGGCGTGATCCCCTACCGGGCGATCCCGCAGGTCTACGACCCGCCTGGGCATGTGGTGGTCACGGCGAACCAGCGCCCGGTCGCGGCCTCCTACCCCTACTACATCGGCACCTCGGCCAACTTCTTCGACGTCCCGTACCGGGCCGGCCAGATCTACGCCACGCTTCGCGGCCGCTCCGGGATGGTCGCGCGGGGTTTCGCTGACGTGCAGAACAACGTGACCGACCCGCTGGCCGTGCGCATCGTGCCGCGGCTGCTCGCCGCGCTGCGCGGCCAGCATCTCAGCCAGCGTGAGCAGGTGGCGGCGGGCCTGCTCAGCCACTGGAACGCGGAGATGGGCGCTGCCTCGGCGGCGCCGTCCGTGTGGTGGACGTTCTGGACCGACTACCTGTCGGCGGTCTTCCAGCCGTGGTGGACATCGGCGAAGGTGCCGGTCCGTAAGGACCGCCCCGGGCTGCAAGTGTCGGCGGCGCAGTTCAGCCTGGACGAGGACCTGGAAACGTGGACACTCCATGACCCGGGTAACCCGGCGTTTGCCCGGCCGGGCGGCCGGGCCGCCACCGCGGACCAGGCGATGCGGGCCGCGTTCGGCACAGCGGTGGCGCACCTCGCGGCGAGGCTCGGTGGCACCCCGTCGAGCTGGGCCTGGGGACGGCTGCACAGCCGGGAGTTCCCCTCGCTCACCCAGGCCAGCGCGCTGGGGTACGGGCCCAGGCCCTCAGCCGGGGACCCGTGGACGGTGGATGCCGCCGACGGCGGCCTGCGCTCCCACCAGGGCCCGAGCTGGCGCATGATCGTCCGGTGGAGCGGCACCGGCCAGGCCACGGGGTGGGGCGTGTACCCGGGCGGGCAGAGCGAGAACCCCGCGTCCCCCTGGTACGAGAACCTGGTGGCCGACTGGTGGAACGGCCGCTACCTGCCGCTGCCGCCGGCGGGCGGGTACCCGACGGGCGCGATCCAGTGGAAGCTGAGTCCACCGGCGACGGCACGGGGAAGGCTGGCCCTTCATGGCTGACCCGCGCAGGCTCGGCAGGCGGGGCTCCTACCGCCTCGGCAGGCTCGGTGCCCCGCCGCCCGAGCGCGTCAGCCTGCCCGGCGCGCACTACCCGTCGTTCGCCCCCGGGCACCGAGGGCCCGCCTTTGGCTGGCTGCTCAGCTGCCTCGCCGGGGTCGTGGTGATCGCGGGCGGAACTTCGTTGGGCTGGTGGTTCGTGCCGTTCGTGGTGGGGGCCGCGGCCGGCATCGCGGCCCGCTACGGGCGCTGGCGGCTGCGGGTGGCGCTGCTCGCGGTCACGCTGATGGCCGCGGCGGGCTGGGGGATTCCGCTGTGCTGGTCGGCCTGGCGCGGGTCGGCGGTCGGCGCGACAGCCCGGGTGGTCGCCGCGCTGGCCGGC
>OBLT010002865.1_pt1 | contig 10617 bp, 12 predicted proteins | sample 1518721 | NCBI WGS metagenome assembly OBLT01 (sample SAMEA3539307, study PRJEB22396) | soil metagenome | biome: tundra; feature: field; material: soil | place: USA | collected 2010-05 | depth 0.15 m | reverse complement strand
CCGAAAAGCGTCGAGACGAATCTCGACGCGGCAGACACGAGTGTCCGCGCCACGTGCTTTACGCAAATGAGGTCCCCGATTGCGAACCGGCCGATTGCACTAGTTCCGACAGGGCGGGGGATTCTTCATGGGTGGGTGTCAGATGTACGGTGAATGCGCCGCACACGGATTTCCTTTTCGCGCTTGCGGGTCTGCGCGATGTCGTAGGCGGATTGCATCCTCATCAGCGTGTCCATCTTCACGCCTAAGGCTTTCTCGATGCGTAGCGCCATATCCCCGGACAGGCCGGCTTTACCGTTCAGTAAACTGGATAGGGCGGGGCGGGAAACCTGCAGCGCCGCGGCGGCGGCCGCGTGGCCTGAAGTGACGAGACAACTGCGAAAGCCTGATGCGAACGGCCAGTGAAAGCGGCGTGGACCGCAAGGGAAGAGGAGTCGCGCAAGCGTCGACACGAAGTGCAGGCGCGGGCGGGATAACATCCTGGGCCGTTGGCAGGCGGAAGCGCCTGCCCCACAAAGGTGTACAAAGGGCGCGGCCCTCTTGTGAAGTGTGGAAACTCCAAGCGTCGACATGGGTGTCTTGCGGCGTGACGACGCGGCAGGGTCGAAAACCCCGCTCGGTGCTCCGGACCTGGTGCGCACCCGAAAAGCGTCGAGACGAGTCTCGACGCGGCAGACACGAGTGTCCGCGCCACATCGCCCCCCAACAGGGTCTTCATGCATTTCGGTGGGCCACAGGGCCCATGGAGACAGGCACGAGTGTTCCTGGCCCGCCGAGCGGGCAAGGATCGGTATGAAAACGGTCGTCTGGTAGCGCCGGCGCTACCAGATCGTGTTCGCCGGCGCTACCAGATCGTGTTTTCAAGGGTGCCGGTGCGACGTGCTTTGCGCAAATGGTGTAGGCTGTTTTCGTGAAGGAAGAAAGCGTTGCAGTGCTATCGGTCGACGGGCGCGAGGTCCGTGTAACGCACCCGGACAAACCGTATTTCTCGAGTCAGACGAAGCTCTCGAAGCTCGACCTGGTGCGCTACTACCTGTCGGTTGCGCCCGGCGCTCTCGCGGGAATCCAGGATCGGCCGGTGGTTCTCAAACGCTTCGTGAACGGGGCCGAGGGTGAAGCGTTTTATCAGAAGCGCGCGCCCTCCGAGCGGCCGCCCTGGCTGCGAACGGTCACGTTGTCCTTTCCTTCGGGCCGCACCGCGGAAGAAGTCGTGGTCGACGATGCGGCCGGCCTCGCCTGGATCGTCAACCTGGGATGCATCGAGCTGCACCCGCATCCCGTACGGTCCGGCGATCTCGATCACCCCGATGAGCTGCGCGTGGATCTCGACCCCGGACCTGGAGTCGGTTGGGCGGATGTGCGCAACGTCGCCCTGGAGGTGAAGTCGCTGCTCGAAGAGATGGGGCTTCGCGGCTGGCCCAAGACCAGCGGCTCACGAGGGATGCACGTCAATGTGCGGATCGAGCCGCGCTGGACCTTCGGAGAGGTGCGGCGGGCGGCGATCGCGCTGTCGCGCGAAGTGGAGCGTCGCGTGCCCGCCCTGGCCAGCTCGAAATGGTGGAAGGAGGAGCGTCATGGCGTGTTCCTGGACTATAACCAGAACGCGAAGGATCGGACGACGTGTTCCGCTTATTCGGTGCGCCCTCTGCCCGACGCGCGTGTGTCCACGCCGCTTCACTGGCATGAGGTTGCCGACTGCGAACCGGCCGATTTTACGGTGCTCACGATTCCCCAGCGGTTCGCCCGAATCGGCGATCCGCATGCAGGCATGGACGCCGCGCCAGGTTCGCTCGAAAAATTGCTCGAGCTGGCAGCGAAGGACGAGGCTGCGGGCCTGGGCGACGCTCCCTGGCCGCCGCACTTTCGCAAGATGGAGGGCGAAGCGCCACGGGTGGCCCCTTCGCGCGCCAGGTCCGCCCCGAAGACGCCGCGGACGAAGATGCCGCTGGTGGTGGTTGCGAACTCTCCCGACAAAGGGGCGGCGCTGGCTGGTCTCGAAAGATGGAAAGGCAAACATGCCGACGTGGCCGATCTGCTCGCTGTGGACGATGTGCTGATCGACTCCATGCGAGGCAGGTCATCCACCTGGACACGTGTGCGGGTGAACCTGCGCCACGTACCCGAAGCGCTGCGGCCGGCACAGGAGACTCCCGATCCGGATGACGATCCCACGCGGGAATGGCGTGCGAAGCGGGCGTCGAAAAAGGAGGAGTGAGGAAGAAGCGCCAAGCGTTGGCAGGCGGAAGCGCCTGCCCCACCGATTTGTCACACTCGATGGTCAGCGGCCGGCGGCGAAAATCGCCATCAACTCCTGCGGCGGAACCACTTCGAGTTGGGCATAGGTGCAGTCACTCGGCTTCTTGTCCGTGCGCCACCTGCGAAACTGCGCCATATGACGGAAGCGGGTTCCCTGCATATGCTCGTAGGCGACTTCGGCCACAAGTTCGGGCCGCACGGGCTCCCATGACAGGTCCTTGCCCTGGCTCCAGCGGCTCTGGCCACCCGGCATGCGACGCTCACCTCCACCGGCAGCCTGTGCGTGCTCCGCCCAGAGCTTCCAAGGGTGAGCGGCGAGCGCGTCATGGCGATAGGGCGCGACGAATTCCGCGAGCTCCCGGCGTTTCTCTTGCGTGAAGCTCGTGCAGACGCCGACGTGCTGTAGGGCGCCGGAATCGTCGAAGAGACCGAGTAGCAGCGAGCCGACGGCAGTGCCATCGCCGTTCTTGTGCCATCGAAAGCCGGCCACGACGCAGTCGCAATCGCGCTCGTGCTTCACCTTGAGCATCACGCGCTTGTCAGACTGGTAGGCGCCCGCAATCGGCTTGGCCATGACTCCGTCGAGACCCGCGCCCTCGAAGCGGCGAAACCAATCCGACGCGACGCTCGACTGGTGGGTTGCCGGCGTGAGATGAATTGGCGGCGCCGCGGACGAGAGGAGCGACTCCAGTTCCTGGCGCCGGTTTTGGAACGGCTCGCCTCGCAGGTCCCGGTCGCCCTCGCATAGCAGGTCGAAGAACACGATGGATGCCGGGATTTCTTTGGACAGGAGTTTCGCTCGCGATGCGGCGGGGTGGAGGCGGAGTTGCAGCGCCTCGAAGTCGAGCCCGGAGTCTTTCGCGATGACGATTTCGCCATCGAGCACCGCGCGAGCGGGCAACGCCGACCGCAGCGGCTCGATCAGCTCCGGAAAGTAGCGGTTCAGAGGCTTTTGGTCGCGGCTCTGGATCAGGATCTCGTCCCCGTCGCGGAAGACCAAGGCGCGAAACCCGTCCCATTTCGGTTCGAAGATCCATGTTCCGCCCACTGGTAGTTCGCCGACCCGCTTGGCGAGCATGGGTAGAATCGGCGGGTTCACGGGAAGATTCACGCCTAATGTTACACCGCGTGCATGGGCTTCTCCAATCGCCCCATGAGCGTCCATAGCAACGTAGCGCAGATGAGTGGAAGGATTCCGAAGCCGATGAACACCGGGGTGTAGGAATAGTGGTCCACCACCCAGCCGGTGATCAGGGTGAACAGCATACCGCCGAATCCCGAGCCCATACTGGCGAGGCCGTAGACCGAGGCCACGGCGTTCTTCCCGAAGACATCGGCCGGCATGGCCAGCATGTTGGCGAGGCTCCCGGTATAGCCCAGCATGGCGATCGAAACCAGCCCGATGGAGAGGGCCGCATCGCGCACCAGCACGGCCGGGATGGCCGAGAGCATCAGGACGGCGAAGAAGCTGATGGCCGATTTTCGCGCCACAGTGAGTGTGCATCCGCGGCTCAGCAGGAAGGCGGAAAGCCAGCCGCCCAGAAGGTTGCCCACGCCCGCCACCGCAAATGGGATCCAGGCAAACTTCCCGATGGCCGCCAGGTTGAAATTGCGGGCGTGCTTCAGATACTCCGGGAACCAGAAGGTGTAGAAATACCAAACTGGGTCCATGAAGATTTTGGCCAAGGTGAAACTCCAGACGAACCGCGTGCGGATCAGCGCGAGGACTGGTACGGGCGGGGCATCGGCCGGGGCCGACTCTCGCGCGCCCCCCTTCTGGAACGCAGGCACTCCGCCAAGCGTCGAGACGAATCTCGACGCGGCAGGCACGAGTGCCTGCGCCACGTTGGACTGGGACGGGGTCCGATACACCGGACACCAGAACAGGAGCCACACCAATCCGGCCAGCCCGATCGCCACGAAGGCGGTTCGCCATCCGTAGTTCAACAGGATGGCCGCGACAATCGGCGGCGCCAGCAGCGCGCCCACGGCCGAGCCGGTGTTGAACAGGCCCGACGCCAGCGCGCGCTCGCGCTGCGGAAACCACTCGGCCACCACCTTGACGGCCGCCGGCCAGTTGCCCGCCTCTCCCATTCCCAGCAGGAAGCGGAATGCTCCCAGGCTCACAGCGCCCTGCGCGAACGCATGGCAAATGGCCGCCAGCGACCACCATGCCATCGTCAGCGCGTAGCCCAGGCGCGTTCCCAAGCGGTCGATCAGCGGGCCGGATGCGCCGTTCATGATGGTGTAGGCGAGCATGAACGCGAACACCACCCGCGAGTAGTCTACGTTGCTCATGTGGAACTGGTCGCGCAGCACCGGCGCCGCCACCGAGAGCGTCTGGCGATCCAGGTAATTGATCACGGTGGCCAGAAACGCAAACGCGATCATCAGCCAGCGCCGCGGGTAGGGCTTCACGCCAGGTCAACCCGCAGGGCTTCGTGGATGAGCACGCGCGGAATGGTGAGGTCCAGCCAGCCGTCTTGCGGACGCACCGGCAGTTGCTCTCCGGGCCGCAACAGCGAAACGGAGCGTACCGTCCGCCCCTGTGGAACCCGTACCCGGACCTTGACATCCACCACCGGGAGGCAATGGCAGTAGCTCTTGGCATTCTGCATGCCCTGGTACGGCCCGTCGAAGTACATCACGTCGAAGGGGTACTCCACCAGCACCTCGCGGACGAGCTTGCGGATCACGCCGCGGACCGGGGAACTCGCATGACTTTCGCCTCTCGCGGGTTCGACGCGCCACCGGGCCGGACGGTTTCGTCTGGGCGCCCTCCATTTCGGACGCGATCTAGCGACAATAGGAGTATGCGGCGTCTCGGGCTGATCTGGTGGCTGTTGATTCCGTCCTCTTTGCCGGCGTGCCAGTGCCAGATGTCCCTATCGGTGTGTCACGAATTCGCCGTGAGCGGCGCGGTCTTCATCGGCACGGTGGAATCGATTACGCCCAGCTTTCTGGATCGCTGGAATCCGGCGCAGCGTCCGTCCTTGCCGCAGCTCAACGAGGCTGAGGCGCGGTTTCATCAGGATCCGTCGCCGGCCAGCCTCGGAGCGCTGAAGGACACTTTCCGAAAAGTCTTCCCGGACCTTCCCGCCGACTACCAGCAACGCCTGCAGGCCGCCGGCTCGTCTGCCCAACTGAGCAGTCTTTTCAACTCGGTCCTGGATCACGGAAAGCGAGTGCGGTTCCAGGTGAGAACGGTTTTCCGGGGTGGCGACGACGACGACGATCAGGCCGACCCCAAGAAGGACGGCAAGAAAGACGACGACAAGGGCGATAAAAAGGCGGCCAAGAAGGACGCCGGCAAGCCCCGTTCCTTCGACGTTTATACACCGTTCGGCGACTGCGGGTACGATTTCCAGCAGGGCGAGACGTACCTGGTGTACGCCGACGACGATGAAGAGACCAACATCCTGGAGACCAGCCGCTGCTCCCGAACGAGCCGGGTGACCGACGCAGGCGCCGACCTGGCGTACCTGTACTTCGTGCAGAACAGCGCGGAGGCGTCGGGCCGGCTCGAAGGGTTCGTCACGACCAATCCGTACTATCAACTGGAGCAGGACCATTTACACGATCCGGAGAAAATCAGTTCGCCGGCCGCAGGCGCCGTACTCGAGTTGCAGGGCGGTCCACGCGCGCGCTACGCGACCACGGACTCGGACGGCAGATTCGTCTTTGATGGACTGGCCACCGGAGACTACCAGGTCGCGGCGTTCGAGAGCGGGTACCCCGACCACATCCGGGTGCTCCAGGCGCCCGGGAAAATCCATATCGAAACCAAGGGCTGCGCCAGCAGGATCATCCTGGTCCCGCCGGTGCCTGCGCAACGCTGAGACTGAGATCAGCCCCGGACCTCGACCGCGTCCTCGGCGAGCGCTGCCATCGCCCGGCCCGCGGCCACTGCCTTGGGATGCCCCTCGCACCACTCGCGCTGGAACGTGGACTCCGCTCTGGTGTACATCTCGACGGCCTCCGCGCGGTGCCCCGTCCGCGCCTCGGCCAGCGCCAGCCGCATCTGCAGGTGGCCCACATCGATGTTGTCCGGGCGCGTGACCTGCCTTTCCCAAAACGCCACTTTCTCCTGGTACAGGCGCCGGGCGTCCTCATACTGCTCGCGGCAGAAGTGCAGGTCCGGCAGACTCATGGAAATCACCGGATGTTCGGCGGGATTCTTGCCCTGGCGCACCAGTTGCTCGTGTACCACCCGGGTTTCGAGGGCGATGGCGCGGTGGATCACTTCCTCGGCCTCGTCTCGCCGTTCCTGACGGATCAACGAATCGGCGAGGCGCTGCATGTCGAAGATCGTCCCGGCGAGGTTTCCGCATTTCTCATCGCCTTCGAGCGCCTGTCGATAGTGCACTTCGGCGTCATGATAGCGGCCTTCATCGGTGCACAGGCCGCCCCAACACAGGTACCCCTGGTGGACCAGGATGTGTTCCTGGCGAGACTCGACGGTGGCCTTCGAAAATCCCTGGCGGAACAGGTCCTCCGCTTCGCGCATCTTACCCTGCCGGTGCAGCAGGCTGGCCCACGAGATCTCGATCTGGGCTTGAATCCTGGATTTCAGCGGTTCCTTCAGCTTGCCAGCGGTGTCATAGCCTTGGCGATAGAAATTCGCGGCGGCCGTCCAGTCCTTCCGCGCGCGGCAGTGCAAGGCGGCGCGGGAAAGAGCGACTACCAGCCGTCTCGGGCTGTTGATGAACACGAATAGCAGGATGACAACTGCCACGGCGGCTACGATCCACAACATGGCCTAAAGTATAGCCTCGGCTCTGGTTCAGAGAAACTTGGCTTTGGTTAGCGACGGGGGATTAACGGCGTCCGGCCGGCCGCCAGCACGAAGGCGAGGGGCCCTCCGCTTGCCCGCTTGCCCAACGCCGTGCAATCGCTTAGATTTAGGGTAGTGAACGAAATTGTCTTCGAGATCGCCCAGGAGGCCGACGGCGGCTTTTGCGCCGAGTGCCTGACCGAGAGCATCTTCACCCAAGGAGACACCTGGGACGAGTTGCGGGCCAACGTCAAAGAGGCTGTAGAAGCGTTCTACTTCGACCGCCCGAAGCCCACCAGCGTCCGCCTTCATCTGGTCCGCGATGAAACGCTTGCTCTCGGATGAAACTCCCACCGAACGTCGGCGGCCACGATCTCGCCGCCGCGCTTTGCCGGCGCTGGGGCTATGAAGAGGTCAACCAAGCCGGTACCCATATCAACTTGCAGACCCAGAAGCCAACTGCGCACCGCGTCGCCACTCCCGCACACAAAGCACTCCGCGTCGGCACGCTGAACGGAATCCTGCGAGATCATTAGGGCGTCGACCGGCGCGCGATTCTCGATTCTCTGTAAGGGCAGCCTTTCCTTGAATCCAAACCGCCCTCCCGTCGCGTATTACCAATTTTAGATTCGTGTTACGATATCACCGTGTCAGGCCTACCAGGCAACGCCCTACACGGGCTGACATTCTGGCTGCGGGGCAAATAAGCTCGCCATGCATATTCCCGACGGATACCTCAGTCCGGCCACATGCGCCGCACTGTATGGAGGGGCGGCGCCGTTCTGGTATGTGGCGCTCCGGCGCGTCCGGAAAGCCCTCCATACCCGCCTGGTGCCCTTGCTCTCGCTATTCGCGGCCTTCTGCTTTGTGATTATGATGTTCAACCTCCCCTTGCCGGGAGGAACCACGGGCCACGCCGTGGGAATCGGGCTCGCGGCCGTCGTCCTGGGTCCCTGGGCCGCCATGCTGGCAGTTTCCATCGCGATCGTCATCCAAGCGTTGTTCTTCGGCGACGGAGGCATTACCGCGATCGGCGCCAACTGCTTCAACATGGCCATCGTGGGCTCCCTGGTTGCCTACGGCGTTTACCGGGCAATTGCGGGTCGGTCTGGGCTGATTTCCCCACGGCGCGTGGTCGCGGCCGGCCTCGCCGGCTACATCGCGATCAATCTGTCGGCGCTTTGTGCCGCCATCGAGTTTGGCATCCAGCCGATGCTCTACCGCGATGCCGCGGGGGCGCCGCTCTACTGTCCCTACCCGCTCAGCATTGCCATTCCGGCCATGATGATCGGCCACCTGACCGTCGCCGGGCTGGCCGAACTCTTTGTGTCCGCAGGCGTGGTGGCCTTCCTGCAACAATCCGATCCGTTCTTATTGCGTGCTACCTCCGGCCTTACCGGAAACCTGCCCGAAGAGCCATCCCAGGCCGGCAGCAAGGCTCTCGGCCCGCTGTGGCTGGCGCTTGGCGCGCTGATGATCCTGACGCCCCTCGGAATCCTGGCAGGGGGCGCTGCGTGGGGAGAATGGGTGGCGTCCGATTATGCCGACCCGGCCGTCCGGCAACAGATCGCGGCCTCCTCCTTGAACCAGGCTCCGCCCGCGCGGCCGCCCGGCGGGTTGGAGCGGCTGTCCTCGATTTGGACCGCGCCCTTCGCGCGATACGCTCCGCCCTATGTGCGCAGCCGGGCCTTCGGCTACCTGCTCTCGGCGATGTTCGGCGTGGGCCTGGCGATGTTAGCGTCTTTTGGCGCCGGCAAATTGCTCCGGAGCCACAACCGCGCGCCCGGAGATGCGGCCGGCCCATGAGCGGAAGCCATGGAAAACGGCGCGGCTCCTTCGTCGAACGCACGATCGACGGATTGTACGCCGCCACCAACCGCGCGATGTATGCGGACACGCTGGCCCGGCGCGGCGGGCTGTTGCAGGGCCTCGATCCCAGAGTCAAGCTGGCCGGTCTGCTGGCTCTGATTCTCGCGGCCTCACTCTCCGCCAAACTGTGGGTAATCGCAGCGATCTTTTGCGTGGCCGTCTGGTTCGCCGGACTCTCCGGACTTCCCCTCGCATCGCTGGTGGCGCCGGTCTGGATCAGCGCCCTGACTTTCACCGGAGCGATCGCGGTTCCGGCAGTTTTCCTGACCCCGGGCACTTCCGTCTACCAGGTGCCCATCCTCGGCTGGCAGGTCACCGCCCAAGGCCTTACCACCGCCGCCTATCTGATCCTGAGGGTGGAGACTTCCGCCACTCTCGCCTTGCTGCTGGTCTTCACCACTCCCTGGACGCACGTTTTGAAGGCGCTGCGGATCTTGCGCGTCCCAGTCGTCTTTGTGGTGGTCCTCGGCATGACGTTCCGGTACATTCTGCTGCTGCTGGAGACGGCCCACGAAATGTTCGAGTCGCGCCAGAGCCGCACGGTGGGAAGGCTGAGTAGCAGCGAAAATCGCCGCCTGGCGGTCTCGAGCGGTGGAGTCCTGATTGCCAAGGCGTTTCAGTTGTCGGGCGAGGTGTTCCTGGCCATGCAGGCCCGCGGATTCCGGGGAGAGGTCTACGTCTTGGACGAGTTTCACATGAACGGTCGCGATTGGGCGGCGCTGGCCTTGTTTGCGGGTCTGGCCGGGGGGGCGACATGGGCGGGCCGCTGACGCTCTTCGAAGTCGACCGGGTCACCTATCGGTATCAGAGGCAAACCGCCGTCAGCAATCTCAGCCTGTCCATTGCGGAAGGCACGCGCATCGCCCTGCTGGGGGCCAACGGCTCCGGAAAGTCGACCCTCCTCCGCCTCCTGGACGGGCTCTATTTTCCGGAGTCGGGACAGGTTCGGTTCCGCGGCGAGGAGTTGACCGAGCACAGCTTCGCCCACGATGACTTCGCGTATGATTTCCGCCGCCAGGTGGGGTTGGTTTTTCAGAACCCGGATGTGCAGCTTTTCAACCCGACGGTGTTCGACGAAGTGGCTTTCGGGCCGCTGCAACTGCGCTGGCCCAAGAGCGAAGTGCGGGAGCGCGTGGGAGAAATCCTGGAGCGGCTTCGCATTGCCCACCTCAAAGATCGGATTCCCCACCGCTTGTCTGGGGGAGAGAAGAAACGGGTGGCTCTCGCCAGCGTGCTGGTGCTGGACCCCGCGGTGCTTCTTCTGGATGAGCCCACCGCCGCGCTCGACCCGCGCAGCCAAAGCCAGGTGATCGATCTGCTGGTGGAATGGGGCGGAGGCGCCAAATCGGTGATCACCGCCACGCACGATTTGCGGGATCTCGACGACATCGCCGACCGCTGTTTTGTCCTGGACGCGGGACAACTGGTGGCGGAAGCGACTCCCGGCGAGGTGCTGCGCGACGCCGATCTGTTACGCCGCACGAACCTGGTTCACGCCCACCGCCATCGTCACTCGGGCGGAGAGTTGCACTCGCATCCGCATGTGCACGGCGATGATGGGTAGTGGGACAGACCATCGTCTTTGGTGGTCTGTCACTCTGGATTGCGGGTGCGAGAGTTCCGATCCTCAGGCTTACCGAATCGGTTCGGTCCCCTCGCTCAAGATCGCCACGAGATCGGAAGAGCGTCGTGTAGGGAAAGAGTGTAGATCTCGGTGG
>OBLT010002864.1_pt1 | contig 10623 bp, 11 predicted proteins | sample 1518721 | NCBI WGS metagenome assembly OBLT01 (sample SAMEA3539307, study PRJEB22396) | soil metagenome | biome: tundra; feature: field; material: soil | place: USA | collected 2010-05 | depth 0.15 m | reverse complement strand
ACGCTCTTCCGATCTCATGGATAGAAGGGCTGCTGTGGCCCGCATTGCTTTCTGGGCCGAAGACAATATTGCGGCAGACGAACGCAAGCGCTTCAGGGAGATGGCCGAAGCCGAACTTCTCAGCCTGCACGAAGGAAATTTTGCTCGCTACCAGATCAGGCCGAGTGAATTTGCAGCGTGGGAGGCGGTCTGGAAACCAAACTGGTGAGTTGAGCCTATGCGCGCACTACAGTGAGCGTCCACAGCCACCGCGTCCTCGTGCGGGCCGCAACTCAACAGTATCCCCGTCACCCTCTACAAGGAACAGTGGCTTCGCATTCTTGCCAGCGCTCCTGAGATTGAGGCTTTCATCCGCGAAAACGATGGCAAACTCAAAACCAAAGAGTAGTGATGTCCACAACATCCTTCTGAGCCGCACCCAGAGTGGTAAAGCGATTTCGCGTCAATCCAGACTTACTCCTGGTGACGAGCGCGTTTGCCGGACTGATCACAAAAGCGATCAAAGCCGTCATGTAATCTGGACTCGCCCTCGCTGATGGCACGCAAACCGCTATCGCTGCGCGAGCTCACCATCGGTTTGACATTCCAAAAGGAACCAATCACGAACCTTAAGCACCGCGTCGGCGAAGGCCTGGGGTGCCTGCTGCGGAAGATTATGTCCCGCAGCGACGACGCGGTGTTCATGCAGCCCGACAAACATGCAGGCGTGATCTGCGGTTCCACCCGGTTTGAGCGGGTCGTTTGCGCCGTCGATCGTCACCGTCGGCACTTTAATCGTGGGCTTCCGCGCCAATCGGTCTTCGAGCGGTTGCAACGCAGGGTCTCCAGACTCCAGCCCAAAGACGTGGCGATAACAATGGATCACGACTTCCACAAAATCCGGATTTTCGAAGGCAACTGCGGACTGAACGAACGTCGCTTCATCGAAATGCCAGCTGGGCGACCACTCGCTCCACAGCATCCGGCACAAGTCATGTCGGTGTTCTGCTAAGCATTCACGCCCACGTTCGGTCTGAAAGAGATGTTGATACCAGAACATTCGTTCAAGCGATGGCGCAGCAGGGTGTCGTTGACTGGCAATATCGATGATGTCGTAGCCTGCATAGGACACGAGGCCGCCAATGCGTTTTGGCCAAAGTGCTGCCGCCACACAGGAGGCGTTGCCTCCCCAGTCGAAGCCACCGAGGATCGGGCGATCCAGCCCCAAAGCGTCAGCAAGCTGGATGATGTCTTGGCCGCGGGCGGCTTGCTGTCCGCTTCGCATGGCGCCGTTCGAGACGAAGCGGGTTGCGCCGAACCCGCGAGTGTATGGGGTGATGACCCTCGCTCCTGCTGCCGCCAAGATCGGAGCGACTTCATCAAAGGCATGCACGTCATAGGGGAAGCCGTGCGACAGGATAACCGGCCAGCCATCAGTTGGCCCATATTCGATATAGGCGATACGCAGGATGTCGGTCTCGACGCTTCTCATTGGGTGCTTGGTCATGGACGGCTCATGTTTGCATCGTAACCGTTGGACGGGTCGGTGTTCAGAGAGTGCGAAGAGACACCCGATTGGAAGCCATGCCTGGATTGCTCCACTTTTGAACCGTTGAGATCTGGGTCATTTTCGTACGATCAGACGGCTTTATTCTGCGGCTGAGCCGCGCACCGATTGAGCAAGCTGTCCCTGAAAACTCGAGAACGGCTATGCAAGAGAAATGGTAACAGCAAGTCGGCATCGCGCAAGCTCCTCCTGGAGCCGACGCAGCCATTCTTGTCGGGATGCTAGGGCGTCTTACATTACAAATGGCTCCCGCTTCGTGGCTTTTCCTTGAGACGCATAGCGGCGCGGAGAGCGCCTGTCAAGGGCGGAGCAAAAATAGACCACAGAACTGCTAGATTGTCCTCGACTTCACGAAACGCATCAATTGCATTTTGCCGATAAACTGCAACAGAAGCATCGTAGCCAGTACGAGCTGACTCAGAAACTGCCCGACGCCTTCCGCCATCAAATACGACCTGTGATACCTGCGGCTCCACTGCCGAAAGGCACGACGGCCAATTAAACCAGTTTGTGACCGACTGGTGTTTGAGGCTTGGGAGTTCATTCCTTTTTCGTTGTGTCCCCATTGCGCTTCTCCGCGATGAACAGTTGTGATAGAAGCTAGGTGTTGAATGGCTTCCTCGCCACACGGTCATCGCCCCTATTTCTCGTACGTAATTTCAATGTGACCGACCGATCGAGCGAGGTCCGCCTTGGCCTGATTGACCTTGAACAGAGCCGAAATCTGGTCGTCATAGGCACGGGCGAGCGTATCTTGCGCGGTGACGACCTCGATATTGTCGGAAGCGCCAGCCTCGAATCGGTCCCGGGCTTGAGTTACCTCTTCCTTCGCGAGATTCAATCCGTCATCCGCGACCTTGACTTCCTGGAGAGCTGCGTCCAGCCTCGCTGTGGCCGTCTTTACATCCTGCGCGATCCGGTTCCTAAGCTCCTGTTCCTCTTGCTTGAGTTGGTCGATGCGCAACGTAGAACTTGTGACTTCGGACCGGATGCGGCCGCCGGTAAAAAGAGGGATTGAAAGCCCGGCCTGGTATTGATAGGTGGGAATGAGGTTATCGGGTCGATTGCCCTGTTCATTCCAGGTGCCGCTGAGGCTGATGGAAGGGAGGCGCTCGCCACGTGCGCTCGCAAGGTCACGCTTCGCGGCTTCGACACGGCATCTAAGCGCAATCATCTCCGGTCGTTGCGCGTAGGCTGCTTCGATCGTTGCCTCCTGTTCAGGGAATGAGTGATTTACATATTCCTCAGAGTCAGACAAGGTGAGTGTGGTGGAAGGAGGCAGATTCAGCAGACGCACCAGTTCATAGAGTGCCGTCTGGGCTTCTTCGCGGGCGACGATCAGTGCCTGCTGCTGCCTCTTCAGCTTCTGGTTGGCACGCAAAGTGTCGAGTCCCGTACCTGCACCGGCTTGTTCCAGGTGCGTAGCCTGGTCGAAGAGCCTCTGCGCAAGAGCTACCTGGGCCTCATCCGAGCTGACGGTCGAGTTGAGACGAAGGCACAGCAGATATTGGTTGACGACCAGTTGCACCATCTGCTCGCGGACCGCCTTTGCATCTGCAAGCGATGCCGCATGGGCCGACTGTTCAGCTCGGTAGTGCTCAAGCAGGGCCGCGTTGAATACTGTCGCATTGAACTGGGTTCCGGCTGTGATGACCTGGAATGGGCCTTCATGCTGGGGCAAATATCCGTTCGCCCCAGTGGTCGACTGATTGTTCGTTCGGTCGATTGCCTCACTCGCGCTCACGCTGGCGTGGGGCAGAAGAGCAGCCAAAGCCCTGTGCTGTTCCTGTTTCGCCAGCGAAGAGTTGAGCATCGCGATCTGCACGTTCGGATTTTGGCTGAGGACAAGTTGCACACCTTCTCGAAGGCTCAGGGCGCGCGATGTATCCTGTTGAGCCCGGCAGTACTGAAAGGCTGAAGAGACGACGGCGAGGAAAAGAACAAGCTCCAGCATGGGAGACCTTCTGCGATGTGTCGAACGATTCATAAGTCGAGTCCTTAAAAGTCTGTCTACGATTGCGGGAATCTGGTCCACGGAAACATGCTCAAAGCAAACCTTTGGCCGCCGGAGCAGCTCTTCGTCGAGTTTGCGCGGCGGTGTGACGCTTTCTGCAACCGATCCTGTGAAACCGAGCAAGATGGGTCCATCCTGGCATCTGTCCAGGCAGCGGGAAGGATGGACATCGATATGGCCAGCGGAAAGACCGCGCCGCTCAAGCTCTTTTCTCAGGGCCAGGATGATCTCGGATGCACCGCTGGCACCGCAGGAACAGCGGCCATCCACACGAGTTTTCATACATGCGAAGATTCGCAAGGCGGGCTGACTATTCTGCATGGAACGCCTCCGGCGGCGGTGGGGCCTGGGGTTTGCGGATGAAGAGCGGTATGGGAGCGGCGCAAAAGGACAGAAGCGCCAGCAGCGAGAAAACATCGATGTAGGAGAGCAACGATGCCTGCTCGCCAAGCTCTCGTCCAATCAATGCAATGGAAGTCGTTGTGGCATCCGCCCACGACTGGCCATGATGGAACAGCAGTTGGGTGCCGCGTTCGAGCGAGAGACGGTAAGTCTCGTCGCCGGGAGTAAGGTGGGCGACGAGTGTGTTCTGGTGAAACTGCGCTCGCCGGGCAAGCAGTGTGGCCGCGAGAGAAATGCCGCAAGTGGCTCCGAAGTTACGCGAGAGATTTAGCAGACCGCTGCCCGAAGTAGTCTTGTCCTTAGGCAGGAAGCCAAAGGCCATCACGTTAATGGGAACCATGAGTCCAGCGAGGCCAAAGATCTCAAGAAGCCGACTGGCAAGCACCAGCCAGTACGGTACCTGCAGATCCCAACCGGCCATCAACAGGCATGACAAGCCATGGATGATGAAGCCCATGAGTACCATGTAGCGCAGCGTCATTTTCCTGATCAGTATGGGCATGACCGGCATCATCGCTATGAAGATGAGGGCGGACGGAGAGAGGCAGAGACCTGCCGTTGTTGCAGTCCAGCCGAGCATCTCCTGCGAGAAGAGCGGTATCAGGTAAGTCACCGCGTAGAAGATGAAACCCACCACAAGCATCGCTATGACGGAAAGCGCGAAGTTGCTGTTCTTGAGTAGGCGGAGATCCACGACCGGATGCTCCTGCCTCAGTTCCCACCAGATGAACGCCGTCAGAGCAACGCAACTCAGGACAAAGAAGGTCGTGATGAAATGCGAGCCGAACCAGTCATCGATCTGCCCGCGGTCGAGTACGACCTGCAGGGCCCCGAGGCCGATGGCCAGAAAACTCAAGCCCATGTAATCGAACTTCCTCTCACGAAAGGAAAAGCGGACGAGATGCGGCGGGTCCTGGATCAAACGCGAGTTCAGGATGAAGGCGAGAATCCCAATGGGTATGTTGATGAAGAAGATCCAGCGCCAGGAGTAATTGTCTGTAACCCACCCTCCAAGAAACGGTCCCAGCGCAGGCGCGATCACGGCGGAGATGGAAAACACTGCCGTTGCCTGGCTTCGTTTCTCCGGCGGGAAGGCATCCATAATGATGGCCTGCGAGACCGGCTGCAAGCCGCCGCCACCAAGTCCCTGAAGCACGCGGAAAAAGACGAGCCAATAGAGAGAAGGAGCGACACCACACAGGAAAGAGGAGATCGTAAAGATCACCACGCTCCACAGGTAGTAGTTCTTGCGCCCCAGCAGACCGGACAGATAGCCGCTCAGCGGAAGCACGATCACATTCGCAACCAAATAGGAGGTCAGTACATAGCTCGTCTCGTCGATGCTCGCCGAGAGGTTCCCGGCAATGTGCACGACAGCTACGTTGACGATGGTAGTGTCGAGAAACTCCATGAACGCTGCCAGCGGCACCGTGACTGCGAGCAGCCAGGGATTGGTGGCGCGGGGCGCTGACATCGGGACGGAAAGAGTTGTGCTTGCCATAAAGACCTCCTTTCTTTAGCGGCGCGATTCAACGCGTATGGATCGTGACATCGACATTGGCACCCACGCCAACAGTTCCTGACTGCACCGCAGCGGGATCGAGAACGATCTTTACGGGAATGCGCTGCACGATTTTGACGAAATTGCCGGTCGCGTTCTCGGGCGGCAGAAGTGAGAGCCGTGAACCGGTGGCATTGGCAATGGAGTCCACATGACCAGCGAACGTCTTTCCGGTCTCGTCTACTTCGATTTCTGCGCGGTCACCCGGTTTGACATGACGAAGCTGTGTCTCCTTGTAGTTGGCGGTGACCCAGATATCGTGTGTTGGGACAATCGTGAGCAGCGTCTGCCCCGGAGAGACATAAGCTCCGCTCTCGACGGTGCGCCGTGTGATCCTTCCGTCTTGCGGTGCAATGATCTCCGTGTAGGAGAGCCGCAACCGGGCTGCCTCTACGTTTGCCTCAGCCATCTTCACCGCTGCCTGCGCGGCTGCTGAATCATGAGTGCGGAGAATTACCTGCTGATGGTTCGCCTGAGCCTCAGCGAGTTGAGCCTCTGCCTGCCGCACCTTCGAGTTAGCGGTTTGAACACCCGCATCCCGGATGTCCGCCGTATCGCGCTGCGCGGCTAATGTCTGCTGAGCAGCATCGAGCTGACCTTGAGCGCTCCGCTCTGCCTGGACGTAGCGGTCAAACTGGAGACTGGAGATTTCTTTTTTGGCGATGAGAGCCTGCATGCGAACAAGGTCCGCATGGGCGCGCTCATAGTTGGCTTTGCGATCCGCGAGCTCGGCCAAGGCTACTGAGGTATCGGCATTATGGGATTTCTCTGCCGTCTTGCGCGCTTCGAGCAGTTGCGCCTGCGCGGCAGAGAGATTCGCTTCGGCAGCGAGGATAGAACTGTCCGTTGTCTTGCCGGTGAGCGGAACTTCTACCTTGGCGGTCGCCGCCTGCGCCTCGGCGGTCTCAAGAGCGGACTCCGCGTGATCGAGCTCTGCCTGCAGGTCGCGAGGATCAATTCGGGCGATCACCTGCCCTTTTGTCACGATCTGGTTGTCATCGACGAGAAGATGACTGATGTAGCCGGACACCTTTGGAGCCAGGGGCACCAGGCGCCCATCGATTTGGGCGTCGTCCGTTGAGACTTGTCCGCGGGTCAGAAACAGATAGGTTCCCCCGAAGACGGCCAGGACAATCACGGCCGCAATGAGGTAGAGACGCGATCTCGAGCGGTGGCTGGTGACAGTGGTCGGAGTGGCGGCAGGTGTGGTTGACATAGGGTCGTCCTCTTGTGAAACAGCAGTTTTAGCTGTCTAAGAAGAACGTTATGTCATTAGGTGGATTGACGAAATGGTGTAGCGGGAAATGTATAATTGCACTATATGCAATCCACGGATATGAATCTACTGCTCGCACTCGATGTCTTGTTACGCGAAGAGAGTGTCACGGTCGCCGGGGAAAAGATGGGACTGAGTGCTCCTGCGATGAGCCGGACTCTCTTGCGCGCGCGCAAATTGATGGGCGATCCCATTCTCGTGCGAGCGGGTAAGCGGCTCGTTCCGACCCCAAGAGCACTGGAATTGAAAGGTCGCATTCGGGCTCTGGCAGACGAAGCGCGGTCGATTGTCCACTCTCGGGAAGCGATATCCCTTGCCGAGATGGAGCGCACCTTTACAATTCGGGCTGACGAATCGACTGCAAGTGTATTTTCAACCACGATCATGGAGAGATTGAATGAAAAAGCTCCACGGATGAGACTTCGTTTCCTCTGCCGAACGGATGAAAGCATAGAGTCGTTGCGAGAAGGCAGCAGCGATCTTGAGTTCGTCACAAGGAGTATGGCTGGGCCGGAAATCAAGATGCAGTTGCTCGGTCGAGTCAAGCACGTCGGTGCGGTCAGGGCCGGCCATGTCCTGGCACGAGAGAAGATCACTGCCGCTAAATTCGCGGCTCAACGGCACATTGCCGCGGGACGGATGGGCAAGCCGCGAGGACCAATCGATTTTGCACTTGAAAAGCTCGGCTTAACCAGAACGATTGGCCTCTGGGTGCCGTCGTTCCTTCCTGCCCTAGTGGCGGCGGCAACTTCGGACCTTGTCGCGTCTGTGCCTGAATATTTCGCCTCTTCGGCTGTCTCTCTCTTTGGGCTACACCTCTTCCGCATCCCCCTCGAACTGGAGCCCGTCACGCTTCTGCAGGCATGGCACCCACGCCTTGATGCCGACCCGGCACATCGACTCCTGCGTGAATGCACCCATCAAGCCTTTCAAGAGAAGAAAAGCCGCAGCCTAGGACGATGAAGACGCACACGGCCTATCGGGAGGCGAACGTCAGCGCTTGGCAATCGCTCGCTCCTTGCTGAGGAACTCGCTCGTGCTCATTCTCGACGAATCAACTTCTGCACTCGATGCGCCGACAGAATCCGCAGTGCTGTCTTCTGTTTCCAAGTTCCGTGACGGGCAGACTCTGATTCTCATCTCGCATCGCATCAGCTCACTTGCGTGGGTAGACCGCTTCGTGCTGCTGGACCGCGGCAGGATTGTCGAAATGGGCAGCCATGAAGTGCTCTATGCGCGGTCAGCGCTCTAAACATGAAATCGAGCTGGTCAAGGATCGACTAAAGAAGTTGAGGGAGATGCTTGGATGAAAAGCGAAGAGATGGAAGTGGTACGCGGCAGTGGGAATGTATTCCGTGATTTTGGACATGAACAGGCAGATGTCGAACAGTTCAAAGCTATTCTGGCGGCCGAGATTATCAAGATGCTGGATCGGGAAGAACTGAGTGTGCGGGGCGCTCACAGTCGTACAGGCATTGCAGCCGCCGATTTTTCCCGTATCCGCAACGCCGACCTCGGGCGATTCACTCTTGACCGTTTGGTGTCGATCATCAATCGGCTCGGATCGCGGATTGAGATCAAGGTAAAAGTGCGTCGAGTGCAAGCAGCAGAACACGCAACAGCCTAGGTTTGCCATAAAACAACAGCAGCTACAACCGAATAGAACTCATACTTCTCTAGTTTGCAGCAGTCACTTCGGATTGCTCAATTTGAACCTTAAGCAATGACATTAGGTGTGGAATAGTGGCAAGCAAACGCTCTCGCGATACTCCGTCACGCGCTTGAACCGACAGACCATGAAGAAAGGTCGCAAACAAATCTCCCAGAGACTGGGCGTCCGTATTCTTGGGCAACTCACCTCTGCGGATAGCCTCTTTCAAATGCCTCACGATGCTGGCTGTTCTAGCGCGTCGATGTTCTGTCAACCACTGACCGATCCTTGTATTCTCGCTCGCACAGTTCGTCGCTGCGGAAACCACCATACAGCCGAGAGGATTCCCGTTCTGCTTCCGTGTGTAGAGTCTGATTGCCTCATCAAACATTCGTTCGAGTGTGGAGAAGACCGTCAGTTCTTCCGCAATCGCCCGGTCTGCGAAACCTCCCTCTTGCTCCTCGTATAGTTCTATAGCTGCTTTGAATAGCTCCTCTTTCGACCCGAACGCCGCATAGATGCGAGCTGAGGCAAGGCCGAGCGTTTGGGCAAGGTCAGCCATTGAGACACCTTCGTAGCCTCGCTTCCAGAAGAGATTACGAGCGAGTGCCAGTGCAGCATTTCTATCGAACTCTCTCGGTCTTCCTGCCATTCTGCTTTGCTCCTATCGTTTGCCCCATTGACAGAATAATCTCTTTTCCCTATTCTTTGTCAAGTGACAAAGAATAGGAGACGATTATGCGCGCTGCTGTCGTAGAAGAATTGAACAAACCACTGATTGTTCAGAATGTACCGGACCCGGTGTGTCCTCCAGATGGTGCGATCATCCGCGTCGGTGCGAACGGAATCTGCCGAACGGATTGGCATCTATGGACAAATGATTGGGCATGGCGGGGACTGGCTATCAAGCCTCCATTTGTGCTCGGACATGAGTTCAGTGGAACGATCGAAGAAGTAGGCCATGACGTAAAGAAATGGAAAAACGGTGAACGGGTAATCTTTCCGATGAACCCAGGCGAGGGGACATGCGAGTGGTGTTGCAATGGCAATCAGCATGTCTGTGATTCAGGCGCGCAACTGGTTCCCGGCGTGTCGTATTGGGGCGCATTCGCAGAATATGTGGCTGTGCGCTATGTGGATGTGAATCTCGTTCGGTTACCGGAGTCGATCTCATTTGTTGATTCAGCTAGCATGGGCTGTCGTTATGCCGCCGCTTTTCGCGGTGTTGTAGATCAGGCGAACGTGCGCGGTGGAGAGTGGGTGGTTGTCTATGGCGCTGGTGGAGGAATGGGGCTTTCTGCCGTTCAGATCGCCGCAGCCGTGGGCGGACGTGTGATCGCTGTAGATGTTTCCGAACGGGCATTCGCTGCCGCCCGCAAGAACGGCGCGATGCACGTTATTGACAGCCGTGCAGACAATCCCGTGGAAGCGATCCAAACCATCACCGGAGGCGGTGCGCAGGTTTCCATTGATGCTCTAGGTATTGCAGAAACCTGTCGCAACTCAGTTCATTCACTTCGCAAACTCGGTCGCCATGTTCAACTCGGTCATACCACACGGAAAGAAGCTGGATATGTACCACTGCCAATTGACGTCATACTACTCAACGAACTCAGACTCTACGGGACCTTTGGGATGCAAGGTCAGCGCTATGGCACGATGCTCGCCATGTGTGAGGCTGGGACGCTCAACCCTGATTGGGTCGTAAGTCAAAGAGTCAATTTGGAAGGCGTAACGGGAGTTCTGGAAGCAATGGGCAACTACGAGACAACCGGTATCGTAGTAATCGATAAATTCTGAGTGGGATAGCAGTGCTTGGGTATCGGGAATCGTCTGCTGCCGATATTTCACGAACTAGCTCCTTGCCTCGCCGGTGCTACCTGCCCAATAAGGAAACCAGCCGTTGCGCGGTATCGGTTCCTTCAACCGGAGTAAAGGAGAAGAGCTTGAGATGCGGCGAGCGGAATACCTGAAGGATGCTCAGATGGAGCGTCAATCTTCCGGCCTTCGGGTGTCTGAGCACCTTCGAGCGCTCTACAGGAAGAATGACATCGTGTGTGGACCACCATGCGCGAAATTCTTTACTGGACTGCCGAAGCGCGCTGGTTACTTCGGCCAGTCGGGGATTGTTCGGAACTGAGCCCAGTTCTCCGCGTAGACCCATCAGGATGCA
>OBLT010002862.1_pt1 | contig 10625 bp, 10 predicted proteins | sample 1518721 | NCBI WGS metagenome assembly OBLT01 (sample SAMEA3539307, study PRJEB22396) | soil metagenome | biome: tundra; feature: field; material: soil | place: USA | collected 2010-05 | depth 0.15 m | reverse complement strand
CAACACATGTATGTGGACGCCCTCTGCCTGCAGATGGTGCGCGAGCCGCGCTCCCTCGACGTCATCGTGACCAACAACATGTTCGGCGACATCCTCACTGATCTCGCGGCCGCTCTGCAGGGCGGACTGGGCATGGCCGCCAGCGGCAACATTCATCCTGGACGCACTTCGATGTTCGAGCCAGTGCACGGTTCGGCTCCGTTCCTGGCAGGCAAAAATATCGCCAACCCGATCGGCGCAATCCTGACCGGCGCGATGATGCTGGCGCATCTGGGATTGACCGCCGAAGCGAAGAAGATTGAAGATGCCGTGCTCGACGCCGTGCGCCAGGAGAAGACTACCGTCGATGTCGGCGGCCCACTCGGCACGATCGAGTGCGCGCACTGGATCGCCGAACGCGTCGCGAAATAACAATGACGGTCTTTCGTTCGCAGATTCCGACATCAGGCAAACAGTCTCTTATGCGGAACCATACACATAATCGTGGTATTCTTACACATTGGAAGACTCCAGGCGATGCGAACCAATATCGAGATCGATGACCGCTTGATGCGCGAGGCGATGCGCCGCAGCGGGGCTGGAACGAAGAAGTCAGCGGTCGAGAAGGGGCTGCGCTTGTTGGTCGATATGCACGCGCAAACCTCCATCCGCCGTTTACGCGGCAAAGTAAAGTGGGACGGCGACCTGGACCAGTCTCGCCTGGGGCGCTCCGCCGACTAGCCGCACATGGTTATTGTGGACACTACAGTGTGGATTGACTACCTGGCCGGCACAGCCAACGGCCAGACTTCCTGGCTGGATCGCGAACTAGACCGGCAACGCCTGGGACTGACCGATCTCATCCTCTGCGAGGTGTTACAGGGTATTCGGAGCGATTCTGCTTTCACTCGTGCGCGGCGCGACCTTGAGAAGTTCCACATCTTCGAAGCGGGTGGCATTGACTTGGCTTTGGCTGCCGCCCAGAACTACCGCCTTCTGCGACGAAGAGGCGCAACGGTGCGCAAAACCATCGATTGCCTGATCGCGACTTTCTGCCTGCAAGCCGGTCATCAACTGCTACACCGCGATCGCGATTTCGATCCGTTCGAGAAACACTTAGGGCTGCGCGTGGTGCACCCGTAGTCAGCGCGTCGAACAGGTCTCCACACCCGACGCTTTTGCGCCCAGCCACCGCAGTAGCAATAGATGACCATTCATAGGGTTGGCAAAATATGCCCTTCAGCGATCTTCTCGCTTGCTCCTGCGGCATGTTCTAGCAGACAAGTATTCCCCTTTACAATCACCAGGAGGATTTGGGGTAGTTGGGCGCGCGAGTGCGCGGGGCGGATGGCGGAATGGGTGGCGAGGTAGCTTTCAGCCGCCAGTTGTCAGTCGTTCGCTTTCCCGAGTGACTCACGTTAGGCTACGGAGCACAAATCTTGCCGCGCAAATTGGCTGGGGCGAGCAACTTGAAGTCGGCCAGATTGAAGGTATAGATGCGATCGGCGCCGCATTTCGCTGCACAGCACAGCAGCAGCGCGTCATAGATCTTCGCACCGCTCCATCCGCCGTCTTTCATCACAGCCAGCGCATCGAGGTAGTCCTTCTTATTGATGGGCACGGCTTCAAAGTGAGGCAGGAGGTTATCGGCCACAATGCGTGCCGCCTCCACGGGATGAATTCGCGGCTCGACCGGCATGCGGGTCAACGCTGCGTACACTTCGGCAATTGAATGAGTGCTGATGAAGCCCTTGTCCCGCCCGCTGGCCACCCGCCGCAATGCGGGAAAAGCTTGGGTATGGTGGGGATGACTGTGAGCTGACGCCGCAACCAGGACCGTTGTGTCGAAGAAAATATCCATCAGGGCTTGAGTACGTCTTGCGTCCGTTCCTCGCGAACGTCGTCCAATACGCGGTCCCAATTCGCGCCGCTTTCGGCCGCTCCTTGATGGACCCATAGTCCGTCAACCTGGATCATCGACGGTCGCTGCTTCAACGGACGCAGCAGAACGCCGCCCGGCTGTTCGACCGCCTCAAGTTCCATTCCGGAAGCGATGCCTAGCCGTTGGCGGAGGGGTTTGGGAAAGACGATTCGGCCGGACTTGTCCATTTGAAGCTTCATGCCATAGATTATGCCATTTGGTACGGCTTATGGCAAAACGTTTCCGGTTAGCGAATCTACGTGAGCAGATACAAAAACCTCACCTCTCGCACGTGTCGGGAGGTGAGGTTTTAACGAGATTCCTTGCCAGTGACTCTTAGGTTGCCACGGCTTTGGCCCCGCTCTTCGCCGCCTTCAACGCTGCCTTATGCTGCTTCTGCGCCGCAGCCAATTGACGCTTCAAAATACGCACCCCGGCATCCACGTGCTTTTCCTGCAGCAGAAACGGCGGGAGGAAGCGCAGCACATCGTCCTGCGTGACGTTGATCAGCAGGCCGTCGGCGAGTGCGCCTTCCAGCACTGCCTTGCCGGGAATGTTGAGTTGCAGCGCCTGGATCGCGCCCACTCCGCGCACTTCGGTCGCGATCTCGAACTTCGCCACCAACTCTTGCAGCTTCTCGGTGAAGTAGGCTCCCACGCGCCGGACCTGCTCCAGCAGCTTCTCGTCTTCTAAGATGGCGAGATACTCCAGCGCGATGCGGCAGGCCAGCGGACCGCCCCCGAACGTCGTGCCGTGTTTACCCGGGGTGATGTGCTGTGCGAAGCGTTCGTTGGCCAGAAACGCTCCCATGGGAAACCCGGCAGCCATCGGCTTGGCAATGCAAACCGCGTCGGGCATTACGCCGAAATGCTCGAAAGCGAAGAGTTGTCCCGTGCGCCCCATGCCACACTGGATCTCGTCGAAGATGAGGGCAGCCTGGTGCTGATCGGCCACTTCGCGGCACGCCCGCAGAAACTCCGGCGATGAAACCTGGATGCCGCCTTCGCCCTGGATCGGCTCCAGCACGATGCCACAAACCCTCTCGTCTACAGCAGCGCGCAGAGCTGCAATGTCATTGCGTGGAACGAAGCGCACCCCCTCCAGCATGGGATCGAATCCCTTGCGGTATTTGGGCTGGCCGGTCAGCGCCAGCGCACCCATGGTGCGGCCATGGAACGAATTGTCCAGCGCAACCAGGACCATCTTCTCCGGCCCGGCGGTGGCGTGCCCAGCCGCCCGCGCCAGTTTCAGGACGCCCTCGATGGCTTCGGTGCCGCTATTGGTAAAGAAGGCGCGATCCAGCCCCGACTTCTGGCACAGCTTCTCTGCTAGCAGCCCTTGGTACTCGTTGTAGTAGAGGTTCGACAGGTGGATCAGCTTCGCCGACTGCTCGCGGATCACCTTCACGATCCGAGGATGCGCGTGCCCCAGGGCGTTCACGCCCAGTCCCGACAGAAAGTCGAGATAGCGCTTGCCGTCGACGTCGTGCAGGTACACACCCTTGCCCCGGGCGAAGGCCACCGGATAGCGGGCGTAGGTGTTCAGAAGGTACTTCTGCTCAAGCGCAACAATTTCCTGATAGGTTGGCACAATAATCGCCTCGATTCCTGTTTATTCTAGTGCATCGAACAAAAGGCGCCATATTCTGGCTGACGCTCGACCGTCATGGCCATCGCGTCGGTCTGTGATTCTCGGCCTTCCACCTTCCCATGATTTGCACCATAAAATGTATGGATTTTCCCCCACCGGTTTGCCCGGCGAAATTGATTTCACGGTCAATATGGGCAATAATCCCAAGGTGTTTGGTCTGGGCAGCGGCCACACGACAAATGGCTATCTCTCGAGCGGAGAAGCTGTTCCTAGCGTTCCGGAACCGTCGAGCCTTGCTTTACTGGGCACGGGCGTTCTCGGCTTGGCAGGCATCATCCGGCGCAAGATGACGGACTAATCGCTGCTTTTAGAATCTTCCTTGGGATAGAAGGGCCGAAGCGAACCTGCTTCGGCCTTCTTTTTGCTCGGTACACAACCTGAAATCGACGGCTGCGCGGCTCTCCGCTTTATCTTTACCTGCGGGTCGTCATGCCGTCTGCTCCGATAGAGTGGTCCTGCAAACCCCACACTTAAGATGCAGCCTGAAGTGTCCCCTCAGTGCCATTCCAATTTTCCCGATTTGGGATTAGTCTTGCCCAGTTTCATCGCGGGGAATTTCACGAGGTATTTACCAGGGCTGGCCGATTGCCCGTCTTCGCAGACTTCCCGCATATAGAGGAATGAACCCTATGCGCCATGTTTCCAGGGTTGAAGTCCAGCGCCAACATCTGAATGTTGTACCGATGCCTCCGAGGGCAAAGAGTGCCAGTGAGACTCAGGAACTCAACGCTTTCCGCGGATTCCTACTCGCAGCCTCCGCCTCGGTCATGTTGTGGGGCGTTCTTCTGGCCACCCTGTGGCTCATGATCTGGAAGAAGTAGCCCGATCGGCGGATAACCATTTCCTCGCGCCATCCCGCTCAAATCGGGGGCCAAAACTGCTTGCGCCTTGGCGGCTCAGTTCCGCTCACGCTTACCCCGTCAGCCCGCCGAGATCAGCGCTACCGACGCCAGCGCTCCCACGATTCCTAGAGCCTGCGGTTTCGAGATCCGCTCTTTCAACAACACCCGCGCCAGGATCACCGTGCTGGCCGGATACAGTGACGAAAGCACTGTGGCAGCATCGAGTCGGCCATGCCGGGTGGCCGCGATGAACAGCGCATTCCCCGCGGAGTCCAGCAAGCCGGAGAGCACCATGGGCCAGAGCACTGTCCACAAGGGCTGCGAATCGCGTGGCGAAACAGCAACCAGCGCCAGCATCAGCATCGTTGAAACCGACCGCGCCGCCACCAGGGGCCAGAAAACTCCGTGATGCCCTGCTTGTTTGCCGGCCACCAGGAATAATCCAAACATCATACCGGCCAGCACCGCCAGTCCCAGGCCGCGGTGTGAATCCACCGTCTCATTCGGACGCGCCACCAGCCAGATGCTCACCAGCGCCAGGGCGAACCCAAGCATCTGGATTCGATCTGGCATACCCTCCGTCCGGAAACCGACCAGCACCGGCAGCACTCCCGTGATCACCGCAGCCACCGGCGCCACCACTCCCATTCGTCCGATGGCAAGCGCTCGGTACAACGCCGCGATCCCGAAAGCGCCGACGAGTCCCGCGAACGCTCCCCACCATAGATCCGTGCGAGGCGGGATAGCTTCTCCGGTCAACCACGCCATGGTCAGCATGGCGATGAGTCCGCATCCGTGGGCGACCGCCACCACGCGGAACACACTGGCGCGCTTGCTGGCCAACCCGCCGCAAAAATCTCCACCTCCCCATGAAGCGGCGGCCACCAGACTCAATCCCGATGCTTCAGCAGTTGCAAACACCATCGCTGCCTACCATACACGGAGAACGAACGTGCCGGTATCCGCACGGCACAGACGCCTTACCTCATCCTTTCTGTAGCAATCGGGATTGCTGATCCACATTATGATTAGGCAGATTTATCCGAGGGTCAGGACTGTTGTAACCCACCATTGACAATGGATTTTTACCCTGTAAGTACCGCCACCTTAGTAACTTCCAGCGATTCGGAATTCCACACGAAAATTCCAAAAAACATATCTCTCATCGTCGGGTTAATTTATAATTCTGGAAGCTGTTCATAGGCCAAGGGTTACGGGTTTTAAGGATGGCCCCCGTCGTGGCATCTAAGTTGCACACAGACAACGGGATCGCATTTTCGCGAGACCGCGGATCGCGTCAAATCCAGGTATCCAGCCCGATGGCCAGAGAACTTCAGTCACGATTTCTCGCCTTACTGCTAGCGCTACTCAGCGTTGCGGCCATCGTCTTTGCAGCCATCAACTTCCAAAAAGACCGCGAATACTTTACCCCCTACGACGGCGTCTGGTGGGTGGAAGATGGCGAACATCTCCGAGCGCAGCGGGTTGATTTCAATGGCCCAGGAGAAAAAGCCGGCATCAAGCAAGGCGACTGGCTGGTCGCACTGGACGGCCGCAACATCACCAACGTTGCCAGCTTGGAACAGCAGTTATACCGCACCGGCATCTGGTCGAAGGCCACCTATTCCCTGGTGCGCCAGGGCATCCCGGTCGAAGCGCCCCTGATTCTCGCCCCTGCCGATCGCTCCCTGTACCTCGGTCTGCGCCTGATTGCGCTGGTTTATCTCGGGATTGGGTTGTACGTCCTGCTGCGCCGCTGGACTGCACCCAAGAGCGCTCATTTCTACGTTTTCTGCCTGGTGTCGTTCATTTTTTATTCGTTTCACTACACTGGCAAGCTCAACGACTTCGACTGGATCATTTACTGGTCGAACGTCGTGGCCTGGCTTTTGCAGCCGGCGCTGTTCCTGCACTTTTCGCTGACCTTCCCCGAACGCAAGGTACTGCTGACAAGCCGCCGCTGGCTCATTCCCCTGGTGTATCTGCCGGGCGCGATGATCCTGGCCCTCCAGATCATCGCCGTCAAGTGGCTGCAACCCAGCGAGACCCTGCGTTTCAACCTTGATCGGCTGTCGATGGTCTATCTCTCCGCCTACTTTGTGACCGCGACCGTCGTGCTCTGGCATAGCTACCGTCATGCAGGCACGGCCATCCTGCGGCAGCAGATGAAGTGGGTAACGCGCGGTACCATCCTCGCCGTCGCTCCGTTCACCGTTTTTTACGTGGTTCCCTACCTGCTCGGCAGCGTGCCGACCATGGGCATGCGCTTCTCCGTTCTGTCCCTGGTGTTCCTGCCCCTCACGTTCGGCTACGCCATATTCCGCTACCGCCTGATGGACGTCGACCTCATCTTCAAGCGCGGCATGGCTTACACCATTGCCGGAGGCGCAATTCTGGCGGCATATTTTGCGGCCGTCGGCGTGGTCTCGGAACTCTTCCACAAGAACTTCCCCAGCGCCGGTCCGGTCGGCTTGGTGATCGCGATTGCCGTCACTGCATTACTCTTTGACCCCTTCAAGAACTGGGTTCAGGACTACCTCGACAAGTTTTTTTACAAGAAACGCTACGACTACCGTAAGACGCTGATCGAGTTTGGCCGCGATCTGAATTCCGAAACCGACCTCGACAACATGCTCACTTCGATCATTGATCGCCTCTCGCACACGCTGTTGGTGGACCGCATGGCCGTGTTCCTGTCGAATCCGGAGCATCCGGAGCAGTTCACTCTCGCCAAGTCGTTCGGCATCGCCAACACCGGCGGACTCGACCTCGACTTCCTGCACGTGGAGCGCTCGGAGTGGGAAAAGGGCCACCTGTTCTTCGACAACACCAGCCAGACGGTTCGCGAGACTCCGGAAGCTCGCGAAGCCATTCGCCGGCTCGACCTCAACTACTACATTCCCTGCACCGTGATGAACCGCATGATCGCCGTGCTTGGCCTGGGCAAGACCGCGGAAGGCGATTTCCTCTCCAGCGAAGATGTGCAGTTGCTCGAAACCCTGGCCGGCTACATTGGCATCGCGCTGCAGAATGCGCGCCTCTACAAATCGCTGGAGCGCAAGGCTGCGCAGTACGAGCGCCTCAAGGAGTTCAACGAGAACATCGTCGAATCCATCAGCGTCGGTGTGCTGGCTGTCGATCTGGAAGACCGCATCGAGTCCTGGAACTCGCAGATGGAAGTGATGTACGCTTCGTCCCGCACCGAAGTGCTGGGCCGTTCGTTGCGCGACGTCTTTCCATCGGCATTTGTCGAGGAGTATTACCGGGTACGGCAGAGTTCGGGAATCCACAATCTCTACAAGTTTCGTTTGGGTACCACCGCGGGCGACACCCGCATCACCAACATCGCCATCGCGCCTCTGGTCAGCAAGGACTTCAGCGTGATCGGCCGCCTGATCATCGTGGACGACATCACCGAGCGCATCGAACTCGAATCCCAACTCACACAGGCCGAGAAGCTCTCCTCCATCGGCCTGCTGGCCGCGGGTGTGGCGCACGAGGTCAATACGCCACTCGCCGTAATCTCGTCGTATGCCCAGATGCTGGCAAAACAAGTAAGTGGCGATCCCAAGAAAGCCGAATTGCTGGACAAGATCACGCGGCAGACTTTCCGCGCCTCCGAGATCGTCAACAGCCTGCTGAACTTCTCGCGCACCTCGAGCTCCGAGTTCAACAACGTGGATCTGAATCGCGTCATCTACGACACGCTTACGCTGCTGGAGCACCAGTTCAAGACCGCGCGCATCAAGGTAGTTCCGGACTTGCATCCCCAGTTACCGCCCATCTTAGGCAACACCGGCAAGCTGCAACAGGTCTTCCTCAACCTGTTCCTCAATGCCAAGGACGCCATGCCTGCTGGAGGCACGTTGACCATCACGACCGGCAATGGACACAACGTCCGGGTCTCGGTGGCGGACACCGGAAGCGGCATCGCCCAGGAACACATTCATCGCATCTACGATCCGTTCTTCACTACCAAGAACAAGGCCAAGACCGGCCACAGCGGCGGAACCGGCCTGGGCCTTTCGGTGACTTACGGAATCATCCAGGAACATGCGGGTAAGATCCACGTCGAGAGTTCACCTGGCCAGGGCACGACGTTCACCATGGAGTTCCCAATGGTAAGAAAGGTCGTCAATGCCTGAGGCCATCGTCACCCGGCCCGTTGCACTGCGGGAAGAAACCGTCTCGCTCGGCTCGGTACTCATCATCGACGACGAGGCGGCCATTCGCGAGTCGCTGCAAACCCTGCTGGAACTCGAAGGCTACGAGGTTGACACCGCCAACGATGGCACCGACGGATTGGCGCGGCTGGCCGATCGCCCTTATGACCTGGTGTTGCTCGACTTCGCCATGCCCGAACGCAATGGCATAGAAATCCTGCAGGATATTCGAGAGCGCGACTCCGAGCTGGCGATCATCATGATCACCGCCTACGGCACCGTGGAGAATGCGGTGAATGCCATGCAAGCCGGGGCGACCAACTTCATCCAGAAGCCCTGGGACAACGAGAAGCTGCTGGCCGACGTGGGCGCAGCGGTTGGCCGCCGCCGCGCTGAAGCGGAGGTTATCCAACTCAAGCGGGCGCTTAAGCAGCGCTACAACTTCGAGCACATCATTGGCAAGAGCGAACCCATGCTGCGCATCTTCGACCTGGTGGCGCAAGTCGCGCCCAGTCGTTCGACGGTGTTGCTGCAGGGCGAGAGCGGGACGGGCAAGGAGCTGATCGCCAAAGCGGTCCACATGAACTCGACGCGCAAAGACCACGCGTTCGTTCCGGTGAATACCGGCTCGATGCCGGCAGATCTTCTGGAGTCCACGCTGTTCGGCCACGTGAAGGGCGCATTCACCAGCGCCATCGCCAGCAAGAAGGGCCTGTTCGAAATGGCCGATCGGGGAACGCTGTTCCTCGACGAGATCGGCACCATGGGCGTGGACACTCAGGCCAAGATCCTGCGCGTACTGCAGGACCGCAAGTTCATGCATCTTGGCGGGGTCAACGAAATCCAGGTGGACGTGCGCATCATCGCCGCCACCAACGTCGATCTGCGGCAGGCGGTGAAAGACGGCAGGTTCCGCGAAGACCTCTTCTACCGCTTGAACGTGATCAGCATCGATCTTCCGCCACTGCGGCAGCGCAAGAACGACATTCCACTGTTGGCGGAACACTTCGCGCAGAAGTTCGCGGAAGAGAACGGCAAGCTGCAGTTGCACATCTCGCCTGAAGCCATGCGGCCGTTGATGGACTACGATTGGCCGGGCAACGTGCGCGAACTGGAGAACGTGATCGAACGCGCGGTTGTGCTGGCCAATGGACCGAGCCTTACCGTCGATCTGCTTCCTGACAACATGGTCGGGCGCGGCAGCAAGCTCGCCATGATGGACCATCGTCCCGACGCTTCGCTGTTCGAGATCATGGAAGACTGCGAACGCAGCATCATTAGCGACATGCTGGAAAAGAGCGGCTGGAACCAGACCGAAGCCGCAGACCGTTTTCGCATTCCTCTCTCCACGCTGAACCAGAAAATCAAGCGGCTCAATATCGAGATCAAGAAAAAAGGGCGAGAGTAGGAGAAGAGGTAACTGGTAATTAGTAATTGGTAATTAGTAATTAGTGTTTACTGGTCCGCGCTCCACGCCGCGGTCCTTCTTTTTGCGGGTTGCATCGAGTTAGTGCCGCGCTTTCGGCGCTAACTCGATGTACACGACTAACCGCACCGCGCGTCCCGGCTTACGGCGTCACGGATTTGATGACCTCATTGCCCGTCATTGGAATGGTGACGATGTCCTTGGCGTCGAGGTTCATCTTGGTCAGGTCCACCATGCGGATCTGGCTGTTCTCGTAGGTACGGAAGTAGAAGCGCTTGCGCTTGAGATCGTTGACGCTGGTCCAGAGCGTGTAGTCGGCCTCGATATTGCCGTGCGAATCTTTTTCGCGATCGCGGGCCGCGCCCTTGGGAATATCGAAATTGTTGAGGATGTGAAACGCCTCAAGAACCGCGTCATCCCCGGTCTTGGACGGCAGCACCGATTGGCTGTACGCGACCGCACGCACAAAGCGCGAAGGCGGAGTGAAATCTCCGGGTATTCCGAGCATTCCCGAACCCTGGCCCGTGGGCTGCAGCGTGACCGATCCCAGCTTCACGGGCGCAACGTTGGACATCGAAAAATTCACATAGTTGCGCAAGTTGGTCATGTGCCAGTCGTAGGTTGGCGAGTTGGTGATGACACCC
>OBLT010002860.1_pt1 | contig 10629 bp, 4 predicted proteins | sample 1518721 | NCBI WGS metagenome assembly OBLT01 (sample SAMEA3539307, study PRJEB22396) | soil metagenome | biome: tundra; feature: field; material: soil | place: USA | collected 2010-05 | depth 0.15 m | reverse complement strand
CACCGAGATCTACACTCTTTCCCCACACGACGCTCTTCCGATCTCGGGAGGAGGAAGAAAGCGCCCTCCCGAATGAACCCGCAGCAACGCGTCAATCAGAGTCTGGTACGGCATCCCCTTGATCACATAGCCTCGCGCTCCAGCCTCGAATGCACGGTGGATGTCTTCGTCCCCTTCGTAAGTCGTCAGGACCACGAACCGCGAGTCGGGGTAGCGCGCACGGATGGCAAGGATCGCGTCCACGCCGCTCATTCCCGGCAGCCGGAGATCCATCAGAGTAATGTCGGGCGCGTGTTTGTGAAACAAGGCGACCGCTTCTTCCCCGGTGCCGGTTTGGGCGACCACCGTCATGTTCGGCCGGGCATTGATGATGGCCGCGACTCCGACGCGCATAAGAGGATGGTCGTCCACCACCATCACCTTGATCTTTTCCTGGGTGCTCACAACTTCACCTCCATGTCATCCGACGGAACAAAGGTGCCACGGGGAATGTGGAAGGCAACTGATGTGCCCCCGCCGGGCCGGCTGATCAATGTCAGTTCGCCCCCCACCCGCGCGATCCTTTCCTTCATGCCGACCAGGCCGTAGTGCCCCGCCGGTGAGGAAGACACCGACTCGGGATCAAATCCAGTTCCATCGTCGCGAATCTTGACCTTACATTGAGCGGTGTCAAAGTGAACTTCGACCTGCACATTGCCGGCGCGGCCGTGACGCACCGCGTTATAGATCGCTTCGCGCACCACCATGAGAAGCTCGTGGGTGGTGGCCTGCTCCAAAGCGAAGGGCTTGCCAGAAATATGACGCTCAACATGCACCGCGAATTCCTGGCTGACCTGTTCCGTCATTCGGCGGAGCAGCGTGCCGAGGTCCTCCGCCGGCGGCGACTTCCGGCGCAAATTCCATACGGCTTCCCGCGCGTCATCGATGGTCGATCGCAATTGCGTCCGAGCGCAATTCAGCAGGTCCTGCTGGGCATCGGCCTCCGCCGGACCGAGGCTGGAATGGGCCTCCAAGAGCGCCGACACACTCGCGCATCCCTGGATCAGCGTATCGTGCATTTCCCTCGCTAACCGGTTGCGTTCCCCGAGTACGGCCTGGAAGCGCGCTGCCAACTGGCGAAGCCGGAACTCGTGAACCGTCCAGGCAGCGGCTGCCAGGGCCAGGATGCAGCAACTCAGGAACCACGCGGTCCGATAGAAATGCGGCCGCTGCACGATCTCGAGCGAAGCTTCGGCGATCTGTTCCTGGTTGTTCATCTCGAAAGCCGCGACCCGAAAGCGATACCGGCCTGCGGGAAGATTCGTGTAGTAGGCAATGCGGTCGGCGGAGGCTTCGCTCCAGTCCTTGTCAAACCCATCCAGCCGGTATCGGAACTCCACGCGCTCTTGCGAGCGCAAGAGCACCACGCCATAGTGTAGTTCCAGTTTCTTTGTGTCCGGGCCGAGCGAGACTCCGTCCGCGGGCGAAATCTGCAGCCCGTCCGCCAGCACCTCGTCGACCGCGACCGGCGCCTGCTCGGAAGGTTTGGGTTGGTCGATGCTGATGCGGACCGGCCCCTTGCTGCTCGGGAACCAGACTTCTCCGCGCGTCGTAAGCAGGCCGGCAGGCTTCTCTCCTCCGCACATCTGGATGGTTTCCAGTCCTTCGGAAATGCCGTAGAGCGTCAGGTTCACACGCCGGGCGCGCTGTTCGGCGACCGCATCCAGCTCGTGGCGATTGACTTCGGAGATTCCATTCGGGCCGCTGATCCACAGCGTTCCGCGCCGATCCTCCACCAGTTCGTAAATGCTGTTGCTGGCGAGCCCTTGCGCGGTGGTGTAGTGGGTGAGTCTCCCATTTCGCCAGCGGTACAAGCCGCCGGCTCGCGTGCCGAACCATAGACCTCCGTCGGAGTCCTGATGCATTGCCCAAACCTTCTCATGCTGCAGGGCAGTCGTAACGACGTCAGTTTCAAATCGGCCGCCATGCAGGCGGCTCACTCCTCTGTCCGTACCGATCCAGAGATCGCCGTTGCGATCTTCAAGCAAAGACCGCGTGCTGAAGTAGCAAAGCCCGTCCGACATCTGAAAATTCGTGAATTTGCCGGCCCGCCATCGGCTCACTCCTTCATCGGTAGCGATCCACACGCTGCCGTCGCGGCTTTCCAGGAAGGCGCGGATGAAATTGTTAACCAACCCCTCCTTGGTCGTGTAGTGAAAGAGCTGCTCGCCGATCTGACGGTATATTCCCCGGCCCTCCGTCCCCACCCAGAGTGTCCCCTCGCGATCGCGAAAGACATTCCGAACCCTGACGCCGGAAATGCCCTGAAACCGGTACGGGGTGGCCTTCCCGTCGCGATAGCGAAACAAGTCAGCCGCCGCAATCCATACGTCTCCGCCTCGGTCCTCGTACACCGTCTCAGCATCGGAGTCCAACGCATTCGGCAGCGCAACCGTGCGAACTGGCGTGTTGCTCAACCGCAGCATCCCAGCCTGCGTTCCGACCCAGATGTTCTGCTCGACATCCTCGAACAGGTTCAGTACGGTGTTGCTCGGAAGCCGTTCCGGCGCCGTCATCTTGGAGAAGCTGCCGTCGCGATAAATGTAGAGCCCGTGTCCAATCGTTCCGATCCATAACGCGCCGTCTGAAGTTTGCCGCAAGAAGCGGATCGTGCCCCCGACCTCGCGCACCTTTTTGAAACGTGAAGGAACCCCGGAAGCGAACGCCTTCCTGTGCAGTCCCGAAACCGTACCGACCCAAACGCTTCCGTCCGTTGTCTCGATAATCGACTTGACCCGATTCTGGCTGGCTTCCCCCTCCAGGCGGTATTCGACAACCGAATTCCCTTTGAGGCGCACCAGTCGGGAGCCCCCCGCCCACAGCCCGCCTCCACGGTCTTCGTAGATGGCGTGAACCGCCAGCAATGGCACCGTCCCGGAATCGTCGACGCGTTCCAGGCGTTCCCCGTGCAACTGAAACAGACCGTTATCCGTTCCAATCCAAATTCTGCCGACGCTGTCCTGATACACCGATCGGACAAAGCTATTCGTGAGTCCGTCTTTGCTGGAGAAGGAACGAAACGCACCATCGCGGTACTGGATCAGTCCGCCTCCCTCGGTTCCGATCCATAGGGTATTGTCCCGGGAAACCATGAGACAGAAGATGTTGTTGTCGCTGAACGCGGGCGTGTTCTCGCGATTGTAGAGAGTGAAACGGGCCCCATCGAAGCGCAACACACCGCCCGTGGTCCCGATCCAAAGATATCGATCCTTGGTCTGCGCGAACGCTTGGACAATTTGTTCAGGCAGGCCATCCTGCATCTGCCAGGTGCGTTCCGCGTATGCCAGCAAGGGACGATCGGCAGCGGACGCAAACAGTAAGGAAGCGCAGAGCGTGAGCGTCACAATGCCCACTGCGCTGCGAATCCGCGTGCGAGCTCCGGCCGGAATGGTTCGTGAAAGCATGGGGACGCAGATAGGTTCCACAGTAAGTGTAGACCGTTTCCCTCACCGGCTGAAAATCGGTCCTTCCCGGACGCTCAGAATCGAGTCAGGGGGTCGAAAGCGCGAACCACCGGCAACGCATTGCCGCTGTCGTCGAAGAAGCTGCGGCTGCCCAGGGGTCCGGTGGCCGCCGGCTCCCACCAGAATATCCCTTTGCCCAAACCGTTCGGTGTTTGCTGCACAACTTTATTCACTTCTTCCAGGAACTGGCGCTGCCCTTCCGGCGTCTCCGGGAACGGTCCCTTTTTCTTGGTGTATTCCGATGGCTGCCAGTGGTATGCCGTCTCGACCACAATGATGTCCTTCTTATATTCCCGCGCCATGAATGCCATGTTCTTTCGGAGATCGTTCAGGCTGCCGTGCCACCACGGATAATAGGACTGCCCAATCACGTCGTATTTCACGTGGTAGGAATTCAGCTTGTCAAAGAAGAACTGGGTCCCGTCCCGGTCGCCACCGCGATCGATGTGGATCATGATTCGTGGCTGCGGACCGTCCCCTGCGCCCGCCTCGACACCCGCGATTCCGGCCCGAATCAGATCCGCAAAATTGTCCCAGTGCTCCGGCAGCCGGCCGTCGGGCCACAGCATGCCGCTGATGACTTCATTGCCGATCTGCACCATGTCTGGGAGAACGCCTGCAACCTTGAAGGCCGCGATCGTCGACTTCGAGTACTCGAACACAGCGCTTCTCAATTTCGCATGCGACAACCCGGCCCAGGCTTTCGGGATAAATTGTTTCTGCGGGTCGGCCCAGGTGTCCGAGTAGTGCAAATCAAGCAGCAAATGAAACCCAAGTTCTTTCGCGGCTTTTGCGGATGCAATTGTGTACTCGAGATTGTTGGGAAGGTCGATGGGGGTATGAAATAGTCGCAGCCGCACCCAGGTGTAGCCGTGCTCCTTGAGGATTGCGAGGCCGGGTTTTGCTTGCCCCGAGTCTTTGAAGACTCTGCCGCTATTCTTCGCGGCGCGCAGGAATGACACGTCGGCGCCGATCGCTAGTCGGATGCCGCAAGGTCACGGCACGAGCACAGCAACCCGGCCACACATAGGACGGCCCACCCGATTCTCGCCCTTCTCGCTCGGCAGCCTTTTCCTCTCAGCTTTGTATCCTCAGGGCTTCGCGTCCAGAACCACTTCGTATTCCGGCAAAACCTGCACGTCTTTCACCCGAGCCACTGCACCGCCCGCCGGAAACGCAGGCCAGGCATTCTCCGGAAGATAAATCGGCGCATGCTCGCGCAGCGGCAGGAGCTTCAGTTCCAGCTTGTCCCACTGCTGGATGGGAATTCGATCCAATCCGATCAGCCAAGGAGCGCCGTTATAAAAATTGTCGGTGAGCAGCTTCCCATCCACATACAGACGCGCCACATCCCCCTCGTAGGCGATCCGAAGAAACTCCCCAGAAACAGCGCCAGGCTCAACCGGCGGCACCGCAATCGTCCAACTCGCCGCCGTATCAAAGGCAGAATCATCCGGAGCCATCGCCACTTCCTTCCCCATCTTCGGAGGCGGATCTCCACCTAGATCCCGCAGCTTCTGGACCTTAGCCACAGCCACGCTCGACGAAGGCGGAAGGTGTGCGCTCTGCACCTGAAAAACGCCGTCGTCGGCATCGCGGCCAAGACCAGGCAAAACCGCGCTCAGGCCCGGCAGGAACTCCACCTTCAATTGTGCAGGGTCCTGCGCCCGAACATGCATCCGATCACCATCAAAATACAGCTCCGCAGGAGACAGAATCACCCGCTCTTTCCCCGCAAACGTCGCCTTCCAGGTATTCAAAGCCTGTTCTCGCGATAGGACCAGAATGTTCACGCTGCCGCCGTTGCGACTGCGCACCCGAATCGCAATCTGTGTCCCGGGCTCGATCCGGTCAACGTAGGCGATTCCTCCCGCTCGCCGGACCTGTCCGCCCAGGCTCTCGATCGACGCGCCCTCTTTTTCTTCAAACGCAAACTCCGGCAAAATCCCCGGCCACGCAAAAAACACATACGTTTGCGCATCGTCTAATTTGCACAGAAGCTGAGCGGTCGCATAGCGAAGCAACGTCCCGCCGATGTCGAGGTTCACCGGCCAGATGGTGTACGCGTCACTAGGGATATTGATCGGACTGCGTGGTACCGCCAGAACGCCGGATCGGAGTTGCAGCTCGACTTGAAAGTTCTTTCGCTCCGGCAGACCGTGGGCCCGTTCGTGATTGTTGAGAAAAATGAAGCCGTGATCGTTTTCCAGTCGTGCCGCCACGCGCGGGATCGACGTGTCCTGCTTGCTTTTGGGCATGCGCTCAGGGAAATAAGAAGTCATGGGCGCAAGGCTTGTACCGAAATCAGCGAGAAACAGGTGCAAGGTTTTAAGCACGCGGTAGGACGGGTGCATCTGGCCGAATTCGCCCAGCGGAGCCTGGAAGTCATACGACTTTACCGGCAAGTCATTGGGATAGCCCGTGGCCTGCGACTCCTGCAAGGTCGTTTTTTTGCCCTCCGGATTCGTGCCGCCATGAAACATGTAGTAGCCATACAGCGCCACGCCCGATCCCAGCTTGACGACCTCCATCGCCGCCGTGTCGTCCGCGCTCACCAGCGGCCGGCGATGATACGCCACTTCCATTCCGCCACCCATCTCCGCCGTCAGGTATGGATAGCCCGCGTCCATGGCATCGATGTCTGGGTGCTTCGAGCGGAGATCGTCTCCGACATTTTCTTCGCAGCGGGTTCGCGTGAAGAAATAGTTCGGAGTTGGGGGCAGATCGCCTAACGTGCGCCACCAGAAACCGTCGGCGTAGCCGCTAAAAAACGGGAGAACGTCTCGCGACGGAATGACTGCGTTATCCCATCCCGTGATGTTATAAAAAGGAGCGTCGAGACCCGCTTCGCGTGCCAGTTGCCGTAACTGCAGGATGTGCTCGACTCCTTTTCCCGGCCCGCGGGCGCTATATTCATTCTCCAACTGAACACCAATGATGGCACCGCCGTCCTTCCAAAACAGTCCCTGCACCTGTTTGGAGATTTCACCATAGAAGCGCCGCACATGATCGAGGTAAACGGGATTGTTCTCGCGCGTAGCAGTCTTCTGGATCAGCCAATCGGGAAGTCCTCCGTTGCGCACTTCGCCATGATTCCAGGGCCCTACGCGGATCCACACGTACATCCCGTGCCGTCCGCACAGTTCAACAAAACGGCGTAGATTGCGCTGTCCCGACCAGTCGAACTGTCCTTCGATCTCTTCATGGTGGATCCAGAAAATGTAAGTCGAGACAATCTGAATCCCTCCCGCCTTCATTTTCAGAATCTCTTTTTCCCACTGGCTTTCGGGATAACGGGAATAGTGAAACTCTCCCATCACCGGAAACCACGGCTCCCCGTCACGCATGAGATAGCGGTCGTTGACGGAGAGTATGTGGCCATCCGGCGACCGTCCGCCCGCGGGGAACGGAAGCGGTTGCGGCAGCGCAGCGGCAACCCTGGCTTGGATGACGATTGGCGACGCGGGGGCCTGGTCCAGCGCAAAGGCGTCGAGCGCTAAGCTGGGCGCGATCACAGCGATGACGAGTGCCAGCAGATGCGGGTTGAGAGTACGACCCAGGTTGCCTCTCCACAATTCGGTATTCATGGCAATCCTTGGGCACCAATCTAACACCTGGCTTCCCGGGCGTAATCCGCCTAAAGTTGGATTGCCCACGCCTTGGAGACGCGCAACTTCGCTTTTCAGTGATCCTTCGTGGTTTGGTGAATCTAAGGACGTCTGGTTAAGTCCCTGGGGTCCTCCGTGCACCCCTGTGTACCCTGTGGTTCAAGGTTTTCGATGGCACTTGATCAGAGTATCCCTAAGGAGCCCTTCGCCGAGCACCATTGATTGGGAAGAAATGCCCCGCTTTTTGGAATTTTCTGGACCGTGCTTCTCTTGATACCTATACCGTGAAAATTTTCTCCAATCCGACTTTGGTAGGATTCGCGGACCACCAACTGAGAGTAGATTTCAAGCGGCGAGTCAGGAGTGAACTCCTGTATCCAACTCCCGAGTTCATTACGAGAGCCGCGAAGCTCCGAGGTGCATTATGGGTTACGCAACGATGAAGCAAGTCGTAGTTGGTCTTATTTCCTTGTTGGTGCTTCTGGCAGGATTTTTGTTGAACTGGAGCGTTCCAGCGCTTGCCCAAGGCACCAGCGGCAGCCTTACGGGCCAGATCACTGACCCGTCGGGCGCGACGGTTGTAGGAGCAACAGTTACGCTCAAGAACGTCGATACCAATTACCTCCAGACGGCAACAACCGACAACACAGGAATTTACCTGCTGAAGCCGGTTATGCCTGGCAATTATTCGCTGACCGTTGCCGACAAAGGGTTTGCAACGTATGTGCAGAATGGCATCGTCATCACGGTCAACCTGTATGCAACCCAGGACGTGCGCCTCAAACTCGCCTCGGTGGTGGCCGAAACCGTTACCGTGAATAGCGACGCCGAGCTGATAAACACCACCTCGGCCGAGCTGGGAGCGACGATCAATGCAACCGCCATCTCCGAGCTGCCGCTCAACGGCCGCGATCCCTCCAGCTTGGTTCTGCTGGCGCCCGGCACCGACAACATCATCCAACACGGCGGCGAAGGCATTCAGACCGGCTTCTCCTTCCCGACCGAGACCGGCGCCTCTGCCAATGGCGGCCGTCAGGGCAGCACCTTCTACATGCTCGACGGCGTCTCCAACATGGACAACTACAACCTGCTGACGGCGCCCTTCCCGAACTCGGACGCCACCCAGGAATTCAAGGTCATCACCAACAACTTCAGCGCCCAATACGGCTTCTCGCCCGGTGCGGTGGTCAGCATCGCCACCAAGAGCGGCACCAATGCCTTCCACGGCGGCGCGTTCTGGTTTGTCCGCAACAACGATCTGAACGCCAGCGATTGGTTCAGCCACAAAGTGGATATGCTCAAGCGCAACCAGTTCGGGGGCTATGTCGGCGGCCCCATCAAGAAGGACAAGCTCTTCTTCTTCGGCAACTACCAGGGCACCAAGATGGGGTGGTCCCCGACCAATTTGAGGACGACCACGCCCACCACAGCCATGCTCAATGGCGACTTCAGCGGCCTGTCTCCGGACGGCGTCACGACGAACCTGGTCGGCCCCTTCAAAACAATCGACGGCAAGCCCAACCAGCTCGATACCAGCATCGCCAGCCTCTCTCCGGCCGCGGTGACGATGACCAATACCGGCCTGCCGGGGCACACCAGCGGCGTTGCGCAGAGCCCCAGCGGCGACATGTTCTACACGATGCCCGCCGTCCGCAACACGTACGATGAGGTCACGGCGAGGCTGGACTACAACATTTCGCCCTCGCAGACGCTGTCGCTGCGCTCCTTCACCGACTATATGACCGCCCCGTCCACCGACGTTCCGGGCAACATGGAGAGCGCGTACAACCACCAAGCCTGGACCGCGAGCTTCCGGGAGAAGATGTACTACTTCAACGACGCCCTGACCCACAGATGGACGTTCAATCCGACCACGATCAACACGATCTCGGTTTTCTGGAACCAGCAGAGCGCGCACAACGGGGCCCAGGAACTGGACAGCAGCAGCAAGGCGATGTGCTTTTCGAGGTACATCACCGTCAACGAACTTCCGGGCAGCTGCTACATGGGAGCCCTCAGGGTGTGGGCGGGCTATAGCATCGAGAGCGGCTGGGATGAGCCTTCGCAGGAGGGCCGCAGCACCCTCGGCCTGGCCGATACGGTTAACAAGCTGATGGGCAAGCACTCACTGACCGCCGGCCTCGACGTGATGCATCAGCACGCCGCCGAGTTCACACAGTATCCGACCCAGCCATCGATTACTTTCAACGGCGCCATCACCGGCAACGCACTGGCCGATTTCCTCCTGGGATATGCGCATGAATACATGCAGGGCGCCGGCGAGATCGCCGATGTGGCCGGCTGGCAGTTTGCCCCCTTCGTGCAGGACGACTGGAAGCTTCTTCCCAACCTGACCGTGAATGCCGGTTTGCGCTGGGATCCGAACACTGCTCCTACCTCCAAGGGTGGCCGCGGCGCGGCCTTCGTCCCCGGACAGCAGAGCACGGTCTACCCCAATGCCCCGCAGGGCTTGATCTTCCCCGGCGACAAGGGAATGACGGATACGCTGGTGAACAACAGCTACGGCTACTGGGAGCCCCGCCTGGGCCTAGCCTGGCAGCCCAAGCAGTTGCCGCACACCGTCATTCACGCCGGCTTCGGCATGTTCACCGGTCCGCTGGAGTACTCTATGTACAACCATGCCGCCGACATCGCCCCCTTCAGTCCCACCTACGACTACTACGGCTGGTGCTATCCCTGCACTCCCGATACTGCGTTTACGAACGGGCCGATCCACTTCGATAATCCCTGGGCCAGCTTGGGCTCGCCGGTATCCGCCAGCCCCTTCCCGAGTACTTACCCATGGGCCACCACCTCGTACAAGCCGCCATCCAGCTTCGTCTTCAGCCCTGGAACCACAGTCAGCCAGGCCTTCTCGCGCAACTTCAAGCTGGGCATGACGCAAAGCTGGAACCTCTCCATCGAACAGCAGATCAGTCCGGTGATGGTGGTGCGCCTCGCCTATGTCGGCAGCCAAAGCTATCACCAGTCGGTGGAAATCAACCGCAATACCTACGTCAATGGAGCCCCGCCGTACCCGAACTTCGGCAATATCCTGGAAGACAATAGCATGGCGACGGCCAGCTACAACGCGCTGCAAGTCGGCTTCGATCGCCGCATGGCGCATGGCCTCCAGGTGCAGTCCAACTTCACCTGGTCGCATTCCATCGATCTGGCCAGCTCCAGCAACATCTCGTACGGCAACCCCGAGCTGGGCGATCCCTTCAATATGAAGTGGAACCGCGGCAACTCCAACATGGACATGCCGTGGAACTGGGTGAGCAACTTCGTCTACGAGGCCCCCTGGCTCAAGAACCAGAGCAACCTGGTGCAGAAAATCCTTGGCGGCTGGGAACTGAGCGGCATCATCACCTGGCAGACCGGCAACGACTTCTCGGTCGTGTCGGGGGCGAACAACTCCGGGTCCAACCTGTGGGTTGATCGCGCTGATTCGGTCCCTGGTGTGCCCACCAATATAGGCAAGGGAAGCCACTGGGATTGGGCCTATGGTAATGGGT
>OBLT010002859.1_pt1 | contig 10630 bp, 8 predicted proteins | sample 1518721 | NCBI WGS metagenome assembly OBLT01 (sample SAMEA3539307, study PRJEB22396) | soil metagenome | biome: tundra; feature: field; material: soil | place: USA | collected 2010-05 | depth 0.15 m | reverse complement strand
GCTCATCGGAGATTTTCGTCACCTTGAGGGCGGAGTGGAAGCCGAAGCTGACCAAGTCGGCGTTTTCGGGGGCTGTGAAGGTGACCACCGCCTTGGCCGCCAGATGGTGAGTGGCGGGGTCCAGCTCGGCGTCGATCGCGTAGCCGGTAATGTTCAGCGCGGGCCGTTCCGCTCTCTGTCCAAAAGCCGGAGCCGCCATCATCAGCCCCATCGCCAGAAAGCCCAGAACGCCCTTCAGGGGAAGGCACCGTCCAAATCCAAGCCGCATTTTCCGCTCTTGTGTACCCATAGCAGTCATCATCGCATCGCAGCCGTTCTTGTGGAAGATGTTCTTTTTGCCCGGTTCCGGGGTAGAGCAATTGGAGAACCGCTATGCCGTCCGCGCCGGGGAAGGAGCGCCGAGCTGGGCAACGGTAACTGCCGCCACCCGTTCGATGGCGCCGCCGCTTGCTCCATCATGGCCCGCCGGCCGGGCATTCAGCAGGCCGCGAATCCGCTTGAGCTCCTCCATCATGGACTGGCGACCCACCCCGTCCGGTAGCAGCCGCTCAAGCTGTTGGACGATATTTGCCGCCGTGAAGTCATTCTGAATCAGTTCCGGCGCCACCCGCTTGCCGGCAATCAGGTTGGCCATGGCCACGTGGGGCACCGTGACCAACCGCCTGGCGATGGCATAGGTCAGGGGCGAAACCCGGTAGATCACGACGAAAGGATTGCCGATCAGCGCGGCCTCCACTGTGGCCGTGCCGCTGGCGACGACTGATGCACGGGCGTGCAGAAGCGCCGCCCGCGCATCTTCGACCAGGCGAATGTCGAGGCCGAGGCCGTGCGTCTCGACCAGCCGCCGCGTCTCGTCCCGCTGCGCGGCATTGAGGGTGGGCGCCAAGGGAATGACGAACTCGAAGCCATCAGCAGGAAAACATCCCTCAGGGGCTAAAGCCCTAGTTGATTTTGCAGGGTTTATGTACGGGCTAAAGCCCGTACCCTTCACCGCAATATGTTCTTCTGCGGCCTGTTCTGTCGAATGTGCCGCCAGCATCCGCGCCGCACGCAGCATCTCCGGCAGATGGTCGCGAATCTCCCTGGGGCGGCTGCCGGGGAGGAGGCCGATCCAGGTCTTTTGCGGGTTCAGGCCGTTTTCACGGGCGAATTGCTCGCGGGAGATGGACGGCAGCGGCAACTCCGCCAGCGGATGCCCCACAAACTCGGCCTCCACGCCCTGCTCGCGGTAGAACGGCTCCTCGAAGGGGAAGATCACCAGCATCTTGCGGATGTATTTACGGACCAGCTTGATGCGGTGCTTCTTCCAGGCCCACAACTGCGGGCTGACAAAGAAGATCACCGGAACGCCCAGCCGGTGGAGCTCCTTAGCCAGCCGGAAGTGGATTTCGGGGAAGTCGATGAGCACGGCGACGTCCGGCCTGCGGTCGCGGATGGACTGCTTCAGCTTGCGGAACTCCCCGTAGATACGCGGCAGGTGAAGAACGACCTCGGTCAGCCCCATCACCGCCATATCTTCCGAGCGGACCACGGGCTCCAGACCGGCCGCGGCCATGCGCTGCCCGCCCATGCCGAAGAACCGCGCCGTTTGGCCGGATGCGGCAAGCTGCTTTTTGAGGGCCTCGATGAGCAGGGCGCCGTAGTGCTCGCCGCTGGCCTCGCCTGCCGAGATGAAGAGGATGGGGGACATTTTTTGTTGCGCCGCCGACTCATGCGCTGGTGACCATCATAGCGGCTTCGTCGGCACGCCTCGCTTAGGGAACCTCTGATTAAGTTCCACTACGCATTGAGCTTTCCCTCAGGGGCTAAAGCCCGCGTTGATTTTGCGCCATTTCTGGCACGGCTAAAGCCGTGCCCTTTCAAAACGTCAACTTAATCAGAGGTTCCTATAGGATAGGGGTTCCGCACGAGCGAAGTTCAAAATGCGGGAAATCCCTGGGCAGTTTGCGCAAAGACAAGAATAATTCATGGGAATCCGATTGTGAACGCGGTAGAGTGACGGTACAGCAAGTAATGCCGCTCAATAAAATTCAAAATGCAAGCTCGTTGACGGCCGCAGTCGAGACCACGAGAGAGAGCGAAGGCGGGCTCGATCCCGTGTGCGCGGCCGAATCGCAAGCGGAGGTCATCATGCGCGCTCCTTCACCGGCGAACGATGGCATGGGAAGCCTGCTCTCAGGTGGAACCTGCCGATTCCGCGTCTGGGCCCCAAACGCCCAGCTGGTACAGGTTTTCGGAGACTTCAGCGGCGGAGCGTCCATCGACCTTGCCGCGGAACCGGGTACCGGCAACTGGTCCGCCGACCAGATTCCCGCACAAGCGGGCGACAAATACCAGTACATCATCACCAACATGGGCGGCCCCAACAACAACAACTCCCAACCGTGGACCAGAACCGACGCGCGCGCGCTCCAGGTGCAAAGTTGCGACCCGGCGTCGATGGGCTACATCGTGGGGTCGTTTCCCGAAGAGCGCCCGCCGTTCACTACGCCGGCGTTCGGCGACTTTCTGCTCTATCAACTGCATGTCGGCTCGTATGCGGGCCTCAACGACGGCGTCACGGTGCAGAACGACACCGCGACGTTCGTGGATCTGATCGCCAAGCTCGACTACATCCGCGGCCTGGGGTTCAACGCGATCGCTCCTTTGCCGATTACCAACGCGCTATGCGACCTGAACGGGGCCGGCGAAGGATACGGCCCTACCGATATGTTTGCGTCTGAGGATGCTTACGCCACCAGCCCCGACCGGGCGGTTGCGGAGCTGCTTCAACTCATCGACGCGGCACATTCGACGGGACTGGCGGTGATTCTGGACGTGGTGTACAACCACGCGGCGATCACCAATAACCGCTATTGGCAGTACGACGGCAACTACGCCGGCGTGAACGGAGTCAACGGCGGGATTTATTTCGCCGATGGACACCCCACTCCCTGGGGCGCGGGTTTCGCGCTCTGGCAGCAGGAGGTGAAGGACTTCCTGCTCGACAATGCGCGCATGCTTCTGGGGGATTATCAGGTCGACGGCCTGCGCTTCGACGCGGTCCAGGCCATTCAGCCGGACGCGGTCGAATTCATCGTGCAGACCCTGCGGCAGGAGTTCCCGGACAAGTACCTGATCGCCGAATACAATCCATTCGATCCGGCCACATCGGCGGCGGGATGGAACGACCCTTACGGCACTCTAGGCTTCTGCGCCACCTGGGATTTGAGCAGCCCATGGGACACCTTCTCCCTGTTGAACGGAGACAACGTGGTCAACCTGCTTCTGGCCAGGATTGGCGGTTTCTCCGATCCAAATCCGTGGCATCTGGTTACTTATCTGACCGGATCGCACGATCAGATCTACGGCGGGCAGGGAGACACAGGCGTCTTTTTCACCCAGCGTTTTGGCGGACGGGGCGACGGCTGGGCCACGGCCAAGGCGCGGCTGGCATGGGCGCTCAATGCGACGCTGCCGGGCACGCTGATGCTCTTCATGGGAACCGAGGGACACCTGGACGGCTATTGGGACCCTGCTGTCGGCCCCGCCGATCATCGCATCGACTGGTCAAAGATGGGCGACCCGATCGGCGCTCCCATGCAACAGATGGTGCGCGACGTCAACAACCTCCGCTGGGCTCATCCGGGGCTGCGGTCGCCGGCGGGCAGCGTGGTTCATGTGGACGATCAGAATCAGGTAGTCGCCTTCACGCGCTACAACATGGACGGCGATGTGCTTCTGGTGGTGGTCAACGCAGGCAATGGGCAGTGGGGCAGCAACGAATATGGCGTGAATATGGGAGGCGAATCGGGAGGTTGGACGGAGGTATTCAACTCACAAGCCCCTGTCTATGGTGGAATCAACACGGTTGGCAATTACGGATTCGAGCTGCAGGTAGCCGGCGGCCAGCTCTGGATCAGCCTGCCGAGTTGGGGTGTGCTGATCTTCAGCAAGCAGTAGGATGGGAAGAAAGTTTGCGAAGCAGCTCTCGGCATCGCACTGTCACGGGAAGTAACAACACCATGACTGGCCTTGAAATGTAAAGCGAGGCAGGCACGTCGCCGCAAAGAGAGATTCATTTGTTCCCGAGTCACGGACCGTACGGAAACTGGCCCACCACAGCGCCGTCCCCGGATCGAACTCTTCGACCGCGCCGCGTAGGGGCCCTGTACCGGTTCTGGGTTCGTGGTTTCCCAGGTCCGAGAATCCGGACCTGGTGCACCCCGGCTGCTTTTTCAGCGCCTCGATCAGCAGCTCGCCATAGTGCTCGCCGCTGGCTTCGCTTGCCGAGATGAAGATGGTGGGGGACATTTTTTGTTGCGCCGCCGACTCATGCGCTGCTGACCATCATAGCGGTCTCGTCGCCGGAACCGGAATTGTCTCTTTACAATCGGTATCGTGTAGCGTTACACTTTTCGCATGATCAGGAGCTTTCGCCACTCTGGTATTGAGAAGTTCTTCTATACCGGCAGCAAGGCGGGAATCCAGCCCAGCCACGCGGTCAGGTTGAATACCCAACTCACCGTGCTCAACAAGGCGAAGAAGCCCAAAGATATGGCTGCCTCAGGTTGGAATTTGCATCCGTTACTGGGCGAACTCAAGGGGCACTGGTCGGTGAAGGTGAACGGCAACTGGCGGCTGACATTTTGTTTTGAGGGTGAGGACGCGATCCTGGTCGATTATCGGGATTATCACTAGAAGTGGAGGGGACCATGGCGGAAATGTTCAATCCGGCGCATCCGGGCCGCGTTCTGCGGGAGTGGCTGGGCGAGATGCAGGTCTCGGACGCTGCGGCGCGGTTGCACGTCTCGCGGGTCACGCTCTCGCGCATCCTGAATTGCAAGGCGGGCATCTCGGCGGAGATGTCGCTGCGACTCTCCGACGCCCTGGGGACCAGCCCCACGCTGTGGATCGACTTGCAGACCCAGTACGACCTGTGGCGCGCCAGCCGCAAGCGCAGACCGAAGATCAAGCTCTTCGACCGGGCCGCGTAGGGGCTCTGTACCGGTTCTGGGTTCGTGGTTTCCCAGGTCCGAGAATCCGGACCTGGGGCACCCGGCTGCTTCTTCAGTGCCTCGATCGGCAGCGCGCCGTAGTGCTCGCCGCTGGCCTCGCCTGCCGAGATGAAGATGGTGGGGGATATTTTTTGTTGCGCCGCCGACTTATGCGCTGCTGACCATGATAGCGGGTTGCACATTGATCGCGCCCTGCTTTCCCTCACCACAAAACTTGTCATCCTGAGCGGAGCGCAGCGAAGTCGAAGGACCTGCGGTTGCCTCTGCTTCGTGCTAACCTGCTTATCGAAGGGAATGCGCAAGCCTTGACAAACCAGGTTCCCGCCGGATGCGCCATCCTGAGCCAACCGGCGCTTTCTCGCAGAATTCACCGGAATCTGGTATTGTTTGCGCGGGAGGTAACTTCATGAAAACCCGCAATATCCTTTTGAGCAGCGCGTTGGTCCTCGGACTTGCCGCTAGCGGCGTAACCGTTGCCCAGATCGTGAATCAAAACCGGCACCCGAACCTGGCCGCCGCGCAGGTTCTGATCGACCAGGCCTACGCCAAAATCACTGCCGCGGAGCAGGCCAACGAGTTCGACATGGGTGGCCATGCGGCTAATGCCAAGCACTTCCTGTCGAAGGCAAACGCCGAAATCCAAGTAGCGGCCCGGGCAGCCGACCGGAATCGGGATCGGGATCGCCACTAGATTCTCCTCACGGTAAGCGGGGTTCGTGGAATCCCACTCCATGTCGAGGAAGGGCGCAGCCCCTCTTCCGGGTCTGCAAAACCCGCCCCAATCGGCGGCGCCGCCTCGATATGGACGAGAGTTTGTCAGGACGCACTTGACCCAGGCACTGCCGGGTACGTTGTTTTGCGGCTTTTTTTGCCTCGTCGCCAGGGTGGGATCGATCCACCTGTTACTAGACAGGTAAACTAAGCGGTTCGGCGGGCGCGGGCGGCGGCGGCGAGTTCGGTGAGCAGGGTGTGGGTTTCAGCCCAGTCGATGCAGGCGTCGGTGATGCTTTGGCCGTAGACGAGGGGCTGGCCTGGGACGAGCTTCTGGGCGCCGGCCACCAGATTGCTCTCCATCATGACGCCGAGGATGTTTGGGTTGCCAGCGGCAATCTGGCCGGCGACATCGTGGCAGGCAATCGCCTGGCGGCGGTAGTCTTTGTTGCTGTTGGCGTGGCTGAAGTCGATCATGATGCGCGGCGCGGTCCCCGCTTTCTCCATTTGGACGACGGTATCGGCAACACAATCGGCGGTGTAGTTGACCGTCCCTCTGCCGCCGCGCAGGATGATGTGGCAATCCGGATTTCCAGTCGTCACGAAGATGGCGGATTGACCGTGCTTGGTGTGTCCCAGGAAGGTGTGGGAGTGAGCGGCGGACTGGATGGCGTCGATGGCGACCTGCACGTCGCCGGAGGTGGCATTCTTGAAGCCCACCGGACAGGAGACGCCGGAGACGAGTTGGCGGTGAACCTGGCTCTCGGTGGTTCGCGCTCCAATGGCGCCCCAGCTCACCAGGCCGGCAATGTACTGGGGTGAGATCATGTCAAGGAATTCCGCGCCTGTAGGGACGCCCATCTCGGCGAGATCCAGCAGCAGGCGGCGCGCCTGACGCAGCCCGTCGTTGATCTTGTAGGACTGATCGAGATAGGGGTCGTTGATGAGACCCTTCCATCCGATGGTGGTGCGGGGCTTCTCAAAATAGACGCGCATGACGATGCGCAGATCGGCGGAAAACTCTTGAATGGCGGATTGGAGCAGGGCCGCATACTCGCGCGCGGCTTTGGTGTCGTGAATGGAACAGGGGCCGACGAGGACGAGCAAACGGGGATCGCGGCGGTTGAGAATCTCCACAATCTCAGTACGGGCGTCGAAGATCGTCGCCGAGGCGGCTTCAGTGACCGGGTATTCTTCTTCAAGAAACACGGGCGGGAGAACGACTTTGGTCCATTGGATGCGAATGTCTTCAGTGGTGTGGAACATGGCTGCTTTCCTTGCGTTACGCGGCCCTGGCCCCGCATCCTCGTTTGAGGGATAGCAGGGAACTTGAGACCGACACGCATTCGTGGTGATGTCTGAACAAGTCTTGCGGTAAATCAGGCATTCCCTCGGGCTAATGCCCGCATTGATTCGATTGCATTTACGGCACGACTGAAGCCGTGCTCTGAGATGATCGGGAGTTGGGATCGACCTTTTCCGCAACCGGGAAAGCCCGTACCCTTCTGTCTCTGGCTTTTCATATGCGTCGGCCCTAGCTCTTATTATGACGGATCAGGAGTCAGGGCAATTGCATGAACGGCGATCCTGCTCATCAATAAATTTCGATTCCCGGCTGCGACAACCAGCCGTAGGATGAAGGTGCGACTACTCGGCGGCTCCGGTACCGGTGCGACGCCGCGCAGAAGAATTGGGCCTAACCGAGACAGGAATCGGAGGGTCAAAAGAACGCCGACGATTGCGGTTCTTCATTGCATGGAGGCGGCTGAAAGAAGGGCAATGCGCCAGCAAGGTTCAAGTCTTTTCTCGCCGGTATGGGTCTTCTGCCTTGCAGCCTCGCTGTGCGCGCAGTCCGCTGGACAAGCTGCAGTGGCGGGAGAGGCGGAGCAGCCCCGTGAAGGAGATTCGCTCGCGAAACTGGCGCTAAGACTCGGCCAGCGTCCCACGGGAACCTTCGACGCATCGGAAGGCATGGTCAAACTCGACGTTGTAGTGACCGATACGTCGGGAAGGCCGGTGTCCGGTCTCGAACCCAAGGACTTTACGCTGCTGGACAACGGGCGACCGGAGAAGATCGTCGCGTTTCACGCATTCGATGGAACCACGGCCAAGCCCGATCCCCCGGTCGAGGTGATTTTTCTCATCGATTCAATCAACCTGGCGGATGAGCAGGTTTCCCTCGCTGAGCAAGCGGTGGAAAAGTTTCTGCGCCGGAACGGCGGACATTTAGCCCAGCCGGTATCGGTCTACCGGCTTTTCAATGCCGGTCTATCGGTTACGCAGCAACCTTCCACCGACGGGAACGTGCTGGCCGAGGAGATGGCTCACAAGAACGAGCTACGCGCGATCTTGCCCCAGCATGACGAGCCCAATTTGAACGCCGACCAGCTATCCCAGACCGTCACTCACTCATACCGGAACTGGATATCTCTGAATGCGCTCGGCGCCATGATCCTGGAAGAAAGGCGGAAGCCAGGCAGGAAGTTGCTGTTTTGGATCAGCGGCGGCTGGCCGGTAGCAATGGGCGGGCAAGACTCGTTCGACTGGATTACCGAGTTTTCGACCCGTCTGCGCGAGGCTCGCATCGAGCTTTTCAGCGTTAATGCCTGGCCCAGCCCGGACCAGGATTTCCACTATCTGCGTTTTCTGGCAGGGGTGAAATCCGCCAAGCAAGCGCAACCGGGCAACCTGGCTCTAGAGGTACTTGCAACGCAAAGCGGCGGCGGCGTTGTGGACGCGAGCGACGGCCTTTCGGGCGAGATCAAGAAACTCGCGGAGGATGCAAACGCCTTCTACACGATCTCGTTCGATCCTCCGCGCACGGATTGGCCGGACGAGTATCACGAATTGAATGTGAAGATCGGCAAGCCGGGGTTGGAGGCCCGCACCAACAGCGGGTATTACGATGAACCGGTTTATTACGATCAGCCCTATCTTGCCGAACGTGTCACTGTCAAGCAGTTGGAGCAGGTGCTGGGGGCGGCTCACCACAGGCCGGATTCGGAGTTAACCGAGGAACTCTCCCGCATGGAGTTGACAGAACGGATGAGCGCCACACTGCTAGCGCAATGGAAAGCCAGTTTGCCGGGCGCAAAGTCCCAGGCCGTGCTGGTGGCTGTGGCCGATGCTTCGGCCTTCCTGAATCCGCTGGCGGCAACGGTTCCGGCGATTGCGCCGCCGGACCTGGCCGCGCAGCGGCAGATGCTCGCGAAGACCATCGACTATCTGAGCACGACCATTCCAAGGCTGCCGAACTTCTTTGCGACGCGGAATACGGTTCGCTACCGGGAGACAACGCAAAAAGACGACCAGATGTGGAAGACGGCGCTGGGCAACGAACTGTTGCACAGTGAAGCAATCTCCGCTGGAACCGTGTACTACCGCAATGGGTACGACGTGTTGGACGCTGAGGCAGTGAAAGGCAAGAGGCCGAGAAAGAAAGAAAGGAGCATGGATACCAAGGGCACGTTCGGGCCCATTCTGAGCACGGTAATCTTGGATGCTGCCCACGGCGATTTGCGATGGAGCCGCTGGGAGCAGGGGGCGGCCGGAGTACGGGCGGTGTTCCGGTATGTGGTTCCGAAGGAACAATCGCATTATGAGCTTTCTTACTGCTGTCTCACGGACGGCGACGGAACGAGTGTCTTCAAACTGATGCCTGGGTATCACGGGGAACTCATGATCGACCCAGAGACCGGCGCGATTCTGCGCCTGACCGTGGAGGCGGACCTGGAACCGGGGCTACCGCTTGCCCGGTCCAACATCATGGTGCAATATGGCCCGGAGACGATCGGCGGGAACACGTATATCTGCCCGGTGCGCAGCGTCTCTCTCTGGCGAGGGCGGAGGGGGGTGCAGGTTCATGAATGGGGCGAAGGTTTTAGAGTCTATGGACCGTTTGAGACGATGCTGGACGATGTCTCCTTCGGGGACTATCACATGTTCAGGGGGGAAGCGCACATTTTGCCGGGGTACGATCCGGCACCGGAGGGCAAGCAAGGCGATTCCGGCACCGGCGCTGCGCCGGCTGCCGAACCTAAGACAGAGCCGTGACAGGTGGCCGGGAGTTCGATGCTCCAGGATGAAAGCATCTTGACTCCAGAGAGAGTTACATGCGTTTGCCGTGTGTCCTGTCCGCCATTGACACGGCCATCGCGTCTCCCTAGAATTAAAGAGGACCACTCTATTCTTTTTCAGGCATAAGTGTTTGATAGACGAGAGGTTAGTCTACGGCGCGCCGTTTGGACGCCGGCATAGGCCGGCCCTGATTGCGGTGCGGCAAACAGGATGGAGAGCGGAAAAGTGACCGATGCGCGCGTCAGTCCGCGGGAGCGGCTGGTGCTTACGGCCATCATCGAGCAGTACATCGCTACCGGCGAGCCCGTAGCCTCGCAGGCGGTTGCGCATAGTTTTGCCGACCGGGAGGGCCTGAGCTCCGCCACCGTGCGCAACGTGATGGCCACGCTGGGTGAGGCGGGACTGCTGGAACAGCCGCACACCTCCGCGGGCCGGGTTCCCACAGCCGCGGCCTTCCGCTACTACGTGGAGCAGATCACTCAGCCGGGTACGCAACTGGGCCGCATGGCCGCCGGCGCGCAGACGGCCAGCCCCATGCCGCAAGGCGCTTCCAACTTGAGTGAAGCCCGCCGCGGGCAGATCGAGGACCACTTCACCGGTGTGGCCAGCTCTCATGACTACCTCGAACGCACCTCGCACGTGCTGGCGCTCATCTCCAGCGGTCTCGGGGTGGCCCTGGCCAGCTCCACCGCAGGCCAGGTGCTGGAGCACATTCACTTTTCCCGCCTCTCCACGGGCCGGGTGCTGGCGGTGCTGGTGACCCAGGCCGGCGCGGTGCAGGACCGCGTGCTCACCCTGGACCGCGACCTGGGGCACGTGGAGCTGGAGACCGCCGCGCGCTACCT
>OBLT010002858.1_pt1 | contig 10631 bp, 10 predicted proteins | sample 1518721 | NCBI WGS metagenome assembly OBLT01 (sample SAMEA3539307, study PRJEB22396) | soil metagenome | biome: tundra; feature: field; material: soil | place: USA | collected 2010-05 | depth 0.15 m | reverse complement strand
GATTGAAGACACAGAGCTTCCCGCTGGTTAGTTTTCGTAGGACTGGGGTCGAGAGGTCAGGGGATGCGCCCCGACAATCTGTGGGTGCCCTGGAAGAAGTGGTCGATTATGGGATTGCGGGCGTTTTCGCGATAGCCACATTGCTCGGCAGCGTAGGATATCGTACTCTAGTGGGACGGCGTGACACGCCGGGAAACGGTGCGGTCTTTTGTTCGTGGCTTGCTTCGCGTCGCCGGCGGCTGGGGTATCCCAGTGGCGATACGGCTAGCATCAGCCAGATGGGAAGGCCCGGAACGGCTGTGTAGTTTGGTCACCTGTAGACGGAGATCCAATGCCGACAGCACTGCGTTGAGACTCTCCAGCCTTGGATTGCCATGGTCTGAGAGCATCCTGTAGAGGTTCTCTCGGTTTACAGAAGCGTCTTCAGCAAGCGCGCTCATGCCCTGCATGGCTTCGACGACATCACGAAGCGCCATGAGAAAACCTTCCGTGGAATCTTCGGCTAGGGCGGCGTTGATGTAACTGATCGCATGCTTGTAATCCCTGAGCCGTTCGTGTAGTCCGATCTTGTACGGGCGCGACTTCTTACGTGTCATCTTCAGCGTCCCCTAAACTCACTCCAGTAGTATTTCGCTTTGGCAATATCAGCGTCCTGTGTCCGTTTGGCGCCAGCGCATAGAATCAACACCGACTCGCCATTGTCCGCGCAGTAGATTCGGTATCCCGGTCCCACGTTGTCAAGCTTAAGTTCGATCAGCCCATCTCCTATGTCCCGGTAGTGTCCTAGCAATCCGCGTTCGAGCCGGCTGACCCGGCTATCGATCTGCCCCTTGCCTTTCGTGTCCCGAAGACCGTCCATCCAGTCGTCAAACGGGACCGTGCCGTTCGCTGCAATGTAAACCTCAACTGTCCTCGGTTTGGCTTCCACAACGGCTCATAACGTTGTAGCGTATTAGCTACAGATTTAGAGTACCACGGAATCTCCGGTGTTTCAATCCTACAGGTCGTAGGTAACTTCGCCCTCCGCGACCTTCCGTCGCCGGCCGAACGCAGCCAAACAAGGCTTTGCAGGTGGACGCGAAGCGAAAGGGTGTCGACAAAATGACCATGAGGGATTTCAATACCGAGATCGCGGCCTACCGCCGGGAAGGGCGCGCCAAGGCGAAATCAGGCGCTGAAGCCCGGTCGATGGTCCGAGTCGTTCTTGTTCCGACGGCTTCCGAAAGCATCGACGTGACCAGTTGGTTGAGGCTAACCTCTTCCTTCTTGGCCAACGTTACAAGTCTCTGATGCAGCGTGCGCGGGACGCGTTGTACCCATTTGCCGCTGGGTAGATCCTCTTCTGGCTCCGGCTCGGGAACAGCGTCACCCGCCTCTAGACAATCCTCGATCCACAGTCTCTGAACTTCCTTGACCCGCGCGATGGCTTCAGTGTCATCGCTGCCGTGCGCAATGCATCCAGGGAGTTCCTCAATCCGGGCGATCACGTCCCCTACTTCGTCACGTCGCAGTACGAAGGTATAGGGAAGCCCCATGTAATACGCAGTGTCCTTTTCGCTCTTATCCTTCATACCGTTCCAGTTCGGTCATCGCGTTTATGAACTCGTAAACATAGCAAAGCTTGGTAGTGGGTCAGTTTGAACCGCGGGAGAGCTGACGAGTGGAGGGCAATCCGGTGACAGGATATCCTGCCACGCGCCGATTGGCAGATCGGCATAACCGAAGCACTCTGGCGGCTTGGGTCAGGAAATCCAGTCACCGAATTGCACACACTGCTTCGACACAAGATCCAAAAATGACCCACTACGCCGCCTCGGGCATCAAGAGTGCTTTCGAGACAAGGTGACGATCGCCTGCGCTTCCGCCGAGCGGCCTTCGCCGACGGGGCCGACTTTCTCCGCGGTCTTGAACTTCACCGAGACGCACTCGACATCCAGCTCCAGAGTCTGGGCGAGCTTCTCACGAATGCGCTGCCGGAATTCCTTCAGCTTGGGGCGTTCGAGAATCACCGTGGAATCGACGTTCCCGATCTCATACCCTTCGGCTGCGGCAAGATCGCGAGCGTGCCGCAGGAAAACGAGGCTGTCGCAACCCTTCCAGCGCGGATCGGAATCGGGGAAATGCATTCCGATGTCGCCCAACGCCGCCGCTCCGAGCACCGCGTCGGTGATGGCATGCGACAGAACGTCGGCGTCGGAATGGCCTTCCAGCCCGAAGTCGGACGGGATCGCGATGCCACCGAGGATCAGCGGCCGGCCCGGCGTGATGCGATGCACGTCCCAGCCCTGCCCCATGCGGAGCTGGCTCATGGTTGATGTCCCTCAGCCTTCCAGGATGGATGATGAGACCTCAGGAGTGACGAGTGAAGGGCAATATGGTGACAGGATATCCTGCCACGCGCCGATTGGCAGACGGGCGTAACCCGAACACTCTGCCGGCTTGGGTCAGGAAATCCAGTCACCATATTGCACATTCAAGGCTCCGCCTTCGGCGCGGCAGTCTCATCGGCAAGGAAGTGCCGGGCCAGGTCCATGTCGGACGGTTTCGTGATCTTGATGTTGCGATCGCTTCCGGCGACGACGCTGACTTCCACCTGCTCCAGCCGCTCCACCAGACTGGATTCATCGGTTCCGGTAAAACCGTCCTCACGCGCCTTGTCGAACGCCTTACGCAGCAGGTCGTAGCGGAAGACCTGCGGCGTCTGGGTCAGGATCAGGCGCTCGCGGGGGATCGTCGTGCGGACCTTGTTGCGTTGGATCTGCTTCACGGTATCGACCGGAACGATGCCCACGATGGCCGCCCCAGTTTCGGCGGCCTCATTGAAAACTTTGTCGAGGATGGCGTGCTCGATGAAGGGGCGGACGGCGTCGTGGACGGCCACCAGCTCGGTTTCAGGGGACAGCGTGGCTAAAGCGTTTTCCACGGATTGCTGGCGCGAGTCGCCGCCTTCAACCAGCCGGACGGGCTTGGCGAAGCCCTCGTGTTTCAACAGCTCGCCGACCCAATTGATGTCGTCGGCGCGCAGGGCGACCACAATTTCCGAAACCCATGCGGAAGATACAAATTTCCTGATGGTATAGAGCAGAATCGGCGAGCCGTCCAGCAGCATAAACTGCTTGCGGCTGGTGCCGTCCTTTTCCGGGGCCGCCCGCCCCATGCGTGTGCCAAGTCCCGCCGCCGGCAGGATCACGGTGACTTTCATTCGTTCATTCCGCGGCTGCCATGCGGAGACAGGCCGGGAGACTATTGTACTCCTATCCGGCGCCGGTACTCTTGGCCTCGGCCGCGGCAGGCGAGCTTAACGTGGTTCCGTCCCGCTGCGGCCGCTCGTGCCGGTCGGTTTGCGGCTTGTCGTGCACGGCGTGGACGCGGTCGTCGAAGCGGCCGAAGATCATCTTGCCGGCGGTGGTTTGCAGAACGCTGGTGACGGAGATATCGATGGTCCGGGAGATCATCTTCTTGGCGTTGTCGACCACCACCATGGTGCCGTCGTCCAGGTACGCGACGCCCTGGTTGTACTCCTTGCCTTCCTTGAGGATGAAGACGCGCATGATCTCGCCGGGCAGAACGATGGGTTTCAGAGCGTTGGCGAGCTCATTGATGTTCAGGACCTCGACGCCGTGCAGGCCCGCGACCTTGTTCAGGTTGAAATCGTTTGTGACGATCTTGCAGTTGTAGACCTTGGCGAGCTCGATGAGCTTCATGTCGACCTCCCGGACGTTGGGAAAGTCGTCTTCGAGGATCTGCACGTTGATGTGCGTGAGCTTTTGGATCCGCTGCAGGATGTCGAGTCCGCGGCGGCCGCGATTCCGCTTCAGGGAGTCTGCGGAATCGGCCACAAGCTGCAGCTCGCGAAGAACGAACTGCGGGATGACGAGCGCGCCCTCGACGAATCCGGTCTCGACGATGTCGGCGATGCGGCCGTCGATGATGACGCTGGTGTCCAGGATCTTGAATGCCTGCTCGGACTGGGTCTCGCCGCCAAAGAGGCCGCCAAGAGCGCCCAGGTTGAGCATTTCACCTTTGCTCGCGCCGACCATCAGGCCCACGTAAGCCATCAACATCGAAAAAGCGATTTCGATGAATGCGATGGAGTGCGATCCGTTCGGGATGAAATTGCCCACGTGAGACAGGATCAGGAAAAGAAGGTACGCGCCGGCCAGCCCCATCAGAGAGCCGAGAGCGGCGCCGATGAGGCGTTTCAGGGTGATTTTTCGGACCTGCAGCTCGAAAAAGACCACAGCCAGTCCGATGGTTACGCCGATTGCAGCCCCAACGTACGGCGTTGGCACGCCGAAGGGCCGAAGAAACCAGGCTGCACAGCCTAGCAGCGCTATGAAGAGGACACGAAGTAAGAGCAAGTCTTTCACCGGCTACCCCCAGTGGCGCGTTTTCGCGCAAGGCGGGAGACGTTAGAATCGCGCTACAAACAGCGAACTGAGTATATCACTGATAGGGATCGGGTGGCTCAAAAGAATGAAACAGTAGGGCGAAAGAATGTTTGAAATGAGAGAAGAGAATGGTACGGGCGCCTGAGCCGGAGCCGCTCGGCGACGGTCCCGTGAGGTTAGAGAGCCTTGGCCAGTTCTTCAGCGAACGCGCTTTGCGGTCCTTGATTGCCCTGGCTGGGCCGTTTATGCTTCTTTCCGCCGCGCTCGCGCCGGCCGTTGCGTTCCAACGGCTGCTGCTGCACGGTCTGTGTCTGTGTCTGTGTTGGTTGTGGGGCGGCGCCTCTCACCGGTCCTGAAGGGGCCGGCGGCGTGCGAGACTTCGGCGGCTGCGCCTGATTGGCCCGCAGGAGACGGTCTTCAAGAGGGGCGCGGTCGAAGCGGCGGATGATGGATGCCATCTCCTCCGAATTCGGCGCGTCGATGAAGGCGAACCCTTTCGATTCTTGTGTTTCCGGGTTGCGGATGACTTTGACATCGTCGAAAACAAGGCTTTCGGCGTTCAGCCAGGCCTTGATGTCATCTTTCGTGACCCAGACAGGCAGGTTTCCAAGGAAGACAGTAAAACTCATTCGTTTGGTTTTTTAGCTCCGTGATGTAATGTGTTGGGGATTTGCTTCGCGGATGCGATCCATGAAAGCTACCTTATCGTAGCACAGGGGTCAAAATGCTCCAAGGGAAAAATGTGCGTAAGTGCATCGAAGGAAACGAGAAGAAAGTTGGAAGATTTCTGTCACCGCCCTGGGCGCGGTTCCGGGCGGCTGTCGCTCCCAGGCCTCCCGCGGTGTGGGGTGCACGGTCGACGGGGGAGTGCAACTTAAAGAAAACACACGATGTCTGCCGAGCAAGAACTCAGGGGCTTCGGGAAACAGAGGGCGCCGATAATTCAACCCAATAGACCCGCATCGCCCGCAGCGCTCGCGCGCGGTGACTCACCTCCATCTTGCGCTCCGCGCCGACTTCTCCGAAGGAACACCCGAACGGAGGATAGTAGAACAGCGGATCGTAGCCGAAGCCGTTCCCGCCGCGCGGCTCGTCGAGCAACTCGCCTTCCACCTCACCCCGAAAAGTCCCGATCCACGCCCCTCGCTGGGCCAGAGCGACGACGCACACGAAGCGCGCCGCGCGATTCGTCTGGCCGCGCATCTTCTCCAGCACTAACCGGTTGTTGGCGCCGTCAGTCGCGTCCGGCCCCGCGAACCGCGCCGAGTAGATACCCGGCGCGCCGCTCAGCGCGTCGACTTCCAGTCCGGAATCGTCCACAAATAGAGGGCCGTCGCAGTAGCGGGAATAGTAGACCGCCTTCGCGCTCGCGTTCTCCTCAAACGTGCCGCCGGTCTCGCCGGGAACGGGGATGTCCGCGATGCCGTCGAGCGGCTGGACGCCGCCCACGATCTGAATGAACTCCCGCAGCTTCCCGGGATTGCTGGTCGCGCAATACAGCCGCACTCAACTACCGAGCACCTGCTTTTCGATCGCGATCAACTCCTCGACCCCTTTTCGCCCCAGCTCCAGCAACGCGGAAAGCTGGGCATCGTCGAACGGCATTTTCTCGGAGGTGGCCTGCAATTCGACAAACTTCCCGGCGCCCGTGATGACGATGTTCATGTCCACTTCGGCCTGCGAATCTTCTTCGTAGCAGAGGTCCAGCATGGGCACCCCGTTCACCAGACCCACGCTGGTGGCGGCGACGTAGTCGCGGATCGGAATGCGCTTGACCGCCTTGAAACTGGTAAGCTTCCGCAATGCGAGCGACATGGCGACGAACGCGCCCGTGATGGAAGCGGTCCGCGTGCCGCCGTCGGCCTGGATCACGTCGCAGTCGATGGTGACGGTGCGTTCGCCGAGCGCGGCCATGTCCACCACGGCCCGCAGCGAGCGGCCAATCAGTCGCTGGATCTCGTGGGTGCGCCCGGAAAGCCGGCCCTTGGTCACTTCACGCGCCGTGCGCGTCACCGTGGCGCGGGGCAACATGGAATACTCGGCGGTGACCCAACCCTTGCCGCTGTTGCGCAAAAACTGGGGAACGGATTCCTCCACCGAGGCGGCGCACAGTACGCGTGTGTTGCCGATCTCGATGAGCGCGGAGCCCTCGGGTGTCGCCAGGTAATTGGTCGTGATCCGGACCGGGCGCATCTGGTCCGGCGAGCGTCGATCGATTCTCATTTCGTTTGACCGGCCGGAGCTTGCGGCTTGGCGGGCGGGGGCGCGCTGCCAGGCTGCAGTATGGCCATAAACAGCAGGACCATCAACGCGATTCCCAGGACGATGATTACTATGCAGGGGAGAGCTCCCTTCGATTGTGGACCTTTGGACGACTTCTTGCGTCCGGCTGGTTTGTATTTGGCCATTGGCTCACTTACAGGTTGACATGCTTTGCGGCCTGGCGGAAGAACTCCTCGAGCGCGGCGCGCGTGTTCGCTTCCAGATCCTTCATCGTAATCGAAACCACCGGCCGCCCGCGTTCGGCCAGAGCCAGCAGCGTGGCCTGAAATTGCGCGACATGGTAGCCGGCCGTGTACCCGATCTCCGGCATGGCCAGAGACTTCTCCGAGATCAGCACGGTGGAGAAGCAGCGGCCGTGACCAACGATCGTCTCGTGGTACGAGTGGCGCATGGCAGGCGCCTCGCATACGTCGACCGGCATCTTCAGCCGCGACCGAAAGAGCACGTCGCCCGCCCGGCGGAGCGCGTTGCGCATGGCGCGTCCTTGCGGCGAATATCGCATATCGCCGAAGAACGTCAGCTCGCCATATTCGACGCGCCGGTCCGCGCCGAGGCTCCCCAGCAGCGACGCGTAGATTTCGGGAGCGGTCGCTTTCGGATTCTTCACCAGCCCGGCCATGTGATCGTAATGGAGTGTGATTCCGCCACGCCATTTTGCCGTCGCGGAAGACGCACAGACGATGCCGCGCTCGCCATGAATGCGCTGCGTGATGCTTTTATACAGCTCCACGCTGGGCTGCGTCACGAAGTTCATGTCGCGCAGCCAGGCCAGGCCGAACACGGCGTAATGGATGAACTGCATGTAGCGCGAAAGCGGAGTATCGCGCGCGAAGGTCACGATCGCTACCGGATAACCCGCGCGGCGCAGCAAGGCGACTTTCTGCGTGCCGGGCCCGGCAAGACCTTTTACTTGCACGGCTAGAAAGAGCCGGTCCTGACAGGCATCCTTCGGCGAGCGGTAGTTCGGCAGCTTGATCTTTTCATCGATGACGATCTTAATGCAAAGCCGCTCCGGCTTGCCCAGGCTCTCCTCGAAATTCTGCTTGGTCCATAGCGCCGCGCCCGCCCACTCCTTCGGCAGAATCAACGTCACCTTGTCCCGCCGGGCGAGTCCCTGCGCCTGCAGGAATGCCGCGAGCCGCCACGCGACGTCGATTTCTTCGGCGGCCAACTCGGCCGCCTCCATCCAGGAGTGCAGATCGACACCGCAGAGGCCGAGGGGGTACAGGCTGCCACGGGTCAGCGGCGCGCTGTGACGGCCCGCGGTGGTGTTGCGATCGTCGGGCTGCAGCTCGATCCTGGGATATCCCCGCTCGATTCCGAACTGGTCCAGCAAGGAGCCAGACAGCGCCATGTACAGAAAGTTCGCTCGCGAATCGACGGAGTGGCGATCGTACAACGCGGCAAGCTTCTGGAGGTTGACCACCGGCTCATAGGAAGTCATGTCCATCGCCATTCCCACCACCAGCGTGCTTTTTAGCGTTTGGGCGATGTCGCGGCGGGAGCGCCGCAGCATGTCGTCGAGGATGTGCCTGAGTTTGGCGGGATCGGTGGAATCGAGAACATAACAACGCGTCCCGCGTTTCAGCAAGCCGACGTCATTGTACAGGTTCTTGTCCTCGGCCGAACCGCCCATGCCGGCCCAGATCAGGAAGCGGAGACGCGTTCCGTGCGCGCGCTCGATCCCCGCGCCGATTTCGTCCAGCTCGCGCGCGATCGTGCCCGCCCAATCGCGATGGTGCGCAGCCTGCCAGCTCAGCTCCAGAACTCCGTAACAGTTCTTGGTGACGTGGCCCGCTTTGTCGATCTCCATACCGATGCGGATCAGCCGGTTCCGCGACGGATCGAGGGCCTGCAACCCCTTGCGATTCGCTTTGGAGACGAGCGCCTTGACGCGCTCCAGGAGGTTCTCCTTTCGCATCGAGTCCAGGTGCGGTTGTGAGGAAGGGGAATCGTGATACAGCGCGATCTGCACGGAGGTCAGGAATAAGAGTAGCGCGCGGTGCGCGGCCGTGGAGCACCCCACGTTTAGTCCAGCAGCTCCTCCCGAAACAAGGGCCGTCCGGCGATGGCTCCCCGGAACGCGAATATGGCGGCCGCCGCGATGAGGGCGGCGGCAAACAACGCCGGTCCGGCGTACCAGGCGGATATGTCGGTGGTCAGCGGGAACCCGACCAGCAGATTGGCCACGGCGATGCCGACAAACGACGGCACGATACCGAAGCGCGTCAGAATAAACGCCAGGCTCGCGAATTGCACGAAGTTGAAGGGGAGCGCCATCCACGAATTCGGCGACAACAGTGTCGCCAACGCGGTGAAGATAACTACAAACAGAACCGCCGCCGTTCGCTCGCGGCGCACAATCACGCGGACGACGAACAGCAGAAAGAAGAAGACCATCACGGAAAGCGCGGCGTTCGGCATCACAGCGGCGAAGGCGCTTGCGACATGCGTGAATCCCAATAGCGATTCGATGGACACCTCTTCGGCTCCGGCGCCGGCCTGGCCCTTTAGGATGAGGATGGCGATGGCGGCCATCAGCGACCAGACCACCCCGAACAGCAAGCCGATGAGCAGGTGCGTGCTGACCACCGGGTCCTTCCTACGGCCGGTGAGAATGCGAGTCCACGAGACCACTGCATGCGGCCAATGGCGCCGCACGTACGGCTCGACGGCGATGTAGAGTATCCACAGCATGCCTGCGATGACCGCGAAGAAGCTGACGGCGTGAATGATCATGATCGTCTCCCCGGCCGACGGGATGTGATGGGACGACAGCATCCACGCAAACATGTAAACGCCGAACACGAGTGCGGCTACGCGGCTGGCCCCGCGCCGGTCGCCGCGGCCCTTCTTGGTGTTGTAGCGCGCCACCAGGCAGGACCCCAGCACCATCAGGAAAACAAAGGCGACCCCCAGGATCTGGCCCAATTGTTCGCCGAAGCTGCGCCGGGACGTTTCCATGCGGCCCGGCCGCGACCACGGCCCGATTACGTCGAAGTAGACCGCCTTGCCTCTCCATGCCGCCGCTTCGACGCGCAAGTACCTGGGTTGTGCCCGCTCCACCCAGGCAGCGCGATCGTCGAATCCCGAAAGCGGCTGCCATTGCGGCGGATCCTCCTCGAAATCGGACCTCTTGAGGCCCGCGGCGGCGAACAGCACGTCCCAGTTCACCGGAGCCGGCGAACCAGGCGGCTTTTCCACCTGCGGCGGCACGGCATGGAAGGAGAGCAGGCGCCCACGCCCGTCCAATTCGAGCGATCTCATGCCGGACAACACGGGCGGCGGGTCGTATTTGGTCACCTCGCCCGGGCTGCCAAAACTGTTCGGCAGCAGGTACCGCGGGCTCGATCGATACTCGAACTGAACAATGGCGGGGCGACGATCCGCGGGTATGGGACGGGCGGCCGGTTCCCGCAGGAACTTCATGACGTCGTGGCTGTATTGAAACGTGTAGGCGCTGTCGACGGGGCGGTCTGTATATCCGAAGCTTTTTTCCATCTCCCGCGCCTTCTGCGCGAGCACATCCGGAGAATTCTCCAGCTCACTTCGTATCTCCGCCGTAACCTGGTCCCGGACGAAGATCATGGCGGTAAGGCCCACGAGCACGCCGGCGAGGCAGGCGACCGCAATCGCGGGCCGCAATCCTTCGGTATGGCCGGCGGCGGCGACGATTTCAGGCGATGGCGTCTCTCCGGCGGCCAGCGCCGCGGCAAGAGGATCGCCTCCGGGCAACGCCGCGGCAACGGCCAGCGCGGATGCGGGCCGGCTCTTGGGGTCCGTTTCCAGGCAGCGGAACACCACGCGCTCCACCGCCGGGTCGAGGTCGCGCACCAGCGTGGTGAGACTGGTTGGCGTCGTCTCTTGCCGCAATCGCACCAATTCGGCCAGGGTGTTGGCTTCGAAGGCGCGCTTGCCCGTGAACATCTCATACAACACCAGGCCGAGCGAGTAAAT
>OBLT010002854.1_pt1 | contig 10637 bp, 9 predicted proteins | sample 1518721 | NCBI WGS metagenome assembly OBLT01 (sample SAMEA3539307, study PRJEB22396) | soil metagenome | biome: tundra; feature: field; material: soil | place: USA | collected 2010-05 | depth 0.15 m | reverse complement strand
CCGCCGCGCCGAGGGCGAGACGCCCTCGGGACAGCCGGCAGGATGCCGGCGCTACTCGCTTTCCACGCCGCAACCCCTTCAGCGCATGGTCTCGATAAAGGTGACCTTGTTGATCTCTCTCAGAGTAGTGAATCCGCCGCGCACCTTGTCCAGCGCCGATTCGCGCAAGAAGCGCATGCCCTCTTCGCGGGCGACGCGCCGGATCTCCGATGACGGCTTCCGGTCCAGAATCATCTCGCGAATCCGGTCGGTCAAATCCAGAAGTTCATGAATCGCCGTCCGGCCCCGGAAGCCGGTCCCCGCGCACTCGATACAGCCCTGCCCCTCGTACAAAGGAACCTGTGACCACTGTGCTGGGTCCAGACCGCTGGCCTCGAGCACATCATTCGGATAATGCACGGCGGTCCGGCAGGAATCGCAAATGACCCGGACCAGTCGCTGCGCCAGAATGCAGTTCAGCGCCGACACAAAGTTGTAAGGCTCGACGCCCATGTTCAGGAAGCGCCCCAGCACGTCCACCACGTTATTGGCGTGGACGGTGGTGAACACGAGGTGGCCCGTCAGCGCCGATTGAATCGCGATCTGCGCCGTCTCGTTGTCGCGAATTTCGCCCACCATGATCTTGTCCGGGTCGTGGCGCAAAATCGAACGCAAACCGCGGGCGAAGGTCAACCCCTTTTTCTCGTTGACCGGAATCTGGGTGATGCCCCGCAGTTGATACTCGACCGGATCTTCAATGGTGATGATCTTGTCTTCGTCGGTCTTGATCTCGTTGACGGCGGCGTAGAGCGTCGTCGTCTTGCCGCTACCCGTCGGCCCAGTGACCAGCACCATGCCATAGGGTTCCTTGATGTAGCGGCGGAAGCGGCGCAAGTCGTCTTCGTCGAACCCGACCACTTCGAGCGTGAGCTTCTTGAACTTCTCGCTCATCGACTCTTTGTCGAGCACGCGGAGCACGGCGTCTTCGCCATGGATCGACGGCATGATGGAAACGCGAAAGTCGATGGCGCGCCCGTTGTACTTCACGCGGAAGCGGCCGTCCTGAGGCACGCGGCGTTCTGAAATGTCGAGCTCGCTCATGACCTTGACGCGCGAAATGATAGTGGAGTGGTGTTCTTTGCCGATCGGCGGCATGGCGTTCGTGAGCACGCCGTCAATACGAAACTTGATGACCACCGAGTCGTCGCGCGTCTCGATGTGGATGTCGCTCGCCCGCCGCTGCAATGCCGTGAAAATCGTGGTGTCCACCAGACGGATGATGGGACTCATGTCGCTGCCCGCCGTCGCCGTCAACTTGTCGATGGAGATGGTTTCGTCGTTCCCCGCTTCGTCCTCGCGGATCACGTCGAGCGTGAATCCTTCGCTCGCGTCTTCCAGTACGCGCTTGGACTGCTCCGTCTTCTTGAGAATGTCGGAGATTTGTTTGAGGGTGGAAACTTTAGTGACGATCCGCTTGCCCAGCAGCAGGCTGATCTCGTCGATCATCATCAACTGGCTGGGATCGGCAATCGCGATCGCCAACCGCCCGTCCGCCGTCTCGTCCAGGGGCACGAAGTTATAGCGGAACATCAGATGCACAGGGATCTTCTCGAACAGATCGTGATGCAACTGGAAGTCGCTGAGATCGATGAATTCGCAACGGTAGCGCCGTGCGATATCGCGCGCGCGTTCCAGTTCATCCGGGATCGCCGCCGCTTCCGGCACCAGCTTTCCGCCATTCGCGCCGCTTACCACTGCTGTTTTCTTATCCGCCATGCCCATTCCAGTTTACAACCTCTCTCCCAGCATCGTTCGACAGCCCGGTGCCTTAGTGCATGTTCGCTCCCAAAGTAAAGATCGGCATATACAGCGAGATCAGGATGCCGCCGACAAAGACGGCCATGACGACCAGAATCAGTGGTTCAATCAGCGCCATGGCCGCACTCAGCGCCGTCTGCACGTCCTCTTCGTAAAACTCCGCCACCGAGTTCAGCATCGCCGGCAGCGCGCCCGTCGATTCGCCGACTTCCAGCATCTCCACCGCCAGATCGGGAAACAACTTCTGTGCCTCTAGGCTATGGGCCAGAGTTTGTCCTTCTTTCACTCGCTCCGCCGCGGCCGTGACCCCGTTCAATATCTGCCGGCTGCTCATCGAGGCGCCGGCCGTTTCCATTGCCGGCACCAAAGGCAGACCGCCTTGCAGCAGCGTTCCCAGAATGCGCGAAAAATTTGCCACCTGGTATTTCAGCCGGATTTCCCCGATCAGCGGCAGCGACAAGAGAAACCGGTCAATGCGTTCGGCTCCGCGATCGCTCTGCTTCCACCGCCACAGGAGAACAAACCCAGCCGCTCCCACCAGCAGCACCACCCAAGCGTACTTCTGTGCGTTCAAACCGACCGACAACATGAATACTGTGATGGCCGGCAGTTGCGCTCCCAGGTTGTTGAACAGCTCGGCAAACTTTGGCACCACGTAGGTGATCAGAAAAATCAGCATCACCGTCACCACCGAAACCAGCAGCGCCGGATACACCAGGGATACCAGAAGCTTCTTACGGAAAGTCTGTACCATCCGCTGGTACGTGATGTAACGGCCGAGTACCTCTTCCATGCTGCCGCTCTTTTCCCCGGCCATCAGCGTGGTCGTGTACATCTTCGGAAACACCTGCTGGGCGGCAAACGCATCCGACAACAACTCGCCTCCTTTTACCCGCTCGCGTACATTTTCGAGCAGCTGTAACAGAGATTTGTCCCGTTGCCGTTTGATCAGAAGATCCAGAGCCGTCAGGATGGGCAATCCCGCCTTAATGAGCGTCAGAAACTGCTGATTGAAAATCAGAAACACAGACTGTCGCAGCTTGCCACGCTGTCCGCCGCCGGTGTTCAGAATGGTCCGGGGCTTGACCCAGTACACCAGGTATCCCTGCTGCGTGAACCGGTCTTGGACTTCCGCTTCGGAATACCCGTTCTCCACCTGCTGCCGCAGATGGCCCTGTTCGTCGGCGACTTTAACCAGGAATTGTGCCATTCGCTATCTTCTGTTTCTGCTCTCGGTCAAGTGTAACATTCTGTTCCCAAAGCTCTTACCGCAACTTGTTTTTCCGGTTGGTACGCAAGTAACTAGCTGTAGAGACGGGGATTGAACCGCCTTGGAAGACGTGGCAAACCGCGTCTCTACAAAAGCTATGGTGCCCCTTCCACCGTCTCCACCCCCGGCGGAGGGGTGAACTGAAACTGGCTGTCGCTCAACTCCAGATTCTCTTTCCAGCCCGCAAAGCGGAACTCCGTCGTAGCCCCGTCCGCCTCCACTAACACGATTCGGACAATCTGGTAGGAGGGCGTGATCTCCAGTTGCACCTCGCTGGTTTGGGCCGCCATCGCCTGCGGAACCCCTCGCAACAGGATATTCCCCGCGCTCAGTGGCGATTGATCCACTACTTTTGAAAGTCCAAGTAATTCATTCTCCAGTTTGGTCTTACCGAGCAGAAATGCCAGTGGTGACCGCAAGTCGTCCAGCTTCCGCAGCGACGTCTTTCTGAGCTGCCGTTCCACTGGTAAGTAAAACCACACCGCCTCGCCGTCGCTGATAAACAGCTTCTCTTTTGGGGAACGGTATTCCCACCGCATCTTGCGCGGCTTTTTCAACCACAAGGTGCCCGATTCCACTCGCTCCGGCCCCTCGCCCCGGTAGATTTCGGTGAAGTCCGATTGCAGACTGCGCAGGTGGTTGTAGTGCGCATCCACCGCTCGGGCAAGCTGATGAATGTCCTCGCCTTGCGCAGGGGTGGCGATCGCTACCAGCAGTAGCCAACCAAGCAGTAAACAACAAAATGAGTAGCGGCTAGTCAACGTTTGGTGTACCCCTTCCCGATTCTACTGCGGCGCGTTCTCGCATGTGGTTAAACGCCTGTGAATGTTCTTCCGTTATTGCTTGAGTAGGACTCGCGGGCATGACAGACTGGCAGATTCTATGATGCACCAAGCTGGAATTCGGTGGTTGCTTTTGTCGGTCGCTCTTTTTCGATCGGTCGCAATTTTCGCTTTTGCCTTGCCCGTTGCTTCGCAGGAGACGAAAACCAGCGCAACTGCGCAAAATGCACCGGCGGCATTGCCACCGACGCCCGCAATTTCGCCGTCCGCCCCGGCTTCGGATGCGCCTCCCGATCCGCTCGGCGAAGCCCGCGCCCTCGCCCGCAAAGGGGATTTCGACGCGGCCATCAAGAAATACCAGCAACTCCTCCAGGGGAAGCCGAAGTCGCCCGACGCCTATGCCGGTCTGACGCGTGTCTACCTAAACAGGAAAGATGTGACCCAGGCCAACGAGACGGTAAACAAGGGCTTACAGGTCGCCGATTCGTGGCCGGTCCGTGTCGCCTTGGGTGAAGTCTACTTTCGCCAGGGAAAAATTTCGGAGGCGGAAAAGGAATGGGTGGATGTAATCAACTCGGGGCACCGCGCCGCCCGCGCCTACCTCGGGTTGGCGCGAGTGCGCCGGGCTCTTGCGATGAACAAGACGGCGAAAGCCATGATTGACAAGGCGCACGAGCTCGATCCCAAGGATCCGGATATTCAGAAGTATTGGATTGGGACTCTCCGGCGTTCGGAGCGGATCCAGCACTACGAAAGCTACCTAGCCGAGCCCAACGACTTGGGTGCGGTAGAACGCGCTAGCTTGGAGCGTTATTTGTCGTACCTGAAGGAACGATCCAAACAGCCGGGCAGATTCTGCCACCTGGTGAGCAAGGTTACGAATACGGAGGCGCCGCTGGTCCGTTTGCTGCTGGATCCAGAACACCTGCGTGGTTACGGCTTGTCGGTGGCATTGAACGGAACAAGAAACAAGCTCATGCTCGATACCGGATCGAGCGGGATTGTGGTGAACCGCCGCGTCGCGGAACGAGCGGGGATCACAAAACTGACCGAGACCAAGATCTGGGGCGTTGGCGACAAAGGGCAAAGGAAAGCCTACGTCGGAATGGCCAACTCGATCCGGGTCGGCGAGTTGGAGTTCCAGGATTGTCCGGTGGAGGTAATGGAGAGCCGATCGGTGGCGGGAGAAGATGGGCTAATTGGCAGCGACGTCTTTGAGGACTTTCTGGTGGAGATCAATTTTCCATGGGAGAAACTGAAACTTAGCGAACTCCCCAAACGGCCCGGCCAGAGCGATCAGCCACTGACTTTGAAGAATGAGGAGGACGATTCCGACGATCAGGAGACCATGAGTAAAACAGATACCGCCGGAGACGCTGGTGCGAAGAAGACGGCATCAGGGGCAAGCTCTTCGGGACCGCAGGATCGCTACATTGCACCGGAAATGCAGTCCTTTGCGCGCGTGTACCGGTTCGGCCATCATCTTCTGGTTCCCACCAAAGTTGGAGACGCACCGTACAAGCTCTTTCTGCTCGACAGTGGGGCGCTCACCAACTCCATTTCGCCCGAGGCGGCGCGCGAAGTCACGAAGGTGCAGGGCGATTCGGACATGATCGTGAAAGGCCTCAGCGGATCGGTGAAAAAAGTTTACAGTGCCAACAAGGCCGTCCTTCAGTTTGGACACTTGCGTCAGGAAAATCAGGACATGCTGTCTTTCGATACCAGCTCGATCAGCGAAAGCAATGGCACCGAGGTTTCTGGCTTTCTCGGTTTTGTCGTGCTCCGGTTCCTCGACATCAAGATCGATTACCGTGACGCGCTTGTCGACTTCACCTATGATCCCAAGCGTTTCGAGCACTTCTAGCCAGGCTTTTCCGTGAAAGCACAAGAAGCGTAGATGGAGTACTGGTGAGTCCCGCCTATCTTCGTCAACACCGCGCTCTCGCTTAGCACACGCTCCAGCAACGGATTGTGATAGAGCACGTACACATCCCGCGGATGAGCGCTCAGACTCCTGTCCAGGTTGACCATCAACCGCCTCAAACCTGACTCCCGCACTGGATTGAAAAGATAGAGCACCAGAGGTTCGTCCGGGAAAAGGAAGTCGGTTGCGTCGCCACAAACCGCTTCCAGCGCAAAACACTTCTGCGACGCGCTTTTGTACCGCGCGAGATTCTCCTGCGCGATCTGGTGCAGCGCGGGCAGAAGCTCCACTCCCACAATTTTTCTAAACCGATACTCCGAAGCCATCAGCAGCGTCCGTCCCTTGCCGGAACCGAGATCGATAAACGTGTATCTGCCGAACGCGATGGGCAGGCTCGCCATCATCTCCCGAAACAGAGCTGGTTCGGTTGGCTGATAAGGGGAATGAAATAATCCCAGCAGCCGCGCTCGCCAATCCAGCGTGCCGCTGCTCGTGTTAACGCGATGTTCCCAGTCGTACTCCATGTCGCCGTAGCGCTGCCGCCGGCGCTCGGGTGTCGACTCGCGCACAAAGCTCCACAGATTCCGCACCAGCAGGGAAGTCGCGCCCACAGCGCCCTTCTCGCTCGCCTGCTCGCGCCACCAGTTCCGTAACGTGGTCCAGAGTTGTTGGGGAGAACTTGAGGACACGCCTGCATGCTAACAAAGTGGAGGAGCCGCCGTTAGCGTTTAGTCATGGGGCAATGCATCAGTTCGCTAAACCGTTTACCAGTAAGGCCACGAAGGTTCGCGACGGGAGCGTCTTAAACCAATAGCCTTCGTGATCCTTCGTGCCCTTGGTGGTTCAGGTTTTTCCAGGTGCTACCGTGAAATCCGGCAAAGTCCTAATGGCAGGATCATTAGCGCATCTTTGGCGATCCCGGTTTGTATCCCGGCGGCAGCCCTTTCTCTACGAACGGGAAATCCTCCGGGTTGCGCAACTCGATGCGGCCGTCCGACATCAGTTTGTAAGGTTTCCCGTCCGGGTCCACCGGCACCCCAAGCAGCTTGCCCGCGCCGATCAGTGCATTGAAGCTCGACGGCAGCCTCCCCGTTTGTTCCTCGTACTGCGCGACCATCTTCTCCAGTCCCGTGATGTCCTCATCCACCTTTAAGGCACGCAGGTGCGAGATTGCGTTCTTCCGGATCAAATCCTCCTTCGTGGTGGCATAGGCTGCCTGCCACAGCATGCGTGACGTCTCGATCTCACCCGCATGTTGCGCCATCTGGGCTGCGAGTACGCGCAGGAACGGATGCGCATTCGGCACTTTGGTCCCACGCTCGAAAGACTCGGCAGCCTTCGCATAGTTCTTTGGTTCCATGTAGTAGTAGATGAAGCCCAGCTCGTAATACAACTTCCAGTTATCAGGATTATTGCGGATGCCGTTCTCGACCAGGGCGATGGCCTTGTCGGGCATGCCTGCGCCCTCCGGCGGCTTCACCGCCAGGAAGTTGGCTCCGAACTGGTACGCCACGATCAGCTTGGGATCGAGCGCCGTCGTGATCTCCAGCAGAGGAGACAGCAGGTTGTAATCTGTGGCTCGGCTGGTTAAATGGCGGTTGCCAAAATACTGTACCGCGCGCGTCCAGTAGATATCGGCAAGCAATCCGTCGTAGCCGAGGCTCAGGCGTTTGATCCACTTGGGCGAGTTGAAATAGAGGACTTCTTCGAGCGTAGCCTGGTTGCGCACCTGATCCAGCCGCCGCAAGAGCACGACGGAACTGGCCAGCGAAAGCAGCAGCAGAATGCTAGCCGTCACCGTAACTTGGCGCGAGCCTCTCATTTCAGGTTCCGGCGTTCGAAAATCAGCACCGCGCCACAGATCGCCGCCGCCGAGTACGCCAGCGCATAGGCCGTGTTGTAGGCGATCAGATGTCCGGAGACGGGTTGTTCGTGCGCTACCTGCGAGATCACGTTCAGCGCCGAGAAGTTCGGCACCAGGTAGGCCGCGCCTGTCGCGAACCACCGTGTCATCCCGTGTGACATCGCGGCAAACCCGCGCAGATCTTCGGCGAAGCTCCCGATTACGAACAGCGAGAAGGCAAACACGGCCGACAGCAGCGGAGACGAGAACGACGAGAACAGCAGCGCCAGCGAGCACAGAATCACAAATTGCAGCACGATGAAAAACAACGCCACCAGTATGTTGGCATCGGAAGGCTGGAGCTTGTGGAACACAGACACATAGAGCAGGGCCGCAAACACCCCAATGGCCATGAAAAACGTGTTCACGAACAGCGTCCCCGTGAGCCCCAGGAACTTGCCAACGATGAATTCCCAGCGCCTTACCGGGCGCGAGAGCACGGTGTAGAGCGTGCGCTTCTCCATCTCCTTCGACACCAGGCCAATCCCGATGAAAATCGCGATCACCACTCCAAACAGCGAGACTGCCGTCAGACCCAGGTTGATCACGACCAGGCGCTCGATGTCGAACGAGATCTGTCCCACCAGGATGGCGGCTCCGGAGAGCAGCAGGGCGAAGGCGATCAGGTTGTAAAGAACGCGGTCGCGTACCGCTTCGCGGAATGTGTTTGCGGCAATGTACACCACTCGGCTCATCTCGCCACCCCCGCCGGTTTGGCTGCCGGACTTACCTTCTGCAGGTAATACTCTTCCAGCGAGAAAAGCACGGGCGTCAGCGAGATCAGCCGCAGCCGATCCCTCCTCAGGATTTCCATCGCCGCCTCCTGTTGCGCGTCGGGCAACACCGCGCGCATCGTCTCCCCGCTCTGGTAGCACTTCGCTTCTAGTGCACTGAACCCAGCCGGAACCGCGCTTCCGTTCCAAATCAGTTCCACCTTGCCTGCCACCGACGAGGTCAGTTGGGCCACGCGCCCCACCCCCCGCAGTTCTCCTTGGTGAATAACCGCCACCCGGTCGCACAACGCTTCGGCGTCGGAAAGGATATGGGTCGAGAAGAACACGGTCTTGCCTTGCTGCTTGAGCTCTTCGATCAGGTCGCGGACCTCGCGCCGCCCCATTGGATCCAGTCCCGACATGGGCTCATCGAGAAAAACCACTTTCGGGTCGTGCAGGATGGCCTGCGCCAACCCCACCCTTTGCAGCATGCCCTTGGAAAATTTCCGCAACTGCAACCGCGCCGCGTCCTTCAGGCCAACCCGTTCCAGCATCGCATCAATCTTCCGGCTGCGGTCCTTCGGCGGCACTCCGGAAAGCTGAGCGTAGTATTCAAGCAACTCCTTCGCCGTGAGGTAGTCGTAGAAATAAGGCTGCTCCGGCAGGAAGCCGATCTGCGCCTTGACCTCTGCTTCGTCGATGCTTTTACCCAGGATGCGAGCTGTCCCCCCAGTCGGAATGACCAGCCCCATCAGCAGCTTCAGCGTGGTCGTCTTGCCGGCGCCGTTCGGACCCAGGAAGCCAAAGACCTCGCCTTCCTCGACCGTAAGGTTCAGCGGCCGCAGCGCCACGCGCGGCTTCTTCCGCCAGAAACCCACCGCATAAGTCTTCTCTAAATTGATCGTTTCGATGGCAATCATGGCTGTCTCTGAATTCTTCAACGATGAAATAATTATAAACAAACCCCTGACGCTCAGAAGCGGGCAGTGACGCAACCCACATATCGGAAGTAACTATGTTGTTGGCTTTCCGAGGCGATGGCTGGCAGCTCGTGGTGAAAATGGATTCGTTTCAGGGCATCGCTTTAGCGATGCCGAACCTTCTTGAAATCAGACGTCCTTTTAGGGGCTGAGGCATCAAAACTGACTTCCGCAACAGGCTCCTGCAAATCCCTTCTGGCAGCAAAAAATAAGAGCCCGGAATTTCTTCCAGGCTCTCTTCGGCTTGTACCCTCCCCCAGGTACGCGCCAAACTTGTTCTACTGTGCGATAGGAAAGGCCAAACAAGCCGCGAGCGTGCTGGGCGGAAGCCCGCCTGCCGTAGGTTGGCTGCGCAACGCACCATCCGTGATCGAGCAAAAATCGCGGCCCCCTGTTAGGTTTGCAACTATCGGATTTGTTCCGGCCACAAAATCGATGTTGAGCGCGCCCCCAAAGTTGAGTCCGGTGGCGAGGAACTGAAAGCCACTATGCGACCCGTTTCCCGGGAAGGCATTCGCCAAGCTGTCATCGAGCAAACAAGCGTGGGTCGGCGCCGGGGAGCACGGGGCTGTGTGCCCGAGGTCCTGGAGTTGAACCGCATACCCGACGGTCGGAAAACCGCCATTGTACGTAATCTCAGCCGACGTAATCACCCGTATCGAGGCGGCGGCGGAGGACTCATTGGCGGCCATCCTGGCCCGCAGCAGGTTCGGGATCGCGATCGCCGCAATCAACAAAATGATCGCAACCACAATCAGCAGTTCGACTAACGAAAATCCCTTCTGCTTCCGCATAGCGCTTCCGAAAGTGTAGCCCTTGCTAAGAACCCACTAGTTCACTTTTTTAAGTGCATGCATAGGGCCGTTCCGCAGCGCATCCTCGGCCAGTGGGACGATCCCGTAACCCGTTGCTAGCACAGGATGTCCATCGCGCCAGCAAAAATGATGTGGAGCTACCCATCGGAGCCAGCCGCCGCTTTGACAAAAAATGTCAGCCCGGACGCTGCAGTTCGATACTTTCCGGTTGTCCCAACCGAGGATCTTGCCCCAAAAAGAAACGGGCATCGGATTTCTCCGACGCCCACGGCTGGTACCCTCCCCCGGGTGCTTCGCCGATTCCAGAATCGTTACCGCAACGGGGCGACCGTTTCGGCACAAGCGCCGACAGCGATCGGACCGGGGTTTTGGTAGCGCACCACTGCGTCCTGAATGGCGCAGAACGCTTTGACGCCGGTCGTATTGAGTGTCAGCGCGCTCGCCGTCGCGTTG
>OBLT010002853.1_pt1 | contig 10641 bp, 8 predicted proteins | sample 1518721 | NCBI WGS metagenome assembly OBLT01 (sample SAMEA3539307, study PRJEB22396) | soil metagenome | biome: tundra; feature: field; material: soil | place: USA | collected 2010-05 | depth 0.15 m | reverse complement strand
AGCCGCGCGCTCGAGAGGGCCGAGCGTGCCCGGCAGACGGCCGCGCGAGGGGCCAGGTAAGCCGCACGAGGGGCCGGCCCAAAATAATTAGGTGATCGATGAGGCTGAACTATATGCCGCACCCGCTGATCGATTCCCGGCTGCGCCAGCGCAGGCGGTTCGGCCTGCTGGTCATCATAGGATGCTGGCCTGGCCTGGCCGGGTTCGCCGCCACGGGCTGGGCCGCGGCTTGTCCGCGTCACCGATGTCACAGCCGCCAATCGCGTCCGTCCTAAGGATCAGAAGCCTGGGAAAGCTGACCGCGAGCCAGAGTGTCACACCGGGGCAGGCCGCGGCGTCGTAGAGGGCGACACGTAAGGACATAGCGAAAAGGAAGTCATCATGCGAGTCTTCGTCGCGGGGGCAACCGGAGCCATCGGCCACTACCTGGTCCCCAGCCTGATCGCGGCCGGCCATGAGGTGACCGGCAGCACGCGCTCGCCCTCCCGGGCCATCCGGCTGACCCAGGCCGGCGCCACGCCCGCCATCGTCGACGGCCTGGACCGTCAGGCGGTGATCGCGGCGGTCAGGGCCGCGCAGCCGGACGTGATCGTGCACCAGATGACCGCGCTGGCCAGCTTGCGGAATTTCCGCCGCTTCGACACCGAGTTCGCGGTCACCAACGAGCTGCGCACCAAGGGCACCGACTACCTGCTGGAAGCGGGTCGCCAGGCGGGCACCCGCCGGTTCATCGTGCAGAGCTTCACCGGCTGGAACAACCCAAGGACGCCGGGGCCGGTCACGTCCGAGGACGACCCGCTCGACCCGCATCCGCTGCCCGCGACCACCGAGACGATGGCGGCGATCAAGCACATCCAGGAGACCGTGCCCCGGGCGGTGCCTGAGGGCATCGTGCTGCGCTACGGCATGTTCTACGGACCGGGCACCTCCGGCACCATGCTCGACACGATCCGGAAGCGGAAGATGCCGGTGGTTGGCGGCGGCACCGGCATCTGGTCGTTCATCGAAGTCTCCGACGCCGCGGTCGCGACTGCCGCGGCCATCACCCAGGGCGCTCCAGGCGTCTATAACGTCGTGGACGATGATCCCGCCCCGGTCGCGGACTGGCTGCCCTACCTGTCCTCGTGCCTCGGGGTGAAGCCACCCGTGCATGTCCCGGTATGGCTGGGCAAGCTGCTGGCCGGCGAGCTGGTCGCCTCGCTGATGACCGAGACCCGGGGTGCCTCCAACGCCAAGGCCAAGCGAGAGCTCGGCTGGGCGCCCCGGTACCCCAGCTGGCGGGACGGCTTCCCGGCCTGGACCGCAGGCGGGCAGGAAGCACATGCCAGTGCCGCCTGAACATCAAGGGCCGCCTGAACATCAAGGGCCGCCTGAACATCAAGGGCCGCCGGACGGAGAGGCCGTAGCGGCCTACCAGGAGTTCCGGCCGCTGATGTTCTCGATCGCCTACCGGATGACCGGCAGCGTCGGCGACGCCGAGGACATCGTCCAGGAGGCCTTCCTGCGGCTGACCCGCGTCCTGCGCGACGACGCTAGCATCGCCTCGCCCAAGGCGTACCTGGCCACGGTCACCACCCGGCTGGCGATCAGCTACCTGAGGTCCGCGCGGGTGCGGCGGGAATCCTACGTGGGCGCATGGCTCCCCGAGCCGCTCATCGCGGGCCACGAGCCCGATCCGGCGGAGCAGGCGGAGATGTCCGACTCGCTGTCCATGGCGTTCCTGGTCCTGCTGGAAAGCCTGTCCCCGGCCGAACGCGCGGTGTTCCTGCTCCATGAGGTGTTCGGCTACGGATACACGGAGATCGCAGAGATCACCGGCAAATCCGAGCCGAACTGCCGCCAGATCCTCGCCCGCGCCCGGCATCACGTCGACGAGGGCCGGGCCGGCGTCAAGGGGCCGCGTTTCGAGGCCTCGCGCGAGCAGCGCGACGAGGTGGCCCGGCGGTTCTTCGCCGCCGCCGCGGGCGGGGACATGGCCGGCCTGCTTGAGCTGCTCGCCCCCGACGTGGTCATGGTCGGCGACGGCGGCGGCAAGGCCTGGGCGGCCGTCAGGCCGTTCCACGGGCCGGAACGAGTGGCGCGGTTCATGATCGGGCTCGTCCGCCGCGGGCAGAAGATGGGGGTCAGCGGCGAGCCGGTATGGGTCAACGGCCAGCCCGGCGCGGTGTCCTACGATGCCGGAGGCCGCGTGCTCAACGTCTTCGCCCTCGACATCGCCGACGGAATGGTCCAGGTCATCAGGTCCGTGGTCAACCCCGACAAGCTGCACCATCTGGGCCCCGTCTCCGATGCGGCCCTCCGGGAGATGCCAGGGGGGCCGTCCCCCCGCAGTTAGCACTGCGGGGGCCGTGGGACTTACGCTGTCGGCCATGGCCACCGACTTCACCGAGGGAACGGCCGCCGACGCCGTTATCGAGAGCTTCGCCCAGACCAAGGACCCGCGGCTGCGCGAGCTGCTGACCAGCCTGGTCCGGCACCTGCACGCCTTCGTCAGAGATACGGAGCCAACGATCGCCGAATGGGAGCAGGCGATCGAGTTCCTGACCGCGACAGGCCAGAAATGCGACGATGAACGCCAGGAGTTCATCCTGCTGTCCGATGTGCTCGGCATTTCCATGCTGGTGGAGACGATCAACAACCGGAAATCGGGCGGCGCCACAGAATCCACCGTGCTCGGCCCTTTCCACGTGGTGAAGTCCCCCCGCCGTGAGCTCGGTGAATCGATCGATTTCGTCGGGACGGGCACGCCGTGCATTGTCCGCGGCCGGGTCCTCTCGGCCGACGGCTCGCCGTTGCCCGGCGCTCAGCTCGATGTCTGGCAGGCGAACGACCAGGGCTTTTACGACGTCCAGCAGCCGGATGTGCAGCCACGGGCCAACGGCCGCGGCCTGTTCACCGCGGACGATGAGGGCTCCTTCTGGTTCCGTACGATCGTGCCGAGCCATTATCCGATACCGACTGACGGCCCGGTCGGCGCGCTGCTGAACGCGACCGGAAGGCACGCCTACCGCCCGGCGCATATCCATTTCATCGTGACCGCTCCCGGGCATCGCGCCCTGACCACGCACATTTTCGTGGACGGCAGCCCGTACATCGAATCGGACGCGGTGTTCGCCGTGAAGAAGAGCCTGATCAAGGAGTTCACGTCGATCGACGACCCCGAACAGGCCGCCCGCTACGGACTCTCCGGCCCCTTCTACATCGCCGACTTCGACATCATCCTCCAGCCCGCCCCCACCACCTGACCCGTCCCTCTTTCCGCAGCTGCCCTCTGCGCCTCCCCGGTGCCGCGAATAGGGGGTCGATGTGCCCTTGGTCCCCTTCTTGGGGGTCCGATGTGCCACCGACCTCTTGGCCTGACACTCTCGCGGCCCGCGGCGGCGGCATATTGTCAGTGGGTGGTGACAAGGTGTGCGCATGCCACGGAAGTCCGAATTCAACGCGGGGCGCCTTGACCGCATAGTGCGAGAGCAGCATTTCGCCATCTCGCGGGGGCAAGCTCTTGCCTGCGGAATGTCCCGGAAGACACTCGAAGTGCGCGTCGCGCCTGGAGGCTCGTGGCAGCGAGTGCTGCCCGGCGTCTATGTGGCGCAGACGGGCGCGTTGACGCAGGACCAACGGGAGATGGCCGCGCTGCTTTACGCGGGCCCGAAGAGCCTGATCACCGGAGTGGCCGCGGTGAGGCGTCATCACTTGCGATCGCCTGGCCCAGATGTGGTGGATGTGCTCATCCCGTCGAGTTGCCGACGGCAGAGCGTGGCGTTTGTCCGCGTACATCGCACCACCCGAATGCCGGAGCGGCTGTTCACCACCGGCCGGATCCGCTTTACCAAGCCTGCGCGGGCGGTAGCGGACGCGGCCCGCTCGATGACCCGCTTCGATGACGTCCGCGCCGTGGTCTGCGAGGCGGCGCAACGCAAAGCCTGTACCGTGCCGGACCTGCTCGCGGAACTCGAGTCAGGTCCCTCCGCGGGCTCCGCCTTGCTCCGGCAGGCTCTCGCCGAGATCAGCGACGGCGTCAGGTCGGTCGCCGAGGGTGACTTCCGCCAGCTCCTCATGCGTTCCGGTTTGCCGATGCCGCTGTTCAACGCGCGGCTTTTCGACGCTGACGGCACCTTCATCGCCGCCGTCGACGCCTGGTGGCAAGAAGCCGGCGTGGCGGCCGAGATCGATTCCCGGGCTTACCACCTGGCGGCCGCTGACCAGGACCGCACCACCGGACGGCACGACAAGCTGGTCGCTCACGGGATCCTGCCGCTGCACTTCCCGCCCGCCCGCATGAAGACCGACGCGGCCGGCATCATCGGCGAAATCAGGCAGGCGATCGAGCAGGGGCTCCGGCGTCCGCCGCTACCGGTCAAGGGGCTGCCGGCGGCATAGCGGAGGTGCGCGGCTTAGGACGAGGCGAGTTCCGCGGCCAGGGCTTGGGGCAGGGTGGGGTGGCGGAACTCGTAGCCGGCCTCGGTCAGCCGCCTGGGGATGATGCGGGCGCTGTTCAGCAGCTCCGCGGCGGACTCGCCCAGGCCGAGGCGCAGCGCCAGGGCGGGGACCCGTAGCCAGGGCAGGTCGCGGCGGCGGACAGCGGTGGCGAGGGCGGCGGTGAACTCGGAGTTCGTGACCGGAGCCGGGGCGGTCAGGTTGACCGGACCGCTGATGTCCTTCCGGTCGAGCAGGAACCGGATCGCGGCGACCTCGTCGCCCAGCGAGATCCAGCTCATGACCTGCTTACCCGAACCGAATCTCGGGCACACGCCGAACCTGGCCAGCGGGAGCAGCCGGGCGAGTATTCCCCCGGCTGGGGTGAGAACCAGGCCGGTGCGTGGGTGCACGACGCGGATGCCCGCGTCGGCGGCAGGCTCGGCGGCTGCCTCCCAGTCGTGGACCACCCGCGAGAGGAAGGCCTTTCCGGCGGGCGCGGACTCATCGACGTCCTGTCCGCCGGTATCTCCGTACCAGCCGATAGCCGAGCCGGACAACAAGGTCTCCGGCGGCGAGCTCAGCCTGGTGAGAGCGGTAGCCAACGTACGGGTACCAAGCACCCGGCTGGCCCTGATCTCCGCCTTGTACCTCGCCGTCCAGCGGTGGTCGGCCACGCCCGCTCCGGCTAGGTGCACGCAGGCGCCGAGCCCGTCCAGCTCACCTGGGCTGGACGGGCTGAATCCGGCGTCGGCCGCGCGCGGGTCCCAGCGGACCTCGCCGGCGGACCGGACGGGCCCGCGGACGAGCTTGATGACCTGGTGGCCGTCGCTGCGCAGGCTGGCCACCAGCGCCGTACCTATGAGCCCGGAGGAACCGGTGATCGCGACCTTCATGCGGCCGGGGGCACCCTTGTTACCGTCACTGGCGGCTAGAGGCCTAGTTCTGCTTCGAAGGCCCCTTCTTCGAGCCTGCTCTTCACCGTATTAAGGAACCTGGCCGCGTCGGCGCCGTCAACGAGGCGGTGATCGTAGGTGAGCGCGAGGTACACCATCGAGCGCACCGCGATCACCTCGCCGAGTGCCGGATCGGTGACCACGACGGGCCGCTTGACCACAGTTCCGGTCCCGAGGATCGCCACCTGCGGCTGGTTGATGATCGGGGTGTCGAACAGGGCACCACGGCTGCCCGTGTTGGTGAGCGTGAACGTTCCGCCGGCCAGCTCATCCGGGCCGACGTGGCCTGACCTGGTGCGCTGCGCGAGGTCCCCGATCTTGCGGGCGAGACCGCCGATGTTCAGATCGCCCGCGCTGTGGATGACGGGCACCATCAGCCCGCGTTCGGTGTCGACCGCGACCCCGACGTGCTCGGCGTCGTGGTAGGTGACCTGATCCCCGTCGATGACGGCGTTGAGCTTAGGGTGCACCTTCAGGGCCTCGACCGCGGCGAGCGCGAAGAACGGCAGGAACGTCAGCTTGACGCCTTCCCTGGCTTCGAAATCATCCTTGGCCCGGTCACGCAGCCGGGCAATGGCCGTCACGTCGGCTTCGACCACCGTGGTCAGCTGTGCCGAGACGTGCAGCGACTCGACCATTCGCTGCGCGATCACCTGGCGAGGCCTGGACATGCGCTGGGTCGTGCCGCGCAGCGAGGAAGGAACCACGGTCGGGCGTGCGGCCGCGGCCGGCGCAGGCTGCGTCTCCTGGTAGGTCCGCGTCTCCTGGGCTAGCTGAGGACTCTGCGGCTGAGGGGTCTCGGGCTGAGCGGGCGGCGCGGGCTGGGCCGCGCGCTGGGCCCGGGAGGCCTCGATGACATCCTGCTTGCGAATGCGCCCGCCGACTCCGGTCCCGGTGACGTCCTCCAGGTTCACGGCGTGCTCGGCCGCGAGCTTGCGGACTAGCGGGGTGACGTAAGGCACCTCGCCGTCGGGCGGCAGCGGCGTGGGCGCCGGGTACTCCTCGCCGGACGCGGCCTGGCCACCTGAAGCGGGAGCAACGGCCGACCCGTTCTGATCAGATGGTGCGGACGGCTGGGCCTCGACGTGCGGAGCCGCCTGGCTCGGCTGGCCGTACGCAGGCGACGGCGCGCCGTAAGCGGGCGGCGGAGCGTAGCCGGGTGCCTGGCTGGCAGGTGCGGACGGCGCCGGGGCCGGAGGCGCCGGCTGGGCCGGGGGAGCGTAGTTGGGCTGCGAACCGAAGGAGCTGGCGGCCGGGGCGGGCTGACCCTGGGAGGAGCTCTGCGGGGCGGCCGCGGGCGGCTGCGACTCGGCGGCCTCGGCCGGGGGCGAGTCGTCGGCCGAGGCCGCGGATCCGCTGGTCTCGCTGTCCTCGATCACCGCGAGCTGCGCGCCCACCGCGACCGTCTCGTCCTCGTCGACCGCTATGCCGCGCAAGATCCCGGACGCGGGTGACGGAATCTCGGTGTCCACCTTGTCCGTCGACACCTCAAGGAGCGGCTCATCCACCTCCACGCGCTCGCCTTCCTTTTTCAGCCAGCGCGTGACGGTGCCCTCGGTGACGCTCTCACCGAGCTGCGGCATGGATACGGAGACCGACATGATCCTCGTGACTCCTAGGCGTGTACGTGCAGAGGCTTGCCGGCCAGCGCAAGGTGTGCCTCGCCGATCGCCTCCGACTGGGTGGGATGGGGGTGGATGAGCTGGGCCACGTCCGAGGGCTCGGCGTCCCAGTTGTAAATCAGCTGGGCCTCGGCGATCAGCTCGCCGACGTGGCTGCCGACGATGTGAATGCCGACCACACGGCCGGGTCCGTCTTCCTCGGAGATCGCGATGACCTTAGCCGCGCCTTGCGTCTGCAGGATCACGCTGCGGCCGTTGCCGCCGAGGTTGTAAGTGAACTCGACCGTCTTCAGCCCGCGGTCGGTGGCCTGCGCCGAGGTAAGGCCGACCGAGGCGACCTCCGGGTCGGAGTAGGTGATCCGCGGTACGCCGTCGTAGTCAATCGGCATGACGGGCAGGCCGCTGACCCGCTCCGCGACCATGATCCCTTCGCCGAACCCGACGTGCGCGAGCTGCGGTGTGTTGATCAGGTCGCCGACCGCTGAAATGGACGGGATGTTCGTGCGGCAGAGCGAATCCACCTTGACGAATCCCCGCTCCATAGCCACGCCGGCTTCTTCGTATCCGAGGTCAGCGGAGACCGGGCCGCGGCCGACCGCGACCAGCAGCAGGTCGGCATCGAGGGTCTTGCCGCCCTCGAGCGTGACCGTGACGCCAGTGTCCGTGTGCTTGACCGACTCAAACCTGGTGCCAAGCTCAAAGCGGATGCCACGGCGGCGGAATGCCCTCTGCAGCAGCTTCGCGCTCGTCTCGTCTTCGAGCGGAATCAGCTGGGGGAGCATCTCCACGATCGTCACGTCAGCACCGAAGGAGCGCCACAGACTCGCGAACTCGACCCCGATCACCCCGCCGCCGAGGATGATCACCGATGCAGGGACGCGGTCGAGCCTGAGCGCGTCGTCGGAGGTGATCACCCGCTCGCCGTCGATGTCGAGGCCGGGCAGGCTCCGTGGCTGCGATCCGGTGGCGAGGACGACGTGCCCGGCCTCGTAGACGGTGTCTCCGACCCTGACGCCGGTCGGGGATTCCAGCCGTCCCGCACCCTCGATGGTGTCGATCTTCCTGCTCGCGATCGTGGACTGCAGGCCCTTCCAGAGCCGGTCCACCACCGAGTCCTTGTACGACAGCACGCCGGGGACGTCGATGCCCTCGAAGGTGGCAAGGACGCCGAAGGACGCGCTGTCCCTGGCGTGGTCCGCGATCTCAGCCGCGTGCAGCAGCGCCTTGGTCGGGATGCAGCCGCGATGCAGGCAGGTCCCTCCGACCCTGTCCTTTTCGATCAGCGCCACGCGCTTCCCGAGTTCAGCCGCGCGCAACGCGCAGGCGTACCCGCCGCTGCCGCCGCCGAGTACGACGATGTCGTAGCTGCCGATTCCCTCTGCCACCCCTCAAGCCTCCTTAAGTCAGCCTTAGTCGGCTTACCCAGTCTTCATCATTTCACTTGCCGGCGGCCTGGCTGGACCCAACTCCGGCAAGCTTGCCCTCGGCCACGTCCGCCGCGATCTGCACCAGGGTCCTGACCGCGGCCCCGGTGCCGCCCTTAAGGATGTACCCGTACGGGGCGCCGTCATTAAAGGCGGGGCCGGCGATGTCCAGATGAACCCAGCGGACTCCGGCGGGCACGAACTCGCGCAGGAACAGCCCGGCGACGAGCATCCCGCCGCCCCGGTCGGCCGAGACGTTGGCGATGTCCGCGACGGCTGACTCGAGGCCCTTGCGGAGGTCCTCGGGCAACGGCATCGGCCACATAGCCTCGCCGGCCCGTTTGGCCGAGTCCGCGATCTCCGCGGCCAGCGAATCGTCGCTGGCCATCACCCCGGCCGTGCGCGTGCCGAGCGCGACGGTCTGCGCTCCTGTCAGTGTAGCCACGTCGACGAGCAGGCTGGGCCCGTCGGCGCCGGATCGGGCCAGGGCGTCGGCGAGCACCAGGCGGCCCTCGGCGTCGGTGTTCAGCACCTCCACGGTCTTGCCGCCGTAGATGGTGATGACGTCGGATGGCCGCTGCGCGCCGCCGCCCGGCATGTTCTCGGCGAGCGGAAGGTATGCGACCACGTTCACCGCGGGACCGAGCTCGGCGATGGCCTGCACCGCGGCTAGCACGGCCGCGGCGCCGCTCATGTCGGCCTTCATCGTCTCCATCGCCTTCGGCGGCTTGAGCGAGAGGCCACCGGAGTCGAACGTGATGCCCTTGCCCGCGAATACGACGGTGCGGGCGGCGTCGGGGTGGGTGTACTCGAGCCGGACCAGCCGCGGCGGATGAGCGGAACCCATGCCCACCGCGAGGATGCCGCCGAAGCCCTCCTTGGCGAGATCGTTCTCGTCGAGCACCTGCACGCCTAGGTTGTGCGCGGTCGCCGTCTGCTCGGCCACGGCGGCCAGGTCCGCGGGCACCATGTCGGCGGGAGCCGTGTTGACCAGATCCCGGACGAGCGTCATCGCCTCGGCCAGGGTCCTGGCCCGGCCGGCAGCCTCCTCGTGCGCGGTGTGCAAGATCTGCTCGACGTCGCGCGCCGTGTTCGCGCCTGTCCGGTACTTACGGAAGGCGTAGCTGCCGAGCAGCGCGCCGAGCGCGACCGCCTCGGCCTCGTCGGGCTGGCCCGCGGGCAGAGCGAGCGCAACGCGCTTGGCCCGGCCGGAGGCCAGATCGCGCGCGGCGGCGCCGGCCGCGCGGCGCAGGCGTTCCAGATAGGCCTGCCGCTCGCCCTGGTCCTGACCGGGATCTTCCGGTTCGGAACCGAGGCCGACGGCGATGATGACCGGCGCCGCCAGGCGCCCGGCCGTGTGAACCTTGGTGAGCTCTTCGAGCTTGCCCGTCGCGCCGAGCGCGGTCAGGGCGGCCATCAGGTCGAATTCGTCCGTGCCCGTCGCGGGAACAGGGCCATCCGCACCCTGGAACACCCCGATGACGAGGACATCGGCGTCCGTTGTCGTCGGCGCTGACTGGCTGGTAAGCAGTGTGACCGTCATCCTGCTGATGGTAGGGCATGGACTGGTGTTCCAGCCCTTCCGATGACCCTGGCTCATCGGGCATCACTCTCGTCACGCAAGCGACGCACCCGGCGTTATGACGCCTACCCGCGGCTTGCGTAAATGGCGAATTATGCGCCCAAGCCTCTGTTAGGTTGCACGTGTTCCTAACCGCAGGGGGAAACCCGGCCGAAAGGCGGTTTAATTGTGGGAACACCGTCGGCTGGCGGGGCAGCCGGTATGCGTGTCGTGTCCCCGAGCTCAGGTGTGGTGGCGCGCTGGCCGTTGCGCCCAGGTTTAGTGATCATGCTGGCCACCCTGCTAGCCCTCGCGTTGCGGCTCTTCCCGTTGTCCCGGCCGGGCTACCTTTCCGGGGACACGCAATATGACGACGGCGTGTATTTCGGTAACGCGCTCCGGCTGGCCTGGGGTGGTGCCTGCTTCGGCTTCGCCGCCGCGATCAAGATCTGGGCCTTCGCCCCGGCGCTGCTCGCGGGTTTGACCGCTGGCACCGGACGGGCGCGGCACGGCCGGGTCTGGTTCGCCGCCGGGTTCGTGGCTGGCCTGGCCGTGCCCTGCCTGCCGTTCCTGGTGCTGGCGCCGAGCGGGTTCGCGCGGGCCCGCTATGTCTGGCTCGAGACGGGCAGCCAAGGACAGATCCCGTGGACGCACGGGCTTTA
>OBLT010002852.1_pt1 | contig 10644 bp, 4 predicted proteins | sample 1518721 | NCBI WGS metagenome assembly OBLT01 (sample SAMEA3539307, study PRJEB22396) | soil metagenome | biome: tundra; feature: field; material: soil | place: USA | collected 2010-05 | depth 0.15 m | reverse complement strand
AACATCCCATACATCTGGTTTCATCAATCCGTCGACGCGAACAGCGAGGCCCGCGGATGCTGCTTGGCTCGAGCAAAAATGCGGCTCGGATTTTTGCGCCGCAAAGTAGCTAGGCGCCCTGTCGCTGCGCAGCCGATCCCTGTGCTGGGATACCCCCGCCGAACCCTGTTAGAAAAAACAACGCCCGGGTTCATTTTGGGCGTGCATTAAAGAGTTTTAATGCGCGAACCAAGGTCGCGTCAGTGCGGCCGTAGGCCGAAGTGTGATATAAATCTCACTCAAGACGGGTAAAGGAGCCGTCTGCCCACCGGCACGGACTCGCTGTATGAAAAGCCCACGAAGGGAACACGTTACCAGGCTCCCAGCCAGGGGCTTGATCTTGGACTTGCTCAAGGACTTGCTCAAGGCCTTTGCATTAACGGCATTCCTCTTGCTCATCCATGACCATCTCGAGGATAAGCCCTCCGGACGATACCTCCGGCAATTTGAGTTTGAACTTTTGCAGGAAAGTCTCCGCAGCGGCTCTTCCGACGATGCCGCCTACGAGGCTGGTGGGGAGAAATTGCCACTCGTTGTCGATATATCCTTGCTTCATCCGGACAAAGATCGGCGCTCCGACCGCAAGATGCTGGACAAGGTAGTAACTGCGCTAACAGAAGCGGGCGCCGGCGCCATTGGCATAGATCTGGATTTCGCGGACGGCCAAGCCGAGTTCAGTGAAGATTACCAATATCTGGCCAAATGGCAAGGTTATAACATCGTTCGCGTTGGCGTCTACGCCCGTTCGGGAGGGAAAAGCGCGGAATGGTTGGGCCGGCCCGAGTTCGCGGAAATGGCGGCCGGCATTGCGCTGCCAAGCGAAGATCCCGAGCACGCATTTCTGTACATCCGATCGTGGCATCCACGCCGGCCAAGAACCCCCGCCGAGCTTACCAGAGAGCCCCACGAATGCAGAGATCCCCCCGACGCCAATACTTGCAAAGCCGATCTGCCGGAGTTGCCACTTGCCATGTGGCTCCTGATAGGGCGCGACAAGCAGGACCCGAAGACCGCCTTCCAGGACGTTGTGCGGAGGTCGCAGAAACGCGAGGTGGACGACTCGCTGGACTTCGGAGAATACCCCATCGATTATTCGTATTTGAGGGAAATACGGAAAGAGATAATTAGCCTGAAATCTCCCGAGGAAATCACGGTGTTCACGTCCAGGATCCGCAACCGAAGTGTGGTGGTCGCGGATCTTAATGACGCCAAGGATCGATTCTGCTATATTGGTCCACACGAACCGCTGTCCGGCGCCCTAATCCATGCCTGCACGCTCGCAAGTCTGAATCGCGGCTTTTTTGGGGAGGTCACTGAGACCTTGAGTGTGACGCTAAAACTGGGGATGACATTGTTGGTGTTGTTCGGCATAATGGGACTCCGTCTTATCCATACGTATTCGAGGCCTCTGCGCCGCTGGGACTACCAATACCTGGAGATCTTGGCATTTACCTTGATGTCGATTCTGACGTATTTTGTTTTCAATTACCAGATCCGAACTTATGGTATTCTGTGGCCCGACTGGTTATGGGTCTGTGCAGCGCTGTTTATTCATCCTTTTCTCACGGAACCCTTTTACCGGACTTGCAGAGCGCTTCCGAAGGTCGCGCACGCGTTCGTGATTGCCTTCGCAGCCAGTGGCCCGGGAGGTAAAGATGAGCCATAGTCGCGTTTTCTGTATTGTCGTTCTCATTCTTCGTTCCGCGGCGCTGGCCGGTGGTCAGACCGTGGCGACGTCCCCGGAGGCGGCGCAACCGGATGCATGCTGGTTGATTAAAGAGACCGGCGGGACCTGGCAGTACAGGGAACCGCCGGGAGAAGAAAAACTCTTGACGGGAAAGTACGACTGTTTGCGTCCGAATGGCGAGCTGCGGTGCATGGAAAAGGATGTCGGGCGCTGCACTTTGCGTTATCTCGTCGATCCTCACGCTAACAGGACGGAGAGCTTTCCCGTGAAGGTGCAGCAGGCCGGACGGTGGATCAGTTTGAAGCGCTCGAAGATGGCGTTCACTGTTCTTTCACCGCCATCGGCAGAGCTAGTCAAGAAGCTGGATACGCTCGGGCAACATGCCCGGCCGGGCGGGTCGAAGAGCAGCTCGGCCTGTGGCGGCGATCTGGTATTGAAGGCCCCGGTTTGCGGAGAGTACATCGATATCTCCGATTTTACGATCCGATGGCCGGGCGGTGGAGACGATAACGGCAAGAGCATGTCCGTCGTGGTTGAACGCGTCGATGGGCACGAAGCGTTGTTCCGCGACGTGGTCGCCACAGCGCGCCACGAGTACGCCACAGACAAACTGCTGGACTTCCTGAAGAAGCAACAGGGCAGGAATGACCCGGTCGATGTAACAGTGAGAGTCATGGCCGGGAATGGCCGTCAGGCGGTGCGGCTTGTACACGTTCCGTCGTTCGTCCAAACTGGAGGATACAACCAGCGCGTCAAAGAGCTCGAACCGTACGATCCGCTGTGGAGGAGTCTCCAACTGATTTCCTTTGCCATGGATGAAGGGATGTGGTCCAGGGCTGCGGAGGAGACCAGGCGTCTTCTCGATTTGGCCCCCCATTTGAAGCAACTGCAAGCCTACGCTCTGGCCGGATTCTGTCAGTCGGACTTCGAGGAGGAAAAGAGTGCGTTGCGGACGGAGATGCCGAAGGATCGGTATGAAAGCATCTGTGGCGTAATTCCCGGCGGCGGGCCGGGCGGCAACGGTGAGGGGACGGAGCCCGCGGCGGCCCGCGTAGAACCCGCAAAGCAGGCCGCCGGTAACGGAACCCGATTGGGGATTGCCCTATTGATCGGCAATTCCGACTACTGGAATCTTCCGTTGAGCTCGGTCAAGAGCGATGTGCAAGGCATGAGTGAAGCTTTGGCCTCGCTCGGCTTTCGGGTGAACGTGAAGGAAAACCTCAGAGGCCCAAAAGAGTTTCAAGACGCTCTGCGCGACGTTCTGAAAACGGAGAATGCGAGCCCCGACGATATCCTGCTGCTCTATTACAGCGGGCACGGTTTGCAACTCGACGGCAAAGCGCATTTACTCGGAACGGGCATCGCTACGAGCGCCCGGGTGGCTGAGGATGTCCGGTCGAATGCCCAGAGCGCGGAGGGACTGCTCGCCGAAATGGAAACCGCGGTACCGGGCACGCGCATCCTGATCGTAGACGCTTGCCGGAACAACCTCTTTACGGCGCCTTCGGCCCAGGGCGGCCAAAGCCCGAGGGCTGGTTTCGCCTTCCAGCAGGATGACGTGCCAAACACCTTTGTCATGTTCGCAAATAGGCCTGGGCTGCCGACTCCTGCCCGTTCGGAATATGGTTTGATGGGCCCGTTCACCGAGTCTTTGATTTACTCTTTACAGAAATCCTCGGGGGAAATCCAAGAAGTGTTCGCGCTGGCTGAAAAGAAAACACGAGAGATTAGCCCGGGGCAGGACCCGGTGTTATACACGTCAAAAAATACCGACCATGTGATTCTGCGGCTGCATGAACGCGAGGGGCAGATCGACCGGGCTGCGGCGCTACTGAACGGCGCTGAGATTTTCTATACGCAGCAAGCATGGGACCAATTTCGCGCCATCGTCGACCGGGCGCGGGTTCTGGCGATGGACCTGGCGCTTCAGCAACGTCTGAACCGTGAGGTGGAATTCGTCCGCCTGGTGATCGCGGCCCAGGGCGCGGAGGCGGTTCACGACTGGAAGCAAGCGGCAATCGATTGGCAGAAGTCTTATGAGATCTTCCCTGTACGGCGGTGGCTGGCGATGAAAGCGGCGATGGCATGGCTTATGGCGGACGACCTCTCCGCCGCTGTGCTGCCACTCGCGTCTCTTTCCGCAGAGCGGGAAGGACAGTTGCCGCTAGAGGCTAAGCAGATCCTGAGCGAGATGGTAAAGGCATTTCCGGATCTGGAGGCTGCTGCCAAGAAGACCGCCGGCGAAGCGACAAAGCCCTCCGGCCGCGAATTCGAGACCGTCGGGGACAAGGAGTAAGGCAAATGAAACGCTCTGCTCGATGGATCCGCGTCGCTTTCCTGTCCGCGAAAATGATATCGATACTCTCCAGCGCACCCGTTAACGTGCAGGACTTTGTACTTGTTACGTGCACAGATCGGGGTCCATGCCTGTATCGTCGCGTGTTCGGAGTGGCCATCCAAGGCAAGGACACGGTGAAGACCGTCGCCACATCGGCGGCGAGCGATGCTCGTCTTCTGCGGCACGCCCGCTCTGTGCGTCTCGATGCCATTCCAGGACTTTACCGCGACCCTAAGTCGGGAATGTTGAGAACAGGAGGCGGGGCAAGCAGTCTGGGAGATTTGGTGCTCCCATCGAAGCTAACCGCGGGCGGAGACCAGACTGCCGCATCTGCCTGGGAAGGTGTGACCCTGGAATACCGCGAACAACCGAAAGCCAAATCGCGAGTGCCGGTTCCGCTTTCTAACCTCGTGGCCCTGCTTCGGGGTCCGAGCGCCGAACAAGTGGTGGTCGATTTCGCGCGGCATGAGATTGCAAACACTGAAGCGCATCCCAAGCGCATGGAACTGATTGCCGGCGCCTTGGGATTTGCGTCGGCCTCCGAGGAATTGCGAGCCTGGCGCGAGGAATTGATCGTTGCCATGCGCGGCAGCCTCGATCGATTCCAGCGGCAGGAAGTGGACCCCACGCGCTTACAGGCAACCCTGGAGGAGGGCTTGGCGGCCATGCGCGTCTATCGTCTCATCGCGGCGGAGGGCCAGAAGCAGGAGGCGCTTCAGCAGTCTCTCATCGCCGAACATCGCACGCTTCTGCAGCGTTTCACCATCGCCAGTATCTTAAAGAAGGCCGGACTGCACGATCCGTATCTGGAGAAGATGGACCAGATTGGACTGGCGCGCTGGTCGAGGCCGGACCTGAATGACGGAATGGAGGCGTCGTTAAACGCCAGCGCCGACGCGCATTACAAATCTAGCGTCGAACTGTTTGCTGCAAAGCAATATGAGCGTGCTTTTGACGAAGCGCAACTGGCGACGAACAGGGTGCCATGCGATCCTAAGTTCAGTGAGAATTATTACCATGCCAGGATCGAGTATGTCAATAGGAACATGATCCTCGCGGCACTGGAATACGAGAACCAAAACCGCAGCCTTCTGCAGCAAATCGTTCGGGAGCTTCAGGGAGTCGGCCAGGAAGGAACACTGACGCCTGAACGCGTTGAGCAGTTTCGCAAACGCATCGCCGAAGGAGAGGAGCTGGACAGAGATTATCTTCCGCTGCAACTGAAGAAGGCCGAGTTTCTTGCAAATCTCGGACAGTTGACAGCGGCTCGAGATGTAGTTACACACGTTGAGCGAACCGTGCAACTAGGGCAGTCGGAGGCGGAAGAATGGTTGCGCCTGGATGCCAGCCTCAACACCCGGCTCGCGACCACCCGCCAGGTAGCTGAAAAATCGGTGGCTCAAGATTTCGACGAGGGCAAATTCTCAGAGGCCCTGGACGCCGCCGCCATCGGCCTCAAGGCTGAGCCTGCAAATCGGAGGCTGCTTTATTTCAGCGCCCTGGCATCCGGGATTCTTCGCGATGAACAGAAGACCAAGGTGTTTATTGCCGATTACCTTCGGTTGCACACCCTGGCGTGCGACGGGGATTCCAGCGCGACGAACACCCTCTTTGCCCTGTATCGCCGGCCCGGCGCGAGCCGGAAGCCGGCGCCCGGCGAAGGAAAGGTACCGCACTGGATTAGCGGAGAATTCTATCGCGACGGCGAGGTTTTCTACGACCCAGTCAGCGGCGGCTTTTTCCCGCACGTTCTCATGTCGTCGACGGAGAAAAGCAACGTTACGACGGAGTTTCACTGGGAAGGCTTCATCGCCACATCGATCAAAACTACCAGCCATTCGCCCATTTCCGCGAAGGTAAACACGGAGTCGACGCTTTTTGAAGCCGAACCAACCTATGACCGTGAAAGTGTTCACATGACTGCCATCGGCTCAAAGGCCAATTCGGCGGGCGAGCGCAGAGTAACAACGCTGAGATACTTGAACAGCCCCGATTTCGACCCTGTGTTGGCGGCGAGGTTCAGTAAGAAAGTAGTGACGACGGGTTGGGCTGGGAATCCATTTTTTCATCCATTTCTTTGGACGGGAATATTCATCTTTAATTTGTCTTACGATGAGCTCGGACGCATTCGGGAGGCGGTTCCAGTCACTGCCGATCCCTCCCGTCCGCGCTCGCCATTTAGCGAGAAGCTTCGGTTCGCCTGGGACGGCCGTTCGAAGCGGCTATTGAGCATCACTGGAACGAGTTACAAACGCGATATGGAGTACGACCGCGAGGGCCGGTTGAGAAGAGAGAAGATCGTTTATCGCAACGGCAAAGGAACGATCGAGTATACATACGGCGGCAAGAGCAGCAGCCCGAAACAGGCCAGGTGTGAGGACAATTTCTTTGACAGAGGCAAGCGGGTAGCAACCTTCAGTTCATTTGATCAATAGCCGGACAGGAACCCGTGGGCCGACCCTTGTGTGGCTCTCTGACGGCATTGCCGGGCGGGCTCGCCGGAGTTGCACTCGGGCCATCGAGCACCGCTCATTTCTCCGTGTGGTCCTGGTACCGCCGGCATTAGGACAGCGGTACGGGGTCTAGTTCCAGCAGCGTGGCTGCGCGGCAACAGTGCCGTAGCCGGCTTGCGCATGGCAATACTGCCACTGTCGAAAAGCCGTCGCGCTGAAATCGATCGGCGGCAATACGCCCAAATGCTTAAACGCACACCGCGCGATGGACAAGCCGATTAGGCGACTCAGTGAATTCTGGGGGCGATTGCCGCGGCTATCGTTTGGATCGAGCGCGCGCCTGCGTTCCCTCCGCCGTTCAGCCCGCAAACCGGGAACCCAGAGCGTCCCCCCGGCGTCACTTTCCTTGTAGCCCGATTATCGGTATACATCTGTGTCCATCTGTGGTTCCATGGCTTTCCACGGTAGAATAGTAAGCGTGCCGCGTTTCGCTGTCCCGGCGGTATTCGCCATGGCCGCCGTTTTGCATGCCCAGACGGCGTTCTTCCCCCTGAAGGACGTCAAGCCCGGTCTGCGCGGCATCGGCAAAACGGTGTTTTCCGGCAACCGCATCGACGAATTCCAAGTGGAAGTGCTTGGCGTGCTGGAGAATATCGGCCCCAAGCAGAACCTGATCCTGGCCCGGCTGTCCGGCGGTCCGCTGGCCGAGACCGGCGTAATCCAGGGCATGAGCGGCAGCCCGGTCTATATCGATGGTAAGCTGGCCGGCGCCGTCGCCTTGGCATTCCCTTTCGCCAAAGAGGCCATCACCGGCATCCGCCCCATCGAAGAGATGGTTCGGGTCACCGAGGCTGGCCGCACTCCAGCGCCCACCCAAGTCGCGCGCAACGAAGTTTCGCTGGCGTCCCTGTTCGCCGCTAAGGATCTCACGCGTCTCCTGCCCGGCCGCCTGGAACCGTCCACCCGCGACGCCAAACTGCTGGACATCGCCACGCCCGTCTCCTTCGCCGGATTCACGCGCGCCACCCTCGATTCCTTCGCTCCGCAGCTTCGCGCTCTGGGTCTGGAGCCTACCCAGGGCCTTTCCGCGGGAGGTCCTTCCAGCCCGCATATGGGCGACCCCTCAACGCTCAAGCCGGGATCCATGATTAGCGTGCAGTTGATGACCGGCGACCTCAGCATTGGCGCCGACGGCACCGTCACCTACATCGACGGCAACCGTATCTACGCCTTCGGACATCGGTTTCTGGCGGTGGGCTCCACGGCCCTGCCCTTCACGCGCTCCGAGGTTCTCGCGCTGCTGCCCGCGATCACGGCGTCCTTCAAGATCTCCGTGCCGAAAGAGACCCTGGGCGCCATCCTCCAGGATCGCAACACGGCGATCGCCGGCGAACTCGGGCGCGCCGCCGCCATGGCGCCCGTTTCCATATCTGTCTCCCGCGGCGGCAAGCGCCTCGACAACTACCAAATGGAAATGGTCAACGACCGCTTCCTCTCGCCGCTCCTGGTGCAGATGGCAGTGTTTTCCACCATCGACGCCACCGAGCGCACCGTGGGCGCCTCCAGCTTCCGCGTCACCGGCGAGATCGAGTTTCAGGGATCCGCCGCGCCGCTCAAGGTGAATAACATGTACGCCGCCGACACCGGCTCCGCCATGATCGCTTCGCTTTCCACCGCCATACCGCTAGCGTATGTGCTGCAGAGCGGATTCGACGCGCTGGAGGTAAAGAAGGTCGCCCTCGATATCGAATCCTTCGACGCCAAGAAGCAGTTTCAGATCGATAGCGTTTCCGTGGGACGGCGCGAAGTCCGGCCCGGCGGAAAAGTCGAACTGACCACTATGCTGGTGGGCGAGAATGGCGAAGAATTGCCTCGCACCATCGTTTACCAGGTCCCCCAGGGCATTACTCCCGGGCCGCTTTACTTCACGGTGGCCGACGGCATGACCACCAATCTCGCCGAATTCCGCCAGATCATCGGCGCCCAGCCGAAATCCATCTCGCAATTGATCTCGACCGTCAACAACCTGCGCGCCAACACCAAGGCCTATGTGCGCGTGTGGCGTCCGGAGCCCGCCTTTCAGTTGGAAGGCGCCGATTTCCCCGATCCGCCGCCGTCGGTGGCCATGATATTGGCCGGCTCGCAAAGCGCGTTCGGCAGCATCAACCAGACGCGCAATTCCAAGGTGGCGGAATTGGAAATCGGAGCCGGCGACAGCGTCATCAACGGATCGAAAACAATCCAGGTGGAGGTGAAGGAGTGATCCGGATGCTAAGCGGGCGAAGGGGCGAGCGGGCGAGCGGGCGAGCCGTGTTGGCAGGATTGCTCATGGCATCGAGCGCTTGGTCTTCCGCCACCACCGCCTGGGAGATGACCAGCTACCAGGATTTCATCCGCGGCCAGTTTCAAGGTGTCTCGCTCAGCCGCGACGGCCGCCTGACCCTCGCTCCCAAGGTCGATACGCTTTTCTCTTCCGGCCAAGCCGTCGTTTGGAGTGTGGCCGAAGGCGCTAACGGTGTCCTCTACGTGGCCACCGGCCACCGTGGCCGCGTTTACCAGGTGGATCCCTCGGGCTCGAGTTCGCTGCTCTGGACCGCCGAACAGCCCGAGGTCTTCGCCATCGCCACCGATCGCAACGGCGTCCTGTACGCCGGCACCTCTCCCGATGGCAAGGTCTATCGCATAGAGAAGGGCAACGCCACCGAGTACTTCGCGCCCAAGACCCGCTACATCTGGTCGCTGGCGGCCGGCCCCGATGGCGCGCTGTATGTGGGCACCGGCGACCAGGGCAAAATCTACCGTGTCACGTCCGCGGGCTCGGGCGAGCTGTATTACGATACCGGCCAATCGCACGTCACCGGCCTGGCCGTGGATGCGCAAGGCCGCCTGCTGGCGGGCACCGAGCCGAATGGCATTCTCTATCGCGTATCGGCCAAGGACAAGGCCTTCGTGCTCTACGACGCCAGCCTGCCCGAGATCCGCGCCATCATTCCCCAGCCCGACGGAACCGTGTACGCGGCCGCGCTGGGCGGCTCGCTGGCCAAGCGCGCGCAGGCTGCCACGCAGGCCTCCCAGTCCGGAATGGGCAGCGGAGTCACCGTGCAAGCCGCGCCCCAATCGGTTACCGTCGAAGCGCAGAACACGCAGCCTGGAGCCGAAATCAAGGCGCAGACCGACCCCTCCAGACAGACCCAACCCGCTCCTACGCCGCAGGTGACCACGCAGTTCACTCCCACCCCGGATCTTACCGGCGTGGAACGCTCGGCCATTTACCGCATCAACCCGGACAATACGGTTGAGACCCTTTGGAGTTCCAAGGAAGAAGACGTCTACGATCTTCTCGCGCTCCCCAACCAGCTCCTGTTTTCGACCGACAGCAACGGCCGCATCTATGGCCTCTCGCGCGACCGCAAGGTCACGCTGGTGTTGCAGACCAACGAAGGCGAGGCCACCCGCTTGCTTCCCTCGGCCGGTTCCGTGCTGGTGGCCACCGGCGACATGGGCCGCATTTACCGCTTGGGCGAAAGTCCCGGCGCTTCTGGCAATTACGAATCGCCCGTGCATGACGCCGGCACGGCCGCCCGTTGGGGCAGCTTGAGCTGGCGCGCCGAGACAGCGCCATCCACCGCGTTGGTTTTCCGCACGCGCTCGGGTAACTCGGCCAAACCCGACAAGACCTGGAGCGATTGGTCCGAACCGCTGCATGATCCGGCCGCCTCCAGGATCGCCAGCCCCAATGCCCGCTACATCCAGTGGAAGGCCGAATTATCCGGCGCGGGCGGCGTGACGCCCATCCTGGACAACGTGACTCTGGCCTACCTGCCGCAGAACTCGCCGCCGATCGTGAAGAGCATTAACGTGACCCTGCAGATGGCGCCGGCTTCGGCTGCCAAGGCGATCCAACAGCAGTCCATTTCGCCCTACACCGTGACCGTGACCGATACGGGCGACGCCAGCGTCTCCGCCCCCGCCGGCACGCCCACCCAGACTCTTTCGCGCGCCGCCGCGCAACAGATCACCATAAGCTGGCAGGCCGAGGATCCCGATGGCGACCGACTGGTCTACAACCTTTATTTCCGCGCCGACGACGAACGCCGCTGGATGCTGCTGAAGGGCGACTTGCACGA
>OBLT010002849.1_pt1 | contig 10651 bp, 6 predicted proteins | sample 1518721 | NCBI WGS metagenome assembly OBLT01 (sample SAMEA3539307, study PRJEB22396) | soil metagenome | biome: tundra; feature: field; material: soil | place: USA | collected 2010-05 | depth 0.15 m | reverse complement strand
TTCGTGAAACACTCGCCATCGCTTCGGGGCTCAATGGGCGGAGGCTGGAGAGGTTCCGACAGCGTTTTCCGCAGCACCGACGACAGCTCCTCGAACGGATTGATGCGGCGGGACGGATTAGCGATGTCGCATCGTGGCGCGCCTTCAACACCGACCTTGTAGCCGCTCTCAAAGGTCTATCCAAATAACAATAGTGTGATGGACGATTACGGCGCGGAGGCTTGGTCCGCATCGATCTCGGCGTCGTTGGTCAGCCTCGGCGCGCACCGGCGCGCCGGGCAGGCTGCGGAGGAGACTGCTGTGACCGTATCGTGGTACCGGCACGCCCACAGCCGGACTCCCCTGGGGCAACGATCGCGTAGAGCGGGGGCCGGCTGGCCGGACGACCGACTTTACCGCAGGTCTATCGGGTTTTGCCGGACCCCCATGGAGTACGCGACATGAGCGAGTTGCTGCGTGAGGTTCTCGACATCCCGGTGCGGGCGGGGGCCGAGGATTATGTGCTGCGGTTGACCGACAGCATCGAGCCCGGGGCGGTCGCCGCCACGGTCGATGAGTATGTGGTGACGCCTGCGCTGATCGAGGCGTTCGACGCGGCGCTGGGGCTGGTGGCGGAGGCGGTGACCTCCGGGGTGAGCCGGGGCGCGTTCCTGGCCGGGTCGTTCGGCTCGGGTAAGAGTCATTTCATGGCCGTGCTGCATGCGCTGCTGCGGCACAACGCGGCCGCCCGCGCCAAAGCCGAACTCCAGGCGGTCGTCGCCCGGCACGATGACGTGCTGCTTGATAAGGACGTGCTGCCGCTGGCGTTTCACCTGATCGGGGCGGAGTCGCTCGAGCAGGCGTTGTTCAGCGGCTACATCCGGCAGATCCGGCAGTTGCGTCCGGAGGCGGTGCTGCCGGCGCTGCACCAGTCCGACGGCATCCTCGCCGACGCTGAGCGGTTGCGGGCCCGTGATGGGGATGAGCGTTTCTTCGCCGGGCTCAACGGTGGTGCGGGCCGCGTTGCCAGTGCGGATCCGTGGTCGAGGCTGATCGGCGAAGGCTCGTGGACGGCTGAGTCCTACGCGGCCGCCCGGGCGGCGGAGGCAGGGTCAGAGCCGCGCCAGCGGCTGGTGACCGCGCTGGTCGAGCACTATTTCAGCTCCTATACCCAGCAGGCTGCCTACGTCGATCTCGACACCGGCCTGGCGGCCATCGCCACTCATGCGAGGGGCCTGGGCTACGACGCGGTGGTGCTGTTTCTCGATGAGCTGGTGCTGTGGCTGGCCTTCTCGGTGCAGGATCGTGAGTTTTTCCGCCGGGAGTCCCAGAAGCTGACCAAGCTGGTGGAAACGGGCACGGGGGCCCGGGCGGTCCCGCTGATCTCGTTCGTGGCCCGGCAGATGGACCTGCGCCGGTGGTTCGCCGACGCGGGCGCCAGCGGTGCTGAGCAGGAGGCTCTCGACCGGGCGTTCCGGCACCAGGAGGGCCGTTTCGGCACGCTGGTGCTGGGCGATGACAACCTGCCGTATGTGGCGAACCGGCGGCTGCTGCGCCGGCGGGCCGATAATCCGCAGGCTGATCAGCTGCTGGCTGACGCGTTCTCGCGGCTGGACCGGCGGTCGGATATCTGGGACGTGCTGCTCGATGGGGTCAACAGCGACGAGCACCATCGCGGCGCTGATGAGGCGGCGTTCCGGCTGACGTACCCGTTTTCCCCGGCGCTGGTGTCCACGCTGCGGTCACTGGCCAGCGTCATGCAGCGGGAGCGGACCGCGCTGAAGGTCATGCAGCAGATGCTGGTCAGCCGGCGGGACATCCTGACCGTGGACGACGTGATCCCGGTCGGCGACTCCTTCGATTACATCGTGCAGGGCCGGGACGCTCTCGACCCGCAGGCCGCCGCGCTGTTCCGGTCGGCCACCGCGCTGTACCGGGAGAAACTGCGGCCGATCATGCTGGCTGACCACAGCCTCACCGAGGACGATGCCGCCGGGCCCCCGGACAGCCTGCCGCCCGGCTTCCGCGCCCATGACCGGCTGGCCAAGACCCTGCTGCTGTCCGCGGTCGCGCCCAAGGTCCCGGCGCTGAAGGAGCTGACCGCGGCCCGGCTGGCCTCGCTCAACCACGGCTCGATCAAGTCCCCGCTGCCGGGCAGCGAAGCGGGTATCGTGCTGGCGAAGATCAGGGAATGGTCCCGGCGGGTGCCGGAGATTCACGTCGGCGGCGACCCGCGTAATCCGGTGATCCGGGTGCAGTTGTCCGACGTCGACTACGAGTCGGTGGTGGAGAACGCCAAGGGCGAGGACAACGATGGGCGGCGCCGCGAGCTCATCAAGGATCTGGTGCGGGATGCTCTGGGGATCACCGCGCGGGACGCCGATGTCTTCGGTGCCTATGCGCATCCGGTGGTCTGGCGTGGTTCACGCCGCGCGGTGGATGCGGTGTTCGGCAACGTGCGGGATGCCGGCTGGCTGAACGAGGACCACTTCCGGGCCCGCCCGGGAACCTGGCGGTTCGTGATCGACTACCCCTTCGACGAACCGGGGCACTCCGCGGCGGAGGATCTCGCCCGGCTGGACCGGCTGATCGAGGGCGGCCTGAAGTCCAGGACCATCGTCTGGCTGCCCCGGTTCCTGTCCGAGGAGCGGATGGGTGAGGTCCGGCGCCTGGTCGTCCTGGAGTGGCTGCTCAGCGGGACGGGCGAGCGCTGGACCAGGCACGCCGACCACCTGTCCGAGGTGGACCGGGCCCAGGCCCGGGCGATCCTGGAAAGCCAGCGCACCGGCCTGCGGGAGGCGCTGCGCCGCGCGACGCAGGAATGCTACGGCGCCGCCGCTCCGTCGCCGGGGACGCTGGCCGACGATACCGCCCACGACCGGGTGCTGGTCAGCCTGGACCGGGGTTTCTCGCCGGCCGCCCCGGTCGGCGCGGACCTGGCGGCGGCGTTCGGCAATCTCGTCGACCAGGCGTTCACCGCGACCTATCCGGGGCATCCGCGGTTCGAGCCGGCCGACGTCGAGGTCACCGTGCGGGACCTGGCCGCGGTGTACGCGCATGTCGAGCGGGCGGTCGCCGACTCCGATGGGCGGGTGAAGCTGGAGGGGGATATCGCCGCCGTCCGCCGGGTCGCTAACGCCCTGCAGGTCGGCACGGCGGGTGAGACGCATTTCCTGTTCGGCGACGACCGGTTCGGACCGTGGGGCGCGGAGTTCGAGCGGGCGGCGGCCCGCGATGGCCTGCAGCCCCAGGATGCGGTCACGGTGGGCCGGATCCGGGGGTGGATCGACGCGATGCGGCCCGAACTTGGCTTGCGTGAGGAGGTCGCCGACCTGGTCATGCTGGCCTGGGCCGCGTTGCGGCAGCGGGCCTGGTATCAGCACGGCGCATCCGTCCCGGCCCCGCGGCCGGGTACGACCCGGCCGGACATGGAACTGAAGCCCGAGCCGCTGCCGTTGCCAGCCGACTGGCAGACGGCGACGTCCCGCGCGGAGTCCCTGTTCGGGGTCCGGGTCAACCCGTACCTCACCGCCGCTGGCGTCGCCGAATTCACCGAGAATCTCCGCAGTCACGTGGACACGCTGACCGACCCGGCCGGTGCTCTTGTCGTGGCGGTGCACCGGGCCTACCAGCACCTCGGCCTGCCCGCTGATCACCGAACGGGCCGACTGGCGACGGCCCGCGCCGGTGCTTCGCTGGTGGAGGCCTTGCGCAGGCCGAGCAGCCGGGTTCACCTGGTGGAGATCCTGGCCCGGACGACGCTGCCCGCCACCGAAACCGCGGTGGCGAACTCGCTGAGCCGGGCGGGCCTCGTCGCCGCTGCGGTGGACGGGTTCCGGTGGGACAGGCTCGCGCCGCTGCGCACGTCCAAGGACCGGGCCGACGAGCGAGGCCGGGCAGCCGCCAGCGCACTGAAGACCCTGCGCGAGGCGGTGGAGGCGGACGAGTTCGCGACCCGGCTGGAACCCAAGCTCACCGATGCCGACAACGCGATCTACGAGTGGCTAGCCGACGGCCAGACCGCGGGACCGGGGAATCAGCCCGACCTGCCGCGCCCGGACGACATCGTCATCGCCCTGCCGACACCGGTGCCTGGTCTTAGCGGCCGGGCGACTCGGGCCAAGGGCGCCTCCTCAAGGGACGTACTCACGGAGCTGGCGGCGTTCCTCGACGAGCACCCCGATCAAGAGGTGGTCGTGCAGTGGCGGGTGGAGGAGTGACCGCGACGGCGACCCGGGCCACGCTTCCCGTCCTGCGGGCGCTGCTTGACCAGGCGCGCCGCAAGGACTTCAGGTACGGGGTGCTCGGGGTGCGGGCACGCCCGGAGTGGACCGGCACGGCGACGTTCACCCATGCCGATGTGCAGGTGCGGGTGGTGCCGTGCGTGTCGGCGCTCGCCGTCCGCGAGGCGTTGCTTGAGCGGGTGCGAGACCAGTGGCTGGTCGTGCTGACCGACCGGCCCGATGACGATCTCGGCGCCGGCGTCCTCAGCCATCTGGTCTGGCAGCGGCTGCGCACGCCCGACCCGTGGGACGCGGTCCGGCTCCGCTTCGCCGCCACCGGCATCGACCCGGCGCTGACCGCCGCGGCCGACGACCGCGAGATCGCGGTCGGCCTCCTGGTGGCATCCCCGGCGTCCGGATGGCCGCCTGCGCCGGGCGGGGTGCTGACCCGGGATCATGCCCTGGGCGCCGTGGCCGCCGCGCATCTGGGCCTGACCGATCCGGTGGTTGACGCCACCAGCGTCCTCGGCTGGACCGCTGACCTGGCGGTCCTCACCCGGGTCGCGGACCTGCGCGCGCTGGCCGGTGACGCCCTCACCGGCACGGTCCTGGACTGGGCCGCGGGGCGCGCCGGGGCGGCCGGCCAGCCGTTGCGGCACCTGCTGCGGGCCGGAGAAACGCGGGACGCTGTGCCGCTCGGACTGGTCGCCGGCCTCCTGACCCAGCCGGCGCCCGAGGCGATGCAGCTGGCGCGTGAGGCCCTGATCCGCCTCGAACCCCGGCTGGGCGGCACCGCCCCCGCCGCCGCTGTGCTGCGGTCATGGGCCGCGGAGTCTTCCGCTGTCATCGCCGGGATGCTCCAGGATCCCGGCAGCCGCGCCAACGGGGAGGCCCTGCTCGCCCGGGCCGACGAGCTGCTCACCGTCAGCCGCGCCGCCGGACTAGCCGACGGCTCGGACTTGCTGCCTTCCGGGCTGACCCGGCGGTTCGCGTCGCTGGCGGGCGCGCTGTGTACCGCCCTTACGGGCGCTGCGGGCCGGGAGCATGCGAATCCCGATCTGCCGCAGATCGCGGGCGCTGCCCTGGCCGACATAGAGCGGGCGTGGACCCGGGTCGCCACCCACCGGCTCGCCGAAGCCGACCCGCGGACGGCGGCGTTCCACGCCGCGGTGCGGCTGGCGCGCTGGCTGGCGGACAGCGCCGCAGTCGGCGGGACATCCCTGCCGCCGCTGCTCGACCGGCATTCCGGCAGCGATGCCTGGGTCGACTCGGCCGTCAACGACGCAGCCCGCGGCGCGAGCGACCCCGACCTCGGGGCCGGGCTCGCCGCCGTCCTGGCCGCGGTGCGGGCCCGGCGCGCCGCACATGACGTGGCGTTCGGCCGTGCGCTGGCCACGCACACCAGCGACGACCCGGCCGCCGTGTCCGGCGCCCATGCCGGGATCTGGCACCTTGAGGAACTGCTCCCTGACGTGGTCCTGCCGCTGGCCCGCAGCGCGCCGGTGCTGCTGCTGATCCTGGACGGGATGAGCGCCGGGGTGGGCACGGAAGTGGTCACCAGCGTGCTGTCGCGGACCGGTGATGGCTGGGCCGAGGCGTTGCTGCCCGGGCAGACCAGCCGGGCGGCCGCACTCGCGGTGCTGCCCACCCTGACCGAGGTCAGCCGGGCCTCCCTGTTGTGCGGCGAGTTGCGCGCGGGCGGCCAGGACGTCGAGCGACGCGGGTATGACGCGCTGACCGGCGCCTACGGCCTGCCGGGCGCGGCCCTGTTCCACAAGAAGCCGCTGGATTCCTCCCGGCTCGGGTACGCCGTGGCCGATGACGTGGCCGCGGCTATCGCCGACGTGACCGGTCATCCCCTGGTCACCTGCGTGCTGAACACCATCGACGACGCCCTGGACCGCTCCGACCCGGGCGGCACCGAATGGGGCGCCGACGCCGTCAAGCACCTGGTGCCGCTGCTGGACCGGGCGCGGCACGCGGGCCGGATCGTCGTCCTGACCGCCGACCACGGGCACATCGTCGAACGCCGCCAGGGCACGCAGCGTGCCTACGCCTCGATCTCAAGCGGCCGGTCCCGCGCGGCGATCGAGCCCGCCGCCGACGGAGAAGTGCTGGTCACCGGCCGGCGCGTCCTTTTGCCCGAACGACGGGCGGTACTCGCCGTCGATGAGCAGCTGCGTTACGGGCCGCTCAAAGCCGGCTACCACGGCGGCGCCGCCCCGGCCGAGGCCGTCGTTCCGGTGGCCGTCCTTGTCCCGGGCGCGGTCCCCGACGATGTGAAACTGCAACTGGCGCCGCCGCAGGAGCCGGCCTGGTGGATCGACCCCATCGCCCCCGTCGCGCCGATCCCGCCGGCCGCCACCCCGGCGCCGCGTCCTGGTGACTTCCGGAGGCGCCCGCAGGACGTGACGCCCACCCTGTTCGATGAGCCGGACGTGGAGCCCGCGCCACCCCCGCCGGGCCACACCGCGCCGGCCAGTCCGGCCTCGGCGGCCACGCTGAGATCCGCCGCCTATGCCGCGCAGAAGAAGATCGCCGGGCGGGTATCAGTCACCGACGAGCAGATCCGGCGGCTGCTCGACGCGCTGCTGGCCGCCCCCGGCCACCGGCTGGTTTCCGCCCAGGCGGCGACCGCCCTCGCGGTCTCGCCGGTGACACTGCGCGGCGCCGTCCTGCATGCCCAGCGGCTACTGAACGTCGAGGGCTACCCGGTGCTGCGCGTCGACGTGGACGGGTCCACCGTCATCCTTGACGAGGTTCTGCTGCGTGAGCAGTTCGGGATTCGCGGATGAACGATCACGTCTCCCCCCGGCGCCGGCGCGAGGTCATCGACGCGCTGCGCCGGGGAACCGTCCCGGCCAACGGGCTGGACCTGCTGGCCGTGGGCCTGGAACGCTTCACCCCCGCGCTCGACGCCGACCTGGACGCGGTCGCGGGGGGCGGGGCGGCGTTCAAGGCCGTGCGCGGCGAGTACGGGGCGGGCAAGACGTTCGTCACCAGGTATGTGGCCGAACGCGCGCTGCGCCGGGGCTTCGCCGCCGCGGAGGTGCAGATCTCCGAGACCGAGACGCCGCTGCACAAGCTGGAGACGGTCTACCGCCGGGTGGGTGAGTCGCTGCGGACGGCCGCGTTCCCGCCCAGCGCGCTGCGGCCGGTGCTTGACTCGTGGCTGTTCACCCTGGAGTCCGACGCCACCGCCGCCGATCCTGACCTGGCCGGGCGCGGGCAGGCCGCCGTGGGCGAGGCCGTCGAGGGGCTCCTGGAGCAGCGGCTGGCCGCGGTCTCCGTGCGTACCCCGGCCTTCGCTCAGGCGCTGCGGGCCTACCGTTCGGCTGTGACCGCGGGCGACGGCGCGGGAGCCGACGCGCTGGCGGCGTGGCTGGGCGGCCAGCCGCACGTCGCGGCAGCAGCCAAGCGGAGCGCCGGGATCAGGGGCGAGCTGGACCATTTCGGCGCGATGGGGTTCCTGCAGGGCCTGCTGGAAGTGCTCCGCGACGCGGGGCATCCCGGGCTGCTGCTGGTCCTTGATGAGGTGGAGACGCTGCAGCGGGTCCGCGGTGATGTCCGGGACAAGGCCCTTAACGCGTTGCGGCAGCTGCTCGATGAGATCGACGCGGGGCGGTATCCGGGGCTGTTCCTCGTCATCACCGGCACGCCGGCGTTCTACGACGGGCCGAGCGGGGTGCCGCGGCTGCCGCCGCTGGCGCAGCGGCTGGCCACTGACTTCTCCACCGACCCACGCTTCGACAACCCCCGCGCCGTCCAGCTGCGGCTGCCCGGCTTCGACCGGGACGCGCTGCTGGCGCTCGGCGCGAAGGTCCGCGACCTGTACGCGGCCGGGGCCGCCGAGCCGGACCGGGTCGTGAAGATCGTCGACGACGCCTACGTGGGTGAGCTCGCGGACGCGGTGACCGGGTCGCTGGGCGGGAAGGTCGGGGTCGCGCCCCGGGTGTTCCTGAAGAAGCTCGTCACCGATGTCCTGGACCGGGTAGACCAGTTCGGCGACTTCGACCCGCGCCGCCACTACGCGCTGACCCTGGCCGCAGGTGAGCTGTCCGAGACGGAACGCAACGCCGCCGCGCTGGCCGTGCCGTCCGCGGCCCGCGCCGACGACATCGACCTCGACCTGCCATAATCCTGGTGCGGCCGGTGAGTATCCCGCAGCCTCACTAGCCGTTCCCGGTTGGCTGGTCACCGGCTGCATCGCCAGCCTTGGCCCTAGCGGTCTCGGCGCATCAGGGAGCGCGGCGCGGACAACGAGGACAAGGCCCGGCTCCGCGCCGCCATTGCCAGGCTGAAGAAGACGATCGCCGGCAAGAACAAGGAGCTCGCCCAGCCGGTAGACCCGGCCCCCGTCAGGATCAGGTGCTCTCTCCGCGAACGCCTCCACAACTCCCGCCATCCGGGCTTGAGCGTAAGTCGCGCAGCCGGGGCGGTGGACTTCCTGTTACCCCAGATATGCTGTCTCGCCGACCCGTACCTGGTTACCGTCATCGTCGGGGCGCGCGGCAGCAGGCTCGCGCAGGCCATGGTCCAGGAGCTGATCACCCACCTGAGCGGCTGCCCGGTGGTGCAGTTCAAGGCTCGGTCGGTGATGACCGACGGGGACAGGGACCGCAAGACGCCGCTGCGGAACCTCGGCGGCGGCGAGGGCGGCGTGTTCACCACCCAGCTTGAGCAGGAACTGCTCGCCGGGCGGGTCGATATCGCCGTCCACTCGCTGAAGGACCTGCCGACCGCTCCGCCCGACGGGCTGGTGCTGGCCGTGACCCCGCCGCGCGCCGACCCGCTCGATGCGCTCTGCGGGTCAACCCTGGCGGGCCTTCACCCCGGCGCCAGGATCGGGACCGGGTCGGCCCGGCGGGTCGCGCAGCTGAAGGCGCTGCGCCCGGATGTCGAGGTCGTGCCGATCCGCGGGAACGTCCCGCCCCGGCTGGCGAAGATCAAGTCCGGGCTGGACGCGGTGATCCTCGCGGCCTCCGGGCTGCGGCGGCTCGGCCTGGACGACGCGATCACCGAGCTGCTGGACCCGGCCCTGTTCCCGCCGTCTCCCGGCCAGGGCGCGCTGGCGGTCCAGGTCCGCGCCAGCGACCGGGAACTGCTGGATATGCTCAACGCGTTCGGTGACCCGGACGCCGACGCGGCGGTCCGCGCGGAGCGGGCGCTGCTGGGCGAGCTGCACGGCGGCTGCTCGGTCCCGGTCGGCGCCCACGCTGTCCGATCCGCCGGGGTACTGTCGCTGGGTGCCCAGGTGACATCCCTGGACGGGCGGCAGCGGGTGACCGGCACAGTGACCGGGTCAGACCCGGCGGCGGCCGGCAGGGAGCTGGCAAGGATCTTGCGCGGCCGCGGCGCGGACGCGGTCCTGGACCAGATCCGCGAGCCGGCCAGCCGCTAGCCCAGCGCCCCTGCCAGGCTGGCGGCGGCATAGGTGATGATCTGGCTCGCGCCTGCCCGCTTGAGCATGGTGAACAGCTCCGCGAGCAGCCGCCAGTCCCGGCCGTCCTCCGGCGCGAACCTGGCATACTCGCCCGACACCGAGAACGGCGCGAGCGGCACCCCGCACGAGCCCTTCAGGGCGATCAGGATGTCGGTGCTGAAGACGGCCGGCTCGAGCAGGAGCATCCCGGCGCCCACGGCGACGAACGCCAGCCCGGTGCCCACGGCGTCGCGCGGCCGGGCCGGGTCCTCCTGGAACGGCCGGGCTTCCCCGGAGGCGGGCACGGCTCCCATGGCCCGCTTCCGGAACAGGCCCGGCGAAAGACAGGAGCACCCGAATTGCGCACCGCGGCAGACCGGATGAAGGCAGCCGGGATCGTCCAGGACGGCGACCCGGTCCTGCTGGAGAGAGCCGTCCCCTTCCGCCTGCCCGACGAGGCGGAGGAAGCGGACTCCGTGATCGCCGAACTGTTCGCCGCGCTGCAGCGGGCAGGCGAGCAGCACGTCTTCAGCAAGGGCATGGGCGTCGCCGCCCCGCAGATCGGCATCCCGCGAGCAGCCGCCATCGTGATCCCTCCCGACCCCGGCGCCGAGCCCGTCGTCATGCTCAACCCCCGAGTTCCGCGATTCCCGGACGCTCGTCGACAGGAACTCAAATCACGTTGAGCCTGCCTGGGCTGGCTGTAGCGTGGGTTCTTGAATCATCGTGACATTCGCCGCCGCCAACGCATCCTGGATGAGTCTGATGGGCCGCTGACCACTTACCGATGTTCGGTGGCTCCCCTCGGTGGGCGTCTGCGGGTGCGGCGTCTTCCTACAAAGCGGAGTTCGCGCGCTGGATTCCGGGGAATCCCTTCGACGCGCTGCGAGCTGTATTCGTGTTCATGCCGGACGGCGGCGGCGTGTAGCCGGGGGACGCGATGTATTGCGCGTCGTGCCGATAGCCCGCCGGCTGCCGGTCCGTGATGGTGGCGAGTTCTGGGGAATATACACGATCGGCTTGACAC
>OBLT010002848.1_pt1 | contig 10653 bp, 11 predicted proteins | sample 1518721 | NCBI WGS metagenome assembly OBLT01 (sample SAMEA3539307, study PRJEB22396) | soil metagenome | biome: tundra; feature: field; material: soil | place: USA | collected 2010-05 | depth 0.15 m | reverse complement strand
GACGTTCTGGGCGGAGCGGTCGAACGTCGAAGAGGAAGTGCGCGGCTTTGCCGACGATTTGTTTCGCGTCGCCAGCGACCGTCTGCCCGAGATCGACGGCCTGATTGGCAAACACACACAGCACTGGCGCATGGACCGGATGGCGACGGTCGATCGCAATGTGCTGCGCGGAGCGGTGGCCGAGTTTCTCGGCTACCCGGCGACGCCGCGCGCGGTAGTAATTAATGAGGCGCTCGAAATTGCCCGCAAGTTTTCGACTCCGGAATCGGTGCAGTTCATCAACGGAGTGCTGGACAGCGTGGGGAAAGACGTAGCGCCATAGAACAGCCTTCCGCTCTCAGCTCTCAGCAAAAGCAAAGTGCACGCGTTTACAATTAACTTCCATGCCGCCTGATCATCTTACTGACGACCTTTTACGCCACCGCTCCGAGTTTCCCATACTCGAGCGCACCAATTACATGATTTCCAACTCCCTCGGAGCCATGCCCCGCGCCGTTTACGACGCGCTTCATGCCTACGCTGATGTCTGGGATACTCGCGGAGTTCGCGCCTGGGAAGAACGCTGGTGGATGCTCGCCCTGGAAGTTGGCAACGAACTCGGCGCGCTGATGAACGCGCCCAAGGATTCCGTTTCGCTTCACCAGAACGTCACCACGTGTCAGGCCGTGGTGGCATCGTGCTTTGACTTCTCCGGCAAGCGCAACAAAATCGTTTACAGCGACTTGAACTTTCCCTCGGTCATGTATTTCTGGGAAGCGCAGCGGCAGTACGGCGCGCAGGTCCACATGGTCAAGACTGACGACGGTGTCACTGTCCCCACCGATCGCCTGCTCAACGCCATCGACGAACAGACTCTGATCGTCCCCATCTCTCACGTGATTTTTCGCAGCGCGTATATCAACGACGCGAAAGCCATCATCGACAAAGCCCATCAAGTGGGAGCCCACGTCGTGCTCGATACGTTCCAGTCACTCGGCACCGTCCCGGTCGACATCCAGTCTCTCAACGCCGACTTTGCCTGCGGAGGCGTGCTCAAGTGGCTCTGCGGCGGTCCCGGAGTTGCCTATCTCTACGTTCGTCCCGATCTCGGCAGGAAGCTGGAGCCGAAACTCACCGGATGGTTCGCCCACGAAGATTCTTTTGCCTTCGCCACTGGCCCCATCCGTTACGCCGATCCTCCCTTCCGATTTATGAACGGAACCACGCACATTCCTTCGATCGAAGCAGCGCGTCCCGGACTGAAAATCATTCAAGAGGTAGGCATAGAAAAAATCCGCAAGAAATCGAAACGCCAGACCGCCCGCCTGATCGAGCTCGCCGATCAGCACGGATGGCGCGTCAACACGCCTCGCAATCCCGAGCAACGCGGCGGCACCGTTTCCATCGATATGCCCGATTCCCAACAAGTGAGCCGGGAACTTCTGGCCCGCGACATCCTCGTGGATTGGCGCCCTAAAGCCGGAGTCCGCTTCTCCCCTCACTTCTACAACACCGACGCCGAAATCGATGCCGCCATGGCGGCCGTAGCGGACATTCTGAAAGCTCGCGCTGTAACCGCATAGCTACTGTAGAGACGCGGCTGGACGCGGCTCCGCTGCACCGCCATCGGTAACCGTTACTTACTTCCGTAAGCCGGCCTGGTCTCTTTCCCCATGTCGCGCCTGATATCTCTCCTTATCCTCGTATCAGATACTCATGGCAACCGGGACACCACTGTGATTTTCTGCCTATTCCTAATGACTCCGATCAAGCCGCCCACGATTCTCTTGTGGGTCGCGATTGCTGTCGGCTTGTGTCTTTTCCTTCTCGGATTCCGTTTACTGGCACGTCAGCGCTTCGTACTCACCCTTTCCAGCGCCAAGATCAACAGCGCCGCCCGGGGATTGGTTGAAGTCAGCGGCGTGGCGACTGGCCCCTGCACCACAGTGGCGCCCATCACCGGCGAACCTTGCTTTCTCTACCACACCACCGCGTGGCAGCAGCAGGACGCCGCAAAGAACGAATGGAAGAAGGTTGCGGAAGAAACTCTGAATCTTCCCTTCTTCATCCAGGATTCGACTGGCCAACTGCTCATTCAATCCCGCGGAGCCGATCTCGAATTGCATCCCCGGTTTCGCGGGGAATATACCCTATCGCTGTTCGATTCGAATGACGTTCCGCTGAGCGTAAGCGGGTTTCTTTCGCGCAACGGCATCGCGCCAGACCGTAACTTCTGTATCGAAGAACGGTTGATCAAGGCCGAAGACGCGCTCTTCGTCGCCGGGACTCTCACTGAAAATCCGGCAGCCCCGGCGCGTTCATCTTCAGTTTCAGTCCGCAACGACGCCGGCACCGACCAGCGCAACCCTGTTCGCAATCACAATCGCAATCCTGTTCGCAACCACCTTCAGCGCAACCCCGCGCAGGATAATTCTTTAGGACCTCTTCCTGCTCCAGAGGTCATCAGACTTGTCAGTACCGCCCCTTCCTCCACCCGGGAGATGACCCAGCAGGCAAAAATCGCTGCCGCGCTCAGTCGCGCAGGTATGGGAAACCCGCAAGCCTGGTCGTCCGCAGGATTTTCACCCGAAGCTGCCACGCTTGAAGAGAACACTCCATCCCCCACCCTCTCCGCCCGCTATGAAGTCTGCCTGCGCGAGATGCGCCTGCAAGACACGCGCCCGCAGCAAGCGAGCCCCGATAAAGAACAGTCCAAGTCATCCGGCTTCAATCTCACGCCGCCCGTTGTCTTGATGAAAGGCGCGGACGACCCTACGTTCGTGATCTCGTTCCGCAGCCAGAAAGAGATCGTTAGTGCTCTCGCCTGGAAGTCTACGGCCATGATTTGCGGAGGCACGGCCTTTACGCTCCTGGCCTTCTATCTGCTGCGACGGTAGATTTGCTGTAGACGGCAAATCCACTGCTGCAGGCTCGAAGTAGCTCGCGGCTGGCGGCTCGCGGCCAGTAACTACTTACCAATTACGAACGATGCACCGCTAATTTAGAATGTCGCTGTGACCGATCTCTTGCGGATCGGGATTCTCGGCGACTTCAATCCCGAATTCCGTTCCCATCACGCGACCAACGATTCCATCCAGCACGCCGCCCAAAAGCTCCAACTCAAAGTGGAATCGGACTGGCTTCCGACGCCCTCGCTGCTCGAACCGGGCGCGCCCGCCATCCTCGATTCCTTCGATGGCCTGTTCGCCTCGGCGGGCAGCCCCTACAAGAGTTTCGACGGCATGCTCAAAGGCATCGAGTTCGCCCGCGTCCACGACCGGCCCTTCCTCGGCACCTGCGGCGGCTTCCAGTACACTCTCATTGAGTGCGCCCGCAACGTGCTCGGCGTCCGCGATGCCACCACCGCGGAAGAAGACCCAAATGCGAAGAACATCGTGATCTATCCTGTCGCCTGTGCCGTGCCCAATCGCCATCCGAACGCGCCCAAACTCTCCGGTACACTCGCCCAGATCCGCCTCCGTCCCGGCTCCTATCTCGCGGCGCTTTACGGAAAGGAAATGATCGAGGAAGAGTTTTTCTGCAACTACGAGGTGAATCCCGAGTTCGAATGGATGGCCATGGAAGCGGGCTTCCCGGTCGTAGCTCGCGGCTCCAAGGAGGAATGCCGGGCCATCGAATCTCCTGCCCACTTGTTTTTCATCGCAACGTTATTCCAGCCCCAACTGTCGTCCAGCCAGGACAATCCGCATCCGCTGATCGTTGCATTCCTGCAGCACGCCGCTGATTTCCACCGCAAACGGCTCGACGACTCCATCCTCACATGACATGGGTCGTGGATGCTGATCCCGACATGGTTCTCCCAAGGTTATTTGGAATACGTTCAACAGATCTGTCCAATTTTACTCTCGGGCGGGGCTCCAGCCTTATCTTGACATTTTCGGACGGTCTGGTAAGCATAGAAGGCGACCGGCAAGGAGATCGCACATGACCGTAACTCTCAACCTGAAACCCGAAGTCGAGAAGGGCCTCATCGCCCGCGCGCATGAGCGTGGCGTGTCGCTGGACGACTACCTTCAGGAGATCGTGACGAGGGAGGCGGGTGTTCCCCCCTCTCCACCGTGCTCGACGCGGGCGAAGAACTTGTCCGACCTGCTACTCAACTCCCCGTTTGCTGGGGCGGGCCTCAACCTGGAGCGTTCCCAGGACTATCCCCGTCCGACCGAACTTGAATGAACGGCTTCCTGATCGACACCAACGTTTTGGTCGGAGTATAACCGTCCCGGGATCCCCAACGCTGGAGTCAAGCACTGGCTAGAAACGATGGCGCGGGAACTGCAGCACGTCAGTGTCATGACCTTGGCGGAAATTCAGAAGGGAATCGAGTTGCTCGATGAGGGAAAGCGCCGCGCCCGACTTGAGCAATGGCTCACACAAGATTTGGAAACGTGGTTTTCTGGCCGCGTTCTTCATGTTGACCGTCAGGTATCGCGCCGCTGGGCATCGCTCGTGGCGCAAGGAGTGGGGATAGGGAGACCGCTTCCCACAGTTGATTCATTGATCGCGGCAACCGCCCTCGCGCATGATTTGACCATCGTCACGCGCAATGTCCGAGACTTCGAGGGCACTGGTGCGGCGACCCTCAATCCGTGGGCATAGCCGCGAGCGTCAACGAATGGTCTGCAAACACTGCCCCGCTTGACCGCACACTCCCCGCTGTCGTAGCCTCGCGTGCGAAGTGCTGGCATTCGTCCTTTGCACCATAAGGAGGCTGCACATGGTTCCTCTCGTTGCTCTTTGGCTCCCCATCCTGCTGTCGGCAGTCATCGTCTTCGTCGCCAGTTCCATCATGCACATGATGCTGCCCTATCATCGCAATGATTACCGCCAACTCCCGGACGAGGACAAGACCCTTGCCGCACTCCGCGCTACTGCTCTCACGCGGGGTCTCTATGTATTCCCCTACTGCACGCACAAGGACATGAAGTCGCCTGCCCTGATCGAAAAGCAAAAGCAGGGTCCGGTCGGGTTCATGACCATCGTCCCCAGCGGCCCGCCCGCCATGCCGAAGTTCCTGATCCAGTGGTTTGTCTTTTGTCTCTTGATTGGAGTTTTCGTCGCCTATCTCACCGGACGCACCCTCATGCCCGGCGCAAACTATCTGGTCGTCTTTCGCGTCGCCGGCACCGCTGCATTCCTCGCTTACGGCCTGGGAAACCTGAGCAACGGCATCTGGAAAGGTCAGCCTTGGACGATGACCATCAAGGAAGTCATCGACGGACTGGTCTATGGACTGCTGACCGCCGGCACATTCGGCTGGTTGTGGCCGCGATAGGGGCCCGCGCCAAATTCACTTCGCCGCTCACACGCCAATGCCCGAGCCCAAAAAACTGTAGAGCAGCACGGCCAGCACGATCAAGGTGAAGACTACGTACATGTGATCGCGCTCGAGGGCGAACCCCAGGATAGAAAAGGCCACGCGGGTAATTGGCGTGGCAATGAGGAGCAGTAGTCCCAGTTGAATCAAGCCTCGTCCTCGTCCATTCATTACGCTGTGGATGACTCCAGGGATACTCCGGAATTCGGAAGGCTCGCCCAGAAACACGCGATAATTGGTGGGCTCGTGCGCGTGGCGGGAAAGGTAGATACACCCTCCCGCGAAAACGACAGCCGCCGAGAGCAGCACTCCGGCGCGAAGCAGGTTGCCCAGAAGGAATGCCATGCGGCGATCTCTCCACGGCTGAGGTTGGAACGTATGGGGTTGGCGCACCGGCGCCTCGACGACAGGCTTCAAATTTTCCCCCACAATCCTTTGTAGAGCATCTGCAGGCCGAGAACGAGAATCACCAGGCTGAAGACCAGACGGAGCGACTTGGTTTCCGCTTTAACCAGAATTCGACTGCCCAATAGCGAGCCCGCCAGAACTCCCAACATGACCGGCATCGCGAGACCGGGATCGACGTATCCGCGGCTGAGATAGACGCCGGCACTGGCAGCGGCGGTCACGCCAATCATGAAGTTGCTGGTGGTGGTGGAAACCTTGAAGGGGATCCGCATCGCCTGGTCCATGGCCAGTACTTTAACGGCGCCCGACCCGATGCCCAGTAATCCGGAGAGCGCGCCCGCGCCGAACATCAGGCTGAAGCCGGTGGGAACGTGCTGGACGTTATATTTCCGATGTCCCTCCCGCTCGGGGAAACTGCCGTTCAGTCGCAGACGGGTGGCGAGAGGATCCGGGGGCAAGTGGCGCTGGGCCTCCGTGCGGGGCTTGCGGGAAAGATATGCCGAGTACAGCAGAACGGCGCCGAAAATAATCGCCAACGCGCTGGTTGGAATCCGCGTGGCCAGGAAAGCTCCAAGCAAGGCGCCAAATGTGGTGGCGATTTCCAGGAACATGCCGATGCGAATGTTCGAGAATCCTTCTTTCACATACGCGGCCGCCGCGCCCGAGGAGGTTGCGATCACCGAGACCAGTGAAGCTCCAATGGCGTAGCGAATGTCCACGTGAAAGAGCAGGGTAAGTAGTGGCACTAGCACAACTCCGCCGCCGAGCCCGGTCAGCGATCCCAGAAGTCCCGCGACGAAGGAGACAGTCGCGACTACGGCGGTGAATTCCAGGACAGTCATGTTGAATTTCTACTAGGGTAACATTTTCTTTTTATTGACCTGATGCGGGGTGGTTCGGCGACTTGATGGCGGGGCGAAGATGTCGAAGGTAGGGAGTTTCACTTTTCGACAGGCGGGTTTTACCCTGATGCTGGAGAGCGGCGGGGCGGCAAGTCCAAGCGAATGTTTACTGGTTGATCCAAACCACGCGGGATTTTTTCAACTGAGCGTGTTCCTTTCTGTATTCCCGCGCATAGGCGCCCAGAGAAACACCTTCTGCGTGCGGGAAATCTGAAGCCGGCCGGTCTCCTCGGGCCGAGGCGAAGCTAGTCGTGGCAAGGATGTTCTGTTCCGCGGACATGGGCGCATAACTTGCGTGGGCATCATGACTCTGAAACTGCGGAATCGTCACCTGGTTGCTGAGACTCGTCGCGTTGTACTGCGCAAATGCCGCGGTGGCGGAGAATAAGCAGAGCACTAACAAAATCTTTTTCATCGCAGGGTCTCCCAATTACGGAGAAAGCGGATCATCCGCAAGCCAGCGCTCCGGATGGATGCTCCTCCAGCCTTGGTAGGAGCAACCCCGGTGCCAAACCTTGGCGGCGTAAAATGGCGGCTTACGGCCCGTTGCAGCGGGTGAGGGCAACTTTTTGCATATATGTGGAAGAGTCTGGAATCGACTTCACGTGCGCTGGAAACGCCTGGTGTCGACCATGCAGAGCAAGGCAGGCGGAAATACTTATTCAAAAATCAAGATGAGGTGACAAATATGAAAATGCGGACCGCAAAACGACTCTCTTTAATGGTGCTGGCGACAACCCTGGCCTTGGCCACGGTGGCTGCCGGTGCGGACTACAAAGTCACCAGGACGTGGAAATTGGGCGGCGATGGCGGATGGGATTACCTGACTGCGGACAGCGCTGGGCATCGCTTGTTCATTTCGCGAGCGACCCGCGTGATGGTCATTGATAGCGAGTCGGGCAAGCAGATAGGCGAAATCCCGGATACGCCGGGCGTTCATGGGATCGCGCTGGCTCCGGAATTGGGGCGCGGATTTACCAGCAATGGCCGCGAAGATACGGTCAGTGTTTTCGATCTGAAGTCGCTGGCGGTCGAGAAAAAAATCAAGGTAGGCAGCGGACCCGACGCCATTTTGTATGACCCATTTTCAAAGCGGGTGTTCACCTTTAATGGTAAGGGCCAAGACACCACAGCCGTGGATGCGTCCAAGGGTGAGGTTGTGGGCAAACTGGAACTGGGCGGCAAGCCCGAATTCGCTGCGACCGACGAAAAGGGCACAGTGTTTGTCAACATTGAAGATAAGTCGGAATTGGTGGCCTTCGATCCGCAGAAGCTGACCGTGAAAGCACGCTGGAAACTGGCGGATTGCGAGCAGCCGACCGGCCTCGCCATCGACCGGAAAAACCGGCGCCTGTTTGCCGGCTGCGGCGGGAATAAGAAAATGGTAGTGGTGGATGCGGATAGCGGCAAAGTGGTAGCCAGTCCCCCCATCGGAGAGGGATGCGACGCGACCGGCTTCGATCCCGAGTATGGCCTCGCATTCGCCTCGGCGGGAGATGGCACGATCACACTCATCAAGGAAGATGGCGGCGATAAGTTCAGCGTCGCCCAAACGGTGACGACGCAAAAGGGAGCGCGCACCATGGCCGTCGATACCAAGACGCACCAACTCTTTACCGTAACGGCGAAAGTAACAGGCACTCGCCAGGACAGAAAAATCGAGCCCGATTCGTTCATCGTACTGGTAGTGGAGGCAACCCACTAGCGACGCAGCACGAGCCCAGCGACGATTGCCGAATCTGTGCATCGCGTTACGGGCGAGGGGCCGAGGACAGGTTCGTATCAGGGCATCGCTTTAGCGATGCCGAAACCTGCTGCGTCACCCGCCTCCTCAGCGTGTGCAACTCATTCTCGGGCGAGTCGGTGGCCAGAAATGGCTCAGAATCCAGCCCCTGAGGGGTGTACGAGATTAGCCCAGCGCTTCAGCGCTGGGTAAAAGCGCAAGAAACGATGCAAGTCCCGGAGGGACGACCGAGTTCGCACGCGCATGCCGCGTACGGCCCCTCGAACAGCTCTTTAGTAACCTCCCCGTTCATCCCCCTTTAACACCCCACCATTTACAATAGGTGTAAATCAACGATTGTGGGGACTAAGCAGTGGATAGCATGACCAGAACTCGTGAACGACAGAAGCTGATGCTGGAATTACTGGAGCGAAAAATACGGCTGCGCGCCAGCCAGCTTTACGATGAGCGTGGCCGTGCGGAAGGCCAGGAATTGGAAGACTGGGTCAAAGCCGAGTCAGAAGTTCTGAAATCGAGCATTCTCGCGCCCCTGTGGAGCGCCCGCCAGGAGCGCGATCTGGTAGACGTGTAGCAGAATCCTCGCTGTGCTTCAATCCGTTGCGCCCGCGAACTTAAAAACTTCCTGCGCCTGGCCCGAAATCCGCAGCAGCAGCGTCGCTGACGACAGACTGAGCACCGGCCCGGCGATTGTGAATAGGGCTCTGCCCCAAGCCGACCCCGCTGCCGGCGCTCCGCCAAAATAAGCGTCCAGCAACCACGCCAGGGCACAGGTCGCGCCGACCGGAATGAGCCACGATTTTGGAAAGCGTTTCAGGTTTGGGATGGCGGTGGGCAACAGCCACAGAAAGATGTACCAGAGGTTTCGGTCGCGCAGAGAAATCATGAAGTGCTGGCCCCCGCCCCGATGAAGGGCGAGACCAAACTGCAACGGACTAACGTACGTCCCTGTGATCGACCATTGCAGGCCAATCATCGCGCCGATACTTAGCAGCCAGTTGCTCAAGATCCAGCCCGCGATCGATGAATTGCGGGCAGGAGTGCGATCGCGTCGGGTTGAGAGCCACCAGGTAGATGTGAACACAATGCTGAAAGGGATGAACGATTCTTTGGTTAGCGCTCCCAGCACGGCGATCGCGGGCAAAGCCCAGAGCTGATGTTCCAACAGGATCCAGAGTAGCGCCGTCAGGAAGAAGCCTTCACCCGCGTCCACCAACCCCACCAAGCGGAGATTCGGTACGGCAAAATTGACCAGATAAAGCAGGGCGCCAACCAGGCCCGCTGTGGAACTGCCCAGTTGACGTCTCCCCAGGACAACAATGAGAACGGCGGTTCCTGCAACGAACAAAGAGTCGGCAACCAGAAGTCCGAACATAACCGGATCCCAGGTCGCCAATCTTCCTCGGGCGAGCCGGTAAAAAGGCCTGGCAATCCACGGCACCAGCACGCGAAAGCGCCGGAAACGCATGTCTTCAACGTCCCGCACATCGGCTCCGGTTACGAGCGCCGCATAGGTGTTGACGTCGGAGAGCCCGGGCGTTTGCCGCGGATCAAACCGGTTAAGAACCGGATAGCCCAAACCGCAAGCGATCAGAAAGAAAACGCCAAAGAGTAACGCCAGTCGGGCGGCTGCGATTTTCGGAGGATCGTCGTGCAGGCTGGTCATGGGTATTAGCGGGTCTTGGCGAAATTAGCGTCTGGCATTCGATATTGCAACTCAAATTCTCCAGAGTGCTCGCAAGTGTAGCGCCGCCATCCTCGGCGGCCTTCATTATGAGCCGCGGTCGAGCTTGGTTTTGCCGAATGAATCTGTTAGCTTTCAGCCTCGGCAGAGTGCGAAACCAGAGTGCGGAACGATGTACGCAACGATGCGGGGAAAGCTTCGCGGCACTACAGCCGCGCGAGGACCGCGTCGCTACACTTCCCGAACTCTTTGCGAACTCATTGCGCAATTCTTGGTGGAGGATAAACGTGGGCTCTCGAACCCGGTGTCTGGTTTTCTTTTGTCTCGTATTTACAGTCTCAATGCAGGCGCAGCAATCGCCGCTGTCCGACCAAGCCACGCGGCGGCTGGCGGTCGACATTTTCAAGCAGCTGATCGAGATCAACACGACCGACTCGGTAGGCAGCGTAACCGCGGCCTCAGAAGCGATGGCGAAGCGTTTTCGCGACGCCGGATTCCCTGACGGCGACATTCAGGTGCTCGGTCCCAATTCCAATGACCGCAAGAAAAACGTGGTAGTCCGGCTGCATGGATCGGGCAAGCACAAGCCAGTCCTGCTGATCGG
>OBLT010002847.1_pt1 | contig 10653 bp, 9 predicted proteins | sample 1518721 | NCBI WGS metagenome assembly OBLT01 (sample SAMEA3539307, study PRJEB22396) | soil metagenome | biome: tundra; feature: field; material: soil | place: USA | collected 2010-05 | depth 0.15 m | reverse complement strand
TCCGAAGTAATCGCCGAACTGAAGGCGCGGGGTTCGAACACAGTCATCGACGATGACTTCGCACGCGATATCGAAGCCGGTATCGAAGCCCACCGCCAGGCATGGACGCCACCCTCCTGGGAGTAGTGCTCGGAGATGATCGCCCGGATCGGCGGCGAGGAGGGGCGGCGCACGGCATCAACCTGCCGCTCGGCGACCTCATAATAGGCGCCACCACCGTGGAACTCGGGTATGCGGTCGCCACCGGAAACCTGCGCGACTTTAGCCGCATTCCGGGCCTGCGGGTCGTGCAACTCTGAAGCCGCACCAGCGGCCTTCTGCCCGTCCTCACGACGGCGTACAATATCAGACGGCGCCATCCGCTGCTAAAGAAGAAAGCAGTGTGCCGCTCGCACCGGGCACGATGCCCGGCGGAGCCGAAACTCGCATCAGGGGGTCGAACGTTTCCGGGACGGACAACATCGTCGTGTACCCAGATGTTTGACTGCTTGGTCATCTTAATCGAACAGTTGAATCTGTTGAATCGGCCCGTACTATGGACGACACACAGCCAGGTCAGCGCTCAAAGACGAAGGTGGTCATCCGCGAATGTGTCGCCGTTATCATCTGGATCTATATTCTTCTGAAGCTGACGGTATTTGAAATCGATATCTATTTTCTAGACCATTTCGCCGCTTCCTTACGTTGGATCCTCGATTTCAAGGCCTTTGTGCTGATGGTGGTGGTCGCCGTTTTATGGGTGGTATTAGGCAAATCCAGTTTTCCGAAGACAATCCTTTACATCGCCGCATACCCAGCAGTTCTGCTTTTTTGGAAGGTGCCCAAGCTCGTCCTTAGAAGGTGGCCTATCGTCATAATCTCAGCGCCCTGCATCTATCGCCTAGTCACGACCTTTCGCACTACATTCTTGATATGCGCAACCCTTTCGGCATTGGCAGCGCTGTTGAGCACTGACCGAAGAATGTTAGCCGCAGCAACCATCGTGCTCGTCATTTTCGCCGTTGTGCACTTGGTCCGGAGCTTTAGAAAGGCTTATGGTATAGGGCCGTTCGTAAGGCTATCGGCTCTTCTTTCCAGACTACGGGCATCCATCCAAAAGGGGACAGGTCCAGGAGGGCGCCGAGGTGATCGTGGAGCAGGACCATCGCCCCGTGACCGTCATCAAGACGCCGCAAGGTCCGGGCCGGAAAATCAGCGAGTGCATCGCTTTGGCGAAGGCGTATGAAGAGAAGCTCGGCTACGCGCCGACGCTCGATCCCGACTTTGCCAAGGATGTGCAAGCGGCCATCGATGCCCACCGCGAGCCATTGACTCCGCCGGCATGGGACTAGTCCTCGACTCCGGGTTGCCGATCGCCGCCGAGCGTGACGCCAGGCCGGGCTGGCGCCCGGCTGATGACGCCAGAAGGCGTCATCGCGGGCCAAAAGGCCCGCCCCACGGCGCGCGCCAGGTACGATGAGACGCTTCCCGAGAAGGCTTCGAGGACGCGCGTTTACTGCTCCATCTGCGGCCCCGGGCTCTGCCCGATGAACGACACCTGCCGGGGCCATCAGCCGGGCATCAGCCCGGCTTCAAACCTAGTCGAAGCCGGAGGCTTGCTGCGGCGCCCCGTCTTGGCGGCTCGTCCCGCAGCGCGAATGCACAGCGGATACGCGCGCTGTCGTAATATAGTGTCATGCATCGGCTTGCGGGCGCGTGTGGTGTGGCTCTCATGCTATGCGCGTTGCCGGCCCGGCCCCAGGTCATCGAATTCGAATCGAACGGCCTGAAGTACCAGACGCTGACCAAGTCCGGTGTGACCCTCATGTTCGCTCCCCTGCCCTCCCGGTTGCGCTCCTACGCCATCATCCAGGTGGCGGTCGCGAACGGGTCCGAGGCGCCTTACATCATCCGGCCGGAAGATTTCACCTTCATCCGCGGCGACGGAGTTCCCATGCGAGCCGCCGCAGCCAACTCGGTAGTCCAGATGCTTACGGAAAAGGGTGGCCGGTCCGACGTTCTGAAATTGGTGACCACCTACGAGGAATCGCTGTATGGGATTCCGAACATGCGGTCGAGCAACGGGTACGAACAGCGGCGGCAGGCGGCCTTGCTCGCCGGGCCCGCCAAGTTCCGGGCGGCCGCCGCGGCCAGCGCCGTGGCGCTGGTTCAAACGAAGTTGGCCGCGGGCGAATCCTCCGATGGCGCCGTCTTCTTTCCGACGGGCGGAAAACCGTTAGGCCCTGGCCACTTGGTGGTCCGGACCACCACCGATACCTTCGAGTTCAAAGCCGACTGACTGGCCAGGGGCCCCAGATTTGGGAATTTCCTCCGGGTCCGGAGTCGATATGAAGAAGGCAGGCCAGGAGGCCCGCCCCACTCTCCCCGATCTGGGAACTTTCTTCCGGGGCCGGAGTCTATACCTTTGCAAGACCAGAGTTTTCTGGTAATTTGAAGTCAGGCTGAATGTGAGGCTCCAAGTGGCCGCTTCAATCTTGGACTTAAGCCCGGAACGGACGGCGGAAGTCGCGGAGGTCGAGGACCTCCGGTTGGTGCAATCCCTTCGGGAGGGCTCCGAATGGGCGTATGAGAGGCTGTTGACCAAGTTTCAGCAGCCGGTCTATGCTCTGGCGCTCCGCCTTCTCAGCGACCCGTCCGAAGCCGGCGACGTGGTCCAGGAGGTTTTTCTTAAGGTCTTTCGCAATATCGGGAGCTTCCGCGGACAAAGTAGCCTGAAAACATGGGTTTACCGGATCACGGTCAACGAAGCGCACAATGCGCGGCGTTGGTTTTTCCGCCACCGGCGGCGCGAGGTGGATCTGGACATGGGTCCCGAGGAAACCCGCGACTGGAAGGAGACGATTCCCGACGGGAGCCGTTCGCCGTTTGACGTGGCGTTCGACCGCGAGCAACACGTCATGATCGAAGCGGCGTTGGAACGAATCAATCCCATTTTCCGCGAGGCCGTGGTGCTAAGGGACATCGCGGACCAAAGTTACGAGGAAATCGCGGAAATTTTGGGCGTTACCCTGGGGACTGTGAAGTCCCGAATCCTGCGGGGCCGTGAGGCCCTGCGTGAAGAACTCGCCGGAAGCCTGCAAGGCAGCCGCTTTCTGCGATTGGTGCCCAAAACGGCTGAGTGAAGCTATGAGCTGTGCAAATCCGTTAGAAATGGTCTCGTCACTCCTCGACGGCAGAATGGCCGCCGGAGAGCAAGAGAACGCGTTGGCGCACCTGAAATCCTGCAGACTCTGCAATGCCCGGTTTCAGTCCGCGCACCATCTCCGCCAAAGCCTCCAGGATCTGAATCAGCCCCCCGTGCCGGACGTGCTGACCGGCCGATTGCGCGTGCTGGCCTCTCACGAGCGGGAACGGCGGCTGAGGTACGCGACTCCCTCCGCGCTTTTCCGGCACTGGGCGGCCCGTGTTTGGCTTTGTTTCGACAACATGATGCGGCCCAGGGCGCTCCCCTTCGCCGGCGGCGTGATTTCCGCTTTACTGCTGGTGGGCGTGTGGTTCCCCGCCATGGCTTCCAAGCAGAGTGTCAATGACGTGCCGTTATCAACCTGGGGCTACGCCGGTCCCAGCCCGTTGGATGTCCGCACCACCAGATCGGCCGGCAATGTGGTGCTGGAACTGACCATCGACGAACGCGGCCGGGTGGTCGACTACATAGTCACCAGCGGCAACATGACCCCCGAACTGGGCGGGATGATTCTGTTTTCGCGCTTCAACCCCGCCACGCTGTTTGGCCGGCCCACCAGCGGCAAACTGGTATACCGTCTTAGCCAGATCAGCGTGATCGGCTGACTGCGAACGGCTTGGCACGCCCGAAGCTCGGACAACACTTCCTCATCAGAGGATCGGTCCTGGAACGGATCGCCGCGGCTGCGTGTCCCACGCCGGAAGATCTCGTCATTGAAATTGGCCCCGGACGCGGGGCCCTCACCCAGAAGTTGCTGAAGCGGGCAGCCCGAGTGATCGCGGTGGAGGTCGATCCGTTCCTGGCCGAATACCTGCGGCGCAGCTTCGCCGCCGAACCGCGGATCGAGATCGTCGAGGCGGATGTTCTGGAAATCGACCTGGCGCGTTTTGGCCGCGCCGTCATCGCCGGCAACTTGCCCTATTACATCACTTCGCCGATTTTGGATCGGGCGGTGCGTCTGGCGCCGCCGCGCGCCGTGTTTCTCGTTCAGAAAGAGGTAGCGTCGCGGCTGGTGGCGCATCCGGGCGAGCGCGACTACGGGTTCCTGACCGTCCGAACCGCTCTGTTCGCCGATGTGCGCCGGCTGTTCGATGTGAAGCCCGAAGCTTTCCGTCCACCGCCCAAGGTGGATTCCGCCGCGGTGCTGCTCGAACCGCGCACGCGCGCGCTTCCGGTGGAAGACACGGAAGCGTTTCTGCGCTTCGTGGGCCAGTGTTTTCACCACAAGCGCAAGACGATCCGAAACAACCTGGCGGAGATCCACGGAAGCGATCTGGTGGATTCGTGGCCCGAGGCGCGGTTGCGCGCCGAGCAGATCCCACTCGAACAGTTCGCCGGGATGTACCGGCGGCTCCCTTGAATGTCCGCCGCACGTGATATCCTGTCCAGATGTGAAGACTTGGGTGATGTGCGTTACCACTCAAGACTTCGCAAGGCGGCGATGTCTGTAACTGAACGATGCGTCTCCCGCGTCTATATATAGATCGGGACCGGCTTCCGACGTGGACTTCATGTTCGAAATCTTCTTCAAATACCCGGTCAGCCTGTTTCAGAAGGGCCATTTCGTGTTTTTGACGCCTTGGCCGCTGTGGCTGATGGCGGTCGGCATCGTGGTTGCCGCGGGGATGCTTTTCTGGCACATCCACCGCAACCACGGCATGCTCAGCGGCGCGCGTCCCATCGCCATCTGGCTGCTCGAAACCGCGATGGCGGCGCTGCTCTTGTTTCTGCTGTGGCACCCGGCGCTGAGCGTGGCGACGCTGAAGCCCCAGCAGAACGTGATCGCGGTCCTTGTGGATAATTCCCGCACCATGGCCATCGCCGATTCCTCCGGAACGCGCGAAGCGGCCGCTGGAGCGCTAGTCAAGAGCTTGCTGCCCTCGCTGGCGGGCCGCTTCCAGGTAAGGCTGTACGAGTTCGGCAAGGAACCCGTGCGTATCCAAAAAGCCGATCAGCTTACGGCCACGGAGCCGGCGACGCGCATCGGGGACACCCTGGAGAACCTGCTTGCGGAATCGTCTTCGCTGCCGCTGGGCGCCGTGGTACTGCTGAGCGACGGAGCCGATAACGCCGGCGGCATCGACCTCCAGACCATCTCTGCCATTCGCCGCCAGCGCATTCCGATTCACACCGTCGGATTCGGCCGCGAGCATCCGCAGCGCGATGTGGAAATCACCGACGCCGTGGCGCCGGCCCGCGCGCTGCCGCAATCCAAGCTCACGGCGGAAGTGACTCTTCAGACCTACGGGCTCTCCGGCGCAAAAGCCAGGCTCAGCGTGCGGGATGGCGGCAAGGCGCTGGCTTCCAAGGAAATCGAGCTGAAGGCCGACGGCGTGCTCCAGACCGAATCGCTGGTTTTCGATTGCGGCGCGGCTGGGCCGAAGACTCTCGAGATCGGCGTGGATCCGATTGCCGGCGAAGAGAACGCCCTGAACAATAAGGTTACGCGACTGGTCAATGTGGAGAAGCGTAAGCCCCGCATCCTCTATATAGAGGGCGAGCCGCGCTGGGAGTTCAAGTTCATACGCCGCGCGTTAGACGATTACCCGAACATCGAAATCGCCAGCATGCTGCGCACGACGCAGAACAAAATCTATCGGCAGGGTACCAGCGAAAAGGAACTGGAAGACGGGTTCCCCGCCAAAGCCGAGGAGCTGTTCGCGTACCAAGGCCTGATCGTCGGCAGCGTCGAGGCCAGCTACTTCACCACCACGCAGCAGACGCTGATCCATGATTTCGTGGACCGGCGCGGCGGCGGGGTGCTGTTCCTGGGCGGGCGCGCCTCGCTATCCGACGGCGGCTACCAGAACTCGCCGCTGGCGGACCTCATGCCCGTAGTCCTGCCCGCCGTCAAAGGGACCTTTCACCGGGATTTTTCGGGCCAGGAACTCACGGCGGCGGGCGTCCAGAGCATCATATGCCGGCTGGATGACGACCCCGCGCGCAACGCCGAGCGCTGGAAGAAGATGCCGCAGCTTGCCAATTACCAGGAAGTCGGCGACCCGAAACCCGGCGCAACAACGCTGCTGAACGTGGTTCCGCCGGGCCACCGGCCTTCGCCGCTGCTGGTCACGGAGAAGTTCGGGCACGGCCGCACCGCCTTGTTCGCCACCGGCGGGAGCTGGCGTTGGAAGATGTGGACGGACCACGCCGATAAGACCCAGCCCGCATTCTGGCAGCAGCTCTTCCGTTATTTGGTGACCGACACGCCGGGGCAGGTGGTCGCCACCACGCCCAAAGCCGTGTTGGCCGATAACGCCCGCGTCCCGATCCGCGTGGAAGTCCGCGATAAGGAATACAAGCCCGTCACGAACGCCAACGTGCAGGTCCGCTTTCTGGGTCCGGAGGGCGCTTCCGCCACCGTGCAGTTGGCGCCGCAGCCCATGGAAGAGGGCGTCTACACCACGGAGTGGAGCGCCGAAAAGCCCGGTTCCTACGTGGCCGAGATCCTGGCCGGGCGGGATCAGGAAGCGCTCGGCAACGACGTGCTCTCTTTCCGCCGCGAGGACGGCGTGGCCGAAAACTTCCATACGTCGCAGAACCGCGAGTTGCTCGAGAAGCTCTCGCAGCAGACCGGCGGGCGTTACTATAAGCCGGATGAGGCGTCCAAGCTCTCAAGCGAAATCTCATACTCGGAAGCGGGCATCACCACGCGCGAGACCCGCGACCTTTGGGATCTGCCCGTGGTTTTCCTGTTATTGCTCACGATCCGCGGCTCCGAATGGTTGCTGCGGCGGAAGTGGGGGGTAGTATGAAGCGGCGTCCCGGCGCCGATGAAGAACCGCTCTCTAACGTTCGCGGCTCGGAACGAAGCTGCGGCTCGGAACGGAGCCGCGAACGTAAGAGAGCGGTTTCCAGGATCCTCGGCTTATTGCTTCTGGCCGCTCTTTCCGCGCCCGCTGCCACGTTCTATGTGACCATTTCCGGCCTCGGCGGGGAGCCCGATTACGATCAGCGCTTCAAGATGTGGGCAGAGGATATCGATGGCAGTCTGAAAAAAGCGGGTGGGGACGCTACCGTCGTCACGCTCCAGGCGCCCACGCGCGAACAGATCCGCGCGCGCTTCGCCCAGCTTGCCGGCGAGGTGAAGCCGGCCGACGCCCTGGTCCTGATGCTGATCGGACATGGCACGTACGACGGCGTCGATTACAAGTTCAACATTCCGGGCGCGGACATCACCGGAGCGGAGCTGGCTTCGCTGCTCGACCGCGTTCCCGCTACGCGGCAGCTTGTGGTGAACATGACCAGTTCGAGCGGCGCGTCGATCGCGGCTCTGCGCAAACCCACGCGCATCGTCATCACGGCCACCAAGAGCGGCACGGAAAAGAACGCCACGGTCTTCGCGCGCTACTGGGCCGAGGCCCTGCGCGATCCGGCCGCGGATTCCGACAAGAACGAGAGCGTTTCGGCCCTCGAGGCGTTTCATTACGCGCAGCGCAAAGCCACCGAGTCTTACGATTCCCAGAAGCGCCTCTCCACCGAACATGCGGTGCTCGAAGACACCGGCAAGGGCGAGGGCGAGAAGGCTCCTTCCGCCGAAAATGGCGAAGGGAAACTGGCGGGCGCTTTCACCGTGGTGCGGCTGGGGGCCAACGCGGCCGCCTCGCGCGACCCCGCGAAACGGGCGCTGCTGGATAAGAAAGAGGAGCTCGAACAGGCCATCGACAAGCTGAAATACGAGAAGGCCGCCTTGCCGGCCGACGAGTACAAGAAGCAACTGACGCGATTGCTTCTGGAACTCGCCACCACCCAGGAGGCCCTCGAAAAGTGAGGATCTTACTGGGGCTCGGATCGGCCGCGCTCCTTTTTGCCCTGGCGCTTCCCGGTCAGACTCTGGAGCAGGCGGAATCCTTCCGCAAGGCCCGGCGCTACAACGACGCCAACGACGTATTCAAGGCGCTCGAGAAGAAGGACCCCAAGAATGTCGCCGTCAAGGTGGCTTGGGGCCGGCTGATGTTCGAGCACTGGCAGTCGAAAGACGCCTCGGATCTATTCAACGAAGCCCTGGAACTGAAGAAGGACTGCGCTCCCGCGTACCTCGGGCTGGCGCTGGTGGCCGCCGAAAGCTTCGGTGGGAATGCGGCGGAATTGGCCCGCAAGGCGCTGAGCATCGACCCTAAGCTGCTGGAAGCCCAGGAGCTCCTGGCCCGCCTCGCACTGGAAGACAACGACAACCCCAAAGCCGCGGAAGAAGCGCAAAAAGCCCTCCGGATCGATGCCAATTCCGTCCAGGCCAAGGCCGTTCTCGCCAGCCTGGACTGGCTGGCGGACAAGAAAGAAACCGCCTGGGATACTCACGACGCCCGCGGGTACGAGACTATCGGCCACTTCTTCGTGATGAACCGCCGCTACGACGAGGGCATCCAGTATTACCGCAAGGCCATCGCGCTCGATCCCCAGCTTTACAGCGCGCGCTCGCAACTGGGCATCAATCTGATGCGCATGGGGCAGGACGATGAGGCCTACAGACAGCTCGAAACCTGTTTCAACAACGACTTTCAGGATAGTCCTACTTCCAACTCGCTCAAGCTGCTGGACACGTTCAAGACGTTCGAGACCTTCCAGACTGGCGGCATTATCCTGAAGTTCGACAAGAAAGAGGCGGACGTCCTGCGGCCCTATTTCCAGTTGGAAATGGAGCGCATCATCGCCGCCTACCAGAAGAAATACAAGCTGCAACTGGATGGGCCGGTGCAAATCGAGGTTTACCCCAACCACGAGGATTTCGCCGTCCGCACGCTGGGACTTCCTGGACTCGGCGCGCTGGGCGTCACCTTCGGGCACACCATTGCCATGGACAGCCCCTCCGGCCGCCCGCCTGGCCAATTCCATTGGGCCTCCACCTTGTGGCACGAAATGAGCCACGTGTTCACCCTGACCCTGACCAACTCTCGCGTGCCGCGCTGGTTCACGGAAGGCCTCGCGGTGCATGAGGAAACCGTGGTCTCGGCGGAATGGGGCGACCGTCTGGCGCCGGAGGAGATCGCGGCGATCAAAGACAAGACGCTGCTGCCGATCGCCGAACTGGATCGCGGCTTCATTCATCCCAAGAGCCCGCTACAGGTGGGCGTGAGTTACTTCCAGGCCGGCCGCATCTGCGACTACATCACCGATAAGTTCGGCTGGGACACGATCCTCGCCATGCTCCACGATTACGCCGCGGACCAGGACACTTCCACGGTGATCCGCAAGGAGCTCAAGATGGAGCCGGCGGAGTTCGACAAGCAGTTCTTCGCGTTCGTGGAGGCGGACACGAAGAAGACCGTGGACAATTTCGACGACTGGAAGAAGCGCATCAAGCAGGTCAACGAAATGTCCAAGGCCAAGGATTACGACGGCGTCATCAAGGAAGGCTTGGCCATACGCGACTTCTATCCGGATTACGTGGAAGCGGGCAGCGTGTACGAGTTTCTTGCCGCCGCATACGTGGCGAAGGACGACAAAGCCGCCGCCACCGACCAGTTGGAACGCTATGTTCATGCCGGCGGGCGCAACCCCGGTTCGATCAAACAACTGGGCAAGCTGCTTACCGACGCCGGCAACCAGAAGGAAGCCGCGGCGATCCTGGAGCGCCTGAATTATATTTACCCCTTGGATAACGATCAGCATCGAACGCTTGGATCTCTATGGCTCGACCAGGGGAACGTTCCGGGAGCGATTCGCGAGTTCGGCGCCGTGGTGGCGCACAATCCCATCGATCCGGCCGAGGCGCACTACCAACTGGCGCGCGCGTTCAACCTGAACCACCAGTCCGCGAAGGCCCAGGACGAATTGGTGTCGGCGCTGGAAGCGGCGCCCACTTACCGCCCCGCGCAGAAGCTCCTGCTGGAATTGAACGCCGCGGAAAACACTGGAACTCCGGGCGATCCGGCAACGAAAAAGAAATAGAAGAAATGGATCCATCATGTCAACATCCGTGACGTCGCAGCTAGAACCCGAAGTCTTGAAAGCGCGCATCGAGCGCTTCCGCCAGGTGCAATCCGAGATCGTGACGCAGGTGCGCCGCGTCATCGTGGGCCAGGAGGAGGTTCTGGAGCAGATCATGATCGGCCTGTTCGTGGGAGGCCACTGCCTGATCACCGGCCTTCCCGGCACCGCCAAGACCCTCCTGGTGCGCACCATAGCGCAAACTTTGGGGCTGGTCTACAAGCGCATTCAGTTCACGCCGGACCTGATGCCCAGCGACATCACGGGCACCGACATCATCGAGGAAGATCCGGCCAACGGCCGCCGTACCTGGACGTTCATCAGGGGCCCGATCTTCGCCAACATCCTGCTGGCCGACGAAATCAACCGCACGCCGCCGAAGACCCAGAGCGCGTTGCTCGAAGCCATGCAGGAACTCTCCTGCACCGTGCGCGGCACTGGGTACAAGCTGGACCCGCCGTTCTTCGTGCTGGCGACCCAGAACCCGATCGAGCTGGAAGGCACCTACCCGCTGCCCGAAGCGCAGCTCGACCGCTTCCTGT
>OBLT010002846.1_pt1 | contig 10657 bp, 4 predicted proteins | sample 1518721 | NCBI WGS metagenome assembly OBLT01 (sample SAMEA3539307, study PRJEB22396) | soil metagenome | biome: tundra; feature: field; material: soil | place: USA | collected 2010-05 | depth 0.15 m | reverse complement strand
AACGCCCCCAAACTCCTCGCAGCCGTCGGCCAACTCCTCCGCCAATCTAGCGCCGGCAAACGCACTCCCCCTCCCGATACCCTCCGCACTCGCCTCGCCGATCTCACCAACCGCGGACGCGCCATCGCCAACCAGTTCGTCGCCCTCTACAACTCCGCCCACTCCGGACGCGATCGCGAACTCATCCTCGAAGCCGCCACCGATCTGCGCCTCCTCCTCATGCAACCCGGACTCGAGTAGCCGCGCGCTACTTCTTCTCGCCCCCACACGACAGCCTGCGCATCGCCACTGTGTCCGCGGCGACGGTGTCGCGTAGACCGTGCCGCGTAGACAGTGCCGCGTAGAGAGTGACGCGTAGAGAGTGGACTTCCGGACCGCCAAATCGTAAAATAGCCTCGACCAACTTCTTCGACAAAGGGGAATTAGCCTGGGCATGCAACATATGAAACCCGCTCGAGTAAGAGACTTGACCCGGCGCGCCATGCTCTGCCGCGCCGCGGCCGCCACCGGATTGGGCGCGATCTTCACCGCCTCCGCCTCGGCTCAGCAAGGAGGCGGACGCGGCGCGCCGGTCCGCTATGGTCCCATCAACAAATTCTCCGCTCCCAGCGACCTGAAGATCACCGACATTCGGGCCCTCCGCATCGCGGCCAACTTCGACTACCCCATCATCAAGATCTTCACCAATCAGGATGTCTACGGGCTGGGAGAAGTGCGCGACGCCGGCAACGAGAATTCGGCCCTCTCCATGAGGCCTCTGCTGGTGGGCAGAAGCCCCCTCGACATATCGGGAATTCTCCAAAACGTCCGCCCCTACGCCGGCGCCGGACGCCAGGGCGGCGGCTTCAGCGCCATCGATATCGCCCTGCACGATATTACCGGCAAAGTCTTCGGCGTGCCCGTCTGGCGCCTGCTCGGCGATAAGAAGCGCGATCGCATTCGCATGTATTGCGACACCACCGGAACCAGCGACCCCAGGAAATACGGCGAGCGCATGCTGGCGCGCAAGAAGCTGGGATTCACTTTCTTCAAGATGGATGTGACCACCAACTTCGTGGGCGTCAACCCCGGCAATCTGGACAGCGAAGGTGTCCCCACCGACAAAGGGCTGGAGTACGGAGGAGAACTGATCGCCGCCGTGCGCGACGCCATCGGCTGGGATATGCCTCTCTCGGTGGATGCGGCCAGCCTCAGGTGCGGAACGGTCACCGATGGCATTCGCGCCGCCAAAACCTTCGAAAAATACCGCCTCTCCTGGCTCGAAGACCTCTTCTATACGGGCGGCTTCTGGCGATGGAAAGACTTCAAGGAAATCAAAGCGCACACCTCCACGCCGTTGCTCACCGGCGAGGACGGCTTCGGGCTCGAGGAGGGCTTCCAGGGGCTGATCGACAATCGCGCCGTCGATATCATCCAGCCCGATCACGGTACTTCCGGAGGATGCCGCGAGACCAAACGGATTGCCGATTACGCCTGGTCGCGCGAGCGCATCCCGACGGTGATTCACATGGCGGGATCGCCGCTGGCCACCATCGCCGCCGCGCATACCGCCTCCACCATGGACGCATTTGTCACCATGGAGTGCCACGCGGTGGATTTCCTTTCCTGGTGGCAGCAACTCGTCGCCGGGCCGCAACCGTTCCTCAACCAGGGCTACGTGGCCGTGCCCGACGCTCCCGGTCTCGGAGTCGAACTGAACGAGCCCGTCGTGAAAGAGCATCTGCGGAAGCCCGGCTTCTTCGATCCCGCCACGAAGTGGGACGACAGCTTCGTGGGACGGGGCGCCGGCGGGCCGTGGCCGCACTTCAACGTGGACGGCGTCTGGGTGAACGAGCGAACCACGGACTACTGAGCCGTCCGCGGGCGAGACGAATCTTGACAAGTTGTAGCGTGATGGATAGCCCGGGCGCCTGGGAGACCACTCTGGCCGGGTTCGCCAAGACCGTGGAGCGTCCGGCAACCCGCTGAGGACCATACGCACCCCAGCCCGATGGCGGACGGCCGGCCCCTCGCTCCCTGGCGCGAATTTCATGAACTCTCGCCGGGTGCTGGCACTTCGCCTGCTTCTTGAGCGGGGGCGGCGGGGCGGCCCGGTAGATCCGCCCCGCCATGGGTTACCAGGCCAGGCGCAGGCCGAGCTGTGTCTGCCGCATCCCGCCGGCGGACGTGATCTTGCCGAAGGTCGTCGAGTTGCGGCCGGTGGCGGGCGAACCGAGATTGACGAGGTTCAGCGCATTGGTCATCTCCGCGCGGAACTCAAGGTTCATCAGCTCCTTCAGTTTGAATTTGCGGAAGAGGCCGATGTCCACCCATTTCGCGCCGGGACCGTCGATCAGGTTGCGCGAGGAGTTGCCGTCCGCTCCGGTGGCCGGGGCGGCGAAAGCGGCGGTGTTGAACCACGCGTTGGTAACATCGGAGCGCGAGCGGCTCGCATCCAGCTTGGGGTTGCCGATGATGTCGACGCGATCGGTGCTGTTGCCATCGACGTTGGTGTCCGTTCCGGTGGTGAAGGTGAGCGGCGTTCCGCTGCGCGCCGTGCCGATGGCGGAGACGGTCCAGCCGTTGAACGCTTGCCGTAACGCGGGCGCGCCGTGGAAATAGTTCATCTCCCAGATGGCCGAAACGTTGGCCACGTGACGGCGGTTGCTGTTGGTGGGGGCGCGTTCCAGGGCGAGATTGCGAAAGTCCTCGGCGCCGCCCGTGGGCTGGTTGTTTTGCGACTGTGCGCCTTCCATGCTCTTGGCGAACGTATAGAACCCGCGCAACGTGAAGCCGTGCGACATGCGCTTCTCCACGGTGTTCTGCAGACCGTGGTAGTCGGAGTTGAGGATGCCGTCCTCGTAGTAGATGATGCCCAGCGTCCCGGGCAGGTACGGACGGCGGTTCGGCAGGTTGGCGGTGGTGGCGCCGGGCGTCCAGCCGGCGTAGTTCTTGTCCACGGTGAACGGCAGGTGGTGGCTCAGCGTCCCCACATAGGCACTGGTGACGCTGAGATCCTTGCGCACCTGGCGCTGTACGGAGAAGTTGAACTGATAGGTGTAGGGGAAGTGGAAATTCGTCGCGATGGTGGAAACGTCCGACGGCTTCAGCAGGAAGAGGATGTTCTTCGGGTTGTAGCTGATAGGGAACGGCGAACCACCCATATTACCGTAGGGATCGGCCAGCGTCTTGACGTTGGCGAAGGTCTGCCGCGCCGAGAAGGGCTGGTAGTCCGTCGTCATGTTCATGTTGTTGCTCGAAATGCTGCCGTAGAAGATGCCGCCCGACGCGCGAATGGAGGTCTTGCCGTCGCCGGACGGATCCCACGCCAGACCCAGGCGCGGCGCGAAGAACTTGTGCGGAGCGCTGAAGATGCCACGGCCGACGCCGTTGTCGCCGGGGAACAGAAGGCCCGCCGGCGCGTTGGGCGCCACCGTGGATTGCACGCCCGGCGCGAAGGTCATCTTCCGGTTGAGCGGATCGGTCATCGACATCGGCATTTCGTAGCGCAGGCCCAGGTTCAGGGTGAGGCGCGGAAGGATGCGCCAGTCGTCCTGCACGTACAGGCCCGCGTACCAATCGTCATCGATCTTCGTGGCGGGCGTGTCCTGCTTGAAGCTGGCGGGAACGCCGGTGAGGAAGTCGGCCAGCGCGTTGCCGGTCTTCTTGCCGTCGAAACTCCATACGCCGTAGTTGTTCAGCGAGGTGTCCTGGATGAACTTCTCCAGCGAAGCGTCGATCCCGAACTTGATGGAGTGCTTTCCGCGCGTGACGGAGAGCGCATCGCGCAGGCCATAGTAGTTGCTGCCGGCCACCGGGCCCTGGATCGCCTGGCCGAACGTCATATAGCCGCTGATGGTGATCTGCGGGAGCGACTTCACGCCCTGCGTGGTGAATTTCGAGCCGAGGTCGCCGAGGTCGATATCCGGCGTGTTGAGCCGCCCGCCGAAGTTGCGGACGTAGGTGGCGCGGAACTGGTTGACCATGGTGGGAGCGATCGTCCAGGTATCGCTGGCGTTGAAGTTCTGCTGCTTCCAGGTGAAGTCCTGCGTGGACCAGGGCATGTTGCCGGAGGCCAACTGGTATTCATATCCCTTGGTGTAGAAGTAGCTGCCGGTGACCTGGTGCTTGGCGCTGGGCAGGTAGTCGATCTTGAAATTCACGTCGTTGAGGTCGCTCGGCCGGCGCTGCTGCCATTGGTAGATGCCGCCGGGCAGGTTGGAACCCATGCTGGCAAATTGGGTGAGGATCTTCATGGCCACCGGATCGATCGCGGCGGGGGAGAACACTCCGTTGGTAATGCCGGTGTATTTGGGAACGATGGCCGAGGCCGAGAAATCGCCGGTGAGTTCCTTCGCCGTGGGCACCACGGCGCCAGAGAACGTGCCGAACTCGCGGTCGCGCAGACCCTGATAGCTGCCGAAGTAGAACAGCTTGTCGCGCTTGGCCGCGCCGCCCGCCGTGGCGCCGAACTGATTGCGCCGCATCGGGGCCTTGGTGAGATTATTCCAGCCCTTGGCGTTCATCGTGTCGTTGCGCAGGAACTCGAACAGCGAGCCGTGGAACCGGTTCGTGCCCGACTTCGTCACTACGTCCACCACGCCGGAGGTGAAGCGCCCGAACTCGGCGCCGTACCCGTTGGTGATCACGCGGAATTCCTGGATGGCGTCGGGGTTCGGCGTGGCGTTGCCGGTGTTGCGCAGACCGGTCATGTTCGCGCCGCCATCGAGATAGTAGGCCACCGAGCCCGCGCCGCCGTCACCCGAGCCGTTGATCGCTACCGTGGTTTGCCGGAACCCGACCGTGTTGGCGGTAGTGTTCATCTCCACGCCTGGCGTGAGGTTGAGCAGCGAGTAGACGTCGCGGTTCACCAGCGGCATCTGCACGATCTCGATATTCTGTACGGTGCGGCCGATCTGGGCATCGGCGGTGTTCACCAGCGGCGCGTCGCCCTCTACGACGACGTTCTCGCTGGTAGCGCCGACTTGCAGTACGGCATCCATGCGGACGTGGGCGCCAACGTCTATCGCCACGCCGCTCTGGGTGAAGGATCGGAAGCCGGGCGCCTTCGCTTCGATGCTGTACTTGCCGACCGGAAGAAACTGAATCAGGTATTGCCCTGACATATCGGTGGTGGCCGACCGGGTGAAGTTGGTTTCCAGGTTTGCCGCGGTCACAACCACGTTCGGCATCAGGGCGCCGCTAGGGTCGGTAACGGTTCCCGAAACGGAAGTAGTGGTGACTTGGGCCGTCAAACAGAGAGCGGCCAAGAGAACAACAGATGTGTATACAAGCGCTTTTCGAATCATGCTAACCTCCTGGCGCCATTGGCGCCGTTGCCCACGCGCGGCAGACCCCTCTGCGCGTTCGTGGTTCATATGCCGATCGTCCGGATTGCGGTGGGCAATCCATCCGTTGAAACACTTACTGCCACGGCGCCGCGTGCCGGCCGAACGCCGATGGTGGCGCGTCCGTTGGCCAGTTCGACCTTGCGCGAACCGCCCGCGGTGCCCAGATTCTGTATCAACTCACCGTCGCCGGCAAGTGAAAAACGTACCACGTTGCGCGCGTCGAGACAGGGCACGCCCGAGGCGTCGAAAATGCGCGCTTCCAGCGTGACGCGATCGACGGTGCGTCCGATTTCGCCGAGCGTCAGGTGGTCGGGCTTGCCCCACTTCGCCGTCTGGTAGTGGAAGCGGATCTCATCGGAGACTTCCACTGCTCCCTTCCTCGCCACCACGCGCAGGCGGTTCTCGCCGGGTTCGAACCGCGTCTGCCAGCGCAGACCCGCGGCCGGGAAGTCCTGGCTGTTGCGCTGCCGCGCACCGCACGATATACCGTTGAGGAAAAGCTCCGCCGTTAGGCAGTTGGAATAGACTTTCACCACCTTCCGTTCGCCGGCGTCGCCCCAGCGGACCGGCCACGAGTGCCCGTAGATCCGCGCCATCGGCCTATCGGACCAGTAGGACTGGAACACGTAGAAGCCTTCCTTCGGTGTCAGGTCGCGTTCCAGGACGCCCTTCTGGTTCACCCGCGGCACCGGATTCTCGGGACGCAGCGGCGTGGCGAAATCCTTGAACACCCAATGCGCCGCGCCGGCCAGCCAGTCCATGGTTTCCTGCTCTTTGAGGTGCCAGTCGAGGAGATTACAGATGTAGCTCTCCGACCAGTCGCCGTCCTTGGAAGCCCGCTCCTGTCCGCCGGTGAGCAGGAAGGCCCGCTCTTTCTCTTCGACGCCCTGCCCGGTGGCGATGCGGGCGATCACGCGGTCGGGGTCTTCGGCATGGCGCCCGGCGTGGCTGTCGCCGCCCCATTCGATGTGCAGCATGCGTTTGATCTGCTTGGCTTCCTTGGCTACCGATTGCTTGTACTCGGTGTAGCGGCCGCTGTACCAGCCGGCCCAGATGGAGGGCGAGTAGACGTCCGGGATGTCGGCGGCGAAGGCGCAGCGGCGGATCGCCGTGAGGCGCGACGGGTCGGCTTCATGCGCTATGCGGTGCAGCGTGGTGAAGAGGTCGCGGATGCCCTGCCGATCGAAAGTCGGGAAGTCGCCGGGCCAATCGTTCTCGTTGCCCAGACCCCAGAAAACAATTGCCGGATGGTTGCGATGCTGGTCGATCATGTTGCGCAGCATGCGCTGGGCCTGTTCCTTATACTGCGCGCCCCCGACGCCGCCGCGGCACCACGGAATCTCCTCCCACACCAGGAGCCCGAGTTCGTCGCAGAGGTCGAGCACGCGGCGCGACTGCTGGTAGTGGCCGAGGCGGATGAAGTTCGCGCCCATGTCCTTCACCAGGCGCATCTCCTGGCGGAGGAGATCGTCGGTCATGGCCGCGCCCAGACCGGCGTGATCTTCGTGGCGCTGGGTGCCGCGCAGGAAGAGCTTGCGGCCATTGAGCAGGAACACGCCGTGTTCGGGGAAGTCGAAGAAGCGGAAGCCGAAGCGCTCTTCCAACTGCTGTGCGCCGTGGGGCGTGTCCAGCGTGACCAGACAACGATAGAGGTTCGGCGCGGCCGGCGACCAGAGCGCGGGCGCGGCAACTTTGAATTCGGCGATCTTGCGGTCCCCGGTCCAGGGCGCGAGCGTGACCTCGCTCTCTCCCACCGCTTTGCCGGACGCGTCGAGGATGCGGGCCTTCAGGTTCACCGGGTCCCGCAGTTGGGCGGGATTCCGGAGGCGGGCGCGTAGCTCGATGGACGCTTCGCCGCCAGTGACCTTGGTTTCCACGTGCAGGCGCTCGGTGGAGACCGCCGGAACATAGAGCAGGTTCACGTGCCGGTAGAGGCCGCCGTAGCGGGTGAAGTCGGAGAGGTCGGACGGAATGGTCTCCAGGTCGCGCGAGTTGTCGCAGAGCACCGCGATGTCGGCGTTTCCCGCGCGCCGGCCGGTATCGGTGATATCGACCGTGAACTCGTCGTATCCGCCGAGGTGCTGGCCGACGCGTTCCAGCCCGACGAAGACTTCGCTGCGCTGCCCGGCGCCTTCAAAGTGGAGCAGCGTGCGGCCGCCAGGGTACGGGTTTTCCACCGGGACGGTTTTGCGATACCAACCGGGACCTTCGTAGTATTCCCGATCGGGATCCACCGCATCGTAGGCGTTGAAGCAGTGCGGGAGCGTGACGGGCGCCCAGTTCACGTTGGAGGTAGCCACGGCGCCGCGCCAGATTTCCCAGATGCCGCCGATGGCGCCGCCGTGGAATTCCCAGCCGTCGGTCAGGCGGACCGCCGGCGGCCGTTCATTGGAATCGGTAGCTGCCGGGAGGGCGCCCGGAATCAGTAAAGCAGACGCGGCCTGTAGGATCTGGCGGCGCGTGGGCGCCGGCAGAAGATTGGACAGACGATTTTCGAGTTTAATACCGGAAAATTTCTTCAAGTATCGCCAGCATAGGGTCGTCCTGTCTTTTCTACAAGTTCTCAACAGTTCCCAACTGTTACCGAACGGTTCGCAAATCCGCCTGCGTGGCGCTACCCTGGAGTTCAGTGGAATCCCGAGTGACCGCCAATTCCGAACAAGCACGCCTGGCAGTCGACGAACTGCTGGGCAGCGAGACCTTTTCGCGGTCCGAACAACTGCGCAGTTTTCTGAGCTACGTGTGCCGGCGGGCGCTTTCGGGGCACGGCAAAGAAATCAACGAATACAGTGTAGCGGTGGATGCGTTGGGCAAGCCGGCGGACTTTTCGCCGGGCGAGGATTCTTCCGTTCGCCGCACCGCCTACGAGCTGCGGCAGAAGCTGCAGAAGTACTACGAGGGCGAGGGGCGGGAAGCCGCGGTTCGAGTGGAGTTGCCCAAGGGGTCATACACCCCGCGCTTTGTGGAATTTGCGGCAACGCCCAAGGCGCCGGCGATCCAGGATCTCCCGGCGCCCGCTGTTCCCGCGCCGCGCCAGTTTACGGTGCGGATCCTCGGCGCCGCCGTGGTGGTGTTGGCCGGCCTCGCCACCGTCCTCGGGATCCAGGCACTCCGCGTGGCGAGTCCGCCATTGGACCCGGTAGTCCGCGAGGCCTGGCGTCCGTTCGTCTCCTCGAGCAGCGAGGTTCTGATCGCGGTGGGTACCAGCCTTCACCTGATCGTGCGTCCTTATATGACGGTAGTCGCCGAAGGACTTCCGAAGTACCCCGCGCCGCCGGAGCTGTATTCCCTGTTCCGCACGCACCGGCCTCTGCCGCCCGGCGTCGAGCTGTCCATGCATCCCGTGGACAACTCGGTGCAGATGGGGCACGCCCAGACGCTGGCGATCGCGGCGACGACGATGGCGCTGGCCGGCGCCCCCTACCAGATCCTGCCGGAACGCACCATTGGGGCGGCAGCCCTGCGAGGCCGCAACGTGATCCTCATCGCCGATCCGCAAAACAGCAATGTGGCGGCTCAGCGGTTGAAGGACGCGCCGCTCACGCTGGAGTTTGACGAGGCCGCCCGCGACGTGATAGTCCGCGAACGGGCGGGTGCACGGGCCGCGTGGGTGGGCAAGCGCGGTCCCGATAAGCGATACACCGAGGTCTACGGGCTGGTGACCGTGTTGCCGGGTGAAGGCGAAGCCGCGGGTCCACACCGTACGGTGATCTTCTCGGGAATCACCTCGGTGGGAACGCATGGCGCGTCCGAGTTCTTCTCCCGGCCGGAGTCGCTGCGAGCGCTGCGCGATCGATTCCGTTCCGAAGGGCTCTCCGGGTTTCCCTCCGCCTACCAGGTTCTGGTGCGCTGCCGCAGCGACGATACTCTGCTGCTCGGCACCGAGTATGTGACGCATCGCGTGCTGGCTAGATAATCGGCCCTTCGGGCAGGCCGGAATTTCGCCAGCCGACTTTACGCGTTGGCTCCATAGGGTAGGGGCAAATTCGTATTTGGGGAGATTCGCATTTGCGCCAGCCGGGGCTCTCAGGCCGTGTGGTCTAATTAGTTTCTGTCGCGAAACTGCCGTGCGACGCCGGAGCAACCCCTCCCTTATGGTCGGGGCTCCGATGGCGTTCTCAAACGTGATCGCAAGGCCGTCAGTCGAGACGTGAAGCTATTGGAGTCGTTAGGGTTGCTTAGAACTCGTGACGAATCCAATCCTGGACATGGCGTGAAGACCATTGTTGAGCCTCTTGCGGAAAAATATCATCTGACAGCGACAGTCTAAGACAAAACGCAAAGAGGGCCACAAGGGAACGAATCCCGAGTGGCCCTTTTGATGAAGACCGATTCACTTACTTTCATGCTTCTAGCCGCCATGCCGTAAACTTCCCAGACGTGGCGGCTGGTTCAGTTAGGCCGCCGGCCCGAGGCCGCCCGCAATCGCTCGACGGCCCGTCTAAGTTCCGGGTCTGGTTTGAGCCGCAACGCCGTCTCGAGATGAAACAGGGCCTCCGGCAGCCGGTTCGGAAGACGCGACAGCGCCACCCCTAAATCGTAGTGCCCGTCGGCATAGTCGGGCCTGACGCGCAGCGCGGCACACGCAGATTAACATGCACTCCGCCGAGGCCCAGGGAAAAGGGGACATTTCTACTTTGCCTTGACACTGGCGCTCCCCTCCTTGCCCCCCATCTGGAAAGCCGCTATGCTTATGCACATTCGCCAATAGCGTGTATGGAGAACGGCGCCAATGATGAATCGAGACCACTCGTCCCCCTGTTGCGTAGCCTTCCAGGCTGGGGTGCCCGCTGGGCCGACCCCTTTCGTGGGGGCGTGCTTCCCGGCTTCCCAACCTGTTCCACTACGGTCTGTCCGTGGCCCGGGACTCTGCGCGCTCTCTGTTTTGCTCGCCATGGCGCCCGGCCAGGCCCATGCTTCCACCGTTCCCTCTGCCCCGGCTTCTCCCATGGCCACACCCGGCATCGCGGGAGCGTCGGTCTCCTTCACGCCTTCCGTTTCCGACGGAGGCGCCCCGATTATCCGCTATACCGTAACCTCCAGCCCGGACGGTATCGCCGCCACCGGCGGTGCCCCTCCCATTGCCGTCTCCGGGCTCACCAACGGAACCAGTTATACCTTCACCGTGACGGCCACCAACATCAATGGCCCTTCCGCGGCGTCGGCCGCGTCGAACACGGTTATTCCGTCGGCAGCTCTCGCTCCCTGGTATAACACCCTATGGACCGAGCGCAAGACCATCGCCGTTACCGGTTCCGCCGCCGCACAGACCAATTATCCGGTCAAGCTTACTCTCCCCTATGCCGCCGGCATGAAAGCTGATTTCA
>OBLT010002845.1_pt1 | contig 10658 bp, 6 predicted proteins | sample 1518721 | NCBI WGS metagenome assembly OBLT01 (sample SAMEA3539307, study PRJEB22396) | soil metagenome | biome: tundra; feature: field; material: soil | place: USA | collected 2010-05 | depth 0.15 m | reverse complement strand
GCGCGGCCGGGATCACGACGTAGGGCCGGGACGGCACGGTGACCATGCCGCCCGGATCGCGGCGCGCGATCATCACCCCGGCCTCGGCGGTCACGGTCAGCCGGTCACCGCCCCGCCAGCCCAGCGCGGCGATGGTCACCCGGTCCGCGACCCGGCCGGAGGCGTCGATCCGGCCGAACCCGTACACCACCCCCGGCCGGTCCGGCGGGCTGGCCAGCGGCATCGGACGGCCCGCGCCAGCCTTGCCCTCACGGCGGTGGCTGCGGCTGGAGCCTGGGATAACGGGGGGAACAGGCTGCGCAGTCATGGCTGCCTCCCGGACAGGAGGCGGCTGCGCGGCCGGGAGCCCGGGCGGTTGTAATGACCGGCCGCCCGGCGTGAGTGTTCAAGCGGTGTCTGATTTAGGGGAGATCGCACCGGTATGTGTGTCCGAGGGGAGACTTGATCACGGAAACCGGTGCGGTTTCCCCGGATCGGGGAAACCGCACCGCCGGAATACGGGAGTGGTCGCCGACGGTGTTAATCCTTCCCTTGCAACCGCCAGGGACTTACCCCGGGCTATCTTGGATCCACATCGGCCCGCAGGCTGGCTGACTGGGGGCCCTCCCGCCACTGTCGGCCTGACCGCACACCCCTAATGCACGTCAGCCTAGCCACAACGTGGCGGGCAGGCCCGGGGTCGGATCACCGTCCGTGACAAGGATACGATAAGGCAAGCGCTATATCCGCCTTATGCAACATGAATAGGGTTCCGGTACAGATAATCAACGGCGCGCAGAATGGTTTATCTGTATTGCGGCCAGCTACGTAGCTGTGCAGCTATTTCAGGCTCTTGCCTGAGAACATTAACCCTTGGATGGCTGTGTCAGGTGGCGGAGCCGCCTTCCTTGATGTCGACAAGCCAGCTTCCCGAGTTATCGGCGAAGTTGTTGTCGTTCACGCTCAGGTAAAGCAGGCCCGGGCTGGTGGTGGTGATCGTCGTGGACGTGCCGATCTCGAATGGCGGGCCGTTGCCGATTCGGCCGATGAGTGACCAGCAGGGCAGGTGCGCCGCGGGGAAAGGCGGGTTCGCTCCCGGGTAGTTGCTGCTGGGGAGGCAGGATTGCGTGCCGGCCGGGTTTACTGAGTAGCTCGACGTGACGTAGACGGTGCCGGAGGCGGCGATTCCAAGGACGATGCCGGACGGTACCGTCACCCCGGTGCTGGCCCATGCTTGGGTGCCCTGGAGGGTGAATCCGGGAGTCTGCGTGCAGCCGTAGGACGACCAGGTGGAGCTGGCTGTGCTGTTGAACGCCTGGACCCGGAAGCACTGGTAGCTGCCTGGCGTCACCGCGAAGGTGGCAGTGCTGGTCATGCCGGTCGTCTGCGTTAGTGTCGCACCGGGCTGGCAGCTGCCTGGCGGGCAGCCGTTGTCGATGGTGAAGCCGGTCGCATTGCCCGCGTTGCTGACCCAGGTGACCGTGATCGAGTACTGGCCGTTCGGGGTTGCCTTGACGCCGCTCGGTGCAGCTGGCGGTCCGGACGGTGTCGGATTATGCACGGGGGTGGAGGATCGGGTCGGTGAGGTGCCGAGGGACGGGTGAGGTGAGCTGCTCTGTCCGCTCGGCGAGCCGGTCAGCCCAGAGGAATCCGTGATCGGCGGCGGCTGAGCCGGGGCACTTGATGTTGCGGTGGCCTGTGCCGATGGGGTGGGCGTTGTGCCGCTTAGCCCGGCCGGTGCGGTGCCGGCTACGGGCACCGAGCCGCCGCCGTGCCCGAACGGCTTCCCGAACGGCACCTTCGCGGTCCCCAGCGCCAGCCCGCCGAGCAGCACGACCAGCGCGACCGCCGAGACGAGAGGGACAGGTAGCCCGGAGTTCCCGCGTTCCGCGCCGGACTCGAGCCAGGCGATGCGCAGTCCAAGGCCCGGTGTGTACGGTACATAGCCTGGCATCGGCCGCGGCCCGGCGAAGCAGAGATCCGGCAGCGTGACCCCGCCATGGCTGATCTCGGTCGGCAAGTCCGCCAGCGTGCTCAGCGCCGCCTGCGCCGCAGCCGGGTCAGTCACCGCGGCCGCCACCTGGTCGGCGAAGCGCATCCGCTGCCACGCCAGCGCGCGCAGCGTCAGTACCCCGACCAGCGCGAGCGCGCCGAAGATCAGGAACAGCGCGAGCGCCGCCGCGAGCAGTTCAAGCCCGAGGGCGAGGGAGGCGACGAACACGAACAGGCGGAAGGCAAATCCCGCGCCGTCGTCGTCATAGCTGGTATTCCGGCCGAGCCCGAAATTGATACACGCCTTGCCCGTCCGGCGCAGCAGACGCACCAGCCGCATCACCACCAGGTCGAACGGCTCAAGCGCCCACGCCATCATGCCGTAGCCGAACACAGCCAGGCTGTTCTCTCCGCAAGCCTGACGGCTGAGCAGGTGAGCGGTGACCGCCGCCAGCTCCTCATCGTCGACGGACAGGAGCAGGCCCTGCGTGTACGCGACAGTGTCCTTGGCGGCGTAAGCGTTCAGCGCCTCGTCGTCAGCGATCCGGACGCCGGGGGCACCGACATGCAGCGCCGCCGCTACCCGCGCGACGATCGGCTCGGCCCGGTCACGGTAGGGCCGGGAAGCGTCCGCGTCCAGGTACACGGCCCGGCTCTGCGGCTGGCTGGTGACGGCAGTCGTTACGATGGCCGCCACAGCGATTAAGGCCGGCACGGCCGCCGCGGCCACCAGGGACCGGGACGCGAGTGCCACGATGAGCGTCACGATGCCGGCATTCAGCAGCATCGCCGTCGCGACCACCACGCCAAGCACTCGCGTGCGCGCTCGTTGCCTGGCTATGAGCGCGCGTGCGCCAGTCTCGTCTAACATGCTGACTCCCCCACCCACGCCCGGCTTGCTCGAAGCCGGGAACGTCAGCTGTTGCAGTGCGCATTAATGTAGCCATGAAGCAACAAGCCGCGTACCTATCCGAACCGCTACATTCCTGTCCCGCTGATCTCCGCCAGGGAAGCACGCCCTCTAGCACCGTCACCCGGCTCGCGGCCGTCCGTCGCCCGGAAGGCCGCATACCGGACGAAATCCCATCACTGCAGCAGGGAGAGCATCTTACTGCGCGCTATTGAGTGCACAGGTTTCCGCTCTGGTCCCCGCACATAATGATTGAATCTGATCAGCATGCTGTGATTGGTTGGCAGATCTGACCCCAGTGTGGTACAGAGCCTTGTAAGGCTGCGGCCCTAGCGACGTACGACCCGGAGAACCAGCGCTGCCGGGGGTGGCAGGCGAGACATTACACGGCAGTGGCAGCTGGGGCTGCTCTCAATCAAAGAAACCCGAGTGAGAATTGAGACAAGATGACGCCACGAAACTCGGTATACCTATCTGGCTGGGAGTACAACAGGCTCTTGCAGAAAGATCCCACTCAGCCTCGGGTGTCTGCGCTGCCCGCGTCCATTTTGTGGAATGGGAGTCACCAGCTATGGATGTTTGAACACATCTACTGCACCAGGGAGTCGTATGAGAACGAGGTTGAGGCGACTGACAGGCTTGGATGGGTGAACGGGAACGTCTTGCGCGATCTGGCCGCCGAAGGGATCCTCAAGACGGTTGACTGGAAAGAGCTGCCAGTTGAGATCAAGGACCGCCTGTTCCGGGCCAGGGAAAGCACCCTGATCGTACTGCCGGGTGATCAGATACGCACCGCGATCCGGGATGGCGATGCCTCAACCCTCGAACTGGCGAAGGCGCTCATACTCGAGCCAGTCCTCGATCACTGCGGATGCGTCGAGTCTGGAGCTCCGAACTCAATCACAAACTGGATCTCCGCACCCGCGAGGTCCGCATCTGAGGCCTCGCAGGCACTCGTACGCAGCCTCGCCAGCCAACTGATACCCGGGGCGCAGGTATGCCGTCCGCCGGGAACCGGGCTCTCGGAAGAGGCGCGCCTCAGACAGCAGCATGCGCAGGACACGGTGGAGCGGCCGATGATTCCAAAACTGCTCGCGGGAGAAGGGATGTTCGCAGGCCGCCGGGGATTCGAGCCGTACTTCAGGAAGCTTGCGGCCGTGAAGAGCGCTTACGAGCCTGCCAATGATCAGCTGAACAGCGACTGGCAGAAGAACAAGACGGCCCTTTTCCGGCTGCGTGATACCGCAAGCAGATACCTGTGGCCGGACCTGCACGGTGAATGGCTTCCTCGGCTAGCAAATCAGGAAGATCGTCACGCAGCCCGGGATTTTGACAAATGGGCGCGCAGCGCTTTCAGGCTGTCCCCAGTCGTGAACTACCTAGAGAATCGGCCGGTAAAGATCATCGTCGGGGCATTCGGGCCGCCAGCGCTCGCGGCCGCTCTGGCTCACGCAGGGATCCCCTGGCCCGATGCAGTTGCCGGCGCAGGTCTGGCCGCAATCACCGGATCGCAGGCAAAAAAACATTTTGATCAGGTCACGCGTTTGGCGCTATTTTTTCAGGAAGCGCGGAGAGTAACGACAGCACCCAACGGCTAATGCCCTTACGCCACCGAAGACAGTAGAAACGCGTCTTGCGCTGACACTCCTGCTCAACATCACTATTGGCGACCAACGCACAGATCAGGATAATCTGCGCTGCCAATAGATCATAGCCCGCGATTACCTTTGTCGGTCGATTCGGCGATCTAGTGCATCACTGCGAGTCGGAGCCTAGCGCTTTATCGGACACTTTGCGGAGGCTGGTGGGTGGCGATATTCACGATGAAGAAACCGGCGGGGATCACGGCAGCGGGGCCGCAGGCACGGCGCCGGGCGCTGCGGGCGTTGCGCGCGGCCAGGATTGCCGTCCTCTCTCACTGGCCCGCCGCGCCCGAGACGACGAGGGGACCGGTGAAGGGTGCGCGAGGACTACCCCGGCTGGCCCAGGCCGGCCAGTCGCGGCGACTGGTGAGCATCTGCTCACCCGGCGCCGAATCGGCAGGCGTGGTTTGAGCCGCCAGGCACAATCTCTTCGTCACGATAAGTCATTCCGGTGTAGCGTCAGGAGCAGCCGGACAGCCGACAGGACGATGGGTTGCCACGGCGGCTCGTCTTCGATCCCGAGCAGGGCCTCCGGGTCCGGAGGCGGATGGCGGCGCGGCGGCTGACCAGGCCTGCTCCGAGCAACACAAAGCAACACAAGTTCGGGAATTGGCAAGATCAACACGCCGGTAACACGAACAAGACGGCATTCCCCGGCACACGGCGGCACGAGCGCTAGAATTAGCACATAGCCCACTGGCCAGCATCAATGCGGGTGAGCTGGGCCGATTACCTGCCTTGGTAATAGGGGTTCACGCATGAAAGGACCCCTGAAAAGCGGAAGCTCAGTCGATCCAAATTTGAACGTTCGTGACCGTGGGTCAAGCCCGCGTAGCCGCGTCGCCATATCTGGTCCGCATTCTTGATGCGATCAGTCCGGTGCCGCCATCGGCGGCGGCTCCTGGCCGGGCAGGGCGGGAGCCGTCGGAACCTCTCGGTTCATGGACGCTCCTTTCGAGGTACAAGGTACGACGGCCGATGGACCGGATAACGGACCCGTTATCACGTATATGGCCGGCCTGGCGCCTGTGCGGTTGGCGATGAACCCGCCTGGTGGACGTGGGGTGCGTCCCCGCTTGGCAGCTCCGCCCGTTACCGGTGCGGGGTCGTGGATCGCCCGCGGGTGCGGGAGGATATGCATGACGGTTAGCTGACGGCCCTGGTGCGAGCCTGGGGGTGTGTGGTGGTCGAGTTCGTGCGGTTCAGGCTCGATAACGGCTCGGAGGTGCCGGCTCAGGGCTCCGCACGGTGGCGGGCGTGAGAACCGGCCGATGCCTTCGGCAACCGGAACAGCCTGGAGGCCCCCGATGACGTGGTCGGGCCGGTACTGGAGCGTGACGGTTACCGACACGGAGCTGACCGCTGAGCAACCTTCGGGCATCCTTACCGTCGCCAGGGCGGACGCTTCGACGCTTGAGGTGCGCCGCGGATGGTTTCACCGTACCCTGCACCACGGGGGAAGGCCGGTTCTGCGTCTCCGGGGCCTGTCCAGGGCGGAGGCCCGGAATCTAGAACTGGCGGTCCGGCAGCTGGCGCTCACCCCGGCGGTAGAGGCCGCCGTGGCCTGGCACGCCGCCGCTATACAGCTGCTCGATACTGCCCGGAAGGAGCAGCGGTGGGTGTCGGCCGAGGCCTTGGACGCCCTTGTCGCCTCCCGGCCCGAGCCGGGGCTTCTCGACCGGATCCGTCCTGCTGGAACCCAGTTGTCCCTCACCCCTTCCCAGCTCGAAGCGGCCGTCTTCGCCGACACCGACCTGGCCAGGCTGGTGGCCGAGACCAACGAGGCGGTCATGGCCGCCGAGCTGTCGTCGCGCCGGTCGTTCTTCGACACCATCGAGAAGACGCCGCTCACCGATGAGCAGGCCCGGGCTGTGGTGTGTTTCGACAACCGCGTCCAGGTCCTCGCCGCCGCCGGTTCTGGTAAGACTTCGGTGATGGTGGCCCGGGCCGCCTACGCGGTTTGTCGCGGGTTCGTCCCTGCTGAGCGCATCCTGCTGCTGGCATTCAACCGGAGTGCGGCCGCGGAGTTGCAGGAGCGAGTCGACGCCCGTTTCGCCGCGGCAGGTATCGACTCGTCCGGGGTGCGGGCCTCAACATTCCACTCTTTCGGCCTGGACGTCATCGGCCAGGCCACCGGCGAGAAGCCCCGCCCCGCGCCGTGGCTCGACCAGGGGAGAGACCTGCAGATGGTGGAGCGCATCGTCGACGAGCTGCGGGACAGCTCCGAAACGTTCCGCTACCAGTGGGACCTGTACCGGCTGCTGTTCGCCCACGCCCCGGCCAGCCTCGGCGAACACGAACCGGACGGCTGGAACAGCGAGAAGAAGGAGAGCGGCTACCAGACCTTCGGTGGTGACGTGGTCAAAAGCCACGGCGAGCGTCTCGTTGCCGACTTCTTGTACTTCAACGGGGTCAACTACGCCTACGAGCGTCCCTACGAGCACAACACCGCCACCGCCGACCGTTCGCAGTACCGGCCGGACTTTTACTACCCCGACATCGGCGTGTGGCATGAGCATTGGGCTATCGACCGCGATGGCAAGCCGCCCGCCGGCTTCGCCGGTTACGCCGAGAGCATGGCCTGGAAACGACAGACCCACGCCCGCTACAAGACGACCCTGCTTGAGACCACCTGGGTTGACGTGGTCTTCGGCGACGGGCTCGCCAAGCTCGGCACGGAGCTGACCCACCGGGGCGTGACCCTCGACTGGAACCCGGACCGGCCGCCGCGTAGCCAGTGGCCGGTACCGATGAGGCACGAGGAGCTGGCCCGGTTGGTCCGCACCTTCATGGCCCATGTCAAATCGAACTCGTGGACTAAAGAGCAACTCGAGGAGCGCCTGAAGGGCGACCTGCGCCACATGGCCGGCTACCGGACCCGGCTGTTCCTCGACCTCTACTGGCCCATTCACGCCGGATGGGAGCGTCGTCTGGCCGCCGAAGGCTTCGTCGACTTCGAGGACATGCTCGTCCAGGCCGCCGGGCACCTAGAGGCCGGCCGGGCCGACATGGGCTATGACCTTGTGATGGTCGACGAGTTCCAAGACGCCAGCCGGGCCCGGGCCCGCCTCGTCCGGGGCCTACTCGGCCGGTCCGGCCGCTACCTGCTCGCCGTCGGTGACGACTGGCAGTCGATCAACCGTTTCGCCGGTGCCGACCTGTCGGTCATGACCGGCTTCGAGTCCTGGTTCGGCCGGGGCCACCAGCTTGCCCTCACGACCACGTTCCGCTGCCCGCAGACGGTCTGCAACGTCGCCGCCAGCTTCGTATCCAAGAACCCGGCCCAGTTCAGCAAAGAGATGCGTTCCGCCCAGACCGGGCCGGGCGCCCCGCTCACGATCCTGCGCTCCGACAACCCCGCGCAGGCCCTGGCCGGGTACCTCGCCGAACTGTCCGCCAAGGTCGCCGCTGGGGCCATCACGGCCGGGCCGGACCGGAAACTCAGCGTCAGCGTGCTCGGCCGCTACGGCTTCGACCGTGACCTCGTCCCGGGCCGGCGGCCGGCGAACCTCGACGTCACCTTCCGGACCGTGCACTCCTCCAAAGGGCTCGAAGCCGACTACATCGTGCTGCCGAACCTGACAACCGGCACCTACGGCTTCCCAAGCGACATCGCCGACGACCCTGTTCTGCACCTGGCCATGCCCTCCCCCGATACTTTCACTCACGCGGAGGAGCGCCGCCTGTTCTATGTGGCCCTGACCCGGGCCCGCCGGGAGGTCACGCTCATCACCCCGACCCAGCGCATCTCAGCCTTCGTAGCTGAACTCCTCCAGAACCCCAACGACCCCGATGTGACCGTCGCCGGGGCGGAGGAGGTGCCCGTCGACATCTGCCCCCGGTGCGGGAAGGGGACGATGGTCCAGCGCAAAGGCCCTTACAGCATCTTCTTTGGCTGCTCGACCTGGCCTAGGTGCAACTACAAGCGCACACTGAAACCGGCCTCTGGCCGGCCCGCTCAGCAACGGGCGACGACCCCGCCGGCCCCGCAGCGGCAGCCGGGGGCACGCCCGCCATACCGGCGCGGGGGCTGACTACGACCTCGCCACCAGCCAGATCGATGCGCTGCATGAATCGAATGGGCCCGACCGGTAGCGTCCACCCGCCGAAGGAGGTGAGCGATGGCCAGGTATCGCGGCTCAGGTGGACTGCTCGTGACCATCGTCGAGGACCAACGCCAAGGCGAGAGGCGCCCAGGCTCCACACGGCTCTGGCTGAGGTCGCTGCGACCGCTCTGAACTCTGACGGCGGAGAATGGATCGAGGCTGCCGATCGCAGATTCAGTAGTGCAAAGCCCGTCTTATATGAGCCACCGGGTGCGCGGCATCAGGCTTCACAGAACGGCACTACGCTGCACCTGCCTTCACAGACTCCGGGCAGTGGCGGTTTTCTACCCAGTTTTCTACCCAAAGAGGCAGCACTGCGCAGCTTAGATGTTATATCTACTGGTCACGGCTGTCAGTTGGAATAGCCGGCCAGAGTGTGCCAGCAGCCTTCCAAGCTGTTGAGGCAAATTCGATTTCCTGTCGCTCGATTGATTTTTTGGCACCGCACGTTGATCCGACAACGGCTGCCCGCAGAGGTTAGGACGCGCGGGGCTTGAAAAGCTTGTCCATGGCTTCTGCGCCGGCCGTGAGGATCGGCCGTAGTTCGCGCCTGTAAACCACCTCGGTCGTCCTCGAGCTTGAGTGGCCCGCTATCCGCGCGATCTCCTCCACAGGCACTCCCGAATTGGACATCAGCGACACAAATGAATGACGCAACTCCCGCGGCGTCCAGTGCTCCCCGATCCCGGCGGCCTTGCAGACTCCCCTGAACTCCCGCCGGACGTTAGCCGCGTCCAGGGCACTGCCTGTTCGTGTGCAGAAGACAAGATCTTGATCGCCCCATTCCGCTCCGGCGGCGAGCCGTTCCCCCGCTTGCCGCTTCTTATGGGTGCGGAGCGCATCGACCGCCATCTCGGGGAGGCCTAGCGTCCTTCGCGATTTTTCCGTCTTCGTATCCCCGTGAGCCCGTACCGAACGCCACACAGCTGCGCTGGCCGGCACGGGCGGGTGGCCGTCCGGATCACCGAAGTCAATATGCTCCCAGCGCAGCGCCCGGGCCTCTTCTGTGCGGATGCCGGTCGCGAGACATAGGGTGATGTAGGCGTGCATCCTGGTGCTCGCTGCGGCTGCCAGCAGCGCGGATGCCTGCTCCAGGGTGAGGCTCTTGCTCGGGCGTCCGACTTGGCCTTTCGGGGTATCGACGAGCACGGCAACGTTGCGTCCCACGAGATCCCGGGCCTCTGCGTGTCGTATAGCCCGTGTCAGCGCGTTGTGTCCCATCGCTACCGCGGCACTTGAATAGTTTCGAGCCATCGCCGTCAGCGCCTGGTGCACGTCCCCGGCCGTCAGTTCGCGTAGCCTCCTGGCGCCGATCGCTGCCAGGATCGGCGCCAGGACGTGTTCGTTCTTCTTGACCGTCATGGCCGACCGGCCGTCGAGGCCTTCCTTGAGCCAGTCTTCGGCCGCGCGCCGGACGGTATAGTTCGGCTTTGCCCGGACGCCCGATTCGAGGTCGCCGTGAAGCGCCTTCAGCCGGTCCTGGACCACGGCCTTGGTCTTGCCGGAGACCTTGCGCCGGATCCTTTTCCCGTCCGGACCAAATCCAAGGCTGACCACGCCGCGCCACCGGCCCTCGCAGTGCCGGTGCCTATCGCCGTCTCGGCAGGGAGCGTCATGCTCGAAGAAGACCCCGTCCTCGCCCCAGCCACGTCGTGAACTCATGGTCTCATGATATCAAAATGGGGGCCAATCTTGGGGGCCATCTGCCCGCCTCATACAGCCCCAGTCAGCCACGTCCAGCAACATACCTGCAGCTAGTTCAAGGTATGTGAGTACTGCGAGCCAGACCAGTCGAGCGGCGACCTTCCCTGACACGGAAGAGGTCACAAGTTCAAATCTTGTACGGCCCACTGTTTGTGACCTGGCGTTCTGGGTCTTGTGACCCTAGAGAACTTGGTTTCTGGCCCTACGGGTTGTAGGGCCAGGGCCGTTTGCCCGAGACCCCCGGGGGCAATGGCCTTGCTTTAGGTGACCTGCCAGGGGTTGAGCAGGTGGAACTCGATTTTCCGCACGACGTTGGTGACGCTG
>OBLT010002844.1_pt1 | contig 10658 bp, 11 predicted proteins | sample 1518721 | NCBI WGS metagenome assembly OBLT01 (sample SAMEA3539307, study PRJEB22396) | soil metagenome | biome: tundra; feature: field; material: soil | place: USA | collected 2010-05 | depth 0.15 m | reverse complement strand
TGATGACGCCGCGCCGTTGGAGAAAGCGGAGGATGCGTTTGCTCGCGCGTTCGACGATGGCCTCGACGTCCTCTTGGGTAGATGCCACACCCTAGGAAGTCGTGTAGCTCGTCGGTGACGAAGCTGGGCAGCGTGCGGCCGTCGGACTTGTTGGTCCACTCTTGCTCGAAGGTCAGAAGGTGCTGCTGGAGCACCTGGAAGAGCGCAGTCTTCTCGGGCTCCCGGCGGGCATAGGTGTACCCGGTCGCAGGTCTTGCGCATGCCGCTGCTTCCACAAAGGAGGATGTCGGTCAGCGGGTCGAGGAAGTTGCCTGGTCTTGCCCAATCCAATTCCGCCGGTGACAAAGACGCCGGTGTAAAGGCTGAGCTCTGGAAGAATTAGCCAGCGCGGTTTGAGGTTGGGTGAGTCGGCGTTGGGGACGCGGGCACCGTCGCGATCTTGAAGCTCGCCTAAGATGACCGCGAAGCTTTCGCGGTTGTACGGCCAGGGTGGCGAGTCGAGCTTCTGGTCATCGTGGGCAGAATTCTCGGTAGACAGGCTGCGTGATGCGGTGATGGTGATGAAATTGCGCAAAACGCGAAGCACCCAGGCGGCATTTAGGGCGAGAGCAAAAGTGAGGAAGCCACGGTAGAGAAACCCTGCGGCGGCGTAGTGCGGATTGGCCCAGAAGCGGCGGTGAAGTGGCGCGACAAAGAGATCGGTAGTGGCCGTCCATCGCAGTAGAAGCAGTGCAAGAAAGGGACTGGCGAGAATCGCCAGCAGGCGGAGTACATCCACCAGGACCGCCAAGGTTGGTGTTTCCCTCCAGTAGATGTGGAAGCGATGGGAGAGGGTCTTTGCAATACTCCGCGTTGCTTTTTAGCGTTCGCATCGAGCGTGGCGCTGGTGAGGTTTTGGCCGCGGAATGCGACGGCCTGGCCGGAAGTCCGAGCATTGAGCCAGGTGTCGAACCGCCTGACATAGACGCCTGTACCAAGGGCTGGAGAAGGACGGCCAGACCACACGTGAAATCTGCAAGTGCCGCCCCCGGCCGGCGAGCACACGAAGTTGTCCCGGCCCGTCCTGGCAGTGCGATAGAAGTCGAAGCCGAAGGCATTGCTGGCCTTCACTGCGCCGTCTGCCGTCGAGGCCTTGAAGCTGGCGCACCCACCAGCAAACAAGGCAACACACGTCGCGGCCATAGCGGCGGAAAGGCGTGTGCTCATGATTTCCACACTAGAGAGTCCCCTGGAAGAAAACAAGCCGCGCCGCTCGCTCCAACTGACCCATTACCTGCGGACCTTGTGGCTCTGGATCGTGGAACTGGGTGCCTCTGCTCCCTGCGAGCGATTGGGGACTTCTATGGAGCGAAATCAAGCCGGTAGGAGGTTCAAGGCCGCATCTCGTTCCAGCCGATGAACGTCCATTCGATGGCACCGCGCCTCATCCGTCTACTACATCCCCAATGCCGGGTTTTCCGAGGCGACCAGAGCCAACTGGCAAACCATGGCTGACATCAAGAGGAGATATGCAACGGCCAGCATCATCGACGACGAGCGGGTCGTGTTCAACTTGGGCGGCAACAAGTTCCGCCTGGTCGTCAAGGTTTGGTTTCCGGGAAGAGCCATTTGGACCAAATTCATCGGAACCCACGCAAGCTATGACCAGATCGATGTGAGGAAGCTCTAGAGGAGACGGAGCACATGGATATCCACCCCATCAGAAACCAACGCGACCACTTGCGCGCTTTGCGCGAAATCGAACGTCTCTGGGGTGCGCCGCCCAGGACGCCGGCAGCCGACAAGCTGGAGGTCCTGGTAACCCTCGTCGACGCCTACGAATCGCGACACCATCCCATTGACCCGCCCGACCCGATCGACGCTATCCGCTTCCACCTGGAACAGATGGGCCTCACCCGCAGAGATCTGGCCGACATCATCGGCAGCCGCGCCCGCATCTCCGAGGTCTTCAACCGCCGCCGGCCACTCAGCATCGCGATGATCGCGAAGCTTCGAGACAGGCTCGGAATCTCGGCTGACGTTCTTATCGGACCGCAACGCCGGGCAGCTTGAAGGCAACCATCGAGAGGGTGGCGAGGGCGGTCACGGGCGCGATGCCCTGTGGCCCGAGGTTCTGGCCACGAAAGGATTGGTCATCATCGCGACCTGTTTTGCTTGATCTTAGCCTAGATACTCCGCACTATGCTGTGAACGCGGAGGTCAGGAATGTTTGCAAACAGTCGCAGATGGCTCGCTATCGCCTACACACTCGGGGCTTGCTCGCTTGCCGGCGCCAGTTGCGCCAAATCCCCAGAGGGCGGTGGTGGTCCGGACTCAGGGAGCGTGAGCGTTAGTCCGCTCGTGATTTCGACCACGACGCGCACGCCGCGCACCACCAGTCTGTCAGTCAACTATTGGGAATGGCCGGCAACATTCGGCGATGGGATCACGGGCACGGACTCGCTGGTCGCGGCGCTCAAGCCTGCGCTCCTGCGCGTTGGCGGCTACAACAACGACGCCAATACGCCACCGTTCGACAACACTGAGTTCGACAAAGCCGTGGCCTATGCGCGCGCCATTGGCGCCGAGCCGGTGATTCAAGTTCCACTCTTGGCAGACACTGCGGGAAATACGCCGACCTCTGAGACGGCCGCTGCCATGGTCACGTACGCGAACGTCACGAAGGGTTACGGCATCAAGTACTTTTCGATTGGCAATGAGCCGGACCTGTACGCCACGCAGGGGTGGCCGACGAACATGTCCCAGCCCGCGATCCCCGGCTACACACCGTCTGCCTATTGCACTTCAGTACGCGCCTTCGTCACGGCAATGAAGACGGTTGACCCGACCATCCAGATCATTGGTCCAGATCTAAGCTGGAAGTACCAAGCTGGAAATAGTCAAAATGACTGGCTGACACCCGTTCTCACCGCTTGCGGTGACCTGTTCGACGTTATCTCGATTCACCGCTACCCATTCGAGGCCGCAGCCGCGACGCTCCCGGCAGCTGCCGCAGATCCGGCGGCGTTTAGGAGTGTCATCAACTCGGTCTTCGGCATCCTGCGGGCTACGGGGCAAGGCAGCAAGCCGCTGGCGCTCATGGAGATGAACATTGTTTACGATTCGACCACCTGCGTGCTCGAAGCGTCACCGGGCACGGTGGGTGCCGCGCTTTGGTTGGCTGATAGTGTCGGCACGGCCATGGAACTTGGGCTCTGGACCACGGCTGTCTGGGACATCGGCGACACGGATGACTGGGCTTTCGGTCTTATTGGGATGCCGCCCACTCACACGCCGAGGCCGCCCTATTATGCGTATTCGCTGTACGCCGATCACTTCGGACCCACGCTTTTGAACGCGCCTTCGGCTCCAGCCGGTGTAAGCGCCCACGCGAGTCGCAATCAAGCCGACGACGCAACCGAGGTCATTGTAATCAACTGGAACAAAGCACCCGCTGGATTGTCGTTTCAGGTGACCGGTCTCGCCACAGCGCCAGCAAGCACGACGTTCGTGTTGCCGCCGGTCTCGATTGCAGCAGTCGAGATCCCGGACAACGGCGTTGCAACTGCCTGGACGTACGGCGAGGCTCAACGAGAAACTGCAAGCGGGCCCCAACTGCTCGCGGCTGGAACCACGAGCACAGCAGCCGTTGGTGCCGACGCTGCGGCGGGCAATGCTGGCGCCGGAAGAGCCGTTGGTACGGGCTGCCCCACATCAGGTGGAACTGACGCAGGTGCCAATTTCTGTAACGGTCCGGCGACAGGAACACTCATCGACGACATGAGCGGATCGAGCATCAGCCTGGCGCCGCCTGCGTGTGGGACCAAGGGTGCTTGGTATGCAGGCGCCGGCGGGGATGATTCTGCCGCACCAGGGTCGCTCACCATTCCGCTAGGAGGGGCCGCGACAGTGTTGGACTGTGGAAGTCTCTGCCAGAACATCTATAGCCCGCTGCCGGCTGGATTTCCCGAGTCCATCGCTACCGTAGATGCCGGCGCTACCGTAGATGCCGGCGGGTCGCCTGGCCCAGAAGCAATGTGCATCGCGGGCCAGACGGGTGCACGGCAATATGCCTGGGCCATGGCGGGCCTGGTGTTGGCCACCGTCAATAACAGCTATTCACCCGTGGTGTTGATCGATGCCAGCGCCTACAGTGGTATCGAGTTCTGGATGTGGGTTTCGCCAAGCAGTGCCGCGTCGGTCAGCGCCAGCTTCCTCGTCTCTTCTGTCGACAAGAACCAGATCCCCGGGGGCGGCGTCTGCAATGCGAACAGCAGCGGGGCCACGGCCTGCGGACGCGCCCAAGCTGGCATCTCTGGCAGTTCCGCCACCCAGTCTCAAGGCGCAGGACCGCTCCTTGCCGAAGACGGCAGCGTGTTGACCGCGCTGTCCGGAGGATGGCAGCACGTCCGGGTGCCGTGGAGCAGCTTCCTTCCCAATCCCTATTACGGCGGGGCGAACGAGCGGACGGTCGATCCGAAAACTCTGAACGAGGTCGATTTCGTGGTCGCAAAGGACGTGGCGAACGGAGCTGCGGTCGCTTTCGACTACTGCATCTACCAGTTGAGCTTCGTGCCCTGAATAAGCGGCCGGGTTGAGCTCGGGGCGGGGCGGTGCCTGCGTGACCGCGCCCGCGATCTGGCGGAGACGTTTCCCCTGTGGGCCTTCCCACCATCCCTGCCATTCAACGCCCTGGCCTGGTGAACGCCCGACGAGAAGAGGGTCAACCTTGGCGATGTCTTCCTTCAGGTCTTCCCGCATTACCGCCGGCCGGGTGATTTTGCCTGTAGGAGAAAATACTCGCGAGTGTTTTTGCCTGTGGTAGAAATAACTCGTAGCCAGCGAAGCCGCCCATAAACGCTATTTGGCCGAGGCCATCGAACGGGATCTGGCCAAGAGGATGGTCCTGCTCTCCGGCCCTCGCCAGGTGGGCAAGGCCGGTAGGAGGTTCAAGGCCGCATCTCGTTCCAGCCGATGAACGTCCATTCGATGGCACCGCGCCTCATCCGTCTACTACATCCGCAATGCCGGGGTGCGCGAGTTCACTGCCACCGCGAATGCATCGGGGCAAATCGTGATTCAGCTCACCACCGTCACCGACAACGCCACCATCGAGGGCATCGAGATCATCAAGAAGTAGCGCGGCCGGCTCGCTGCGTACTCGCCGTCGTCGGGGACGCAGTGGGCACCATTATCGCAGAGCTTGACGTACCAGGTGTTGCCCGTCGCTGTGTGCGCTATTCTGCCACCTCCAGTGATGCTTCGAGCTAAGCGTTCTGAGGAAGGAGGATATCGGGGCCGGCTCGGGCGGGCGACGTGCAAAGTGCAAGGACGCCATCGCGATCACACGCCAGACGGATTTCAAGGGCTCCTGCCACTGCTGATCGCAACGGCTTCTGCCCTCAAGTATTCCGTCCGCTCGCCGACTTTCTTTGCTTGTTCTGTTCGTCGAAGGAGAGAGAAACCAATGACATCAAGCCGCTTCTTGCGTACAACGATTGCTGCACTCGGGATTTCGAGCGCTGCTTGCTCATCGGGTGCATCGGTCATTTCCGCGGGTACCGGAGGATCGGGAGTTGGAGGCACATCCAGCGAGGGAGGGGCAACAGGGAGCGGAGGAGCGCTCGGTTCGGGCGGCGTGATCGAAACCGGTGGGGCGACCAGTTCGGGAGGCAAGGCGGAAACCGGCGGAGCGACCAGCACCGGCGGTCGCAGTAGTTCGGGCGGAACCAGCGCGGCGACCAGCTCGGGCGGCCAGCCGGGAACCGGTGGCGCGAGCGGTGGTCGCGGCGGTTCGGGCGGAGCCAGCGGCACTGGCGGGGGTACCAGGGCTGGGACCGGTGGGGCTACCGGAGCAGGCGGAGACGGTACGGGCGGCACCGTCGTCATCAACCCCACGGCCTGCAGCACCGGTACCGCGCAAAGTGGCGACGTGACGGTTAATCTATCCGGTCTTCAGCAGAAGATCTCTGGCTTCGGCGTATCCTCCGCCTGGGCAGGCAGCTTCGCCAACGCGTCGGATCCTGATTATCTCTGGTCCACCACGACGGGGGCCGGCTTGACGTTACTCCGCATCCGGTACGGCGATGGGCTCGCGATTGCCAAGTCGGCCGCTCAGAACGGTGTTACGGTGTGGATGGCTCCATGGGGGACGGGTGCTAACGGTGCTCCAGGCGGCCCCGACACCACCAGCCAGAACAACCCCAACGGATGCACCAGCGGCAGCATGCCCGTGCTCTCGAACGCACAGGGTTTGGCGACTAGCCTCGTCACCTGGGTGCAGAACGCAAAGACCCAGGGGGTGCCGATCTACGCCGTGTCCGCCGGGAACGAGCCGGACAGCTGCGGGATCAACAACACAACCTCCTACTCACCCGCGCAAATGGCCGCATGGATCGACGTCCTCGGCCCTGCCATGGCAGCCATAGGCGTGAAGGTCATGGCTCCCGAAACGATGAATGGATACGGCTTCCCAGGCTACTTTACGGCCATTCAAAACGACACGGCCGCCTGGAACGCTGTGAGCATCTTTGCGAGCCACGAATATGGTTTGGCGCCGCCTGTCCAACCGGCGATCGCAGCTGCAGGCAAAGAGTACTGGGAGACCGAGGTCGACACGGGAACCGCGAGCGGAGACCCAAGCGGCGATGGCATAGCGAGCGCACTTCTCATGGCGAAAGCAATTCACAATGACCTCACCAAGGACAACCTCAACGCCTGGCACCTCTGGTGGCTGTACGAAAGCGGTAAGAGCGGCGGCTGCCTCTACGATACGGGCTCGAAAGTGTGGACCAAGCGCCTCTGGGTCATGGGCAACTTCTCGCGGTTTGTGCGGCCTGGTTACATGCGGGTTTCCACCTCTGGAACCGTACCGTCGGGGGTCCTGCTCACTGCCTACAGAAACCCGGCGGATGGGACCGTGGCCGTGGTGGCCATCAACAACAACACGAGCGCTACTCCGCTCTCACTCTATATTTCTGGCGTCGTCCCCTGCAGCATCACGCCGTGGGTGACTTCAGCCACCGACAGCCTCGCTTCCAAGACCGCCATCACGGTGAGCAACGCTCGTTTCAGCGCGACGCTGGACGCCCAGAGCGTCACCACCTTTGTGGGTAAGCCCTAACGGCCGGCCCCGAAGCACAAAGGGGCGCTAGGACCCGATCGAAGACATGAAGGCCGGCCAGCGGCTGGCCGGCCGCGTGAGCGGTAGCTCCTCGTGGAGTGCGCGGGACGGATCACGTGTCGCATGCCCGACACGCTTATGGAAGCTGCCGGGGCACGCGGGTGCGACCGCTTCACGCTCACGGGCACACGGTGCGGACAAGTGGCGGCCACCATCCCCAGTCGAGCCGCGGCCACTACTCCGAGTCCCAGGGAAGACAAATGTGTTGAGTTGGGCACGAGGCGCCCGCCCAGCAAGGCGCGACAAGGAGGAATACTCGCTGTATTGCGACGAGAAGCAACGCAGCCGGGCGGGATGGATCGTTATCTTCGAGCGGGTCCTTACTGAACGACGACGATGGCATCCACAGCCACCGGTCCAGGGCCACGATTGATGATGCTGATGGTATGTTGGCCCGAAGTCAGTCCGGTCACCTGACCCACCATCTGCTGGGCCTGGCGCGCGCCCGTGGTGGAAAGATCCGCCGTTGAGCTGGTCTGGCCGTCAATTTGAATATCGATCTTTCCGTCCCCTGACTCCTTCGGGGCGTAGACTGAGACACCCGTGCCGGTAAACGTGGCAGTCCTGGCGTCACCGACAGTGGTGCTGGTGGTGAGGTCGTTGTTGTAGTCGCCGGTACCAAGGGCGACTTTGCGAAGCCATCCGGGAGCTGCCGCGCCCGAATCGTCGTCGTTGAACCAGCCCTTGCTGTGGGTGATGCGCAGGACGCGCATCTTCGACGCCAGCTGCGAATCAGAGATACCGGTCAGCGCCGACACCGATCCACCGGGAGTTACGGTCAGTCCTGTAGCGGTTTGTGAGAACGTCATCGCCACGGTCGAGCCGAGCAGCTCGACTTTGGACACGGTTCCCAGGGTTGGTCCGCCCGGCGAACCGAGGTGCTGTCTTCATCTCCCGCCATAGATCCTAGCTTGATGGAATCGCCGATCCCTCGGTGCCGCGCTCACCGACGGTGAAGCCGCCCTGTTCCTCACGGCGTCACTCGGTCATTTGGGCGCGGTCTGGGATCCGCACCCCGTTACGACGGTGGCACGCTTGCCACGCAATTCCCCCCGCCGCAGATGCGGTTCAGACCACAGGGGGTACCGTCAGGAGCGGGCGCCCAATACTCGCAACCGTCCGACATACACACTACCGTCGCAATGTGACACGCATCTGGTGGGCCGAAGATGCAGATTCGATAGGACGCGTTGTGACACACTCCGTCGTACATGCAGGAGCCAGCAGATCGACAAGGCCCCGCATTACAAGGGGTACCCTGTGTTGCAACCACTGTGTGGCTGCACGCCACGTTGCAGTTGTCTGCATTGCCCGTCATTTGATCCATGGTGCAAGTGCTGTCGTCGTCGCAGCTGGTGCGGCAGGTTGCTGGCGGGTCGCAAGTCTCACCGGGCTCCACGACACCATTGCCGCAAGTCGGTGAACAGTCGGAGTCGGTGTTGGCGTTGCATCCGGCCGGGCAACAGCCATCGCCAGAGGTGCAGGTGGTAATGGACGTGTGGCTGCAGGCCACATTGCAGTTCGCGCTGCTCCCGGTCAGCTGATCGACGGTGCAGACATTGCCGTCATTGCAAGAGGTTGGGCAGCTCGAAGCCGGGTCACAAGTCTCGCCGGGCTCCACGACACCATTGCCGCAAGTCGGTGAACAGTCGGAGTCGGTGTTGGCGTTGCATCCGGCCGGGCAACAGCCATCGCCAGAGGTGCAGGTGGTAATGGACGTGTGGCTGCAGGCCACGTTGCAGTTCGCACTGCTCCCGGTCACCTGATCGACGGTGCAGACATTGCCGTCATTGCAGGAGGTTGGGCAGCTCGAAGGTGGGTCACAAGTCTCGCTGGGCTCCACGATATGGTTGCCACATTGTTGCGGATTGACAGCGATTGCGTCTCCATTATCACGGCCGGGAGTGCAGTTGACGACACACACAACACTCAAACATCCAACGAAGAGCCTCATTCGATAGTAGGTCATTGCTTTCCCTTTTCCCCCGGCGCCCCGCCGAGGATTGCAGGCGGGTCCTGCCACCGAAACGGATGCTCGGACTAGAGTATTGAGATTGCAAGCGATCCAGATCACAGAGGGATAGCAGTCTGCCGAAAAGGTCGCTAAACCCGCGCAGCTCTTTTATTTTTCGGCGTGTCTCGGCTGCAATTTAGCGTCGGTGCAAGGACGTGATGGCCGAATACGCTGATGTACCCGATGGGCTGTGGGAGCGCGCGAAGCAACGGATTCCACCGCGAGGTGGGACGTCACGGACCCCAATCGGACCGGTCGCAGAAGATTCGGCACAAGAAGCCGTGTCCTGACCGACGGTCTCGGGATCCCACCGCGGTCACGGTGACTGGCGCCAACATCAGGGCTCGCTCTAGACAAGATGATAGTTTGGGCGTTGTGGAAGCCATTCGTCCCGTGGTGATCATCCTGGTCCCGTCGTTTGAAACTTCGGTTCATCCGCTGTTGAGGCCGGTTGCGACCCGTGGACAGAATCCGATTTGTCTTGGGCCGCCAGAAGTATCCCCAGACCGATCATCCAAACAATGATTGCGGCAATTCCAAATCCATGGTGGAGCAGAAGCTTGGCAGGAAGCAGCAGCGAAACTAGCACGGCGATGAACGCCGCCAGATGCAGTCGTTTGCTGGTGCGGATGGCCAGCTCGCCCAGTGGAACGAGCAGAAAGAGAATCGTGAGGTTGTCGTAAAACTTGTGATAGGTCCACAACCGTCCAAGCACAGCTGCGATGGCGAACTGAACGAGGAGCACGATGCGGATGGGCTTGCGCTTGTTGACCGGACCGGCGGGCGGAGCACCGGCGGTGGCCGCAGCCAAGAGGCGAGCGAGCAGTGGATCTTCTTCGCCCATGGTCTCATCGGTCACCACGGTGACCTCACCGTCGCCGGGCGCGGTGACGAGCGTGATGACGCCGCGCCGTTGGAGAAAGCGGAGGATGCGTTTGCTCGCGCGTTCGACAATGGCCTCGACGTCCTCTTGGGTAGATGCCGGCGCCGGGTGGAACATGAAACCCTTCCCGTCGCGGTCAGGCGCGTACAGTCCGTCGAGGAAAATTGCGTGAATGTGAGGATTACAGCGCAAGTCGCTGTTGGCGCGCTGGATGACGGCAACCGCGCCGTGCTTGCCGCTCGGAATGCCTCGATCCGCCAGGCGCTTGCGGTAGTTGGCCGCCACGGTGTCGATGAAGATGCGCAGGACTTGGCCCAGCAGTTTCCCATCGAAGGCCAAGGGAAATCTCAGCGGGAATGGCACCGTGACCACGAACTGTCGCAACGGCACATCGGGCAGGACATGATCGACGAGGGTCAACGCGCCCGCGTTCATGCGTCTGCCGCCACAGCTTGGGCAGAACCCGCGACCCTTGCAGCTCCACGCCCCCCACAACAAAGCTCGTGGCAGGTGGGGCAGAAAAGTTGGGCCAGACCTCGGGCCAAGATGCCACACCCTAGGAAGTCGTGTAGCTCGTCGGTGACGAAGCTGGGCAGCGT
>OBLT010002841.1_pt1 | contig 10669 bp, 8 predicted proteins | sample 1518721 | NCBI WGS metagenome assembly OBLT01 (sample SAMEA3539307, study PRJEB22396) | soil metagenome | biome: tundra; feature: field; material: soil | place: USA | collected 2010-05 | depth 0.15 m | reverse complement strand
CTCAAGCCGGACATGACGACCGATTCGCTGCAACTGTTCCTCAAGGACATCGGCAAGGTGCGCCTGCTGACGGCGCAGGAGGAGGTCGACCTCGCCAAGCGGATCTGGCGCGGCGATCTGGCCGCCAAGCAGAAGATGGTCGAGTCCAACCTGCGCCTGGTCGTGTCGATCGCGAAGAACTACCGCAACCAAGGGCTGCCGTTCCTGGACCTGATCCAGGAGGGCACCATCGGCCTCGTCCGCGCGGCGGAGAAGTTCGACTATCGCAAGGGCTTCAAGTTCTCGACCTACGCCACCTGGTGGATCCGCCAGGCGATCGCGCGAGCGGTCGCCGACAAGGCGCGCACGATCCGAATTCCCGTCCACATCGTGGAGAAGCTCAACAAGATCCGCCGCGCCGAGCGCAGTCTGGTCACCGAACTGGGGCGCGAGCCCACGCCGGAGGAGATCGCCGAGCTGACCGGCATCGATCCCGAGGAGGTCGACTCGATCAAGCGCTCCGCACAGGTGCCGATCTCGCTGGAGAAGCCCGTCGGTGACGAGGAGCAGTCCGAGTTCGGCCAGTTCATCGCCGACGAACAAGCCGAGTCGCCGTACGAGCGCGCCGCGGAGATCCTCACCAAGGAGGCGCTGCGCGAGGCGCTCGAGAACCTTTCCTACCGCGAGCGCCGCGTGCTCGAGTTGCGTTACGGCCTTGGCGGCGAGCACCCCCGCACACTCGAACAGGTCGGGCACACGTTCAACATCACGCGCGAGCGGATCCGCCAGATCGAGAACCGGTCGCTGAAGAAGCTGCAGAGCCTCGCCGAGGCGCAGAAACTGCGCGACGACGTCGAGATCGCTTCCACCTTTGCGCTGCACAGGCCCGGGCACCGAATGTAGACGCCGGTCGAGGTGATCCTGAATCTCGGGCTGGGCGCGACGCCGACGAGCTGCCGTCGCGATCAGCCGTAGGCATAACTTGGGAGGTGGTGACAGACACGCCGGAGATGACTACCCGCAGCGGCCACTACACCGCTCTGCTTGGGACCATGGGCGCCCGCGGGGCCACCAAGCTGCACGCCGATGAGCGCGAGCAGCTGCTGGCCGTCGCCGACGCGCTGCTATTTGGCGACCCCGACAGCGAGCAGGAGCTCGCCCGGGCGCTGGACCTGATCGCGCGCCTGCGCGAGAGCGAGCGCTGGTCGGCGGAGAGCTGCGCTGAGCTGCGCGAGCACCTCTACGGCTGCGGACCGCTCCCTGCGGGCGCCTGAACGAAGGCGCCGGCGCGCGTTCGCCCAACACGAGATCGGCCCGCTCAGGCTAGGAGCGCCATCGCCCGGCTCTGGTGCGCAAACGGTTGACCGCAGCCACCGGGTGTTTGCCAGTGCGCCACGCGTGTTGCCAGCACTGTGGCCGGAGTGACCAAGCCGCGCCTCCTCGCGTTGGAAGTGCCAGCAGGCCGCAGTCGACTCGCCCGCGCCCGAATCGCCCGCGTCGCTCACGTCCGCATTTCCCTGATTCCGCGAGAGTCGCGCGACTGCTCGTCCCCAACAAGGATCCCGCGGTCGACATCGGCCGGCACTCCTGCATCTGCCGGACCGAGCGGAAGCCAGGCGAGCCAGAGGGTCAGCTTTCGAGACTCGTCCAGAGCAGGGCACGCCGGACTCGCATATCGACGCGCCTGCTCTCGGGTCGATTTGCGGCTACTGTGGCGCTACTGAGGCGCAGACAGCTCAGTGGTGATTGACGGCTGATGCAAAGACTTCACCAGCGGCTTGACCGCAGTATCAAGGAGTGCGCATGTCAGCCGCGCACGGTGAATCAGTGCTTGAGGTGCTCAGCCCGCAGCCAAGCGAGGGTCGCCTCGAGGCCGGTCGCATAATCGATGCGTGGAGCCCAGCCGAGCATCTCTCGCGCTTTGCGATTGCTGAAGCACTGGTCCGTACCCAGCACGTGCACGGCTTGTCGCGACAGCAAAGGCTGCGTGTTCAGACGCGTGGTCCTGCGCAAGAATCGGTAGCCGTGCTCGAGCGAGAAACCGACGGCGTTCGCCATCCAATACGGCAAACTCCATCGCACTTGCGAGCAGCCGAGGCCGTTGGCCAGGCCATCGGTGAACTCCTTCCAGGTGATGTCGAGGCCGTCGCTGACGTTGAAGGCCTGGCCGGCCGCGGCTTTGTGGCGGAGCGCGAGGACCGCGGCATCCATGAGATTGTCGACGTAGCACAGACCGGCGACTGCGCGACCGCCGTTGACCAGGAGCATGTTGCCGTGTCGCATCGCGCGCGCGATCTCGCCGACGACGTCCGTCGAACGGGGGCCGTAGACAGTCGCCGGACGTAAAATGACAGCGTTCAGATCGTGCGCTTTCTCCACGCGGCGGACCTCAGCCTCCGCAGCCAGCTTCGTCTGCGCGTACCAGTTTCGAAAACGCGTCGCAACCTGCGTTTCGTCGGTTGCCACGCGACCGGGATAGCCGTAGACATCCGTGGTGCTGAAATGAATGACTCGCTGCACGGATGCATCGACGCATGCTTCGAGCACGTTCCGCGTGCCCTGAACGTTGACGCGTGCGATCTCCTCCACAGTTGCCCAGTCCGATACCCGCGCGCCGCAGTGGAACACGTAGCGGCAGCCCTCCGCAGCGCGAGTGAGCGAACGCGCCTCCGTAAGGTCGCCGACGGCGATCTCGACATCGAGCTTGTCGAGCAGCGACGTGTCACTGCTCGCGCGTACCAGGCAGCGCACCTGATAGCCCTCCCCCACCAAGCGCTGCGCCAGGTGCCCGCCGATGAACCCAGTCGCACCGGTGACCATGCAAACGTCCTGACGCGACGAATCGACGGGATTACCGCGAAACGGCGCCTTATCGATCACCGGAGCGTATGCGTGGCTCGACGACCGAGCGTCGCGGTGGCGATATCGCGCACGACGGCCCAGTTCTTACTCGCAGCGCCGTGACAATCGGCGAGCACGGCGTCGAGCGCGCTGAGAAAGCTGTGCGCCTCGGGCTCGGAGAGTGTCAGCGGCGGCAGCAACTTGATCACATCGTTCTTACCCGCCGCCATGGTGATCACGCCGTGGTCGCGGTGCAGCGGGATCACGATCAGCTGAGGGAAAAGGCCGTTGCTCGCCATGTGAATCAAGCGCCAGTTCAGGCGTGCGAGCCGGGATTTCGGCGCGCACAGCTCGATCCCGATCATGAGCCCGCTGCCGCGCACCTCCTTGATCATTTCGTAGCGCTGCTGAAGGTCGGCGAGCCCATCGCGCAGCACGGTGCCGATGCGCGCGGCGTGCTCGACCAAGCGATCGCGCTCGATGATGCGTAGCGTGGCCAAACCCGCCGCCATCGACAGGCGATTACGGCCGAACGTCGACTGATGCACGTAGCAGCGCTCGAGCGTTCCCACGGCCTTGTCGTAGATCTCCCGCCTCGTGACCATGGCAGCGACCGGCATGTAGCCTCCGCTGAGCGCCTTGCCGACGAGCACGAAGTCTGGCTCGAGTCCCCAGTGCTCCAGCGCGAACCACTTGCCGGTGCGTCCGAGCCCGGTCTGGACCTCGTCGATGACGAACAGCGTGCCGTAGCGCCGACATAGCGCCTGCGCGGCTTGCAGGTAGCTCGCAGGCGGAAGCGTCACCATGCGGCCTTGGATCGGCTCGACGATGAAGGCCGCGACATCTTCCGCGCGCAGCTCGGCCTCCAAGCGCGAGAGATCGCCGAACGGCACGCGCTCGCAGCCCGGCAGCAGCGGCCCGAAGCCTTCCTTGAAGAACTCGTCACCGACCAGCGAGAGCGGCCCGAGCGTGACCCCGTGAAAGCTGTCGTCGCAGGAGATCAACCGCGGCCGACGCGTCGCCGCGCGCGCGAACTTCATCGCCGAGTCCACGGCCTCGGCGCCCGTACTCGTGAAGAACACGGCGTCGAGCCCGCGCGGCAAACGCTGAGACAGCTCCTCGGCGAGCATGCCGGCCAGCGCCGAATAGTGGAGCTGCACACCGTCCACGAGATTCGCAGCGAGTGTGGCGCGCAGGACGTCGCGCACGTCGGGATGGTTGTGACCCACACTGGCGAAGCCCTCACCGGTATGGAAGTCGAGATATGCGCGACCCGCGGCATCGTAGAGGTAGGACCCTTGTGCCGATATGTACTCCTTGTCGAAGCCGAGGATCCGCAGCACGTCGACGAGCGACGAATCGAGATGGCGCGCGGCCAATTTCAAGGTTTCGTCCGCGCGCGCCATGGCTTCCGCAACCACGCCAAGAGAATCGACAGCATCAATGGGTTGAGAGTCGGCGTTCATAACGATTGGCGGCCGATATCACGCGAGCAGCGGGGCTAGCTCTAGTGGGTTCGGCGCTTCCCCGATCGCAGTGTACGTTCTGCCGTTGGGGCGGTCCGCGGTCGCGCCGGTTTGCGTCGTCAGACGGGGCAAGCTTCGGCTGGTGCCGCTCGTCGAGCTGGAGCGCGGGGAGTCGCTATTGACCTCAGCGGCGATCACGATGCAGTCGTCGCCGAGCAGCACATCGGGCGTTGTAGCTCTGCCGTAATCGCGAAACGCCTTCAAGCTCCGGGAGTCGGGTCGACGTCGAGCAGCACCGAACTGGCAGCGCTTTGTAGCGCAGTCTCGGTCTTGCCCGATTGGGCCGGCTCTGCCCACTCGGGATGAGCCCTGCAAGTGCCTTCGTTGTTACATGATCGGGCCAGGCCGGCCTCCGAGTACAGCATTCCGTTTTGCGGCGGTGCGCCGCCGGCAGGGCCTCATGTTCCACGCTTTCGTGCCCTACGCGTTCGGCCGCCGAGCCGTCTGCTTAGCAGCCTCGGGTCCTTCCGAATCGGTGTCCGGCCTCGCTGTCAAGACCGTGCGCGCGGTCTTCAGCTGTCGCGGTCGAGTGCGCGTTCGATCGCTGCATACTCGCCGGGCTCTAGCGGGCCGTGGCTCAGGGCGCCGGCGTTGTCCTCGACTTGGATCGTGTTGCGAAAGCCCGGCAGCGGGATGGTCCGGCTGTGGCGTGCCCAGATCCAGGCGATGGCCCCCTGCGCAAGGCTTCTGCCGCCCGCGGTGAGCATGTCGCGGACGGTGTCGATGCGCTGAAGAAACTCGGCGTTTGGACGGCCGTCTGTGAACCACCGCAGCCACGCGGGTGGTTGGCCACGGATGTCGTCGGCTGGGAGAGTGCTGGCCGCTGTGTAGCGGCCGCCCAGCAGGCCCATCGCCAGCGGCGAGCGACACAGCGCGGCCAGGTCATGGCGGTCGCAAACCGCGAGCATGTCGGGGTTGTCGTCGAGAACGTTGAGTTGGAGCTGTACTGCGGTGCAATGCGGGCCCGTCGCGAACCGCTCGGCCTGCCCGGGGTCATCGGTGCTGACTCCGTACCAGCCGATCAGACCCTCGGCGACGAAGCTTTCCAGCGCGGCGATCAACTCGTCGCCGCGTTGAGCGTCGACATCCGGCGTGTGGAGTTGGTAGAGGTCGATCCGATCGCGCCCCAGTCGGCGCAGAGACGCGTGCAGCGCCTGCCGAACATGGGCCGGCGAGGTGTCCACCCCGGTTAGTTGTCGAGCGTCCTCGTCGAAGGTGTTTCCAAACTTGGTGGCGACCAGAACCTCGGGATGGGCGGCCAGCACAGTGGAGAGCACACGTTCGCTGTGGCCGGCGCCGTATGAATCGGCTGTGTCAAACAGCGTGACACCCAGATCAACGGCACGGCGCAGTGCCCGCACGGCGTCGGCGTCATCCACACCAGCCCACCCGCGGGGTTGGTCGCCGGCAGCCATAGCCCCACCGATCGCCCAGCACCCCAGGCCGAGGGCACTGACGTAGAGATCCGACCGCCCGAGCCGACGGGTCTGAAGACTCATCGCATCTCCGCATCGATGGTGGCTACGACATCCTGGCTGAAGCGGGCCAGCACCTCGGGCTCGGCCGGGGCGAGGATGAGGTGGCGCAGGCCGATTCGGTGGGCACGCTCGGTGAGTTGGTGTCGCATCCGCTCGGGTGGCCCGACGAACACGTAGGGGCAGTCCGCGAGCGACTGGCGATCGATCCCGGCCTGCTCGCACAGCTCGCCCTCGACGGCCTCGACCTCGAGCTCCGAGCAGAAGCGAACCGCGTTAACGAGGACCGAGAATTCGATCTGATCCGCCTCGCGTCCCGCCGCGGCGGCACTCGCTCGCACGCGCTGCACGGAGTCCTCCAGGTCGCTCACGGTCGTGGTGAACCGGCGCATCATGTCCCTCAGGACAGGATGAGGGCCTCCCAGCTTCAGACGGCGGGACGAGCCGTTGAGGTCGACGACATCGCCGTAGCGCCCGGCAATCTCAAGCAAGCGGTCGGAGCCACCACCGAGCAACAGGCGAGGAGGAGGCGACGACGGTGGGCCAAGCGGCAGCTCGCGCGCCGTCACGTGCTCTCCTGCCAGTTCGGCAAAGCCCTGGTCGAAGAGCGCTCGAGCAAGCTCCGCAGCCTCCTCCAGGCGGTCCATCCGCTGCGCAAAGGGCGGGAACTCCATACCCAGCGCCTCGAACTCCTCGCGGTTCCAACCGGCGCCGATGCCGGCCAAGACCCGCTCGCCGCCGAACAGCGCGGCCAGCTCGATGAACGAACGAAACGCCAACGCCGGGTGCCCGAACCCGATATTGACCACGCTGGTCCCGAGCATCAGCCGCTCCGACAGCGTCCCAACCATCGCCAACCTGACGAAGGGATCACCCCCAGCCACAGCCTCACGACGCGGCCTACCGTGGCTGACGAACAGATGGTCCGCCACAAACACGCCGTCCATACCGGCCTGCTCGATCAATCGGACCTGCTCTCGCAGACCGCCCGACGAAGTAACGCTCATGGCGTGAACCCTGATCACGACACCCGCGCCACTAAGCACTCTGCATCGGCGTCAGGGTCCGAGCCGAAGGCAGCGCAACCCTCTCGCGTGCGTCCGTCGGCTTGGCCGGAGGTGTCACGCTTCGCGCCGGCCCCGTCGACTCGCGGATGACGAGCTCGCCGCCGATCAGTAGCTGCCGCGGCGCCACGCTGTCGTCCGCGAGCCGCTCGATCAGCATCTCGGCGGCGAGGCGCCCGGCTTCGAATGCCGGCCATTCGATCCCAGTGAGGGCCGGGGTGAGCATCTCCGCATACTGAGCCGCGATCACCGAAACGACGGAGAATTCGTCCGGGACGTGCAGGTCGGCGGCTCGCAGGGCTCCCAGTAGCCCGGTGAACTGCCAGCCGGTCGTGATTGCCGCGGTGCATTCGGGCTCCTCGGCGAGCAGGCGTGCGGCGACGGCAAACGCTTCCTGGGCCGGATGGGGGCAGGTCAGGTGGAGGCCGCGGATGCCGAGCTCGGTTGTGGCCTCCTCGAACGCAGCTCGAGCGATTAAGGCCGAGGTGTAGCCGGCGTCGAGCTGATCTTTGGGAAAGTTGAACAGCGCGACGCAGCGGTGCCTGAGCTGGACGAGGTGTGCGAGGCTGCTTCGCACGGCGTCTCCGAAGTCGATGTCGACATAGCTGATCCCACTGGTGTCGGCGGTACGACCGATCAGGGAGAATGGCAAGCCCGCGGACTGCAGCTTCTGGACGCGAGGGTCCTCGGCGAGCGTCTCCATCAGGATCACGCCGTCGGCGCGATGGCTCGCGACCAGTCGCACGATCGCCTCGGGATCCGCCGCGGATGTCGACAGCAGCAGCGAATAGTCGCTGGCGCTGGTCGCCTGGGTCGCGCCGGCGACGAAGGTCTGTTGAACGGGTACGAGATCCCAGTGCGGGGAGGGGAGAAACAGCGCGATCGTGCGCGAGGTGCCACTCGCGAGCGCGCGAGCCGGCCCGTGCGGACGGTAGTCGAGTTCGGTGATGGCGGCGAGCACACGTTTGCGCATCGCAGCCGAGACTGGGCGCTTGCCGCTCAGCACGTAGGACACCGTGCTCAGGGCGACGCCCGACCGCTCGGCGATCTGGGCCATCGTGGCCGGCTTGGTTTTCGTCATCAAGTGGGATTCTGGCATGAACGCGCTGGTTGGCACTTGACTCGCTGTGTGCCACGTGTTACGTTCGTCGAAGCGCTTCGCGAAGCGCTTCGACGCCAGCTTTGCTTACCCGAGATGGAGACTCGATAGCGGCGCGATATCGACTCGTGGCGGTCGGTCCCCCGCGGGTTCAGCTTTCTGGCGGGTGGTAGCCCTTGTCGCGCTTGGTGACGCTTCCGTCCTTCTCTAGATGCGAGAAGACGCGGTAGAGGTAGTTCGGCTGGATCTTCATCCGCTTAGCGATCTCCGCGAGCGTGATCCCGGGATGCTTGTGCACGAGCGCCAGCACTTCTTGCGCCCGGCCACCAGTGCCGCGAGGACGCCCCGGACCCCTGGCCGCAGTGGCGGCCCTGGCGGTTCGCGAACGTTTCGCCGCGCCTGCAGCCGTCGACTGTGCCCGCTTCCCCACACCCTTCAACGCATCAAGCGCCTCACGGACCTGCGCGTGCTCCTTAATCAACGGCTCAAGCTCACGCAACCGCTTCTCCAAACTGCTGCGAAGCTCGCTCAACACGTCAGCCATATGGGCCTCCAAGTCGCGGTCGTCTTGCACGATATCCAGGCGCCCGGATCCTTCGCCGGGCGCGCCGCGGATCCACCAGTGGGGCGGCGGGCGCCGAAGCTTCCGGGATCGCGCCGAAGCGGCGACGGGTCAAGCCGCGTAACGGCTCCTGGTGCCTGCTCGTTGGATTGGGCGCAGACCAGGGGTCGGGCGCGCCGGGCGCGCGCCTAAAGGGCGTCGTGCAGCTCCCCGCCACATGTCCATGTCTCATAAGTTTGTAATATTGCGATTTCTGTATGTGGTCTTCTCGTGGCGGTCAGCCTCCGATCTATGCCTTGAAGGCAGATTTCTTCCGGGTGTTGGGCCACCCGGCTCGCGTACGCGTGCTTCAGCTCTTGCGCGAGGGCGAGCGTAGCGTCGGGTCGCTGCAGGACGCACTGGAGCTTGACTCGAGCGGCACCTCGCAACATCTGACCGCGTTGCGCAAGCAGGGGCTGGTGGAGAGCCGAAAGGAGGGCACGAGCGTGTACTACCGGGTCAAGGATCCGCGCACACTCGAGCTGCTCGAGCTCGCGAAGAACATCATGTTGGCGACGCTCGAGGAGAACCGGGCGCTGCTGGACGACCTCGCGGTGGAGGACTTCGGACCCGGGCGGGGTCGCAGTTAGCTGTGGGGGTTCCTGACGGGGGTGCGCTCGCGGGCGTGGCGATGCTCGCGTTCGGTGGGCTGCTTGCGACTTTGAGCGGTCGGTTGCGCGCCGGTCTGGTTGTACAGGCCGCGGGGATGGCCGTGCTCGGCGCCGTCGGCGTGGCGACGCTGGCGAGCGGGGACCTGCTCGGCGCCGCGTTTCGCAGCACGATCTCGCCGGCGTTCGGGCTGGATCCGCTGAGCGGCTTTTTCCTCGCGGTGCTCGCGCTGACGGCCGTGCCGACACTCGCGTTCGCCCGCGATTCCCTGCCCGGAAGCCCGGGTGCGCGCGCGGTCGGAGCGTTGACGGCCGGGTTCCTGCTCGCCCTGGTGGGGGTGCTTGCCGCGCGTGATGTGACGAGTTTCCTGGCTTTCTGGGAGCTGATGACGCTCGTGCCGGCTGCGGCGATCCTGGCCGCCAAGCGCGATCGCACAGTTCGCTCGGCGGTGTATGCCTACCTGGCGATCACGCACCTGGGCGGCGCGGCGGTCTGGATCGCGCTGCTGAGCCTGGCGCACCATGGCGCGATCGGTGACCCATCCGCGCTCGCCGCGGCCGGGAGTAGCGCGCAGACGCTGGTGGCGATCGCTGCGTTGATCGGCTTTGGCACGAAGGCGGGTCTTATCCCATTGCACTCGTGGCTGCCGCGTGCGCACCCGGTTGCGCCGGCGCATCTTTCGGCGCTGATGTCGGGGGTGATGATCAAGATCGCGCTCTACGGGCTGATCCGGGTCGAGTTCGAGTGGCTCGGCTCGACCCCGCGTTGGTTGGGGATCGCGCTGCTCGCAATCGGTCTGCTGTCCTCGCTGGGGGGCGTGCTGTGGGCGCTCGTTCAGCACGAGCTCAAGCGGCTGCTCGCCTATCACTCAATCGAGAACGTCGGCATCATCACGCTCGGTCTCGGCGCCTCGCTGCTGTTCGCCGACGCCCACGAGCCGACCTGGGCGGCGATCGCGTTCGCCGCCGCGCTGCTGCATGTCGCGAATCACGCGATCTTCAAGGCGCTCTTGTTTCTCGGTGCTGGCGCGTTCCAGCGTGCGGTGGGCGGCCTCGAGCTAGACCATCTGGGTGGGCTGCTGCGGCGGATGCCGTGGACCGGTGGTGCGTTCCTGGTCGGCTCGATGGCGATCGCTGGCCTGCCGCCTCTGAACGGCTTTGCCTCGGAGTGGCTCACGCTGCAGTCGCTGCTGCACGTCGCCCTGCGCGCCCCGCTGGGTGTCGCGCTCGCCGCGGGGGCGGCGCTTGCCGGACTTGCGGCGACCGCCGCGCTCGCGCTGTTGTGTTTCGTAAAGGTTGTCGGGCTCGTCCTGCTCGGCTCGCCGCGACGAGCCGAGTGTGCCGCGGCGGCCGACCCGCCCGCAGGCATGCGGGCGGCGATGGTGGCGCTGGCAGCGCTGTGCGTCGTGCTGGGCGTCGCGCCCGGCCTCGTCGTGCCGGCGCTTGCCGGACTCGCGCCGGGTGCGCACGGCACCG
>OBLT010002840.1_pt1 | contig 10671 bp, 9 predicted proteins | sample 1518721 | NCBI WGS metagenome assembly OBLT01 (sample SAMEA3539307, study PRJEB22396) | soil metagenome | biome: tundra; feature: field; material: soil | place: USA | collected 2010-05 | depth 0.15 m | reverse complement strand
TGCTCGTTCTCGTCTCGTAACTAAAAATCCTGTGAAAAGAACCCTACTCTTCATCCTTGCCGTCCTCGCGAGCGCGGCCGTCTCCGCCCGCGCCAACCTCGTGGCAAATCCTGGCTTCGAGACGGGCACCTTTTCCGGTTGGATGTTCGATCCAACCTTTATGGCAATAGACATGAGCATTCCGCACTCCGGAACTTTCGACGCCTTGCTTGCTTCAGGAGGTGCGGACCTCCAGCTCCAACAGACCATCACGACCGTTCCGGGCCAGTTATACAATGTGTCCTTCTGGCTTGATAACGCTGGCGGCACGCCTAATGATTTTTCGGCTTCTTTTGCTGGTGTGACTTTCTTCAGTACGACGAATGCCAGCGCCTTTCCATATACCCTGGAGACGGGTACAGTCACGGCCACCGGCACGAGCAGCCTCTTGAGCTTCTCAATGCGTCAAGATCCCGCTTTCTGGAATTTGGATGACGTTTCAGTGATCGCTGTGCCCGAACCCTCTACATGGGCGATCTTGGCAACGGGCTCTATCGCGCTTCTCCTCTTCCGGCGCCGTAACAAGGCGATATTGCCGCAAAGATAGTCAACACCGGAACTGTGATGGCACGTAGCATCGGGCGTGTTAAGGCCTAACGAGAAGTAGACGGGAAAACCCCGCCTTTAATTGCGGGGAAACCCCGTCTATCACGATTGCCTTTTGGGGGAATTGTTTCCACACTGGGGAACATGCCCCAGAACGTAGCCGCCGAGGTAGGCGCGAACAAGCCCAAACTCCTCGATCAGGTGCGCGATGTGATCCGCCGTAAACATTTCAGCTTACGAACCGAACGCGCGTACACGGATTGGATTCGCCGCTACATCCTCTTTCATAATAAGCGTCATCCCCGCGAGATGGCGGAAACGGAGCTAACGGAGTTTCTTACCCATCTCGCCAGGGACGGTCATGTTGCCGCCTCCACCCAGAATCAAGCTCTGAGTGCGATGTGTCAGTGCGCGATCTAATTGTCCGAATTAGAGTGGCCCAAGTTCCAAAAATCAGACAACTAGGTCGCGTAGCTACACGTCTGTGAGTCCGCGACCTAGTTGTCCGAATTTGGACTGTCGAATATCAGAAAAATCGGACAATTAGGTCACGCACTGACACCTTCGCCCTGTACTTGGTACCCGTCGTGACAGTGTCATACGATTTTCGGTATGGAATCCCACCGGAAACATTCCTGGTCGTTTCCGGCGTTCTTGGCGCGGTGTCGCTGTGGCCCCGCAGCAAAACCGCGCGTTACTAGTTGATGATGTTACCGGTACCGCCAACCTGCCCGACGTTTCCTTGTCCATTTGCGCCCCAGGCATTGCCGCTTCCGAGGTTGTAACTGGAGTTCTCGAGGTAAACGCCAAAATTGGTGTTGGCAAAGAATTGACCCACGCCGTTCATGCCGATCCAATTATTGTAAACGCCGTTACCGACGGCATTATACATCCCAATTCCATTAAGAGAATGGTTGCAGATCATGTTCCCTGTGATGGGATTGCGAACCGCGGCGACACCTGGGGTACGTTCATCGTCAATTTTCAATACAATACCTGAAGGCTGGCTGCCGATGGCTTGTGTTTGCGACTGATTCAAACCAATGGTGTTGCCCAAAATCCAATTCCCATCGCCCGATGCGACAATAATTCCGGCGATACGGTTTCCGGCGACAACATTCCCCCATGCGCCATTGTTTTTCGCGTCATTGCCAATTAAAATACCCTGATTATTGGTGCTCCCGGCGATAATCTGGGTACCGCCGTCATTAACTCCGAGGTAATTGTAATAGATGCGATTCCCGGTATCGCTCGGGTGACGAATTTCCACCGCTGAACCGCCGTTGCCGGCAATGACATTGTATCCGCCAATCCAGCTGCTCTGCACTCCGGCGCCGAGAAAGATGCCGGTCGAGGTGTTTCCATAGCCGACGGTGGTTTGGCCCGTAGGGTCGGTTCCGATACGATTATATTCGAAGAGGTTATCGTGACTGACCAGACCGGTGATCGTCTGGTCGATTGGCTCGCCGATACTTATTCCGTTGTAAACGCCGGAGATCGTCGTACGACGGACTTTGTTGTAGCTCCCGCGGATTTCCACTCCGACGGAGAAAGGCGCGCGCGACGTATTATGCAGTGTTCCCTTAAAACCGATATAGCAGTCATCCACAAAGTTCCAATCGGCGCTGCTTCCAATGAAGACACCATCGTTGTCGTAATTATAGATTCCGAGGCCCTTGATGGTGGTGCCACCGTGATTACTTAGAGAAAAGACGTTGGAAACGCCGGCAGCACCCTCGACATATACGCGATTGAATTGACCGTCATACCCAGGTTGCGAGCTCCCATCGATCACGACCGGAGCGGTAATGGAGAGAGTTGTAGCAGTAGTAATTGTCCAGGGCCCTGAACCCGGAAGGTTGAAGGTGATGGTTTTCACAGATGGGGTTGAATTGGCAGCGGTCAGCGTGTCGAGGAGCGAGCCGGGACCCGAGCTGTTAGTGCTGGTTACTTGTAAAAAGCTCGCGGGGAGAGTGTCATATTCGACTACATAAGCATGAATCGATTGTCCCGAACCAGTATTCGAAAAATCGTTCCAGAGCGTAGTCGTACCCATAATCTCGAGATAATTTTCGGGTCCATCCGCGCCCTGGTTATCAGGCTGACCGGGTCCCCAATTCGCATAAGAAAAAAGTTCTCCCGTTACCCAGGTCCATGCACTACTGGGGTCTGGCCGAGATCCACCGATCCACCGATGGTCAGTTGTTCCCAAGCTATTAACAAAATCGTTCTCAGCGGTAGACGTAATAGTTGCGAGATAACCACCCTTTTGGATGGCGGCATCCCTTGCATCAGTCCAGTTGATCTGATTAGAAGTGCTGACAAGCTGGTAATAATGTCCATTTCCACCGCTCGAAATAGGCCACTGAATCGGACTGCCGCTTGAGTTATAAGTCACCGTGATAGTAGCGGTGCCGATGTTGCCGGCGGCATCATGCGCAGTGGCCGTGATTACATTTTGACCGCTTTGCAGACCAATACTGCTCACATTCCAGCTCGTCGTCCCGCTGGCTGTGCCACTGCCTCCGCGATTGTTAATCCAAGTGACCGAAGTCACTCCAACATTGTCGCTGGCTGTGCCGCTGACGGGCACAGTGCTGTTGGTGGTAGAAAATCCGTTGGCTGGCGAGGTGATGCCAATGCTCGGGTTAGTCGTGTCGGATGTTATCCCGATCGTAAGCTGGCTCGGAGTTGAGCTGCCAATATTATTATTCTTATTGGATTCAGCGACGTTCTGATCTGAATCAACGAATGCAGTGACATAATAATTTCCAGATGGAATCGAAGTAGGCAAGGTAATGTTTGTCGAATAACTATGCGTCGCTCCTGCAGTCAGCACGGTCATTGGACCGTAATAACCTACTTGATACGTAGTTCCGTACGCGGCGGTAGATAAGAAGACCTTTGTGTTATGAGCTGAGCTCTCAGAAGCCGTGCCGTTATTCCATTCGGTCCAAGAGACGTTAACTGTGCCTCCAGAAGCGACGGTGGTCGGGGAAACACTGACCGCGCCGAAAATGGTAAGGTCAGGGAGTCCGCCGGATAGCTGTGATCTGCGAATTGGCCGATAAGATATGAGTTGGGAAGGCGACCACACCCGTGATTGGGCATTGTTAGGCGTCTGTTCCATCGACACAATATTACCAGACTGATAGCTTAAAAATATGAGACAATGTCCGACACCAGTTGTCGAAGGAGAATTAAGCGCGTCCCCGAGCGATAAACTTACACTACTCGCGCTTCCAAACCCGCCTAAGCTTGTCCAATACTGAGTTATTCCTAACAGGCTCTCAAACGTCGCAGTAGTATAACGTGCGGGGAGTTTCCAGCATATACTCAAGAACCCGGAGCAATCATTGCCGTACGTTTTTGTGCCCCCGCTTGTGACGGTCATGTAATTAGCGAATTCGGACCAATCATCTTGGGGGCTAGATTCTTCGCTGTACGGTATTCCTGTGTATGTGATGCCGGCAGAGTATGGCACATAGACATTCTGATGGGTGGTATCGCTAACGTAAGCAAAATTTTGAAAAGTACTGTGAGGCGTCCAAGTCGAATACATCATTTCGTATGCAAGCGTCTGTATATCAGATCGGCTCATTGGACCCCAGGCGTCACCCGTCCAAGCCTCGACTGTAGAGTTCCCGACAAGAACTATTGCAGCCACAGCAGAAATCTGCTTTATAGCATGCGAGATCAGTAAGCCTTTCATTGTGGAATAACTCGGAGTTTCGCTTGCGTAGCTTCCGGTAAAAACTGAACAATCGCGCCATCGCTTCGTCTTATCATCAGAAGCTTCGGCGTCCAAAATGCGTAGTCATTTTCCGGAATCGAAGTAGTCGCTAAGAAAGTCCCGCCCGAATCGAAGATTTTTACCTCAAGAACGACGTTGTTCTGTTCCGCTCTCTCGGTATGAATGTAGAATCGTCCACTCTGATCTTCCCCGACATAACGAGCGGCCAGAATCCCAGGCACCGATAAAGAAATATCCGCATCATCAACACCGCCAATATCGTGAACTCGAACCTTTAGTAGACGTCCTTTTTCGATATCAACGGCATAAATCTTACCGCTTTCGCCGTGAATTCCGTCGCTGTCACGCGCGGAAACAAGATCGGGCGGCGACAACGTACCACTCGATATGTTCCCAACTAGCACATCCTTGTTGGCGGCATTAGCGAAGTAAATGGATGAGCCAACTATATGAAAATACCCAAGTATCTCGATAGCAGCAGGATCAAGAGCCAAAGCCTTCAGTAATTTTCCAGACGAATCAAACTGCGCGATCGTGCGTTGACTATGGTCGTACACGATGATGTTTTCGTCTTCATCAACTACAACATCGCTAATATTGAATTGGGGTATAGAAACGCTCCGAACAAACTCACCATTCTTAGAATAAATGAGCACACGATTGTTTACCGAATCCGCCAAAAAAAGGTGCTCATTAGGGGCTACCGTGAATGACTGAGGACCAAAGGCCGCATCAGAAATGCCACGCGCAACACCTAGCTCGCCTTCCTGATTACCGTATTGAATCGTTTTCTTAACGACTGTCTTTGTGCTGAGCGACTGTGCCTTCGATTCATGTAAACCAGAAAAAGACACAATCAGTAATAAAGATAATGCTGTAGTTCCTGTTTTCATGTTATGAAAGTGGGTTTAACCGATTTCTTGTTGTATAATCGAGTTTAATTTCGGTCTCCCTATCCTTCGGCTCCGAAAGGATAGAAGGAAGCTTTTCACAGGAACGGGAAACAGTCGTCATGGGGTTTATCAGCTAGCAGCGGCGATTGTGCCTATAGTCACATCCACTATCAAGCCTTTCATTGCCTAAGAAGTTTATGTGTCGAAAACTTCTGAGCGCGAAGAAATCATTGCCCAGCTTATGGAATTGATTCAGGACGAGCGGCTTCGGCAAAAGCTCTCCCTCAATGAAGTCGCCGCGCGCTCTGGCCTTAGCCACACCATGGTTATGCGCGTAGAAAAGCGTGAAGACTTCCTACCATCTGTAGCTACGCCATGTAATTGTCCGAATTATAGCTTGCAAAAAATCAGACAATTAGGTCGCGCACTGACAGACGTGTAAGTGCGCGACCTAGTTGTCCGAAATTAGGCGTCCAAAGTTCCAAGAAATCGGACAATTAGCCAGCGCAGCGACAAGCCGGATTGGACAACGCCTCGAAAATAGCCGCCACTTCGCTAGCTATTGGTTGCCTTCTCGTTATGGGTTGCTTCCCTGGATCTGTGACGCCGCCATAGGCTGTAGCAACAGAGCCAAATGCAAAAGATCAATCCCCATACAGCAATGGGATCAATTAAAGTGAAACTTGTTGGGAAAGAGGCACGTCGTTGCCAGAAATAGACGATAGAGCCCACTACACCGAGCAAGCAGTAGACACGAACTATTACACGGCCTGCAACCTGGCGAGGATAATAGAGAAAACGCGTTGGCTTCCTTACCCAGGAAATGATGTTTGCGAACACTGCTAGTAGAAAGAAACTACCGAGAATTGTAGCAACATTCATGTGGTTTCAAGCCCCTCCGGGCAGTAACTCTTCCCGTCGATGTCGGATTTCAATCCGCGCTGTCGAACGAGAGAATAATCCGGTGCGGGTCCGAAGGAAGCTTAGCAGATACGCCTACGAGGGCGGATAAAAATGCTTAACATCGTTATGATTCCGAAGATTGTCGGGACGGTATGGCCTCATGGTGTCGTAATCGAGCACTTCGGCGGCTTTGAAACGCTCACGAGCCGAGGGGTGAAGCGGAGCATCATTCGGAATCCGCCTAAGCACCCTTGGGGCCAGGCGGAACAGGCTGCTTCGAGTCTCATCATGCTGGGGACCGGTAGGATCGGGATACAGTTTTAGAACAGATTTATCGCATTTCAGCCCGACCTTCACCGCTTCACCGAGCATCCACTCCAGCGAAATATCTGAGAGGCGAGACTCGTTTTCCAGATAACTGCCACCAATGTCGGAGTGATTGCCGGCAAACCATAGTTGCACAAACCAGTCCGCCGGTTCCTTCTTCTTGTCAGAATAGGAGCCGCCCCATGGCACCCTCGGGAATGACTTTCGGCACTCATCAATCGAAATGGCATGTCTCGCGCAAAACACTTCGACACTGAGGTCCGTTTCGCATTCTTCCATGTGGATTGCTGTTAGATGAAAAGGGCGCCAGTTCCAGTTCAGGGGCAGGCCGAATTCGAACCGTATCAGGCTGGTTAGTAACAACAAACCGGCAACGAGAACGCCGGCGCCCGCAAGCGCACTAAACCAAATCCAGAACCCAATATTGAAACCGAGCAAATAATGGAGGGTAAGCCAGGTTGGAAACGCAAGAAGGAGCATCGCTGGGAGAAAAATTAATGCTGTTACAACCGGCTTTGCCACCGAGGCCACGGTGTCGAAAACGCCTATGAAGTATGGATAGATGTTCGCCTTGTTCGGGTCGGTCGGGTTTCTTGATGCGTATCGCTCACGAAAGCGCCGGCCTAATTCTTCACGCTGCGAGTTTAGTTCTTCTAGCCGCTTCGTCGGGAATGTCTTCCTCGATTCTGTGTGCTGGTAAACTCTCTTGACGCCCGTTTCGGCAACTCGCTGTGCTGTTTTTTCGTCCCGCCGAAGAGGATTGCCCTCTTTGTCCTGGGTGGGAACGCCACACATGCTTATCACTGCGCTTAAGCAGCGCGCGGTATAAGCACCTCGACTAAACCCGAACAGAAAAATGCGATCGCCGGGCCGCCAAAGTCGTACGATGGCGGCATAGCAGTCGATGATGTTGTGCGTGATGCCAAGCCCGGTTGCTTGACTGACGAGGTTGTAGAATGCGCGTCCGGCGGTCCCGATAAGGCCAGAGCCCTCATGACCAGGCGGAGCAGTGCCAAGGCCAGGGTCGTAGAAGGTCAGTTGCTCGGCAGGATCGACGGATGAGTCCGGGCCACAACGGGTTGCCCGATACAGCTTGTAGATGTTGCTGCGCCGCTCGTCGAACAAGAGACCGCCGCGCTGACCGGTGCCGTCCGAGTAAATAACGATATTTGCCATGCCTGTCTCTGGGGTATCTATGCGATGTCGAATTTAAGTGCGCCTAGTGATTTCTGCGACTTAATTTTCGCCGTTCTCCCTTGAGTGAGTGGTTAACCAACGTTTGAAGTCTGCACCTTCTTTTTTAACCAGTCGCTCCTTCGGACACATGAACTCACGCCTTCAGCCGCTCGAGAAAAGCCGTCCTTGGAAAGAGCCGGACGTAGACCTCCGCCGCATGGCAAGGGGGAACCGTACTGGGGATCCGAACAGATTTCGGAAATAATAAAGAACTTCGATCCTGGAAGATCGTATTACCTTTTGGGAGCGAACCGTGAAAACAAGAATTGCTTACTTAACAATTACCTGTGCGGTGTTAGTTGCCGCAACACTAGCTCATGCCCAGTTCCATCAGGTTGACCCGGTGCCGATCAATCCGATGCCGATCACGCCGATCATTCCGTTCACGCCGATCACGCCGATCACGCCGTTCACCCCAATCACGCCGATCACGCCGATCACGCCGATCACTACGATCAACCCGGGCGAATCATCAGGTGGAGGGTCTACCGCCACATTCGGACAAACTTTTGTAATAGCAGTGTGCATAAGCACATCGGACGTTTCGGATGACTGTCTGAGACGTGGAGAACTAGAGGCCACAAGAAAGCTATCTGAGTTCTATCTGCGGCAGTATGCGAAAAACCTCGTCAAGGACAGTCTTACACTTCGGTTCCCAGATCTCATGTCAGAGACCGAGCAACTGCGCTTCATCGCAAAAATTGAAAAAGCTGCCCTCGCCGTCGCGGCGGCGAGGATGCAAGCCGATGTTGCAAAACTCACACCGTTTGAGTGGGACACAGACCAAGAAAGATCTGATAAGCAGGCCGTGGTGGATAATGAAGCCAATAAGGTCACTCAGTGGAAGGAAAAGGCCAGTTCAGAGGCCAACCGCGGCTCAAATTTGTCTCACGACTGGTCGTCGAATACGCATAGATTCAACGAGGGTAACGCGTACAGGCAACTACAACACATCAACATAAGCGGATGGGGAGGAACATAACGGACCACCGTTGGTAGACCACAATAACAATCGCCCCGGTCCGAGGCCTCACCCATGAAATGCAATCTCGTTCAATCGGCAACGTGCGTTTTCTGTCTTCTGTCCGCAGGTTGCGGGACGCCACAGGTGCAGTGGGACGCAACCTAGCGGTAACATTGTGGCATGTCGCACTACATAACAGTCCCCTTGAATGAAAACGGAGTCATAACCGATCCTTATATCCAAGAAGAATTGAAAGTGGCGTGCTCCCAAAATTTCGGGATCGCCGACGTCTTTCTATACTCACACGGTTGGTGGACCACTGGCATGCAGGCCCTGGCGGATTACAACCGATTCTCGGTCAATTTCGCCGACAAAACGCTTGAGATTGCAGCAATCGAACCGCCGCCACTGCCACGGCTGCGTCAAACAAAAGCCTTTGGCGTCGGATTACATTGGCCATCGATGCTGAGCGAGGATACGGACTCGCTAGTAAACCGCGTAGAGATAACTTCTTTCTACACGATGGAGAAACGCGCTGACACTGTCGGACATAACGGTGTTTATGCAATTCTACGGATGGCGATTGAGGCGAACCAAGCGGCCAAAACGCCATTGAGGTTCCATTTTTTAGGACATAGTTTTGGGTGCAAAGTTGTGTGCGCTGCGCTTCAGGAGATTGCCGATGACGAAGTTAACGGGATCACGAAGGCCCTAGATATTAACGTCGTGCTCATTCAAGCGGCATTCGAGAATGATGGGATGGAGGTGGGGCAAGAATACGAATCTATACCGACGAACATTTTTAATGCCCGGGTGCTGGTAACGAGGTCGGACCGAGATAAAGCATTACAGGAGCAATTTAAAACCGCTAAGATGATCAACATTTTTGCGCAGAATCGAGACCGAGTGGCACTTGGCGCCGACGGCCCGACCGATGCGGTAAAATCTAGGTTTGGCGGATGTTATGATCTTAAAGTGACTCCCGGTTTTAAGCACGGAGACTTCCAAGGGAAAAATAATCGGCTAGTTTGTGCCGATATCACACCACTGCACGATGCCAATGAAGCGAACGGCACTTATAAAGGTGATCAATTTGGCGGTCACCATTCCGATATCAACATCCCGGAACTCTACGAACTAATCGCCGCGTTCCTTTTTCAATAAAGGCGCTCCTCTCCGCATCATGCGGAGTGTGCCGTCAATTGTCGCTTCATATAGCCCTCACAATTACGCACTAGCGAAGAGGACTGAGGTTTTCTACCGCTAGTTCTAGCGTTGCCACGATATAGGCTACCGCCCCGAAGTGAGTGTTCGGCTCCGGTAAGACGTGCATCTAACTCCTTCCACCGGTCTTTTTCGATTGAGCCCTGTGAGACCTGGTTCAGTGATTTAACTGAAAAGCACACCCGTCTCAAGAAACTTCGACCGCCATTTCCCGTATTCCCTTAATGGAGAGATTTTATGAGAATTTTAATTTTCGGCCGGCCATTCAGAATAGCAATATCGAGTCCGAGCTTCGCTTGAAATTTCAAGGTGAGACTAGAACGGTACTCCTATGTGGGATAAATGGAAGAATCTTTCAGCAGAGCTTCGCGCACTAATCATAGTCGTTCTGTGCGGAGCTTTTGGCGCGCTCTTGTCCTGCTGGTGGAACCTCAGTATCGGAGAAGATAAACTCGTCGCCGGAGTGGCGGGCCTAAACTGGTTCCTGCGCATTTTCTTGGGGATTTTTGGTGCAGCGGCCACCGTTTTCGTCGTGGCCAAGACAGATCAGACCAGACTGATTCATTGTGGGATTATTGCGGCATTGGCAGGGATGGCAGGGCCTTACCTTGTTATAAAAGCCTTAAGCACGGTAATGAATGTAAACCCAAACTTGGTCCAAATAGGTTCCGGAATCAGCGTCGTGCAATCAACCACCACAACGCTCAACAATACAATTCAAGGGCCCAGCTCGGTAACTAATCCCCAAAGGGTCGTGGATAGATCGGAAGAGCACACGTCTGAAC
>OBLT010002833.1_pt1 | contig 10686 bp, 7 predicted proteins | sample 1518721 | NCBI WGS metagenome assembly OBLT01 (sample SAMEA3539307, study PRJEB22396) | soil metagenome | biome: tundra; feature: field; material: soil | place: USA | collected 2010-05 | depth 0.15 m | reverse complement strand
GCGCTTTGCACCACCGCCCGGCTCGGCGTGCTTTCGCCGCCCATGAATAAGGAGATGCCGACCAAACCATCGTTGCCGGTGATCGCGATTTCCGCCGAGGCGCCGCTTTCCATGACGTAGAGCAGCGAGACGATGCTGGTGGTCGGGAAATACAGGTAGCCCAAATGGCCGCCAGACTCGTAGAGCGCCCATCCTAGCGGCATCGCTATGAGTTCGAGATTGGGCAGCAGGTGCGCGTAATCTTGCGCGGACAGCGCAGCAAGAAGATGGTTTTGCTTCGGGGTATGCGGTGAAGGCATGGCGGCCGTCTCGGTCCGTCGCGGACCTGTTACCGATAGGATCAAAGTTGAAAGCGCGGAGCAGCAAGCAAGACTGATCCCATAAAGCCTGCTTTATATACGCACTTTTAGATTTTCTGCAGCCTATTTGAAATGCGACAACGAAATAGCTGTCAGTGCGCCGCCATACTTGCTTAGCAGTCTGACACTGGAAGGAGAAATCATCAGCAGGCTGGCGCGATGATCGTTCGCATGCTTGCGCCGGATTACGAATCCTTGCTCAATAAGCCTGGCCAATTTGCGGCGTACCGTCGAGCGCGAACTGATATTCAGCAGAAAGAGCTGCTTCAGCGTTAGTGGTTGCCCCTGCTCTTCCGCATATCCGATCTCGATGACGATATCGAAATCGAAGACGGACTTGAGGAAAGGTAGTTGCCGCCTTTCAAACTCCCTGATTTTTTTCAGTCCGGTGAATAACTTCATCGTTTATAGCGTGTTCATTATTGATAACGTTGGATAATGTGGTTCAATTCAGGAAGCTGGCAAGCACAATTAGGTCTCTTTTTGGCACACATAGCATTGTCAACGGCGTCAGGACAATCGATCCGTGGAGCGGTCTTAAACAATCGTGTTACCGCAGGGAAGAAGCCGATGCACGCCATTTGGGGCATGCGAGCAACGCTACGGACGCGGACGCGACTCCCCGCGAGGCCCGGAATAATGAATCGTATGAGCAAGTGTGTTCAAAACCCGTCCCATGCTCTATCAGTGGACCGAGACGCCCGTCTCAATGCTGCTCATCGCAGTGTTTGGCAACGCACAGATAGAGGCCTCACTGCTGATGCTTAGTCGGCTATCATATGCAACGCCGCTCTTGGCGCGAAGAAGATTGCACGATGGTGCCCAACACGCCCCCGGTCGGCCCCGCGGTCCAAAACAAACTGCTGGCGGCAATCCCCGCACGCGAGCGCGAGCGCGTCCTGCGGGGACTCACGCCTGTGTTTCTCTCGTTCGGTAAAACCCTGTACGAGTCGGGCGCACAGCTCAACCAGGTGTACTTCCCAACCTCAGCGATTGTGTCGCTATCCTACGTCATGACCGACGGCACCTCTGCCGAGATTGCCGTGGTTGGCAACGAAGGTGTCGTGGGTGTCGCCCTGTTTATGGGCGAGGCATCGACGCCAGGCCGGGCCGTCGTCCAGAGTCCGGGATGGGCCTACAGCCTCACGGGTGCGTTGCTGAAACAGGAATTCACCCGAGCTGGCGCGATGCTACAGCTGCTGCTTCGCTACACCCAGGCGCTGCTCGCACAGATGACGCAAACGGTGGTCTGCAACCGGGATCATTCGATCGACCAACAGCTGTGTCGATGGCTGCTGTTGAGGCTTGATCGCATGGAAACCGATGAGCTAACGATGGCGCACGAGGCGGTCGCCGATATGGTAGGCGTCCGGCGGGAGGACGTCATTGCTGCGTTCGCGAAGTTGCGAAGCTCCGGTCTGCTTCACTACAGCCACGCTCATATCACCGTGGTTAATCGGGCCGGGCTCGAAGCCCGAGCCTGCGAGTGCTATGGGGTGGTCAAGAGGGAGTCAGAGCGGCTATTTTACAGCGCCATCACCCCCTGAAGGGCCCCGACACCAGGTCTGTGCCCTGTGCCCATTTCTGCTCTGCTCAGGAAGCCATACGAGTCGTCGAGCGTTGATCAGATGTTGCGGATCGCAACAAACCAGGCGGATCCGGCAGCAGGCGATCGGTTTCTTTCTTGACCACGGCGTAACACTCGCAACACAGTTTCTCCAGCTTTGGCCGGTCCAGCACCGTGATGTGACCTCGGCTGTAAAGCACGACGCCGAGCTTCTGCAGCTTGCTGGCCGCTTCGGTGACGCCCTCACGGCGCACGCCCAGCATGTTGGCGATGAGCTCCTGGGTCATGGTCAATGTGTTGGATGGCAGGCGATCGAGGGACTGCAGCAGCCAGCGACACAGCTGCTGGTCTACGGTGTGATAGCGATTGCACACAGCGGTCTGGGCCATCTGGGTGAGCAGGGCCTGGGTGTAACGCAGCATGAGAAGCTGCATGTCGCCGTTGCGATGGAACTCATCCTTGAGCCGCTGGCCGATCAGCCGGTAGGCGTAGCCGGCACTCTGTACGATTGCGCGGCTCGGGGTGGTTTCACCGCCCATGAACAGCGCGACGCCGATGAGGCCCTCGTTACCCACCACCGAGATTTCTGCCGACGCGCCGTCCTTCAGCACGTACAGGAGCGATACGATGCAGTCGGTCGGAAAATAGACGTACCGTAGGTGATCGCCGGACTCGTATAAGACATTGCCGAGCCGTAGCGAGATCGGTTCCAAGTGCGGAGACAGTCGTTCATGTTCGGCGGGGGACAAAGCCGCCAGCAGGTGATTTTGCTGTGGAGCGTGATCGCCGTGCATGGAGAGTATCGCTGCTCAACCTCCGCGGTGGCACGCCGGAAGTGTAGCTGAACCACTCTCATTATGTAAACTAAACATGCCCTGGTGCAGGATGAACTCGATCACGGTCTGAAGTCCCTCGCCGGTCTTCAGGTTGGTGAACACAAACGGGCGCTCGCCGCGCATCGTGCGGGCATCGCGCGCCATGACTTCGAGCGAGGCGCCGACGTGCGGGGCCAGATCGATCTTGTTGATGATCAGCAGGTCGGATTTGGTGATGCCGGGGCCGCCCTTGCGCGGAATCTTGTCGCCGGCGGCGACATCGATCACGTAGAGGGTCAGGTCCGAGAGCTCGGGGCTGAAGGTCGCGGCAAGATTGTCACCGCCGCTCTCGACGATGATCAGATCGAGGTTCTTGAACTCGCGCATCAGGTCATCGATGGCGGCCAGATTCATCGATGCATCTTCGCGAATCGCGGTGTGCGGGCAGCCGCCGGTCTCGACGCCGCGAATGCGCTCGGCGGGCAGCGCCTGGCTGCGAATCAGAAACTCGGCGTCCTCACGCGTGTAGATGTCGTTGGTGACCACGGCGATATCGAGCCGGTCGCGCAGGCTTTTGCACAGCAGATCAACCAGCGCGGTCTTGCCCGAGCCCACCGGGCCGCCGACGCCGAGGCGCAGTACTTCGGCGTGCCTCGAGGCCTCTCCGGCGGCGGCAGTGCCGGTGCTGGTGGTCGCTCTTGGCATGATTGCCCCGTTCAGCTCACGTCGAGGTAGTCGAGGATGCCGCGCGCGGCCTCGCGGCCTTCAAACACCGCGGTCACGACCAGATCCGAGCCGCGCACCATGTCGCCGCCGGCGAAGACTTTCGGGTTGGTGGTCTGGAACGGCCGCTGCGCTAAAGCACTCACGCGTACACGCCCGCCGGCATGCAAGGCGATCTGGTGCTGGTCGAACCATGAGGGCGGGCTCGGCTTGAAGCCAAAGGCGACGATCACGGCATCGGCCGGGATAATGCGCTCGGAGCCCGGCACGTTTTCGGTCAGACGCCGGCCACGGGACCCAAGCAGGCCGAGACGGGTCTGGACCACCTTGACGCCTTCGACACCCCGGGCGCCGAGGATTTCGACCGGCTGGCAATTGAACAGGAACTCGACACCCTCCTCCTTGCTGTTCTTGTAGTCGCGGCGCGAGCCGGGCATGTGTTGCTCATCGCGCCGGTAGGTGCAGGTCACGGACTCCGCGCCCTGGCGTATCGCCGTGCGGTTGCAGTCCATGCCGGTGTCGCCGCCGCCGAGCACGACCACGCGCTGAGCCTTGAGATCGATGAAGCGCGATTCGGCGCCCGGGAGGCCGAGCTCGCGGTCGATGTTGGCGATCAGGTACGGCAATGCCTCGTACACGCCCGGCAAGGACTCGCCCGCAAAGCCGCCCTTGACGTAGTTATAGGTGCCCATGCCTAAGAACACGGCATCGTAGTCGCGCAATAGTTCATCGAAGCTTAAGTGCGCGCCGATCTCGACGCCGAGCCGGAACTCGACGCCCATGCCCTCCATGAGCTCGCGGCGCGTCTCGACCACTTGCTTCTCGAGCTTGAACGGCGGAATGCCGAAGGTCAGCAGTCCGCCGATGCGCGCGTAGCGATCGAAGACAATGGGCTTGACGCCGTTGCGTACCAGGATGTCGGCACAGCCCAGTCCCGCGGGACCGGCACCCACGATGGCCACGCGTTTATCGGTCGCGCGCACGCCCGACATGTCGGGCCGCCAGCCCTGCTTGACCGCCTCGTCGGTGATGTACTTTTCGATCGAGCCGATCGTGACCGCGCCGAGGCCGTCATTGAGCGTGCAGGCGCCTTCGCACAGCCGGTCCTGCGGGCAGATGCGGCCGCACACTTCCGGCAGCGAGTTGGTGCGATGGGACAGCTCGGCCGCTTCGAACAGCTTGCCCTCGCTGATCAGGTTCAGCCAGTTCGGGATGTAGTTGTGAACCGGGCATTTCCACTCACAGAACGGATTGCCGCAGGACAGGCAGCGGCCGGCCTGCTGCGCGGCCACTTCCGGTTCGTAGCGCGCATAGATCTCGTTGAACACCTGGATGCGCTCGGCGACCGCGACCTTCTCGGGCTCGTGGCGCGGGAATTCCAGGAACTGTAGGGTCTTATCGACCATCTCAAGCCGCGCGGCGCAGATGCTCGATCAGCGAATCGATCGAGGCGGCCTTGGGCTTCACGAGCCAGAAGTGGCCGATGTAGGAGCGCAGGTCATTGAGGATCTCATCGCCCCAGACGCTGCCGGTTTCGGCCACGTGCAGGCGCATGAGCTCCTCGAGGTGCTGCAGGTTGCTCAGCATGTTCTCGTTCGTGAGCCGGTGGATGTCGATCAGTTCGTGGTTGTAGCGGTCGACGAAGGCGCGCTCGAGGTCGAGCACGTAGGCGAAGCCGCCCGTGAGGCCGGCGCCGAAGTTCAGGCCCGTGCGGCCCAGCACGCACACCACCCCACCGGTCATGTACTCGCAGCAGTGATCGCCCGTACCCTCGACGACCGCCACGGCGCCCGAATTGCGCACCGCGAAGCGCTCGCCGGCCTGTCCGGCCGCAAACATCTGACCGCCCGTGGCGCCATACAGGCAGGTATTGCCCATGATCACGGTGTGACGCGCGACGTACGTGGCAGCATTCGGCGGCTTGAGCACGATGCGGCCCGCGGCCATGCCCTTGCCGACGTAATCGTTGGCATCGCCTTCCAGATACAGGTGCAGACCGCCGGCATTCCAGACCCCGAAGCTCTGGCCGATCGAGCCGGTCAGATTCACGACCAGTGGCGCCTCCGCCATGCCGTAATTGCCCCAGTGCCGCGCGATCTCGCCCGAGAGGCGCGCGCCGATCGAGCGGTTGAAGTTCTTGACCTCATAGTGCCATTCCCCACCAGACCGGCGCGTGATCGAGGGCAGCATGTCGGCAAGCATGCGCTCGGCGAGCTCGCCCTTATCAAACGGCGCGTTCGAGGGCTCCATGCACACGTGCGGACGGTCGGACACCAGCCCCGCGTCGGACAGCAATGGAGTCAAGTCCAGCTTGCGCTGCTTGGGCGTCTCGCCGGGCAGGATCTGCAGGTACTCGGTGCGGCCGATCAGATCGACCATGCGCCGCACCCCGAGGCTCGCCATGATCTCGCGGCATTCCTGGGCCACGAAGCGGAAATAGTGCATGACCATCTCCGGCAGACCGACGAAGAACTTCGAGCGCAGCACGGGGTGCTGCGTCGCGACACCGGTCGCACAATTGTTCAGGTGACAGATGCGCAGGTACTTGCAGCCCAGCGCCACGATCGGCGCGGTGCCGAAGCCGAAGCTCTCGGCGCCGATGATGGCCGCCTTGATCACATCGACACCGGTCTTGAGTCCGCCATCGGTCTGCACGCGCACGCGATGGCGCATGTCGTTGGCGCGCAGCGTCTGGTGCGTTTCGGCCAGTCCCAACTCCCAGGGCGTGCCGGCGTACTTGATCGAGGACAATGGGCTCGCGCCCGTGCCGCCGTCGTAGCCCGAGATCGTGATCAGGTCGGCGTAGGCTTTGGCGACGCCCGCCGCCACGGTGCCGACACCGGGCTCGGCCACCAGCTTGACTGAGACGAGTGCGGTCGGATTGACCTGCTTGAGATCGAAGATCAATTGCGCGAGATCCTCGATCGAGTAGATATCGTGATGCGGCGGCGGGGAGATCAAGCCGACGCCGGGCCGCGCGAAGCGCAGCTTGGCGATCATCTCGTTGACCTTGTGTCCGGGCAGCTGTCCGCCCTCGCCGGGCTTGGCGCCTTGCGAGATTTTTATCTGCAGAACTTCGGCATTCGTCAGGTACTCGGGCGTGACACCAAAGCGCCCCGAAGCGACCTGCTTGATCTTGGAATTCTTCTCGGTGCCATAGCGCGCCGGGTCCTCGCCGCCCTCGCCTGAGTTCGAGCGGCCCCCTAAGCGGTTCATCGCGATCGCGAGCGCCTCGTGCGCTTCGGGAGACAGCGCGCCGAGCGACATGCCGGCGCCGTCAAAGCGCGCCAGCACAGCCTCGAGCGGCTCGACCTGCTCGATCGGAATCGGCGTTGCCGCGAGCCTGAAGCCCAGCAGATCACGCAAGGTGGAGGCCGGGCGCCCATTCACGAGCTGCGCATAGAGCTGGTACAGCTGGTAGTCGCCCGAGACCACGGCGGCCTGCAAGGCCCCGATCACGTCGGGGTTGTACATGTGGTATTCGCCGCCGTGCACGTACTTGTACAGCCCGCCCTGCTCGGTGGTCGAGCGCGGATTCCAGGCGCGCAGCGCCATGTACTTCTTGTCGTCTTCGAGGTCGCCGAAGTCGGCGCCCTCGATGCGGCTCACGGTATGGCGGAAGCACAGGTCCACGACTTCGCTCGAGAGGCCCACGATCTCGAACAACTGCGCGCCGCGGTAGCTCGAGACGGTCGAGATGCCCATCTTCGACATGATCTTGTACAGGCCCTTGCGGATGCCGCGACGGTAGCTGCGCCCGAGCTCGCGGCGTTCCTGCGGTGGCATGTGGACCTGGCCCTTGCGCATCATCTCGTACAGGGTCTGGTAGGCCATGTAGGGATAGACCGCGGTCGCGCCGTAGCCGATCAGGCAGGCGAAGTGATGGGAATCGCGCGCGGTGCCGGTCTCGACCAGGATATTGCACTTGCAGCGCAGGCCGGTCTCGACCAGGCGGTGGTGCACGGCGCCGGTCGCGAGCAAGGCGTGCGCCGGGAGCTTGCCCTGCACGAGATAGCGGTCGGAGAGCATCAGCACCAGCTTGCCCTCGCGCACTGCGGCCTCGGCCTGATCGCAGATGCGCAGCAGCGCGGCCTTCAGACCCTCCTCCGGCTCGTACTGCAGATCCAGGAACTCGTTGGCCTCGACCACGTCATCCGAGGCCAGGATCTGGCGCAATTTGCGCTGCGAGAGGATGGGCGAGTTCAGCACGATCTGGCGCGCGTGCTCGGGGGCCGGCACGAACACGTTGCATTCGGGGCCGATCTGGGTCGACAGCGACATCACGATCGACTCGCGAAGGGGGTCGATCGGTGGGTTGGTGACCTGCGCGAACTGCTGGCGGAAATAGTCGTAGAGCGCACGCGGCTTGTGCGACAGCACCGGCATCGGCGTGTCATCGCCCATCGAGCCCACCGCCTCGCTCTCATCCTCGGCCAGGGTGCGCATGACGTCCTCGCGCTCTTCGGCCGAGATGGCGAACATCTTCTGGAAGATCGCGTGCGTCTCGCGATCCATGGGCTCGGCCGCGAGCCTTGGGTCGATCAGATCGGATTCCAGGTAGCGCACGCCCTTCTTCTGCCAGGCCTTGTACGGATGGCGGCTCTTGAGCATGGCCTCGACATCGCGCGTCTCGAGCAGCGTCCCGGTCTGCAGATCCAGCGCCACGATCTCGCCGGGCCCGAGCTTGCCCTTGCGCACCACGTCCTCGGGTTTGTAGTCCCACACCCCGGTCTCCGAGGCGATGGTCAGATGGCGGTTCTTGGTGATCACGAAGCGCGCCGGGCGCAGGCCGTTGCGATCGAGCGTACAGGCCGCATAGCGGCCATCGGTCAGCACCACGCCGGCCGGCCCATCCCAGGGCTCCATGTGCGCCGAATAGAACTCGTAGAACGCGCGCAGATCGGAATCCAGCGTGTCGACCGCCTGCCAGGCCGGCGGGATCAGCAGTCGCAGCGCCTGCGGCACATCCAGGCCGCCCATCAGCAGCACTTCCAGCATGTTGTCCAGGCTCTGCGAATCCGAGCCCTGCAGCGACACCAGGGGCAGGATGTCGCTCAGATCCGGCAATAACGGCGAGCGCAATACCGGGGCGCGCGCGATCGCCCACTGCCGATTGCCCTCAATCGTATTGATCTCGCCGTTGTGCGCGAGCAGCCGGAACGGGTGCGCGAGGCGCCACTGCGGCAGCGTATTGGTCGAGAAGCGCTGGTGAAACACCGCCACCGAGGCCTCGAGGCGAGGATCGGCGAGGTCGGGGTAGAACCCCGCCAGATGCTCGGGCATGACCATGCCCTTGTAGACGATGGTGCTGGCCGACAGGCTCGGGCAGTAGAACTGGGGGTCGACCTCGAGCGCCTTTTCGGTGCGGCGCCGGGCCAGGAACAGTTTGCGGTTGAAACTGGCCTCGTCGATATCGGCGATGCGGCAGTTCACGAACACCTGCTCGATATGCGGCAGGGTCTTGAGCGCCTCCGGCCCGCAGGCGTCCGGGACCGTCGGCAGCAGGCGAATACCCGCCAGCTGCAGCCCTTCGCGCTCGAGCTGACCCTTGAGCTCGGCGCGCGCCAGCGCGGCGAGGGCCGGATCGGTGTTCAGGAACAGTAATCCTGAGGCAAAACGCGGGCTCAGCTTGATCTTGGCGTCCCGGGCCACGGCCCGCAGGAACTTTTCGGGCTTCTTGAGCAGCACTCCGCAGCCATCGCCGGTCTTGCCGTCGGTCGCGATGGCACCGCGGTGGGTCAGGCGATTGAGCGAGGAAATGGCGGTCTGGACCAGCCAGTGGCTGGGCTTGTCGTCGAGGCTCGCGATCAGCCCAAAACCGCAGCTGTCGCGCTCGAAGCTTTCGCGGTAGAGGCCGCGCCCGGTGTGCTTACTCATAATATAGAGCTCCAGATCCCTTAAGCGGTGGCCTTACAGGCGAGCCGACCTCACCCCCTGGGCGGCGACCCTAGGGTGACTAAAGGCAAGATGGAGGCGGATCGTCCGAAGGCCCTGTCGGGGCGCCTAGGGTGAAGGCGCATCTCATTAACCCGACCCCAATATACCGGGCGCGGGCGCGGGGTCAACGGCCGATTATGGCGGGGGCGCAAGCCGGGGCGGCGGGTCTCCCGTTCAGTGCGAGAGCTTCTGAAGGGTGTACAGGATCCCGATGCCGACGGCTTGCATCGAGCCCAACCCAATGATCATGGAAGAGCGCTGCAGCTCGAGCTTCTGATCCATGCGCTCTGCCAGCCGCTGGATGTCCTTGGCAGCGAGGGCACGGGAGCTCTCGATATCCTGTCTAAGGAGAGCGATGTCGCTCTTGGTGGCCAGTAACGCGGTCATATCCCGTTCCATCGCATCCACGACTGCCCTGGCTTTGTCGGCGGGGACATTGATGCTGAGCAAGGCGTCGTACAGGGAGTATAGCGCGGTCACGTCTTGCGTCCTGATCGTCGTTGCCGTGTTGGTGATCCTCGCGATCGCGTTTGCAGTCTAGTTGCGTTCAGACGGTGACTCGTCCATCGCGGCGCGTACCCGTGAATTTATTTCGAAAGCGCGCGACGGAATTGAGACGGCCATTCAGCCACGATTCATCTGCGCGGATTTATTCTTCTCTCGACGGCGCAGAAGTGGCCCCGAGACTCCCAGCAGCCCTTGGCTCTGCTCGGATTTGAGTCCCGCCCCACGGAATCGTCCGCTCCTCCCCCCGAACCGGCGGGTCCGCGACAGATTGCGCACGGGCCCGCCGGGTTCAACCTCAGAGCAGCGGCTGCAAATCCCTTAGTTGTTAGTCGCCGTTTGGAGACATGCAGCGCAGTTTCGTTCCGCTATGGTTCACCAAGCGTCGTAATGAGCTTCGCGAGCTCCAGAAGGCGAAGCATGTTCGTTGCTTCAGCATGTGCCAGCTCAGGCGCGTGAAGGGAGCCGCTCAGTAGCACTTCCTCCGCCCACGTGCCGTGTGGTCCGGATTGACATCCTCCGCTGCCCTGTCCAAGTCCTTGAGTGCGTGTTGCAGTGGATGAACCGGCAAAGCGGCGCATCTGACGCTGCTGTTCGCCGTTGGACATGAGTTGATACTTGAAGGCACGGGCGGCCGCATGGTAGCGGCCCATGACGCCTGGACCTGCAGCCGGTAATATTCCCGCTCGCGCCGGTGGCCCCAGGGACATTGGGCGGACTGCGCCTCGCCTAGGACCCGAATATGCGAATCCTCGAATACGTCGGCCTGGACACCTCCAGG
>OBLT010002831.1_pt1 | contig 10688 bp, 6 predicted proteins | sample 1518721 | NCBI WGS metagenome assembly OBLT01 (sample SAMEA3539307, study PRJEB22396) | soil metagenome | biome: tundra; feature: field; material: soil | place: USA | collected 2010-05 | depth 0.15 m | reverse complement strand
CGGTCGAGATAATCGTCCTTGGCCCGCCGCGCCGATTCTCGATCCGGGCGGTGGCCGCCGAGCACCACTAGGAAGAGGTCGGGCCGGTCGGCGGCGGCGCTAGCAAAGGCCGACACGATCTCGAGAGTCCGGTAAATCGTAGCAGTGCTGCGGACCGATAGTACGGTGGTCGCATCAGCAGGAATACCCAGAGACGCCCGGACCGGACCGGGGGAAATGTACGGGTGGGCAGCGATCAGGGCCTCGTCTACTCCCCAGGAGAAGACCCGCACGCGCATTGGTGGAACCGCATAGCGATCGATCATTTCGGCTGCGACCGATGGCGAGGTCGGCAGAACCAGTCCGGCACGCCGGGCAGCAAGCCGGACCACCGCGGCCCTTGCCACTGAACTCTGTGCGGCTCTTAGCTCACTGCCCCAGGGCGTCACTACCTGAACGGGCCCATGTGGAAGGGCAAGAGCGAGTGCGCCGTGCACCCCGAGCGAGTGAATATGCACAATATCGGGATGCACGTCACGGATCATCCGGCGAAGCCAGACGACGGCACGTGGCACTCGCTGCACCGGGCTGGCGCCGACCGTAGGGGCGACTCGCAGCTCTGCACCGGCGAGCTCCGGCCCAGGCTGCCAGCTGGCCACGATGACGCGATACCCGATGCTGCCAAGCATGGTGTTCCAGCGCTGGACATGCACGGAACTGGCCGGGCCAAGCACCGCGACGGTCAGACCGCGGTTATCGGGCATCGCCCGCCCCCAGCACAAACCACGCTTTGTTTGCAGCCGCCCGCAACCGGCAACCGGGACGACTCAAATAGGATCTCCAGCGAATAGCAATGCTATTAAAGAAAGGATCTGAGAGCATGTCTCCGGCTACCTGGAGCAGGGAGATGTGCAGAGAATGATACGCCTGAGTGGCCGGAGCTGTAAAGCGTAGATCATAGCGAGACCAGTATCCGATATCAAATTTGGTAAGCTGTGTCGACAATCGCGTCGCTGCGGCCTTATGGATGTCGCCACCGGTGCGCGCTTCTAGTTCGCGAAGCCCAATCAGGGCGAAGATGGCACCGTTAAGGATATGACTAGGTGGATCGGATGGGCATTCCTCGAGGAAGGGATGCCCTGACTCGTCGTAATCAGAGCATCCGCCCTCGCTGAGCGGACTTAGTAGGAGATTAGATGCTAGTCCCGCTGCATCGAAGTATGACTGTTCGTCAGTTATATCGTATGCGCGCAGCATCACTGAGATGGCGAGTCCCTGTGCCATTGCCGAATACCATCCTGGCGCTGTTCCATACCGGGCTACAGGTATCGGATACTGCCATCCGCCGTTACTGTCCTGGCTCATTCGCAGATGGCGAGCCTGAATCAGGAAACCATCATAATTCATGTCACTATTAACTGCCGCGTGGTAGGTATTGGTGTGCTGGCTCAAGGCGTAAAGGCCAGCTGAGACTGGATTGTGGTACCCGCAGCCGTCTGGTCCCTCAATGATAACGATCCCTTCCGGATCTAGGTGATACGGAAAACTGATAGCACGCACGTCAAGTGGGTAAAGTCCATTGCCGTCCAATCGAGTGTTGATCGTCTCCACCGGGTAATCGTGCACACGCAGGTCTCGCAGGGCCTTGAGAGTCAGGGACAGCGGAGTTCGCATATTGTAGAGCACTGGCCTCATAAGCCTCTCTTTGTTCGCTTCCGATCTAGCGCCTCCAGGTAAAGTGCTTGCACTTGCGCCACCGTCACTTTCATGTCGAATCGGCGCAGACAGTGGTCACGCCCTTGGCGGCCCATTTCCTCTCGCCGTAGCGGGTCGGCAATCAGTTCTGCTACCGCGTCGGCCAGAGCAGCCGGGTCGCGCGGTGGAACAAGGAGGCCGCTCACGCCGTGCTGCACGGTGTCGGGCAAGCCTCCGACATTGCTTGCCACCACGCTCCTTCGCATGAGGAGTGCCTCGACCATCGCGCCGCATGCTGATTCCTCGATTGATGGGCCTACGACGACGTCAAGTCCTGCCAGGACGCAGGCGATATCAGATCGATGGCCGGTGAAGTGAACATTCCGGGTAATCCCGAGTACGGCCGCCCGCTTTTCCAATCTACGTCGGTAGTCTCCTTTACGTCGATTATCTCCCACAACGGGGAACTCATCACCGATGACGAAGATCTGGACCTCGGGCATGCGCTTGAGCAGGAGTGCTGCGGAATCCAAGAATACCTCGTGGCCCTTGGTGCCAATCGCTTGGAAGGCTCGGAGCTGGGTCGGATACATATGCGCAAGCATCCCGACAGTCGGGACATCATCGGCGAGCCCGAATTCACGCCGGAATGCTGATCCTGAGGTAAGCGGATCAAGGTGGTGGACGTCGAAACCGTAATAGCTAACGGCCACCGATCGGGCCCCCGCGGCCCGATAATGGCTAGCGATCGCTTGACAGGAGCCTATGATCAGGTCGTCGCGCGAAAGCGTCCACTGATCCAGCAGCCGGTAGGGGCGACTGTGCAGATGGATTGATCCTGGTACCTGTGCAACCCTTAGCGCCTTCGGGTAGAAGCTCGCCGCCAGTCGGCAGCACAAGATGGCCTTGAGCAGATGTGCGTGGATGACATCCGGTTGAAAGGAACGGATAAAACGTGCGAGCCGTATTTCAGCGGTGGCGACCCGAAGCTGATGACGAATCTCCTTCCCCTTGAACGGGATAATCTCGACACCAATACCTGCATCCCGGAGACGGTCAGCTAGCGGCCCGTCTCCCGGCAGGACTACTTGGACTATGTTACCCAAACGAGCCAGTCCCGTGACCTGCTGGTAGAACCAGTCGCCGCCTATAGATGTGGCCACGACATGCAGAACGCGCAATGGCCGGTTAGGCATCAATGGAAACTTCTCTAGCCTTGGCTGTTGCTGCATGGTGGCCGCTGGGTTTCAGATTTCGAAATTCATCGGCCCGTCGAGGGGTCGAGACTATAAGGAGAAACGCTGCAAGCACCGCCGGTTCAAAGAGTGGCTCGGCGAATACTGAGCATACCCCGATCCCTACGAAGGCTAGTATCGAACTCTCGCCAGCCCAGTTACCAATTCTTGCGGCAGACCATGCCCGTCGCCAACCCATCACGATCAGAGCACCCACCAGAGTGGCTCCAATTAGTCCCGTTTGGGAGAGGACTGTCAGGAGGGTGTTATGGGCATAGATTAGCCCGGAGAAGCCCACCGCGGAGATGTCATAGGTACTGGTGTTGTGGAAATACGTCGGGAGTTGAGCGGAGAAGTGCAGGTAACCGACGCCGAGCATCGGCTCGTGGATGAACATCCGGAGCGCGCTGCTCCACAGATCGAGCCGAACAACCCCGGATGTGTCGAGGTTACTGTTGATCCAGACCGTGCCAATTCGGGCGAGGACGGCGGCTGGCAAGAGCGGCATCAGACAACCTGTCGCCACTGAAGCGACAATTAGGCCGCGAACGGAGCGCCGCACCGCGAATACAGCCACCACCGCCAGTGCACCAAAATACGAGGACCTGCTGAACGAGTATGCGACCCCAACGAGCAGTATAACGATTCCTGCAGCAATGGCGAATTTGGCGATGCTGCGGCGTGCACCTGGGTAAAGCGCAAGCAGTACGCACAGGGCAAGCACAAAGAAAGCACCCTCGATGTTATGGTTCAGTGCGCCAGTCTGGCCCGCTGCTGTAGCGGCACTGTTCACTGTGGAAAAGTTTGCCGAAGCAGCGAGGGATGAGCGTGTGGTCGGGATCTCCACGAGCGCGACGCAGACGGCCGAGAAGGCAAAAAGGACAGCGGCACGGCGGGTGATCAAATTGGGGCCCCCGATTAGCGGAATGCTCAATAGCACACAGCCGAGCGTCAGCGTTCCAAGTATGCTCTTGTAGCTGACGCCGCCGCCGATCAGGGTTGCTGATCCGAGGAAGTAGCAAACTAGTATGATCCCAAGCGCTGTGGTCGCCATCCGTGGCGGGAATGTTCGGCGCGCGACCATTTGCCCGACGAGGCAGGCGATGACTAGTATAAGAAGATCCTTCGCCGTTACCAGCTTAATCCCAAATGTAGTCTGTGAAACTGGCATGGCGATCGCGAGTATATAGAAGCCGATGTCCGGTATGGTGACGATGAGGAACAAGACGAGGACATCTAGTACCTCAATGGCCCGTGCGGTGCTGCGGACGGAGAGTGCGCTACAGCCGATCGTGAGCGCCACCACGATGAAACCAAAAGCCATTGACCGCACATTGCTGAACTCTGTGACGGTGTACTTGGCTGCGTGGAGGATGCGAAAATAAGATTTCCGAGGGGGCTGTATCGCCCCTTCAGCGAGTGGCTTCTTGAGATATAGATGGCTGAGGAGGATCGTGGCGAAAGCGATATAGCCGGCCGAGTCGGCGATACCTGCACCCACGGCCCCGAACCGGAAGACAAGGGCGAGGAGGGTTATCAACCCGGCGGCCACTCCAGCTACTGCAGCCATGACTACTGGTCGTAGATTGTCTGTGCCAGAAAAGTATGTCTGGGTTGTCCGTGCGGCGCTGAAGACGATCAGACCAGGAAGCATGGACCAGACGACAGTCACTGAATCGCGGTACGGCGATCCGTATATGATGGGGACCGCTATTGGTGCGGCCACAGCGATGGCCACTGCGAGCGCGGTGGTAGTGATCATTACCGCTACGGCGATTCGTTGTGCTGCGGCCCTGTTGACCGCGCCCGAGGTAACCTGTGGGAACAAAACCAGCCCGACTGCCACAGGCAGCAGCAGGAGTGCCTCAGCGAACGGCAGTGCCACAGCATACAGCGCTACGGCTGTTGTGCCCGCTAGAACCTGGATGACTGGCACGTCCATGCGTAGCATGCCGTACTGGACCAGGTTTGGCAGGTAAGCGCGCAGCGCATATGAGCCGTACTGGCGCATTGGGATGTCCGCACCGTCATCATGTACGCGCTTGGTCGCAAGTACGAGAAGCGCGATGATGCCGAGCACCTGGCTCGCCCCGTACACGGCAAAACAGGCGATCACTGTGAGATGGTCGGCCGCTAGCAAGGTAACAATTCCGGCGAGGTAAACGGCCATCGTGCCGGCCATCATGACGTTGTAAACAGCAGTGCGGCCTCGTCCGATCTCCGCGTTCCCGAGCAAGGTCAAGAGCAAACTCGCTGGGCACAGCGCGGCGCTGAGCAGGGCCAGTCGAGGGTCAAGCCCGAGGCGCAGCAGTGGCCACAGCAAACCTGCGAGCCACCAGGCGGCGGCCATCCCTGTCCCCACTCCCAGGGCGAACACCAAGGCACGGCGCACGACCTGGCGGAAAGCGGAGTGTGACTGGCCAGCGAACCGGAGATTGGCAGTGTCAAGGCCGAGCAGTCCCATGATCCCGATAATTCCCGGCACTGCTATGAGCACGGCCAGGACACCGCGTCCGTGCGGTCCCAGTGCGCGCGTGGCGATGATGCTCGCGCCAAAGCTGAAGATCGAGGCACCCACCCTGGCGGCGACCGTCGCGACGACCGGGCCCAGTCGAAGTCCTGGGAGAGCCCGGGCGCGGAGACTGCGCGCGGCCCGCCAGGACTGTGCCGGCAGGGCTCGGGCGGATGTAAACAACGACAGACCCCCGTATCCGCGTGTTACCGCGATCTGGCTCGATGTAGTTGATACACTACACCCAGTTACGACGAATCCGGTCCACGGCGGGATAGGGAGGCAGCGAAAGAGGGCTGGCAGTCACCGATGATGGCAGGATTCCGGCCGCTGTCCGCCGGAGGTTCTGCGCTGAATTCCTCGTGGGCGGTGCGGAGTCGCCAAGTGGGTCGCTGGAAATGATGATCTGGGAATCTCAGCCACGACGCTTCTCTTTTCAACCGGTCCGCACAAAACGTCACTATGATCGTATTCGGCGAATCGTCACCCGGTGGGGCATATGCGCAGCTGCGTTTCCGATACGGTTCAGCCGCAATATCGGCTGCGGTCTACGCATGTCTCACCGTGATGGTTGTAGTTGAACAGAAATGTATCTGGGTTCTTATGACTGAGGTGACTGTGAGGAAGGTTGCAGCGTGTGCGAGTTCTGAGTGTTGTCGGCGCCCGCCCGCAGTTCATGAAGCTCGCGCCATTGGATAGTGCGCTTACAGCTCACGGACATGATCATGTTATCGTGCACACGGGACAGCATTATGATCGGCTACTGTCCGGGGTCTTCTTTGAAGACCTTGCCATCACAACCCCAAGATTTAACCTGGGGGTGGGCTCAGGTAGCCATGCTGAGCAAATAGCCGGAATCCTGTTGGCTCTGGAGCCTGTCCTCGAGGAGACGCGGCCCGATTGGGTGATGGTGTACGGGGACACCAACTCGACGCTGGGCGGGGCGCTCGCGGCCGCTCAGCAACATTTGCCCTTGGCGCATCTCGAGGCTGGCCTCAGGTCTTTCGACCGGAAGATGCCCGAGGAGCGCAACCGCGTCCTGTCCGATCACCTCGCCGACCTGCTGCTTGCGCCGTCGGCGGTCGGCGTCGCCAACCTCGCGAGGGAAGGACTCGCCCCGCGCACAGTGCTTGTCGGCGACGTGATGGTGGATGTCCTCACGCTGGTACACGCCAGGGTTTCTGCGGCGCCTGCGAAATATCTCCCAGCGTTCGCGCACGCGGGGCCGTATCTCCTGGCCACGGTTCACCGGGCAGAGACAACCGATGACGCCGACCGTCTTGCCGCCACGCTTGATGCGCTGGCAGCCTGCCCGCTTCCGGTGTGGTTGCTCACGCATCCGCGACTTGCGGAACGGGCCCGAAGCCTGGGCCTCGCTCTGTCGGCGGGCGCCTTGCAGTCTGTCGATCCCTTGTCCTACCCCGCCATGATCGCGGCTATGGCGGGATCCCGCGGAATCGTCACGGACTCCGGTGGCCTTCAGAAAGAAGCCCTGTTGCTCGGCGTCCCATGCACGACACTCCGGGACCGCACGGAGTGGCCGGAGACCCTGGAGGGCGGATGGAACGTCTTGGTCCCGCAACTCGGGTGCCTTGCTTCCGTTGTGGCACGGCCCCGTCCGCCTGGGGAACCCCCGCGGCCGTACGGTGACGGCCGCGCAGCATTTCGTGTGCTCGCGGAACTCGTTGGCAGGCTCAAGGGGAGATGAGCGGTAGATGAGGATCTGGATTCTAAATCATTACGCCTCCCCGCCGGATAAGGCGGCCGGCACACGTCACTACGATTTTGGCCGTGTGCTCGCCGAGCAGGGACATGAGGTGACAATCTTCGCAAGCAGCTATAACCATTTTAGTAGGCAAGAGGATAGGCTTTCTTCAGGTGAGCGCCTGCGTGTCGAGTGGTTTGATGGTGTCCGTTTCGTTTGGGTGAGAACTCTTCCCTACGCTCGTAATGACTACCGCCGGGTGGCTAATATGCTAAGCTATGCTACTCGTACGGTCTTGGTCCAGCGCCACTTTTCCCGTCCCGATGTAATCGTCGGATCTTCGGTGCACCTGGCCGCCGTAGCGGCGGCTTACGTGATCGGCCGGGCGCGCCGTGTCCCGTTCGTATTTGAGGTGCGCGATATCTGGCCGCAGACGCTTATTGACATGGGAGCCCTGCGGGAGGGTGGTCTAGCTTCCCGGATTCTAAGATGGGCGGAGCTATTCCTTTATGGCCGTGCACGGATGGTCATCAGCCTACTACCTAAGGCGCCGGACTACATTGCAGGACGCGGGATATCAAGAGAGAAGATCGCTTACATTCCGAACGGGATCGCGGGCGCCCTCTCAGCAGATGTGACTCTGAGTGGTGGCGCGGCGGAGCTCGTCGCGCGGATCACGCAATTGCACCGTGGTGGTCGCGTTGTTGCGGGTTATGTCGGGGCGCATGGACGGGCCAACGGGCTGGACACCCTGGTGCATGCTGCCCGCGAGTTGCGTGACCGCGGGGAGGACGGGATCGTGTTCGTCTTTGTCGGCGACGGTCCGGAGAAGGAGGCGTGCCAGCGTCTTGCTCGTGACCATGATCTTCACAATGTCATCTTCTGGCCACCAGTACCCAAACGCAGCGTCCCAGCGGTCCTCGAAGCGCTCGACGTCACGCTGTTCTCGCTTCTTGACGTCTCTGTATTTAAGTATGGTCTGAGCAGCAACAAGCTGTTCGACTATCTAGCGAGCGGTCGGCCTGTGGTGTCCGCCTGTGCGGTGGAGGAGACGCCGGTTAGCGCTTCCGGTGGAGGTATCTGCGTCCCTCCGGAAGCGCCCGAGGCGATCGCCGATGCCCTGATCACGCTCGCCTCCCTTGGTGAGGCGGGACGCCAAGCCATCGGGGACCGCGGCAAGAAATGGGTATATCAGAATCACGATGTGACCGCTCTTGCGGAGCAGTTCCTGCAAGCGCTCGCACAGGCGCAGCGATGAGGGTCTGTCTAGATAATTAAAGGCTCCCTCCCGACCGCCATCTATAGCTGAGGGTCTCAGTTGCTCTGCTCGTGATCGGTAGTTGGCCGCTGTGAGCTCTGGGGGTGATTCCGGCCGGGCCCGGCACGGGCGCTGGCCGGCTTCGTGCTCATCCGGGGATCCTCAGCTGTGGTTTCCGCTGATGGTGATCTGGGTGAAGGGGTAGGTGGAGGTGGGCTGCTGGAAGACGGGCTGGATCTGGACTCCGGTGGGCATGGGGATGGCGATGGTCTTGAGGTACGCGGCCCAGCCGTGCAGGTCCTGGTTCAGGGTGTTGCCGGTGACGGTGACGTTGTGCAGGCCGGGGGCCACGGTGGACCACAGGTCGACCGGGCCGAGGGCGCCGGTGATGGTGTTGGCGGTGAAGGTGGTGTCGGAGGCGACGATGTTGGCGCCGCGGTAGTAGCCGCGGATGGTGTTGCCGGTGATGGCGGCCTTGTCGCCGTGGACTTCGATGGCGGCGATGTCGCGGGTGCCGGTGAAGGTGTTATTGCTGATGACAGCGCCGGTGCCGGAGGTGTAGATGGAGGAGTGGTCGTGCCAGGGCAGGTCGACCCCGGTGAAGGTGTTCCCGGAGATGGTGACGTTGCTGGTCGCGCTGCCGGTGACGATGGTGTTGACGTTGTTGGTGTTGAGGAACTTGTCGCCGGTGATGGTGATGCCGGCGCCCTTGACGGCCATGATCACGAACCGGGGATAGCCTTGGTACAGCTTCGGCGCGCTGGTGATGGGGTCGCCGGCCGCGTTCTGGTCGAAGGTCACCCCGGTGATGGCCAGCCCGGACAGGTCGGTGGCGGGGGTGGCGCCGGCCAGCACCGCCGCGTAATTGCCGGCCGAGGCCGCCACCTTCAGCGTGGTGCGGTGGCCGACGATCTTCTCGCCTTGGGAGAGCAGGAGCGCCGGGCGGATGGTGAACGTCCCCGACGGCAGGTTCACCACGCCGTTGACCGGGTGGTCCAGCAGTGCCTGGATCTGGGCGGTGGAGTCAGCCGCGGGCTTGGCTTTGGCCTGGGCCGCCGACGGCAGGCCCGCCGCGAGCAGCAGTGCCCCGGCGGCGGCCAGCCCGGCTAGGGCGGCGGCCCGGCCGGTCGCTTTCGGCAGGTGGGTCTTTGCGGTGCGAATTGCGGCTGACATGACAGTCCCCTTAAATGCATGCCCGGTGACGTTAATCCCGCGGGCTCCCCGTATTTCCTCAATTTCAGGATCGCCGGGTTGGATTATGCATTCAGGGTCCGATTGGTGGCAGGCCGGTTGCAGGGGCGAGGAAGAAGAATTACTTTAAGTTTTGTTTCGATTACGCTGAGGAATTAGATGGTTCGGCAAGGGCGCCGCCTTGGACTAGGCCCACGGGGCGGGCCTGGTCCAAGGCGGCGTGCGGCTGTCGTCAGCCAGGGGTGACTGGGGTCAGCCGCGGTTCCCGCGGATGGTGATCCGCGAGAAGGGAAGGGTCGAGGTCGGCTGTCGGAACACCTGCTGGGTCTGCACCCCGGCCGGCAGCGTGAGGCCCATGCTGTGCAGGTAGCGGGCCCAGCCGTGCAGGTCCTGGTTCAGGGTGTTGCCGGTGACGGTGACGTTGTGCAGGCCGGGGGCCACGGTGGACCACAGGTCGACCGGGCCGAGGGCGCCGGTGATGGTGTTGGCGGTGAAGGTGGTGTCGGAGGCGACGATGTTGGCGCCGCGGTAGTAGCCGCGGATGGTGTTGCCGGTGATGGCGGCCTTGTCGCCGTGGACTTCGATGGCGGCGATGTCGCGGGTGCCGGTGAAGGTGTTATTGCTGATGACAGCGCCGGTGCCGGAGGTGTAGATGGAGGAGTGGTCGTGCCAGGGCAGGTCGACCCCGGTGAAGGTGTTCCCGGAGATGGTGACGTTGCTGGTCGCGCTGCCGGTGACGATGGTGTTGACGTTGTTGGTGTTGAGGAACTTGTCGCCGGTGATGGTGATGCCGGCGCCCTTGACGGCCATGATCACGAACCGGGGATAGCCTTGGTACAGCTTCGGCGCGCTGGTGATGGGGTCGCCGGCCGCGTTCTGGTCGAAGGTCACCCCGGTGATGGCCAGCCCGGACAGGTCGGTGGCGGGGGTGGCGCCGGCCAGCACCGCCGCGTAATTGCCGGCCGAGGCCGCCACCTTCAGCGTGGTGCGGTGGCCGACGATCTTCTCGCCTTGGGAGAGCAGGAGCGCCGGGCGGATGGTGAACGTCCCCGACGGCAGGTTCACCACGCCGTTGACCGGGTGGTCCAGCAGTGCCTGGATCTGGGCGGTGGA
>OBLT010002830.1_pt1 | contig 10690 bp, 9 predicted proteins | sample 1518721 | NCBI WGS metagenome assembly OBLT01 (sample SAMEA3539307, study PRJEB22396) | soil metagenome | biome: tundra; feature: field; material: soil | place: USA | collected 2010-05 | depth 0.15 m | reverse complement strand
ATAATAGTATTATATGCAAGGGCAAAGTTATCCCAGGCTATCTTGCTGGTGCCTTCAAATTCATAAAAAGGTTTCCCTGTGTTGGATGTAGATTTACCAATAGCATCCGTTGATTTAAAATATCCCGTTCCATTGGCTCTGAATAAAGCAACATTCTGATAAGGTGTAAGTTCCGAATTACCCTCTGAAATATTCATCAGGCTTCCCCAGTCAATAAACATTCCCGCCGGTAATGAGTTAGCTAATTCATTCTGTAAATTAAGATATGCTATCTGTAATTCATTATACATAGGTATTCCGCGTTCCACGATAGATTTACCTTCTGCCTTGAAGATATGTAATGAAAGTTCCCCATTCTGATTGAAGTCTTTTTTATTGTCGAATACGGTTTTTGTTCCTACTATCCATCGTGCCGAATAGGTACATTTAGTATCTGAACTTGATACTTCCTTATTACTTCCTGATTTCTTGCTTGTAGAAGAAAACATTACCGTATTGCCATCTGATTTTTTTTCAACTGATGTATATTCGGTATCCCATGTAGCCCATTGTGCCAACATTACAGGAATCTTAAAATTATCATAAGAGCTAAATCCACCTGTAAAAAATCCTTTGTCAGAATACCGTGTTCCATCATACTGCCATTGTGTCGGGGTTGCAGCACCAGGGTTCCCAAATTGTCCTTTGTATTGTTGTGCCATCTTCCATAGCTCTTCTTCAGGTAATCCGGTAGCCATCCTTAAATCAACAATTGTCCATAACTCGAAATAACCCCAATAAGGACTTTTCTTTTTGTCATAGGTCCTGCTATATGCTACAATAACATTATACATATCGGCATATTCGGCTCTAACTTCCCCGGTAACTTCATCGGTCTTGTCAATGGCTGCACTGCAATTAATGGTTGCTAAATCCTTTAATATAAGTTTTTCTATCCTCTTGAAGTCAGAAGCGTAAAAAGTATAGCTCAAGGCTTTCTCCATTCCTGTTTCCTTATTCAATTTAAAACCTCCATTTTCCTGCCATATCTCAAACTCATCATCTGTTTCAGGTAATGAAGGATCATCTTTTTGAGGGATATTGGCATCACTAAGTAATTTGGATATGATAGGTTTGAATTGCTGTTGATATTTTATATTTGCTTTCATCTGCTCCCTCTCAAATCCACTATCTTCGTCAATAGCATCCACTTCGCATTCATAGTCTATTTCAGAGAACTTAGAAACGATGACATCAACTTGTTTTGGTGCAATGCTGAAAATATTGGTAAAGTCAATATTCCATTCCCCAATTCTTTCATATTCACCCGACCATGCACTATACTCCCGTCCATCTTCGCCAACTTTATTAATCATTTTTTTGGTTTTGGGATTAAGTTGGTCTCTATATTGCTGCCAAGGTTGCTGTCCATCAGCATACATCCTGTTAGTATTAAATTTAGCCCTGTCATCATAAGACCACATGCACATCCCCGATACATATTGAGAATAGATAGCTTCGCAGCATCTAAGAGCATACCAAGGTTCTTCCTTTTTTTTGGCATCAATGCTATGTGCCGGAAAGATAAAAGGCTGTGATGACCCATTACTATTGATTGGATTATTCTGTAAATACTTTTCTAATTTTACCATGTTATGCTACTCTTAATTTCTCTGACCTATATAAATCGGATGCTTTTAAAACTGTTCTTTTTTGATTACGCTCGACACTTACCAATGAATTTGCCCCTATCAAAGCCGCCTGTAATGAAGCCACTAAATCCAAATGCTTTAAATCTATCGGCTCTCTATATTCAAGTAATTGTTCCAATACTTCAGAATGAACCTCTGTATCCGCCATCTGCTCTACATAATTCATAAGAAAAGATGCTCCCGTATTCTTCGTTCCTGTATTAGCATGAAATCCGGTAGTTTCGCTGACTTCATTTTTTATTTCGTCATACAGATTCATGCAATACCCCTCGTATCCTAACCTTTTAAATCCTTTTACCAAAATAGGAGAATTGTCTTCGGAATTAAGCATGGAATTACTATAAACACATGTCATAATAGTATCCTCCACAAATAGGTCTGTATCATTATGCCGGAAAGCATACGTCATACGAATCTTATTTGTTTTCCATTCATTAAAAGGTTTAGAATAAGGATCAATTTTTATATTGTGAACCTCTATTGTAGTGATGGCTCCCTTGCTTCCTTTTCCATATTTTACATTATCAAAGTTAAATGGGTCGCCACCTACTACAAATCTGTTATTGGTATATGGTCTGAAACTGCCATTTAATCCAAAGGACCTGTCCCACCACCTTTTATTTGTTTCTTCCGGTTGAAGTGTAAGTGATGAAATCCATCTGCCATTAGGATCATCCTGCCATATAACTTTTGAATCCCTGTGATGTGGCGTACCAAGCCATGACAAGTTACCTCGTCTGACAAATGGATTATTCATTCTTAACTGCTCAAGGCGCAACTGTATCTTTACGACATTAAGCCAACTATCCTTTGTCTGAACATGGAAACAATCAACGAATTTTTCAGGCATCTTTACTTTCTCCGATGAATAACCATCCATGTCTTTAGCTTCCAAAAGGGAAGATAAGGTATTTTCTATAAACTCCTTAGAACCAATCCGTTTATATGGAACTTCTTTGGGATAAAACTTATGCCATTGCGTTGCCAGATATTTTGCTTGTGAATCGGTAGGATAATCTTCTACGCTCATACCATGCCTGTCAATAAATCCTTCAAGACAATCATGTGCTGGAAAAAATAAAATACGATATTTTGAGTTGGTGAATCCATTTTTATCTCTTACATCATCTTTGCTTAATTTAGCAAGTTTAAGTGCTTGCTCCCTACCTTGTTTTATAGAATATTCAACAGTAGAGGTATTAAAAACAAAACCTAACTTATGATTACCTCTAAGAAGGACCTTATTGATAACTTTTGAACGTTCAAATATATCCACATCTGGTATTTTGGCAAACTCATCATTATGGAAGATAATATAGTTGGTAACACCATCATAAGCACTTTCGGTAGAACTCCTGAAATCAATCATTCCCCCTAAAGACATATCGGCATAAGTATCTTTTTTTGTATTTGACACCCGCTCTGACTTAGGCTCAAAATGCAGTTTCTCATTGGGAATAAGATTATGATTTGGTTTCCAGAAAAATAATAGTTTCTTAAAAGGTGCCGTAAGGAATATCTGAAAAACTTTTTTTGCATCGGTTTCATTCTTGCTTTGCGTTCCTCCACTCATTCCTATATGACAAGTTACTTCAAGGAATAAAACACATTGAACCCTTGTAGTAGCTCCTTCCTGGCGATGTTTATTATAAAGAACACCAAGGCAATAAGGATCAGCATAAAAGAATCTACAAGCAATAAACCAACGCCTGTCCCTATCACGGTATTCCGGTAATCCCTGATGGACATTCCAGAAGTTTAAATAGAAATAATGCCATCCGTCAATAAAAGTCAGTACCCCATTATTATAAAACCAATAACCATTGAACCGTCTGTATATCTGAAGTTTTATCCATTCTATTTCTTCATAGTAATAAAAATAGTTCTTTTCCAGTTCCTTCCATATAGCTTCTAAGGTCATCCCTGACTTATTCAATTGTAGTACCTTCTTAGGAGTTATCTGATACCTGAAATATTGCTCCTCTGTTTTTAATCCATATCCATCAACTTCTGTAATATCTTTTGCATCCTGCCTGTTTTCAAATTTTGGAAGCGGAACGAATACGGGCACAAGATCATAGTCGTCATCATTAATCCAAAAGCCTTGTTCTTCGGCTTTATAATTTTTTGTTATTAAAGGATCAAATTCCATTACTTTTGTTTCTTTGGTCTTCCCCGTAATTTAACAACAGGTTTATCCTCTTTTATCTTTAACGCTATATGCTCCGGCGAGAACTCTATTTTTTCCTGTTCTATATGCTGGAACAAATCATCTTTTAAGTTGATGTTGGTATCCTGCATAAATAACTCATCCGAAATCTTGGTAATGGTGGCTACTATCTCATCTGCCTCATTGGCTTCCTTTGCAGTCATCTTCATATCCGTAGCCATGCGTACCGTGAACTTATACAAGAATTCCAACTTCGCTACAAGTAAAGCATAAAGCGGATTATTGAATAACCATGCAAACCGTATCACCATGACATTGACATCATTATTTTTTCCTTTTAATATATCTTCAATATCCGGTAAAAACCTTCCATCCTCCTGTCTTTCAAAACCTACATAAGAAGCAGCCTTTAGTTTCCTTTGGTTGATATTCACTTCCCTTAAAAATGGCGATCCTCTGTCATAACAAAGAAATATCCATTTAAGAACCCTGTCAATATCATCAATAGGAGCATTAAACTCTTTGTAATTGCGAAGCATCGGAAATCTGGCAAGGATAGAATCACCTTCCTCCAAATCCGAAATATCGAATTTCATGTTTTTAAAGTCCTCTATGCTATATTCGCTCATATATTAAATAAAAAAAGGATGATGGAAAATCCACCATCCTTTTAGGTTTTTGTTGATAAATTAATTCTTTATGGATTGATTATATTTTCATAATCATACTGTGCCTTACCCAATGCTATTAACTGATTCAGATAAATCAGGTCTTGCTGGAAGTTCTGATTATATCCGTTTGCTGGAGCATCATGTTGTTGTGGGTTGGAATGAAGCAAAGCCGTATAAGCCGCTTTTACTGTTGAGAAACTTTTCGTTACTTCCGGTGCATTGAAATTCTTTAGATAAACATTCAATACCAATGGCAGATAATATTCGTATAATGCCTGTGAAGGATTATTATAGGTTACTATCTGATAAACACTGGTATTATCACAAGCGGCTGTATAAGCAGGTGCCACATAAATTGTCTTGGCTATATTTCCAGTTATCAAACGTGTCTGTCCCGCATTGGTTCCAGTCGTTATCTGAACATAACTTCCTTGTAAAGAGGTACTCATAATGGTAAATGCAAGAGTGGTATCATAAAGGGAATCGGCTGGAAGCGGTGTTGCCAAGGTCATTGTCGTAGCTGTATTACTTTTTATCAAATAGGTAGTGCCAATTGTATTTGCATCTGCAGCAGCAGTGCATACTGCATAAAGTCCTGCATAAGCATTGGCTACCCATGAAGTGCGATTGGTAACAATGGTTTTTAGATTTCCATTCCCTATAACATAAGTAGGTGTTCCTGTCAATCCTGTAATGGCAGCAAAAGTTAAAACCGTTGTGGTATTAGAGATTATTTTTGCATAACCTCCTCCAAATGTGCTGCTTGCATTGATATATACATATAATCCTGCTAAAGCATTTGTTACCCATGCCGGGGCGGAATCCGTATCGGTCAATGTCGTTGTCGTAACGGAATCAGCCGTGCCGTAATATTGTCCTAATGCAGAGAAGTTAGCCAATGTAGCCGTTCCAAAAGTAGCACCACTATCAACGACAGTCGATGCCGTTCCACTTGTTGCCGTTGCCGTTGATCCAAGAGTATAGATGGAATTACCACCCATTAAAGCGATTACCTGTGGAGGATTAATATAGGTATAAGCACTATTCCACACATTCAACGGTTGCTGAACGAAAGTAGAACCAGAACCCGTACCGGCTGGATTGAAGGAACGAACAGCTACATCATAAGGCGCACCGATAAGATTTGAAGCCAAATCCGTTACCGCTCCTGATGCAATATTCCCAGTTGATGTTCCTACGGTTGCCATTATTGCTATACTGCCATAATATGTTGCATTAAGTGTCAATACCCATGTTGTAGTCGTTGCGGATGCGATACCTGCTGTATCATATAATTGTGCATTTGGTACACGACTTTGATAAGCCGCTGCTGATAATACCTGATAAGCATTGCTGCTATCATAGATTATCAAATTGGGAACTTTATTATTTGGTGCCATCGTAATTTTTTTAAATTATGAGGGCGAAATTACGGCATATTTTTACCGACTATACTTTTTTTAGAGATTTTTAAGAGAGTTTATTTTTAAAACAAAAACGGAATCCGTATTTCTACAGATGCCGCAATCTTAATTAACAAAAAATTCTACACTCTTATTCTTTCAATTCCTTATTGTATTTATTGAGTTTGCCGCCACATACCAAAACTTCTAATGCCCGGCAAACATAAATCGTTTCTTCTGGACTTATCTTGGTGGCAATAGCACCATACTTAATCCAGATACCAACATCGCCTACTTCTATATTAGTTTCACCGGGTCCTACTCCGAGGACTATTCCCCACAGTTGTCCTGCATCCTCTTTTGTTGTTGGGACAATTACACCCTCCATCTTACTTGATGGATTGGTAATCTCTTTTACAAAAACCCTACCTGCTGCTGTTTTCATATTAATTTGTTTGATAAATTACACATTGAGTTGTCAGGAAGGCACCGGCTACACTGGCGGCATTTTCAAGGGCGCAGCGTACTACTTTTGTGGAATCAATGATGCCTGAATCAATAAGGTTTTCCCAATTTCGTGTTTGGACATTTATTCCTTCCCCATAAAGTAATTGACTAAATCCTTCTCTTGCAATTTCTTTTTTGTAATCATAGTAATCAATCCCTGCATTAGTAACAATTTTATTAAAAGTAGATTCAAGTGCAATATTTACAATATCATTATCTCCTTTACATTTCATTAAAGTAGCACCACCACCAGCAACATAACCTTCCTCCAGTGCTGAAAAAGTGGCACGAATGGCATCATCCACCCTGTCCATCTTCTCCCTCATTTCAGTTTCTGTCTTTGCTCCTACATGAATTACCGCTATACTTCCCTGCAAAGCATCCAAACGGGATTGCGTGAGTTCTTTGTGAGGATTAAAAGAAAGTAAAGATTTTATCTCGGAAATCTTATTGGCAATTCTCATCTTATCACCGCCGCCACCGATAATAGTACATCTGTTATTGGTTACAACTATTCGTTTTGCAGAACCCAACATTTCTGCTTTAAATCCGCCAGCATTAGATTCTGGATGATACATTTTAAGATTAGTACCCATAGATTCACCGATAAAAGTTCCTCCGGTAAGCACCGCCAAATCCTCCATCATAGCTTTTTTCAAATCACCCGTTCCAGGGGAATGAATGGCAACAAAATTAAATCCCTTAGTGTTTATACGATTTGTTATTAAGGTGTTAATAGCTTCCCCTTCTACTGCTTCTGCAATAATAAGAACTGGTCGCCCAGATGATGCAGATGCACCAATTACTCCCCTTAATTCCATTGCAAGATTTATTTTCTTGTCATACAAAAGAATTAATGGATTATTATATTCACACAATTGTTTTTCAGGTGAAGTATAAAACATCCGTGAAATAACACCCCTGTCAATCTGCGCTCCTTCAGGTACTTCAAAATAGGTTTGTTCAGTCTTGCTTTCCTGTTTCACTACCGACCCATACCTACCGACTTTTTTCCATGCTCTTGCTACAATATCTCCTATTTCTGGTTCGTTGTTAGCTGCTATTGCGGCTATGTTATTCAAGTCCTGACTTTTAATCCTTACTTTCCTGGAAAAACCTTTAATCTTTTTGACTACTTCCTTAACAGTTTCATCAATGCCACGTTTGACATCAATAGGGTGCGCCCCTTCTTCAATGGCTTTTATTCCTGCTTTTATCAAGGCTTGCGCTATGACTGCAGTAGCAGTGGTACCGTCTCCAGCCTGTTCAACAGTCTTTACACAAGCATCTAAAACAGTCATCCATCCGCCATTCTTGATAACATCCTCAAAGAAAATACTCTTTGCTACTGTTACGCCATCTTTTGTGATTACCGGCATACTGTATTTATCAATAATTAGTACCGTATTACCTTTGGCACCCATTGTACTACCAACGGCATCACATCCTTCATTGATACCTTCTAAAATTTTATCTCTTGCTTCTTTGCCGAATATCGGACTTCTTTCTATTAATTTGTATTCACTCATATAATTTATTTTTATAATATTCCAGTAACTAAATTCCGTTGTATCCTCAACATAGGCTTGTCAAAGAATGTCGCCCAATATTCGCATGGTAAGTCCGCATATTCATCCAACAAAATAATATCTCCAACTTTGATATTATCTTCATCGTCAGGATCGCCATTCTTATATTTCTTATTGCAACTTCCTGTAATCAATACTTTTGCCTTTTGTGAATTGGCTTTGTCAGGAGTAAAGTCCGATGTTTTTTCTATAACGGGTTCGCAGATAAGGTAGCCGTTGGTGGGGATGATTAATGTTCCTTCATTACTTTGAATCTGTCCTTTTCGCCATGCTTCCATAGATTCATTTTCTTTGCAAAATATTTGACCAATTCTTTTCGCCGCAAAAATCTGATAGTAAGGAACGAGAAAATAAAAGCCTGTTTCATCTTGGAAACATTCATTTTCCTCCATTGCAGCCAGCGCACTGTACTTACTGAAAACAACGACATCATCAACTTGTAATTCCATTGTCGTTTCATAGAGCATGTCAATATGTTCATAATACAGTTTTGAAGGAACTTGGCACACTGTACCCGTAACCGCACTCATACGACCAGAGCCATCATCAATAACCTGTATCTTATTATTTTCATCTAATTTGATGAAGTCATTGAATACGGGTTTTACGAGAACATAATTACCGCCTGTTTTGACATCTACCATTAACGAATCTTCTTAGTGTTACCTGAACCCTTACTCAAATCATCAGTAGTTTTAAACAGCCCGATACTTTTCATATACCTTTCTTCGTCCAATGTCATAAGTGGAGGATGGTGTTCTTCATAGACACCGAAGACCTCTACTTCGATTTGCTCTTTTGAATGTGCCAACATTTCTTCTTGGATGGATTTCTCCAAATCAAGGAACTTTTTATGTTTCACCTGTATGGCATCCATACCACCCTGATAAGCATCCTCATCAGTAACGGCAGGCTTGCCATCTATCATAGGAAATGGAACACCATTTTCATCTTTAGTAGAGAAAGCATCTAGCATGGCTTTCTCCTCATCGAGTTTGGCTTTTCTCAATTCAAAATACTCTTTGTTATAGAGTTTAGTGTTAAGGGTATTCGTTTCACCGAATACCTCAATAACCTGTTTCATAGTACGTTCCAGCGCATATCTGAATTTTTCATCCCCGGCAACTGACTTTGATAGTTGTTTCATTAGTTCGAAATGGCTCGGTAATACCTCTCTGCTACCTTTTATCATAATTTATTATTTAATTTGGTTAATATTGGTGCTGCGATTCTTTCGCCGACAAATTTATTTACAAATATTGCAAATTCTTCATTCCTCATAGTGCTTACTGATAATAATACTTCTTCATTCACCTCCTCATTGAAATCCTTAATCAATAATTCCATCTTGCCTTCAATCTCTTTCACTTCAATACTTCCCAACTCTCCAAAAGTCATTACGTTTGAATTTTTGTAGCAAATGCTTTTGATCATCCTGTTTTCTTCCAAGGCAAGTATCTTTTTAAATTCACTTATTACATGTTTCACGTTCTGAATACGTTTTACCTGCTTCCAATCGGAAATATCCCCAATAACATCTATATTTTCACCTGATTTTAATTTCCGTCCTTCTATAATCAGTTTCCGGTATGCCATAGAGCTTTCCGAATCAGGATATAATGAAAATAATTCTTTCAGTTTTATATCCCATTTATCCCACCACTTCTTTGCTTGGTACTCCTCTAATTTAACTTTGCATTCACGACCTTTGAGGACTTTTTGCCAGAAGATATCACAAGGTTTTAATAGTGGTAATACGGATGGAAAATTTGTGTTTATAAATGGTATTTTTATATAGTCTTTATTAGTATATTCAATCCTTTCAAATTCATTTATATTTGCCACCCATGAGAAAATTCGAGCTTCAATTTCACTTCCTAAAAAATAAAAATATTCGCCATTTCTAAAGTCCCAACCTTCTGTTCTTATTTCACACCTTCCATATTCAGTAATATATTCCCTAATAAAAACTTTAGTTCTTATAAACTGTTTATCTAAGATATTAACCATCATTTCATCCATCTTATAATTCATTATTTCAGGCGTAATTCCATAGTCTGAATTTTCTAAATCCAAATTAAACCCTATTTTTTCATCAAGAAGTTTGGTATAAGACTTATCATCTGACTTGCCCAGTATAATGGGAATATCGCTACTCCAAATAGCTTCTTGGTGCGCTTGTTTATAGGCTATCATAAAAGTATATGATTCGTGTTTTGTCATATTTTCAAAACACTATCAATTTCCTCTTTGTTCTCCAAAAGTATGGCATTGAATCTCGCTGCCGTCATGTTGCTTGAAACCATAATGTCATTCTCAAATTCGGGGTGCTTGCCGGACCTAATCAGGAAGTATTCTCTACTTGAGAATATCAGGCGGCATTGCTCTAATTTGGCGAGGAGAGATTTAATCATATTATTTTTTTTAATTATACTCTATTATTTTATCCCCAATAACTCCAAGACATACAAATCATAAGGCTTGCCGCCTTCCCGATGCTTCTTAACAGCCTTGTCATAAGTCCCTTTGTGATTGTTTTCTTTGTAATTAAGCAATATCTCAACCCTTGCTTTCGCATACTCTTTTTCCTCCGATGTCAATTCTGTATCCACGGGTGCAAAATTATACCGACCCCGACCACGACCCCGACCACGACCAC
>OBLT010002829.1_pt1 | contig 10690 bp, 12 predicted proteins | sample 1518721 | NCBI WGS metagenome assembly OBLT01 (sample SAMEA3539307, study PRJEB22396) | soil metagenome | biome: tundra; feature: field; material: soil | place: USA | collected 2010-05 | depth 0.15 m | reverse complement strand
GGATTCCGGTCTGAACCGGGCACCGGTAGCGTCACAGGCATGACCTACGATCTCTGGCACCGGCCGCTCGTGCATATCCGGGCCAGCGAGCTCACCGGCGACACCAGCCAAACCAGCGGCATGACGCGGCTGGAGGCGATCTCGGGCAAGAGAGTGGGCTGCGCCAAGGTGTGGATGGGCCAGACGCACGTGGCGCCTGCCACCAGTTCCGGTGACCACCACCATGGCGAGGCCGAGACCGCGATCTACGTGCTCTCCGGGAATCCGGTATTCATCTTCGCCGAGGGGGACCGGGAGGTCCGGCTGGAAACCGGCCCAGGCGACTACATCTTCGTCCCGCCCTACGTGCCGCACCGGGAGGAGAACCCGGGCGAGCAGGAAGCGGTGGTAATTCTCGCCCGCAGCAGCCAGGAGGGCATCGTGGTGAACCTGGACAGCCTCTGGTCACCCGTGGACCTCAGCAGCAGCTGACCCGGCGCCGGTGGCCGGTGGGCCGCCCCATGATCACGAAGGATCCGGGGCCTCTGTAACCCAGGATCCTTCGTGATCATGGAGGGCGTCGGGCTGGGCGCTGCCGTGCCCGCACCCTGGGAATCAGGTCGCCCCGCAGCGCATTCCCTATAGCAGAACGTCAAGCCGGGAAGGTCGCCATGTCCGTTCGCCGCCTCAACCACGCAGTGCTCTACGTCCACGACCTGGCCAGCGCCGTTGACTTCTACACGGGGGCGCTCGGCTTCGAGATCCGCACCGAGATCCCCGGCCAGGCGGCGTTTCTGCGGGCCCCCGGATCTGCTAATGATCATGATCTGGGCCTCTTCGGCATTGGGGGCTCTCCGCAGCCACCCGGTCCGCGGGTGGGGCTGTATCACCTCGCCTGGGAGGTCGGCACGCTCGCCGAACTCGATGAGACACGGCGCAGGCTCGCCGACCGCGGCGCCCTGGTGGGGGCCAGCGATCACCGGGTGTCCAAGTCGCTGTATGCGCGGGACCCGAGCGGTATCGAGTTCGAGGTGATGTGGCGGGTCCCGGCCGAGGACTGGGCGGCGGAACTCCAGCAGGGCGACATGATCGCGCCGCTCGACCTCGAAGGGGCGCTGGCCCGCTGGGGCGACCGGGCCACCGGTGCCGCTGCCGGCTCCGCCACCTGACCACCAGCAGCCGACCGATGCGCCATCCCATTACTACGGAAGATTCTTGGCATATGGGGGAGGGTAGGCATCCGAAATCCCGGGAGCTGATGCCGGTTGGCGCCAACTGCGGGCTGCTGGCGGCGGGTGCCGGGTGAATGGGTGATGGTGGCCCAGATGGTTACCTGGTGCGTGGGCTTGTTATCGAGCAAGTGCAGGTCGAACGCTGCACAGATTCGGCGCTGGAGCCGGATGGGTACCTCGGTGACGAGGTCAGCCGGTCATCCCTCGCACCGGGGCAGGTGGCCGGGAGCACGGTGAAGCCCCGCGCCGTTAACCTGGGAACGACGAGGCAACTAGGTAGGTGCAAGGCTTGAACGAGGGCATCCCCATCGGGGAACGGGTGCGTGAGCTGCGGCGCTGGCGAGGCTTGACGTTAAGCGAGGTTGCCGGGCTCGCTGGGATCACCAAGCAATACCTGAGCATGATCGAGAACGGTCGGCGGCCTCTTGACCGCCGGTCCCTGATCTCCGCGCTCGCGACGGCGCTGCGGGTCTCCGAGACAGAGCTGGTCGGCGGCCCGCACCTGGGGACCGATCAGGTCCAGTCGGCACCGCATCTGACGGTGCCGGAGCTGCGCAAGGCGCTTCAGGCCAGCTCCCCCGCCGATGCCGCCGTGGACCGCGCCCGGCCCCTGCCGGAGCTGGCGCGCCTGGTGACCGGGCACATCGAGCCAGCCAGGGCCCGGGACTGCATCGCGGAGGCTGGCGGCCTGCTGCCCGCCGCGATCGAGGAACTGCACTGGCACGCGGCGCAGCCGAAAGACGAGGCGGACCGCAGACTCGCGCTGGAGACCCTCGTCGAGGCGTGCGTCAGCGGGTGCCTCATCGCCAAGGATCTCGGATACCACGATCTGGCGTACGTCGCGGTACTGCGCGCCAGCGAGGCAGCGGCTGCGCTGGATGACCCGGTGGCGCGCGGCAAGGCTGACGTGCTGCGCATGTGGGCGTTCCCCCGGGACGTCTCCTCATGGAGCCGGCGGCTCGCCGCCGCCGCGAAGGCCGCTGACGCACTGGAGCCTCACGCCCGTGAGCCCGAGGGCCTCCAGGTGCTCGGGATGATCACCTTGCACGCGGCGCTGGCCGCCGCCGTGGTGCAGCGCCCGGGCGACACGGCGCACTGGCTCGCCGAGGCAATGTCGCTGGCCGGCCGGGTGCCCGATGACGCGGAGCGCAACTGGCTGTCGTTCTCCGCGACAAACGCCGCGCTGTGGCAGCTGGCCATCACCGTCGAGCGCGGCGAGGGCGGCGGCACGGTGCTGGAGATGGCGAAGGCGATCGACCCGGCGAAGACCGGAAACCGCAACCGGCGTGCTTGCCTGTACCTGGACACCAGCCGCGGGCTGGCCCGCGACCCGCGGATGAGGGCCGAGGCGGTGCGCTGGCTGCACCGCGCCGAGCAGACGGCGCCGCAGCTCATCCGGAACCTTCCGCAGGCGCGGGAAACCGTGACCTATCTGCTGGCCCGGGAGATCGCGGCGGCGGGCGGGCGGGAACTGCGCGGCATGGCGGCGAGGATGGGCGTCCCGCACTGAGGTCTCCGGCTGGTCAACGTTCCGTTTACCGGTGGCCGGCGGAGCGTTCTACGGTGATCACCCTCAACTGGAGCGGGCCTGCCCGCGAGTCAAGGCGCGAGGCAGGCCCTCGAATCCCTAGCCGTAGCGAGAGGGACCCGTGGACCCATCATCGTGTACGCCCAGACCCCCCGCCCCTGAGCCGGCCGAGATGGCGGGCGTGCAGCAGGACTTCCCCCAGCACCGGATCTGGCGGGAGATCATCGGGGACCGCACCCCCCGGTACGTCGCCCGCGCCCGGACCTTAGACACTCACCCGCATACGGTCATCACAGGTGACCTCGGGGAACTGCGCGCAGCGCTGGGCGGCGGCTTGTGATGCCGCAGCCGGTCGTGGATGTTCTCCCGACCCCATCCAGCGCAGCGGCGGCCCAGGCCGCTCGTGATCTCCTCATCGAGACGGCCGGCCTATACCCACCGGGCGGGTCCCGGCGGATGCTGGCCGATACGGTGATCCGCTACCGGCGGGCCCTCGCCGTCCTCCTCGACGCCACCACAGGCCGGTCATGAGCGGCGCGTTCGCAGAGCTGCCGGCCCCGTCCAGAGGCGACGATGGCTGGACGCCCGCCGCGCAGCCCTCCGCTGGGGTGATCTGGTCGACTTCGCTGGCAGTTCGAGTTCGATCTGGTCGACGCCGTCTTGTCCGCACAGCACCCGGGCCTGCTCGGCGATCACCGCATCCCGGGCGGCGCACGACGCGCACCCCGGCGCGGGAGGCGGCAGAACGGCGGCCATAACCGGCCATCATCACCGCCGGGCCCCAGTAATCAACACAACACGCCAGGCCGGCCCCGGAAAGACCGGCTCGCAGTCAGCCTGGATCGGTCGTATGACTGCCGCCAAGCTGCTGGGTATGCCGGCAGTTCGCTGCGGCGATCGATAGCCCTGATGTGGCCTTTTCCGCAGCTCAGGTGCTGCGGGAACCGCGCCCGTGTGTCGCTGGCAGATTCCCAGCGGTTTCAGCGATCCGGTAGGGTGCCCGGTCACCGTGAGTCTTCTTCATGATTTCTGAAGCCGGGGTGACACCTGCGGCATGCAGCCGGACGTCGTGCCGGGCAGCCGCTTGTCAGTAGCAGCCGCTACGGTTGCCCGGGACCGCCAGGCAGCCGCCGTGCGCGCATGGGGCGACGGCGCATGCCCAAGCCGGGAGGAGACGTTCGTGATCGAGGGCACCCTCATAGCGGAGAGCCTCCGCACCGGGACGAACCTGGAGAACATGAAGCTGACTGTCCGCAAGATCAGCAGATTCCAGGCCCAGGGCGCCGCAGGCGGCCAGCCGGGCATCTGGACCACCCTCGACTTCGAAGCCGGCGAAGCCCAAGCGGAGGACCTCGCCCAGACCTTCGCTGGCGCTCTTGACCAGCCCGGCTGGTATGTGGACTTCCGGTCTCCCACCGAGACATTCGTGGTGTTCCCAGGCCGGACCTTCCGCTACCCGCGGGGCGACAAGGCCGGCCGAGCCGAAGCCCAGGTTCACGGACGCCAGCTCGCTATCCCAGAAGCGCAGCTCGACTGGCCCGCCTGAGGTAGGTACAGACCACAGCCGAAAGTCCAGCGAACTCCCAGGTGACGGCCGCACATGGCCCCTTCAGAAATCCCGAACTCTCGGGGTTCCGACGGTAAAGACGTGAATGTTTACCCTGGCAGTGTCAGGGCTTGATGAATGCCAGGAGCATGAAGCGCGGGAAGCGGGCGCCGTCGGGCAGGCTGGCATCTCGCCGGTGGGCATTGGCTAGGGCCGGGATGTCGGTCAGCTTGGTGAGGTGGAGGCCGGTCGCCAGGAAGGCGTCGAGGTAGTTCTCCAGCGTCCGGTGGTAGTAGTAGGTCTTGATGCCTGCTTCCCACAGGCCGCGGTAGGGGCTTGCCTTACCAGAGTCGAAGTAGTCGATGACGTGCCGGTCGATGACGGCGCTGTAGGGGTTGTTGAGCGCGAGCGCGAGCCGGCCGCCTGGTTTGAGCGAGGTGGCGAGTGTGGCGGCGAAGCCGCGGTAGTCCTTGACGTCGTTGAGGGCCAGGTAGCTGGCCGCGGCGTCGAAGCATCCGGCGGTGCCTGGCACTGGCTGGCTCAGGTCGGCCACCCGGTAGTCGCCGCCGGGGTCCTTGGCGCGGGCCAGCTCGATCAGGCGCGGCGAGATGTCGATGCCGGTGACCTGTGCTCCGCGGGCCGCGAGCACTCTGGCGAGGTATCCCTCACCGCAGCCCGCATCGAGCACCGGGCAGCCGCCGATGTCTGCCAGCAGCTTGAGCAGGGGCGGGAGCAGGCCGAACGGGTCGCCGTCTACTCCGCCTTGCTCCCGCCAGGCCACGTTCGCCGCGTACTGGCCGGCGTAGGCATCGTAGTCACCGGCCTCCGGGGTCACTGTTGCCATGGCCCTAGCATGCCTGCTGAAAGCTTAGGCGCCTGCCTGCTGGTTCCCGCACGGGGCCGGCCTGAGCCGGCGCGGCGTGCGATTCGGCTGATCGTCTTGCGGCAGGCCGCGGTGCTCATGGGTCGTGGGCGGCCTGGTGCTGGTAGTTGCAGGCGCGAGCGCGGTACTGGTGCCGGCGCCGCCAGGCAGACCAGCGCAGCTGGTGCCGCGCGTGCGCCGGCTGGGCAGCTATGGCTGCGGCGAGGTGGGCGATCTCGCGGGTCAGCGGGATCATCCCGGCTGGCGGCGGCTGCTGGCCGCGTTCGGTGACCGAGGCCACGGTGAGGAAGGCCAGGGCAAGCATGGCGAGGGTGACCCACCCGGTGCCAGGCGGTCCAGGTGCGGACCTGGTGCTCGTCCAGGCCCTTGCCAGCCTGGAAATTCTCCCCGATGGTCCACCGGCGCCCATCCGGGATGTTCCGTGATCATGGATGGCGCCGGGCTGGGCGGCGTCATGAGGGGTGGTCAGTGTTCCGGGGGCTTGCTGCGGGCCTCGATGGTGCCCTTGTAGGCGTAGCCGCGCACATGCACGACAGGTGCGTCAGATGGCAGCACGGCGTCGTCTTCCGCGCCGGTAGTGGCGCCGAAGCCGCCCACCTCGACGCGGACTCCCGGCGGCACCAGGATGTCCACCCGCGATTTGTAGGCGACCGCAACGATGGTGGTCACCGGGGCGGTCAGCTCGGCGGCGCGCAGGTCCAGCCAGCCGGTGCCCTTGTAGATCACAGCCGTGTAATGCTCGGGTACCCGCCACCGGCCTGCCCGGCGGATCGAGCTCTTGAACGTGATCGCGAATCGGCCCGGCGGGCGGCCCGCCGCCGCAGCGGCGACCGACCTGCCCGGGGCGCTCGGGAGGGAGTCGGGAAGGTCAGTGAGCAGCTGTTCTAGCTGGCCGCGGGTGCGCGCGGTGAGCGCTGCCCGCATGCGCTCATCGAATTCCGCGTCGTCGAGGCGGCCCTCGGCGAACGCCGCCTGCAACTGGTGGGTAGCCGCGTCACGTTCCCGGTCGGAAGCCCGGATCTCGGGCACTGCGGCTGGGCCGGGTGCGCTGACCGGGCCGGCTGCGCTGACCGGGCCGGCTGGGCTACTCAAGTCGGCTGGGGCGCTGACCACGCCCTCGCCAGGCGCCTGGTGCTCTGCTTCTCGCCTCGGCGGCTCCATGGCTGCCCTCCCTTGCCGTCGTCGCGATGTATCTTAATCGTTCCCCAGCCGGATGGCACGGACGTGCCAGCCGAACCTTGACGGCCCGCCGTCTCCTGTTGACGGCCCGCCATCTCCTGGTGCGACCCACCGCCGCTTCCTGTTGACAGCCCACTGTCTCCTGTTACTCTGAGGTTGAGAATTACTCAATCTGAGTATGACTAAAGGATGGACGATCCGGTGACCGGGCCAGCGCGTGTGCCACAGAACGAGGCGGAGTTCCTGGAGGGATACGACCCCCGCGCGTACGACCCGATTGGGGTCACTGTCGATGTGATAGCGCTCACGATTCGTGACGGCGGGCTGCACGTGCTGCTCGTGCAGCGTGGGGTGCCGCCGTACGAGGGCCGGTGGGCCCTGCCGGGAGGCTTCATAAAGACGCGCGCCGGAGAACGCGGCCAGCGGGTGGAGGAAGACCTGGCTGATGCCGCCGTCCGGGAACTCGCCGAGGAGACGGGCGAGGAACTGGGCCGGGTGCATCTCGAGCAACTGGGCGCCTATGGCACGCCTGGCCGCGATCCGCGGATGCGGGTGATCTCGGTGGCCTTCCTGGCGTTCGCGCCCGAACTCGGCGATCCCCGGGCGGGCAGCGACGCGAGCGTCGCCGCCTGGGTGAGCGTGGATTCCCTCGGGTTCGCCGAGCCTGCTGGCACGCAGCGGCTGGGCACCACGCGCAAGCTCGCCTTCGACCATGCCCGGATCCTGGCGGACGGCCTGGAGCGGGCCCGGTCCAAGCTGGAGTACACGCCGCTGGCGGCCGCCTTCACCGGCGAGGAGTTCACCATCTCCGAGTTGCGCGCGGTGTACGAGACGGTGTGGGGCGAGCCGCTGCATGCGGGCAACTTCCACCGCAAGGTCCTGTCGGTGCCCGGGTTCGTGGAGAGCACAGGGGAAACCACCCAGCACGGTGGCGCCCGTGGCGGCCCGAGGGCCCGCCTCTACCGGCGTGGCGACGCGCGCCTGCTGCATCCTGCCCTGCTCCGGCCAGGCCGGGAAGAGGAGGTCCGGTGAGCATGACCAGGCAGGAGGCGGTCAGGCTCATCGAGGCGGCCGGCCATCCGGCCGACCTGTTCGCCGCCGACGCCACGCGAGCCTACCGGCGCCTGGCCCGGCTCACCCATCCCGACACCGGGCCGCCGGAGTCCGCGGCGGCCAGTGCGTTCGCCAAGCTGTCCAGGCTGTGGCGACAGCATCTGGCCGCCGAGGAACGTCACGTGGCCAGGGGCGATATCGCCAATTTCTACGACACCGCCGATGGGCTGCTGAAGCTCGCCCGCGATCCGGCGGACAACGACCTCCTCGACCGGGAGTCCCGGGCGCTGGCGCTGCTGCGGGCCCGCGGTGACAAGCGGTTCCGGCCCTACGTCCCGCGGCTGCTCGCCAGGCGGCGCCAGCAGGACCCGCAGACCGGCGTCGTGCGGCACGCCAACATCCTGCGGCGCCTGTACGGTTCCCGAAGCCTCGCCGAGGTGCGGGGCGCCTACCCGGGCGGCCTCGATCCAAGGGACGTGGCGTGGATGTGGCGCAGGCTCCTGGTCGCTCTCGGCGTCGCCCATCGGGCCGGCGTGGTCCATGGCGCCGTCCTGCCCGAGCACGTGCTGATCCATCCGGCCGAGCACGGGCTGGTCCTGGTGGACTGGTGCTACTTGTCGAGCGGTGCCGGTGAGCGCGTGCCGGCGGTCGTCGAGCGCTACCGCGCCTGGTATCCGCCCGAGGTCCTCAAGCGCCAGGTTCCAGGCCCGGCCACCGATATCCACCTGGCCACTCGCTGCATGACCTACCTCATGGCTGACCCGCCGCGCCCGCTCGCCGCTTTCGCCACGGGCTGCACCCTGCCGGATCCGGCACACCGGCCGCAGGATGCCTGGCGGCTGCTTGGTGAGCTCGACGGTCTCCTCGGCCGCTGCCAGGGCCCGCGCACGTTCCGCCCGTTCACGATGCCCGAGTAGGGCGGACAGAAAATGGCCCGCACAGGGCCGGAAGGAACAGGCCCGCACAGGGCCGGAAGGAAGGGGAATCCCATGGGAAGCGGACGGTGGTGCACAGACGTGTACAGCGCTGCAGCGCATTTTCGCGCGGCGAGCGGCACGAGCGCCTTTGCCTACAGCGACAGCGGAGCCTCGCGCGTGCACCCCGCGCTAGACCCACGCGACGCCATGCGGGAAAGCCGCGATTCCGCCGAGCACCCGAGGTCGCTGGCCATCGCCGTGCTCTTCGATGTCACCGGCTCGATGCGGCACGTTCCGCGGGCCCTGCAGGTCAAGCTGCCGCAATTGCTCGGGCTGCTGCTGCGCCAGGGGTACGCCGAGCACCCCCAGATCATGTTCGGCGCGATTGGTGACGCGACCTGTGACCGCGCTCCGCTGCAGGTCGGCCAGTTCGAGTCGGACAACCGGATGGACGACGACCTCGGCCGCATCCTGCTCGAAGGCGGCGGCGGGGGCCAGAAGACCGAATCGTACGAGCTGGCCATGTACTTCATGGCCCGGCACACCTCAATCGACTGCCACGAGAAGCGCGGCAAGCGCGGCTACCTGTTCATCATCGGGGACGAGATGGCCTATTCACGGGTCAAGCGCGGCGAGGCCTGCCAGGTCATCGGCGACAGGCTGCAGGCCGATGTCCCCACTTCCATCATGACCGCCGAGCTGCTGCACAAGTGGGACACCTACTACATCCTGCCCGCCGCGGCGAGCTACGGCGGCGACGCGGACGTGCTGGCATCCTGGCGGGCGCTGCTCGGCCAGAACGTCATCCAGCTCGCCGACACCGGCGCGGTCTGCGAGACGATCGCCCTCACCATCGGCCTTGGCGAGGACGTCATCGACCTCGACGCAGGTCTTGATCACCTGAGCGACATGGGCTCGGCGGCCGGCGGCACGGTGTCGACAGCGCTGGCCACGATCAGCGCCGGCCGAGGCGCCCTGGCAATAGCGACCCCGCCCGCCGACCTCGGCGGCCCGGGTGGGAACAGCAGGCTGTGACCCACTACATCGTGGCCGATCTCGGCTTCGGCGACGCGGGGAAGGGCACCGTGGTGGACTGGCTCTGCTCCCACGGGGGCGCAGAGCCGGTCCACACGGTGGTCAGGTTCAACGGCGGCGCGCAAGCCGCACACAATGTCGTCACCTCCGACGGGCGGCACCACACCTTCGCCCAGTTCGGCTCGGGCACGTTCACCCCGTGGGTGCGCACCCACCTGTCCCGGTTCATGCTCGTCGATCCTGCCGCCCTGGCGGCAGAGGCCGCGCATCTCGGCTCGCTGGGCGTGCGCGACGCCTTCGACCGCCTCACCGTGGACCGCGATGCGCTGCTCACCACCCCCTACCACCGCTCGGCCAACCAGGCCCGTGAACGGGCGCGCGGCGAACTCCGCCACGGCTCATGCGGCATGGGCATCGGGGAGACAGCCCGCTACGCCCTGGCCCACCCTGACGACGCGCCCCGGGCCGGGGACTGCGCGGCACCGCGCACGCTCGCGCGCAAGCTCGCGGTGCTCCGGGACGCGCTTGCCGACGAACTGGGAACCATGGACGTCCCGGCGGTCGCCGCAGTGACCGACGCCTACCTCGCGTTCGCAGGCCGGGTGGCGCTGGTGGACCGCGGCCACCTCAGCCGCCTGCTGCGGGAGGGACCGGCCATATTCGAGGGCGCGCAGGGCGTGCTGCTGGACGAACGGCATGGCTTCCACCCGTACACCACGTGGAGCACTACCACGTTCGCGAATGCGGAGGCACTGCTCGCCGAGGCGGGCGAGACCGCGACCAGGCTCGGGGTGATCCGCTGTTACATGACCCGGCACGGCCCGGGGCCGTTCGTCACCGAAGATCCGGCGCTGGAGTTGCCAGAGCCGCACAATGGCCGGAACACGTGGCAGGGTGAGTTCCGGATGGGCCATTTCGACGCGGTGGCTCTCCGCTACGCCGTGCAGGCCGCCAGGGGAGCTGACGTGATCGCGCTCACTCACCTGGACATCGCCGGCCGTCACCCGGAATTGCGGGCGTGCCTCCGCTACGACATCTCCGGCGCCACGGTGCGGCGCCTTCCGGCTGGCCGGCCTGGCGACCTCGACACTCAGCAGGCCTTGACCGGCCGTCTCCTGCTCGCCCGGCCGGTCTATCGCGGCACCGGGATCAGCGACTGGCCCGGATTCGTCGAGGACGTGCTCGCGACGCCGGTCGCGCTCGCCTCCTACGGTCCCCGCGCCCGGGACAAGCGCCTGCTGCGCCCGCTGGCCAAGCCGGGCGCCGTCCCGCGCCCGGTGCGGGTCAGGATCGGCGGGTGACCCGAATCTTCGACTGCTTGTGCGGGAGTTCCTCCCA
>OBLT010002826.1_pt1 | contig 10693 bp, 7 predicted proteins | sample 1518721 | NCBI WGS metagenome assembly OBLT01 (sample SAMEA3539307, study PRJEB22396) | soil metagenome | biome: tundra; feature: field; material: soil | place: USA | collected 2010-05 | depth 0.15 m | reverse complement strand
AGACTGACGGCAAGAACCAGTAAACCTGTGCGGAGAACTTTCCCTTTCACTGTGAAATCCATGAACGTAGATTGACCCCTGCGAACGATATTCGCCTGCGCTCAACTGTAGACAGGCTAGCATGGCTGGACAAGGTTACCGAAGGGCAAAAAATAAAAAGGCCGGCAGGGATTGAACCCCACCGGCCTTTCGTGCTGAGTAGTGGAGAGCCGGGCATCCCCGCCCGGCTGCCCTCCACCTCATTATTCGGCCTTTTTCGCCGCTTTCTTCTTGGCCACCGGTTTCGGATGATCCGGGACCGCCTTTACCTTCATCTCATCCACCGGGGTCGTGGTGCTGGCCTCGGGGAAGGTGGCGCCGGCCGGAACGATCCACTGTTCCGAATTCGCCGTGCCTGCGCTTCCAGTGCGGGCCTCGATGCGGCTGGGGTCGATGTTCTGTTTTGCCTCGCCTCCCGAGATGTAGGCCTTCACGTTGAGCCCTCGCTCGCCCGCCAAGTTCTTACGCTTTTCAGCCGGATCGGCGTTCCCGACCACGACCAGCTTGGCGTCTGGATCCTGTTGCAACTTGAGTGCAACATCGTCCAGTTCAGCCTTGCAAGTGTTGTCGACGCGCCACGGCTTTTTGAGGTTCGGGTACTGGCACTCGTTCACCTTGACTGCCTGCGGTGGCGCCGGTGGCGGATTTTCAACCGTCACCGAGCTCGAAGTCGAAGCCGTCAAGCCGCGCGAGTCGGTACATGTAGCGTTGATCGTGATGGGGCCCGACGAAGCCCCGGTGGTGTTCAGAATGGCGGAGTTTCCGCTGCCGGAAATGCTGCCGCCGCTCGCGGTCCATCCACCCACCGTTACCGGAACGTTATCGGGACTAGTGCAAGTGCAGGTGATGGTTGCCGGAGTACCGGCCTGGACCATCGACGGATTCGCCGAGCAGGAAATCTGCGGCGCGTTCTTGGGCAGTTCCTTCACGGTGAAGTTCGCGGTACAACTGGCCACGTTGTTCTTCGTGGCCTTGGGATCGGTGACGGTGGCGGTGGTGGTGTAGCTGCCCCCGGCGACGCCGGTGGTGTCGATGGTGGCGCCGGCATCATTGCCCACGATCTTGCCCGCATTGCTCGCCCAGGTGTAAGTGAGCGTGTGCTTGGGGTTGAAGTTGCTGGCGACGACGCTGGCGTGCACCGGCTCGCCCACCATGACTTCGGCGGGCTGCACGGAGCAGGCCGCCGCAACCGGAACTTCGGGAGCTCCGCCGCCAAAGTTGAACACCAGACCGGTGCGCAACAGGATTCCGTCGTAGTTCGGACGCCGCAACGAGGGATCGGTAGCCGGCACGACCGAGGCATAGCCTTCGTGCGCCCACTGGAAGTCGGCTTCAAACACGCGGAGCGTGAACGCCCTACAGATTTTGTAATCCATACCGCCGCCAAGAAGCGCTCCGACGCCGAGGCTGTGGTGGATCCCTTCTGGCTTGATGCGCTCGAATCCGAGCAGCGTATGAATGAAAAAGTCCACACCCTCGCCGCGCCAAGTGGCCTTTGGCCCGAGGCCGCCGAAGATGACATTGCCGCTGCCGTTCTTCCAGTTCTCGCCGTAAGTGCCTTCGAACGCCAGATTCTTGGTGAAGTTGTAGGCCGCACTGAAACCAAATCCGTCTGCCATCGACTTCAGCTGGATGGCGTTCGGCGGGCTGTTTTGATCCGGGACGTTGCCGCCCGGGCGCAACCATTGATAGCCAACGAAGACCTCCACCTTTGAGATGGTGTCGGCCGACTGCACACTCGGCGCGTTGGGTGCAGCAGTTTGTGCGTTCAGCATAGACGGCAACGCAATCAGAACGAGGGCCAGGACGAGCGCGACACTCGCGCATCTCCGGTAAGTTTCGTGATAAAGTGACATTGAGTTCCTCCGAATCGAATCCACTACAAGTTATTTAGTAGAACTGGAATCCATAAAGCCTTACGACACGCACGGATAGCGGCATCTTGGGAACACCGAATTCTACAGCAACTGGGCATTTTTGCAAATGATTGGCGGGGTATCTTTATAGTTTCCTCCGGTCGCGGCTCCATCAGCTTCTTGCAGGCGGTTGCGCCGGAGTGATCTCAAATTGATATTCCCGCATCCCGAGCCCGGGGTTGCGAGGCGGAGCCCTTCCCTGAATAATGCTGGTGGGGCCCTGGCACAGGAATATGACACAGGAACGCGTACTGATTGTTGAAGACGAAGAGAACGAACGAACCGGCCTGGCCGAACTGGTCTCGGGATGGGGCTATCGCACCGACACGGCGGCCGACGGCGTGGAAGCTCTGGAAAAAATTCCCTCCTTTGCTCCGTCCATCGTAATCACCGACGTAAAGATGCCCCGCATGGGCGGCATGGAACTGGTGGAGAAGCTGGCCGATCTGGCGCAGTCGATCGCGGTGGTGATGGTGACCGCGCAAAAGGCGACCGACACCGCATTTCACGCCGGCCGGCTGGGCGTGCAGGACTACATCGAGAAGCCCATTGACTTCCGGCGGCTGCGCTCCATCCTCACCAACATCGGCGAGATCCTGAACACCCGCACCGAAAACGAATCCCTGCGCCGCCGCTTGCGCGACAAAGGAGCGCTCGGCCTGCTGGTCGGCGCCTCCGCTCAAATGCAAGAGGTTTTCCGCCTGATCGAACTGGTGGCGCCGAGCACGGCCTCGGTGCTGATCACCGGGGCGAGCGGAACCGGCAAGGAATTGGTAGCGCGCACCATCCACGATCTCAGTCCGCGCCGCAATAAACCTTTCGTCCCGATTAATTGTGCCGCCATTCCCGAGACGCTGATGGAGAGCGAAATTTTTGGCCACGAAAGAGGCGCATTCACGGGCGCGATGGAGCGCCGCACCGGCTGCTTTGAACTGGCCGAAGGCGGAACCCTGCTGCTCGACGAGATTGGCGAAATGCCGGTGGGCACGCAGGCCAAGCTCCTGCGTGTGCTGGAAGACCACAAACTGCGGCGACTCGGCAGCAAGGTCGAAACTTCGGTCGACGTGCGCGTGCTGGCCTCGACCAACAAAGTTCCCGAGGATGCCGTGGCCAATGGAGAACTGCGCGAGGATCTTTATTACCGGCTCAACGTTTTCAATATTCATTTGCCGGCGCTGCGCGAGCATAAAGAAGATATCCGCGAGTTAGTCAAGAGCCTGCTCGCGGACATGAACGAGAAGCACGATCGCAAGGTGGCGGACGTGAGCGAAGCCGTGCTCAATATTTTCCAGACGCACTCCTGGCCTGGCAATGTGCGCGAGTTGCGCAACACCCTGGAACGCGCCGTGATCGTCTGCGAAAGCGGACTGGTGGAAACCAAGCACTTGCCCCCGGGCTTTGGCCAGAGTGTGCGGCCGGTGACGAACGATCCTGATGCCGTGCACCTGGGCGTGGGTACAACCGTCGGGGAAGCGGAGAAACTGCTCATCCTGAAAACCCTACAGGCGACCAATAACAACAAAACGCGAGCCGCGGAGATGCTCGGCATCAGCCTGAAAACGCTGCATAACAAGCTGAAAGAATACGGCCGCCCGCAGGATGCGGAGCTGACCGCGGAAGAGTGATAAGAAGCTCTCAGCTCTCAGCGGTCAGGAATGCTTGGTGGCGCTCGCTGAGAGCTGAGAGCTTCTTTCATCGATGAGCCGCAAATTCATCATCGTGCTCGTGATCACCACGCTGTTCACGGCGCTGGTTGTCTGCTTTTCCTGGATTTACCTGTCGCAACTGCTGCGCCAGCGCTTGCTGTGGGCCGATGAAACCGCCTCCCAACTCACCAACCAAATGGAGTACGCCGCCTCCAAAGCGGTGCCCGATCTGACCAGCACGCGGGTTGACACCAACAATCCCAAGGCCATGCGCGCCGCCGTCAGCAAGTTTCTGCAGACCGACGCCAACCTCAACGATATGCTGGAATCGGTGGTGGGGAATTCTCGCATCATCTACGATGCCGCCATCATTGATCCGAAGGGAGTGGCGATTCTCGATACCAATCCGGCGCTGAATGGCAAGCCGGTTCCAGAGCGTCCCCGATTGGGCGTGTTGCGCGACGCGAGCTTTCGCCGCCAGTTGCGCCTGCTCTACGCCCCCTCCACCGTTTATGACGTGAGCATCGGGCTGGAGTTGGATGGGGTGGCCTTCGGCAGCGTTCGGGTGGGCGTCTCCACGGTTTTTCTGCGCAACGAACTGACGCCGAAACTGCAGCAAGCGGCCTTTTTTTCGGTGCTGGCGATTTTTTGTTCGCTGGTGCTGGGGGCGGTGGTTTCGAATGTCGCGCTCGGCCCGTTGAAGGTCATCAGCCGGAACCTGGACAGCGCAAGCGCGGGCGATCTGTTGCCGGATGAGGAAACCAGTGCGGGCGACGAAGTTGGCCTGGTGTCGCTGAAGATCGCTCACCTCGGCCGCCGGATTCGCGATACCAACCAGATTTTTTCCGCGCTCAAAGACAACGTGGAGCAGGTCATGACCAAGCTCCAGGACGGGCTCATGCTGTTCACGCGCGACACCCGAGTCGTGCTCGTGAGCGCCTCGGCGGAAAAATTTCTGGGACGCCCGCGTCGCGAAATTCTGGGACGCACCGCGGCAGAAATTTTTTCCGATGGATCGGTTCTCGGCGCCGTGGTTCTGCCCGCATTCCAGAAGCAGCGCCCCCTGGTGCAGTACGAATTCGACGCCGTCGATGGCCGGCGGGTTCAGGTTTCGCTCGACTTCATTCAGGAAAAGGGAACGCCGATTGGCGCGCTGCTCACCATGCGCGATGCCGAGTCGGTGCGCCGCATTGAAAACGACATCGAAATGTCGCGGCGCCTTTCCGCCAGCGGACGTCTGACCCGCGGCGTGGCCCACGAAGTCAAGAACCCCATCAACGCCATCGTGCTGCACCTGCAGTTGCTGCAAAACAAACTGCAGCAGGACGATCCCGAAACCCGCCGCCACATGGACATCATCGGCAACGAAATTCACCGCCTCGACCGCGTCGTGCAAATTCTGGTGGACTTCACCCGTCCCCGCGATTTGCACCTCGAAGACGTGGATCTGCGCAAAATTCTGGAGAGCGTAGCGGCGCTGGCCGCGCCCGATGCCGCGCGTCACGGCGTTCGCCTGGTGCAGCAACTGCCCAACCGGGAACTAGCGAAACCTGAACGATCGAACCGGGAACTAGCGAACCGGGAATTATCGAGCCGGGAATTAGCGAACGAAGACGTGCCCCACGGAGATGACGCGCTCATGGTGCGCGCCGATTCCGATCTGATGAAGCAGGCGATTCTGAACCTGGTGATAAACGGAGTGCAGGCCATGACCGCGGGAGGAACGCTCACTCTGAAGGCGCGGCGCGATGGCGAATCAATTCTCGCCGAAGTGCTCGACCAGGGCTCCGGCATTCCTCCCGAAGCGCAGGAGAAAATTTTCGAACTCTACTACACCACCAAGGGCGACAAAGGTGGAAGCGGAATCGGCCTGGCACAAACCTACCAGATCATGCAGTGGCACTATGGCTCGGTAGAATTCGATTCCATCGTCGGAGCCGGCACAACGTTCCGCCTGCGCCTCCCCGCTGCAGCGGCCAAACCGGAGAGCCGGGAAGAAATAACGGCCTGAGCGAACCAAGGCGCGGGCGATATCTGCGGGGCATGGTTATTGCAAATCAACGTTATTCCAAATCAACGTTATTGCAAATCAACCGCCTGGGCGAGACGGAAGTTGAGACGGCGATCGATGCCGAGGACGATATTCTTGTCCCTATCTTTCCGACTATCTTGCTGACTCGCGCCAGAAGCCGCGCCAGTCGCGGGAGTTCGTTCCTCGCGCGCACCGCCTTTGGCGAAGATGCTGGAGGTCTCGATCATGACCGGCTTGCCACCGACGTTCAACCTCACGAGCACGATCCGCAGATAGCCGGGCTCGAGCGGGCTTTCGGGCGAGCCTCCGCGAGATCGTGCGGAGGGTTTAGCTTCAAGCACGCGGCCGCTCGCGGAAGTGCCGGGGGCGAGCAGCGTCTGGCCGTCGATCACGACCGGCTCGTCGAGGGTTGCGTTGAAGCTGTCTCCCGCATGCGACGACGCGCTCGAAAGCGCACTCAGCAGGCGAATCGGGATGGCGGTTCCCTCGGGCAGTTTCGTGGCGGATGGAATCAGCGCCTGGCTGGGCGTAATGCCGGTCGAGGGCGGCTGGCGATCGAAGGGCAGCTTTTGTGAATCGGCGGAGTTCGAAGCGTTTTCGCCGGAAACGCTGGGAGGGCGGCCACAGGCGCAGAGGAGGCTGAGCATCAGCAGAACGATGGCGCTGCGATTGGCAGGGGACGGCATGAACTCCTCCATAATGTGGCTGCCCGAATGTGGCTGCCCGCGCTTTCAGGAACGTCGTTGCTGGATACCTTTCAGTTGCCGCTTTTTGCCGGCGTAAATTCCATGCAAATTCTAAATCGAATTAGGAACACAGACGTGGGTTTTCTCGAACCATCCGCGGGCGCGCCGTTTCATTAATTAGAGTAGACTTTGCGTCGAACGAGCCGCGTCTTCCTCACTGAGAGGAGAGCCACCATGAAACCGCGCATCCAGGCGATTGCGTTCGACGCTTACGGCACGTTGTTCGACGTGCACTCGGTGATTGCACTGTGCAACCGCAAGTTTCCCGGCCAAGGCGCTGAACTAAGCAAGCTCTGGCGCGCCAAGCAACTGGAGTACACCTGGCTGCGCAGCCTCATGGGGCGGTACGAAGATTTTTGGATGGTAACCGAGTCGGCGCTGGTCTTCGCCTGCCGCAGTCTCGGCCTCGCTTGCCCGGCTGAGACCCGCAGAGAGTTGATGGAATCTTATCTGCACCTCGATACCTTTCCCGAGGTGAAGTCTGCATTAGGTAAGCTAGCGCAATATAAGTTGGCCATCTTGTCGAATGGCTCGCCGAAAATGCTCGCTGCCGCAGTTGAAAACTCCGGCCTGAAGGGCGTTTTCGCAGACGTAATCAGCGTTGACGAAGTGCAGATCTACAAGTCGAGCCCACGTGTGTACGCCCTGGCTTCGCAGCACCTGGCCGTGCCCGACAACGCGATCGCCTTCGTGTCGTCGAATTTTTGGGACATCGCGGGCGCCCAGTGCTTCGGGCTCTGGACGTGCTGGGTGAACCGGGGCAAGCTTCCTGAAGATGAACTGGGAGTCAGGCCGGACGTCACGGTGGACGCGCTGGATGGGCTCATCACGGCCCTGGGCGGCACGCCACCACTGTAAACCGCCTGATCGTGCTTGCGAGGCCGCTAGAGGTTCCGAATTGGGGCGGCTGTGGTCGCCCATATCGGCATTCCGCGCCCCGCCGCCCTCTCCATTCCGACCTCTATCCCTCTCTATTCCGTCCCCATCATCGCCGGATTCATCACAAATTGAATGTGATGGCCGCACTTTAGCGGCCATGGGTTCCGCACTACTCTTTCCCTAATCAGGTGTAGCGCGGTCCATTAGCGGAAAAATTGGGCTCGCTTTTTCCCAGTTTGAAATCGGACCGCGGTCGCGGGTCTCAGCATTTTGTTTTCCTGAGACCTGGGACCTGAGACCTGAGACCTGAGACCTGAAAATGCAGAGGAGCGGTATCGGCATGAATGTCATTCGTCAATTTCCGGCGGTGCACGACTACGGAGGCGATCTGCGCTTCCAGGCGATGTTTGAAGGGGCGGCGATTGGAATCGGGATTTGCCGGCTGGATGGCCGGATTCTCGAAGCGAACCCCGCGCTCAGCAGAATGCTCGGCTACAGCCAACAGGAACTGCGAGGCACGGATGTGGGCGAACTCTATCCGGAACGTCGTTTCGAAATTGGCCGCGAACGTCTTCGCCCGCGCGATCCCGGCAATCTTTCGCACGAACGATTGCTGGACGAGCTGGTGCGAGGTGAGCGCGACCGGTTCGAAATAGACAAGCGCTGCCGGCGCAAAGACGGCTCCGAATTCTGCGGACATCTGACATTGTCGCTGGCACGTGGCGCGCGACAGCAGCCCGCCTTCCTGATCGCGATGCTGGCGGACGCAACCGAACACAAGCGACTGGAAGAACATCTGCGCGAAGCCGAGAAGATGGAGGTTATCGGAAGGCTGGCGGGAGGAATCGCGCACGACTTCAATAACTTGCTGACCGGCATTCTGCTGTACTGCGACCTGTTGACGGCTGGATTGGAGAGCGGCGGACTTGAGACCTATGGACTTGAGACCCATGGACTTGAGACCCATGAATTTGAGACCCATGAATTGGAGTGGAGCGGGCTGCGCCAGCACGTTGAAGAAGTCCGCATGGCAGGCCAGCAAGGGGCGGCGTTGACGCAGCAACTCTTGGCGATCGCGGGCAAGCAAGCGGCGCAGCCACGCCCCATCCCGATCAACGGAATCGTGGCTTCCACGGAAAATCTGTTGCGGCGACTGATCGGCGAGCAGATTGAACTGGTGGTAGCGCTCGACTCGGCACTCGACTCCGGCGGCCTGCTTGTGCTCGCCGATCCGGTGCAGTTGCGGCAGATCCTGATGAACCTGGTGCTGAACGCGCGCGATGCGATGCCGCAGGGGGGAAAGATCTGGTTGATCACGCGGGCCGCGGAATTTCCCGGTAAAGCGTCCAGTAACCCTGAGCCCGGGATTGCCCGGCGCGCTGTCTCGCTCACCGTGAAAGACAACGGCTGCGGGATGGACGCGGAGACGCGCGCGCGGCTGTTCGAGCCTTTCTTCACCACCAAAAAACCGGGAAAGGGCACGGGCCTGGGTCTGGCAACGGTGCAGCGCATCGTCAATGAAGTGGGCGGGATGATCGAGGTCGAGAGCAAACCGGGACAAGGCGCCATGATCGAAGTGCTCCTTCCGGCGTCCGCTTCCCCGTAGAGACGCGGCTAGCCGTGTCTCCGTAAATCGGTTTTGGGTGGGGCACGGCTTCACAGGCTGCGGAAAAAGTCTAACTTCGCGCCCCAGCCCCTAAAGGGGCGTCTGATTGCGAAAGACTTACGGCATCGCTAAAGCGATGCCCTGATACGAAACGTTAGTTTTTCCGCAGCCTGTTCAGCCGTGCCGTTCAGGGCCTTGGAAGAATGCGGGCTTTACCCCCTGGGGAACGTACGTTCCGAGCTGAACGGCATTTATGAAACCAGTTCTAGTTGGTCGTGAAGTATGGGCTCGCACAATCATGAATCGCCAGGAGATACGCCATGTTTAACGCATCGAACGCCGCTGTCCTTAGCCCCAGCCACCCCACCCAAATCGAGGGAGCGACTTTCTTGAACCTTCTGATCGTGGACGATGACCGCACCATCCGCGAGGCCTGCCGCGAGGTGGCGCAGTCGCTCGGCTTCAATGCGCAGGTGGCGGAGTCCGCCGAACAGGCCTACCGATCGCTCGACACCTCCAGCCCCGACGCCGTGCTGCTGGACTTACGGCTACCGGGCGCGGGCGGCTTGGAAGCGCTGCATGCCATCAAGAAGCATCGCGCGGAGGCGCTGGTGATCGTTGTAACCGGCTATGGCACGGTGCAGTCGGCGGTGCAGGCCATGAAAGATGGCGCGTACGACTACGTCACGAAACCGTTCAGCATGGAAGAACTGCGCCTGCTCCTGGAGCGGGTGGCGACCCATCTGCGGCTGAAGACGGAGAACCGCGCGCTGCGCGAGACCATCAAGTCGCGGCAGGGTTTCGGCAACATCATCGGGCGCGCTCCGGAGATGGAGAAGCTCTACCGCATCATCGCCAAAGCCGGGCAAAGCTCGCATCCGGTGCTGATTCTGGGCGAAAGTGGCACGGGCAAAGAGTTGGTCGCGAAGTCGATTCACTTCGCCGGCATGTTCCGCAACAAGCCGTTCATTCCGGTCGATTGCGGGTCGCTCGTGCCCACGCTGATCGAAAGCGAACTGTTCGGCCACGTGCGCGGCGCCTTCACGGGAGCAACCAATCCGAAGGATGGCTTGCTTGCGATCGCCGATGGGGGCACGGTATTTCTGGACGAGATTGGCGAACTGCCGGTCGACTTGCAAGCCAAGCTGTTGCGGGCGATTCAGGAGAAGGAAATTCGTCCCGTGGGAAGCGTGAAGCGCGTTCCCATCAACGTGCGGATTCTGGCCGCGACCAATCGCGCCCTGGAACGGGCCGTGACCGAGGGCACGTTCCGCCGCGATCTCTTCTTCCGGCTGAACGTGCTGACCCTGCGGATCCCCCCGTTGCGCGAGCGCCGCCAGGACATCCCGCTGCTGGTGGCGCATTTTCTGGAGCGCATCGGGTGCGACGCAGGAATGGAAAAGACCATTTCGGACGAGTCCCTCAAGGCGCTAATGAATTACGACTGGCCGGGAAACGTGAGGGAACTCGAGAACTCGCTGGAGCGGGCGTGTGCCCTCAGCAGCGCCCACGAGATTCAGATGCGCGATCTTCCCACTCAGATTTGCAGCGCGCCCATCGACGTGCTGGCGATGAGCCAGCCAAACAATGGCATAGTGCCGATGGCGGAACTGGAGAAACAGACCATCCTGAACGCCCTCACCCAGGTGAACGGAGACAAGATGCTGGCCGCGCGTCTGCTCAAAATCGGCAAGACGACCTTGTACCGGAAGTTGAAAGAGTACGAGTCGCAACTGAATTTGTAATTTGTGATCGGTAATTGGTAATTGAAAATCGCGCGGCCTAACTAGACCAAAATTACAAATTACAAATTGCCAATTACAAATTCC
>OBLT010002825.1_pt1 | contig 10709 bp, 4 predicted proteins | sample 1518721 | NCBI WGS metagenome assembly OBLT01 (sample SAMEA3539307, study PRJEB22396) | soil metagenome | biome: tundra; feature: field; material: soil | place: USA | collected 2010-05 | depth 0.15 m | reverse complement strand
AATGCATTTGGTGACTTATCTCGCCTACAGATTTTTTTGGTTCGTTGTGCCAAAGATCGCGGGCCGCTACATTCGGGTCCTCCTATCGGTCACCCGAAAGACAGTCCTGACCGAGCTGGGGCAGCGCCAAATACTACTGGGCGCTAGTTACGCTGCCTTGGTCACCCTTGTCGTCGTCTTGGGTGCGGCCAGTTCGGCTGTAGTCACGGCCCTCTTGGCAGATGCCGCGAAGGTCAGCCCGTTCCCGGTGCGATTGTACCTGTTGATTATTTCGACGGAGACGGCTTTTCTGCTCCTTGTCGGCGCAGTTCCGCTCGTAATGAGATATTTCTGGCTGCTGGCCCTCGGTTCCCAGGGGGAACTGAAGTATTATGAGGCACGGTCGTGCCAAGCGGCCTACCCTATGCTCCGAACGGCGGCCGCCGGTCGTGGCATCCATATTTTCGAGGCCGGGTCAATCAGGTGAAAACCTGAGAGCCGACGTGACTTCAATCGGCACCTGAAAGGTGTTGGCGTTGTTAAAGGAACATTTTTTGGGGCTCTTACGTCCGAAGAGGTGTGAAAGCCTATAGACAAAGGCCGGAAACGGCGATATGTAATGAGGGTGGGCATACTCGCCGGGCAATTGGCCGAAAGGAGGCCCGCGATGACGAAGCGTCCAATAGCGACATATGTCAGCCGGTCCTCGTCCACATTGCCGCAACTCGGGACCGTTCTGAAGCTTTACGTGTTGCTGGCTGCCGGCGGCGCGGTTCTCGCCACGGTGAGCCAGTTCAGCTTTGGTCTTTCTGAGGGGAACAGCCTGGCATTTGCGGCTGTCATCACAGTCCCGGCGGCGGCTTGGCTTTTTAAGCCTTGGCGCCTGCTTCAAAAGTGGTGAGGCTACTCTGGCTGGGTTAGTGTGAAGTTCCCGCAGAAGCGACCGAAAAGGGGGGCTGCGGCACCTCGCCGCAGGCGCATAGCGCTGGGGGTTTTAGCTTTAACAAGACCACGCAACGCCTTACCATCCCTATGACCGAGCTAGCCTCTTGAAATGCGCGGGGTCGCAGTCGAATCGCCTTACCGCGTCCCGGCTGTCCGCTTCGGCCCCCGCGAGGCCGCCGGTTGTCGATCTTGACGCTCTGCGGCTCGCCGCCGAGCTGGATCCCGCCTAGTTCGGACGCCTCTGGAGCGCCGAACCCATCGCCAAGCAGCTGCCCCGGCCGGGTCTGCTGAAAGCCGCCTACCGCGGCATGATCCCTTTGTCCTCGTCGATAACGATTCTCTGGTTCGCGGGCACGCTTCCGAAGTGCTGTCGCGGACCGCTGGGCCACTCCACATCTATGGAAGAGACCGCCGTATCGCTGCCCAGGCCGAACGTCAGCGGCAGTTCGCTCTGCGAGCAGTAACTCGATCCGCTGCGGACCATGTTCCATTGCTCGCCGGAGGCGCTGTGGATGCGCACCACGGCGCCGATGCCATCGCGATTCGAACGGGTTCCGCTCAGCCGCACGCTCAACCAGTGGTTGCGATTGCCGCCGTCGTTGCGGAACAGATAGGCGGGGCCGTTGTTGGTGGAGACCAGAATGTCCAGGTCGCCGTCCTGGTCGAAATCCGCGTAGGCGGCCCCGCGCGCGACCATCGGCCGGACGAAATCGGCGCCCATCTGGGCGGATACGTTGTCGAACTTGTGATTGCCCAGATTGCGAAACAGCAACGGCGCCTCGCGGTAACTCACCCTGGGTTGCACACGCCCGATCTGGTCTTCGATATGGCCGTTGGCGGCGAAGATGTCCGGGTGGCCGTCCAGGTCGTAATCGAAGAAGAAGACCCCGAAACTCAGGGAAAGCAGGCTGGCGCGGCCCACGGTGGAAAGCGGCGCCTCATCCACAAAAAGGCCGGTGCCCTCGTTGTGATAGAGCCCCAGCATCTGGTTCGAGAAATTGCCCACCAGCAGGTGCGGTCTGCCGCTGCGGTCGTAATCGCCGGCGTCGGCGCCCATGGCCCCGCGCGCCACTCCATCCTCGCCATAGGCCACGCCGGCGGACATGCCTTCTTCCTTGAACGTTCCGTTTCCCAGGTTGCGGTACAGCTTGTTCGGCTGCGTATCGTTGGCCACGAAAATGTCCGGCCAGCCGTCGCCGTTATAATCGAGCACCGTCACGCCCAGCGACTTGCTGGTCGGGTCGCCCACGCCCGCGCGCTGCGCCACTTCCTCGAAGCGGCCGCCGCCCAGGTTATGGTACAAGCGGCTGGGCGTGCCCTTGTACGATTCCGGAGTGCAGTAGGATTTCGTCGCGCCATCGAGCGAGCACCACAAGTCGTTCTTGGGGCTCCACTGGACGTAGTTGGCCACAAACAGGTCCAGCTTGCCGTCGCGGTCGTAGTCGAGCCACGCGGCGCTGGTTCCTAAACTGTCGTTCTTGATGCCGGAGTCTTTGGTGACGTCCTGGAATTTGCCATGGCCTTCGTTGTGAAATAAATGGTCGCCGCCGAGGGCGGTGATGTAGACGTCGTCACGGCCGTCGTTATCGTAGTCGCCGATGGCGACTCCCATGCCGTACATCTCCACGTCCAGTCCGCTGCCGGCCGTAATATCGGTGAACGTGCCGTCGTGGTTGTTGCGGTACAGCGCCGGCAACGAGCGGCGGCCCTTGGGCGTGAAATCCTTGCCGTTAATCAGCAGGATATCCTGCCAGCCGTCGCCGTCCGCGTCGAAAAACGCGCAACCCGCCCCCAGCGTTTCGGGCAGATATTTCTTCCCGGTACGCCCGGCGTTGTGGACGAAATGGATGCCGGCCTTGGCCGTTACATCCGTGAAAATCACCGTCGATGGCGATGGTTTGGATGCCTGGCCCGCCAAGAGGCACACCGCAGCCGCCAGAGAGACCGCCCACGACTTCACGTGCGCGCGACAGAAAAGGGGAGATCCCGGAATGCTCCGAATCAAAGCCCGTAAGGGCGGGAGAAAATAGCCCACGGCGTGAGCCGTGGGGAACCTGCGAGATTCTTGAAGCCCCGGCACGGGGCGAAAGATCGCGGCCCTGCCATCTTCCGCCCCCTCCGGGGGCTTTTCTCCTGATGCCGCGTTCCCACGGCTTACGCCGTGGGCTACTGTCTTTCGCCCTTCGGGCTGAATGGAGCGCTCGCTGCGCGCAGGCGACCGCGACTTCCTTAGGGAACCCCACTTCACGGCCGCGCCGCGCTTTCGTGATCGTGGATGGCCTGCCGCTCGTTGTTGTCTTCCGGGCTGATCATACGCCTTCCTTCCGTAATGGCTTGCGACGCCTCGTCGGCCTTGAAGCGGCGGAAGAGCGCCTCCTCGCGCGCCGCGCCCTTGGCGTCCTCCAGACCGCGGTAGCACAGCATCCGCGTGTAGTGCATCTGGACGTCCTCGGGATCGACGCTCGACACCTCCTTGAGCGCCGCCAGCGCTCGCACGTACTCCCGTTTCAGGAAGAGGATGCGGGCGATCTGGTTCAGCGCCACGCGGTCGCGCGGGTACTTCGAGCGCACCGTCTCTAGCGATTCCAGCGCTCCGTCGTAGTCGCCGTCGGCGCGCTGAATCTGGGCTTTGAAGAACCAAGTTCGAGCAAGTCCGGAATCGATCTGGAGCGCTTTCTCGATGTACGGCTTGGCGCGTTCGGTCTCGCCCTCCTGGATGAGCGCGCGCGCCACGTTCAGCCAGCCATCCGCATAGCCCGGTTCGGCTTCGGTCACTTTCTGGAACGCGTATTCCGCGCCCTTGAGATCGCCTTGCAGCAGCAGGCCGATGCCCCAATCGTTCCAGCGCTCCCGGTCCTGCTTTCGCACCGTCGCCGTCCATGCGGGTTGTCCCAGGGGGACGACGGCGTGCGCCTCGGCCAGCGTGATGATGGGCAGGTCGGGGATGCGGTCCCGAATCTTGCCGGAAACGTTGGCCGGAATCGAGGCTGGCGAGAACTGATACTGGAGTCCGTTATGATCGGCCGCGAGCAGCGCGGGATCCTGACCCGGCTTGGGCTGCCCCGCGTAAGCGAACTGCGTGAAGTACCAGGAAAACTTCCGGTAGTTCAGCTTGGCCGTGAAGCTGATGGGGCCGCGCGCGGCCTTGGGCACGTTCACCAGGTAGTGCGCCACGTCGGCGGCCCCCGGCGGAATCAGACGCACGTAGAGCAGGCTGCGCGCCTGCCACGCGTTGCGTTTGTCGATGGGGTTGGACTGCTCGTCCAGTTGGTAGGAGCGATAGAAATGCGCGCCCGGCTCCACCGGCCCCTTGCCGTTGTCTTCCACGCTGCCGCTCCAGAAGATCACGCGCCCGTCGGCGTCCTTGGCTTGGAGCTCCAGCCATACGTCGAATCCATCCACCGTGCCGCCCGGGAAGAAGTGGCCGATCTTCCGGGTACGGACCACCACGTCCACGCGCGCCGTGGCGCCCGGTTCCAGTGAGGCGCCGGATGCGTCGATCGGCGCCGCGATTTTGCCGACCTCCCGCACGGTTGCGAGGCCGCCCTCTTCCACCTCTTCGCCCGACGCGAAAGTGGTATTCGCCCGCACGGAGTCGCTGCGCCGCCGCATTTCCACCTGGCCCCGGCTACCATCCGCCGGCGCCGCGGCGAAGATGTCCACCGTGATGAATCCCGATTTCAGAAACTTCTCGATGGTGTCCATCTGCGGCTTGTCCTGGTTCACGTAGGCCAGCGCCATATTGGCGGCCGGGAAGCGGTGGGAGTGTACCTGGCCGCCGTGGTTGCCGGGATCGCGCGACGCCACCAGGGGCATGTGGCAATCGGCGCAAACCTGGGACTTCGGCGGGTAATAGAACGACCGCGCGCCCTGCCCCGAAACGCCGCTGGCCTGCCAGTTGTCGTAATCGTTAAACCCGCGAATCCAGCGGTAGTTGTTGACCGGGACATCCAGATGCACCTTGTGGCACGCGGCGCAGAATTCCGATTGGCGCATGAAGGGCTTCAGAAACGTCTGGCGATGCGGTTCCGGATTGAGATACGTCAGGGCATAGTCGGCGGCGTGAATGAGCGGGTTGTGGCTGGAGGCGAGCTCGTGCAGCGGCGGGTATTCCACGGTGAAATCCGCGTTTCCCATGGAGCTCCCCACGTGTACGATCGAGTGGCACGACATGCAGCCCAGGCCCGCCTGCGCCTCCGGCGTGTCGATCTGCTCCTTGATGGGCCGGTCGAACCGCCCGTTAAAGAAGACCGCGTGGTCGTGACATCCGGCGCACCATTTGCTCGGGCGAGTGCCGATGGTGTCCTGCATGTACTCGACGGATTTCCGGTAGAACTGGTTGTTGAACGACGCGAAATGGTGCGCCGAGCTTTTCCACTGCTCGTAGATATCCTTATGGCACTGCCCGCACGCCGCGGAATCCATGAAGAAATTGGACGGAATGATCTTGCCGGTATTGGTCTGGGCCGAAGACGGCGCGAACGGCGATCGCGCGCCGGCGCCCTCCTCGTCCATGGATAGCGGAGCGGTAGCGGGGTTCACGACGCTGTCATTGGGGTCCGGGCGCCCCGCGCGGTAGAGCGCGGCGCCAGCCGGCAAGAGGACCAGCACGGCTGCCCCCGCGGCGAACCCCGCCCTCCAGACGCGCTCGGCGGGCGTTTGGAACAGGCGCAACCCGATGAGCAGCACGGCGGTCGCGGCTAGCAGGATGTGCAGCCAGAGGGCCCAGCGATGTTCCAGCGTGTTGCCTCGAATCGCCAGGTAAAGCGCCGGCAGACCGGCCATCAGAAACGCGCCGCATTCGCGCGGGTAGCGCTTCGCCATGGCCGCCGCAAGCGCCATGAATCCCAGCCCGAGGGCCAGGTGCAATACCACGTTGGCCATGTAGAAGACCGTGGCCCGCGGCAGCGCGGCGATGTATCCACTATTGACCAGCAGCAGACAGAAGGCGATGGCGCGCAAGCGTGTTGACGTAGTTCCTGGCATGTTAAGGGTTCGTCACGAAATAGTCGCAGCAACCGCTCTCTGACGTTCGCGGCTCCGCCCCCGATTCCGAGCCGCGAACGTAAGAGAGCGGTTCACGCGACATGGCAGGGTTGTCTCTTGGCATGTTAAGTCCCGTTGGGGCCCGCGAGCGGTCGGATCAGCCGCAACGCCGGGCGCGTGAGGAAATCGCGCAGGTATTGCGCGTGCGCCGGGTCCTGCGGATAGGTTTCCTTGGCCGGGTAAGGGTAGCGGCTCATCCCATGGAAGGGCAGAGGCAGCACCGATTGGGAAAACGCCGTATTGGCGTCGGCATCCTTGGCCCACCCGTCGACCAGCAGCAGGAAATCGCGCTTCCAGCCCGCCGGCAGCGCCGGAAGCCCGCCGGCGGCGAAGCGCATGCCGATCTCATCGCCCGATCCCAGGATCGCCATGCGGTCGTCCGGCTCGGCCAGAAGAGTCTGCACGGCGCCGTAGCGCGTATAATTGCCGGGCGTCGGATTCCACATCGAAGTGAAGCTCACCGTTTGGTAGTCGAACAGTTCCGGCTGTTTGCGTTGCGGATCGATGGTGGGCTTGGAGAACCCGCGGTAGTGCAGATCGGCCGCTTCCATGGGCACGGCGGTCATGTGGTTGGCCGGCGCGGCGCTATTCTCCAGCAGGTAGATTTCGTCCCAATAGAGGCACAGATTGGTGACGATGCGCACCTCGCGCGAGGCGGAAAGAAACTTGCCGGTCAGGTCCACCGCCATGGTCTTGGGCTTGCCGGAAGGCATGCCCATGTCCTCCACCACCGTCTTCCACTGGCCAGCGGCGTCCTTCACCTGGAGATAGGGAAACACCAGGTCCCGATGCGCCTGCGTGGCGGCCAGGAAGGTGCTTCCGTCGGCCCAATCGACCCATCCGTTCAAGACGATCGCCGCGCGGTTGGCGGGCGCGGCGGCGCCGAAATCGAGGTCCAGATAGTGCAGCTCGGCCACGCCGGCCGAGTCGCGGCGGAACGAATCGGGGTACCGCAGGTCGCGCTTGAGGAGCGCGGGCCGCACATCCGCCCCTTGGGAATCGCGGGCGGCCACGGGGTAGACCTTGCGCTCCGCGCCGAACAAGCGGAACTCCGGGAACGGCGGCGACTTGAATTTCTCGTTGGTAACCACGTCGAGGGCTCCAGGGTGGTCGAGCGCGATGAGCTTGATCTGGTCGATGTAGGAGACCTCCCGCAGCTCCTCTGTGAGGCGTATTTCGTAGTGCCCGCCGCGGGCCTCCAGCCTGTCGCCGGGAATCGAGACGTATTCGTCGTGATCCACCGGAAAGTACTGGCCGTCGCCAGAGCTCGCGCCCAATGGCGCCACGCCCAGCACGTCCGTGATGAACTCGAAGGCGCGTCCGTTCCAGGTGAAGATCATGGGGCAGGAGCCCGCCAGGCGCGGCGCCTCTTTGATGGCGGTCACGCGATTCACCGGCGGGTTGGTTTCGTTCTGGATCATGCCGTTCGGCCAAGTGATCCGGACGGTATCGACCCGCGCGTGGGCGCCCAGGCGGAACACCATCGGAATGCCCTGGTACGTGGCCTTTTCGTAGCTGCCGCCGGCCTTCACTTCGACCTTGGATTGCAAGGGGATCTTGGGGTTCTTGACGCCTTCCAGAGCGACCTCGATCCAGTTGCCGTAGGCCGGCGCCACGTTGCGGTCCAGGTTGAGCGAGCCGTCTTTGGCGATCCACGCCCGCGCCAATCGCCCGTCGCCATCGAAATCCGCTTGCGCGTGGGGACCGCCCGTGAACGTGGCATCGGTCGATTGCGGCGCGGGAGCCGCCTGCCATTGGCCCGGCCGGTTGAGCAACTGTAAGCCGGCAGCCGCCAGGTCGGTGCGGCCGTCATGATTCACGTCGGCCGCCGCGAGGGGGATGGCCCCGGCCGGCAGGGCGTCCAAGGCCGTGGCTGCGTATGTTCCGCCCAGTTGGTCGCGGTAGAGCACGCCCTTGCGGTTTTGGTAGGAGACCACCAGGTCGAAGCCGGGCGTGTCGGGCTCCAGGTCGAAGGGAACGGCGTCCAGCGCGCGCCCGGCCACGAACGGAAAGCGCTTGGATTCGTCGCTGAATCCCGCCTCGCCGTTGTTGCGCAGCAGACGGGGATCGTCGCCGATCAGGAACAGGTCCTCGTCGTAATCGTGGTCGAAATCCAGCCAGACGGCCTTCCGGAACGAGCCGCCAGCCAGGTCGGCCTGCTTCCGGAACTGCCCCTTCACGTTGCGGTAGAGCGACGCGCCCTGTTTGGTCACGACGCACAAATCGGGCAGGCCGTCGTTATCGAAATCGCCGGGCGCGAGGAAAACCACGTCGCGCAATCCTTCGAGACCCGAATCCGCGACGGCCGTCCGGCCATTCCGGAACAGCGTTACGCGGCCCGCCGACCACGCAATCAGGCTGGGGCGCGCGCCATCCAGATCCAGAACGGCGAGGCCGGCGGAAGCCTGTTCGAATCCGCCGGCGATTTTCTCCGAGCGGTAAACCGGAGCCGAAAGGGGCGGGGAAGGCGGCGCGTCGATGGGATCGTAGATTTCGGCGTAGACGCTCCATTCCAGGTCTTCCGGAACGGCGGCGCCTTCCTGCTGCTTCTTCAAATCCTGAAAAAGGCTCAACTCCGCGGCGCTCTCCGGCCGGTCGGCCCGGCGGTAGAGGCCGTAAAGCTGGAAGTGCGGTCCCGCGAGCCGCGGATTCAGGTCGCGCGCTTTCTCAAACTCCCGGATGGCGGCATCCGCCTGGTCCTTGGATTTGTAAAGTGCGCCGAGCTGATAGTGCGACGCCGGCTCGTTCGGCGCCAGACGCACCATCTGCTCGAACTGCGCCTGCGCCTTGTCGAAATCCCCCTGCTTCTTGTAGGCGATGCCCAGGTTGAACCACGTGTGCGGCAGCTTGGGGTCCTGCTTCTGCACCTTCTCCAGCTCCGCCATGCCGTTCTTCATGTCGCCGGCGCGAAGCAGGGCCAGCCCGTAGTTCAATCGCTCGCGGGTCGAATTCGGCGCGAGGGCCAGCGCCTGCCGGAATTGATCCACGGCCTGTTGCGCCATGGTGGGGTTCTCGTAGAACGCCTTTCCCAGGTTGCGGCGCTGCCACAGCAGGGTCTGGTTGGCCGAACTCAGTTGGGAGTACGCCAGCCACCCGCAGCCGAGCGCCCCCATCAGCGCCGGCGCGGCGAACCGCGCGAAGCGTCTCATATCCCCGCCCCAATAGATGGCTTCGTCATCACAACCGGAATCATACAACGGTTTCGCACTGGTTTTGGGATGACGGGTAGGCCGCCAACACTGGAAGAAACATCGGCTCCACGCCGCCCCCCCGAATGTGCCAGTGTCGCGTTTCCGAAATATGTGACCGCTCCCCGAGGGAGCCACCCCCGACGGAGCGGTCAATCAGGTTGGGAAAGGATTAGCACGCAAGAGTAGGATACTATTGCGAATGCGGGCGCGCCAATAATAGAAAGAGATTAGACCGGACCCGCGTTGCGTCATGGAAGACCGCCGTTCTCCCACAATCCGTTTGTTGGCGGGCTTGGTGGTCACGCTGTCGGCGGTGGCGGTCTACTCCGGCTTCACCTTCGTGCAGCTTCGCGGTCTGGAGGAGCTGCAAACCACGGCCATCGACCGCAACCGCCTCGATTCGCTCCTGCTGCTCCGCATCCAAGGCAATCTAAATTCCATCGCCCTGACCATGCGCGACATGCTGGATGGCAGCGAACCCTATCCTCTCACCGCCTGGCAAGGCCCCTTCAAACGCATACGGACCGATCTGGCGGACGCCCTGGAGCAGGAGGCCAAGTACTCGCCGGTGGGCTCGGCCTCCAGGCCTGCCAACTTGGATCAAAGAAGGCAGCTCTCCTCCAACGTATCCCAGTTCTGGGACGCCCTGGAACGGGTCTTCGCCCTGGCCGATTCGGGCGAGCAGGCCAAGGCGCGGGACCTCATCCGGCTCTCTCTGCAGGCGCGGCAGGAGACGCTCTCCGCGGCCGTGGCGCGGCTGCTGGTAGCCAACAACGAGGCCGAGCAGGAGGCCAGTGCGCGCGTCACGGGCATCTACGCCGGGGTGCGGCGCAACGCCTATTGGTTTCTGGCGGCGATGCTGGTGGCGATTGTCCTCACCAGCCTCTACCTGGTGCAGTACATCCGCCGCCTGTTCGAGCGGGTGGCCGCCCTCTCGGAGCGGCGCAGCGAGCTGGCGCAGCAACTGATTTCCATGCAGGAGAACACGTTCCGTTCCATCTCCCGCGAGTTGCACGACGAGTTCGGCCAGATCCTCACGGCCATCGGCGCCATGCTGCAGCGCACCGCCCGCCGCGATTTCGCGGAGGACGACCGCGGGCGCGCCGAGCTGCGCGAAATCCAGGAGATCGTGCAGGCGACGCTGGAGAAAGTCCGCACCCTTTCGCACGCGCTGCACCCGGTGGCCCTGGACGAAGCCGGCTTCGAGAGCGCCCTGGACGCCTACCTGCCCCGCTTCGAAAAGCAGACCGGCATCGTCACCCGCTGCGAGAAAGACGGCGTCAGTCGTGAAGTGGACCGTAGCCTGGCCATCCACCTGTACCGCGTGATGCAGGAGGCGCTGAACAACGTGGCCCGGCATTCGAAATCGGCCACCGCCGTCGTGCGCCTGCGCTTCCTCCCGGAGGCCGTGGTGCTGGAAGTGGAAGACCACGGCGCCGGCTTCGGCAATCGCGACCGCCAGGGCATGGGCCTGGTCTCGATGCGGGAGCGGGCGGAAATGGTGAACGGCCGCGTCGAATTCCTGGACCGCGAAGGCGGCGGCGCGCT